>SWBZ01000036.1_pt1 | contig 104983 bp, 102 predicted proteins | sample 4693031 | NCBI WGS metagenome assembly SWBZ01 (sample SAMN10267274, study PRJNA491770) | bioreactor metagenome | isolation source: DHS bioreactor inoculated with | place: Japan: off Shimokita Peninsula
CCCCCCCGTTCGCCGTGTCGCCTCCAGGATAAGAATGTAAAAGGCGATCGAGAACCAGATCGCTGTCTGCGGGGCGGCATATTCCCAGCCATTGTCCAGGCTTTCGCTTCTTGTGAACGCGAAGTAGCCCGCGATACCGAGCGCCAGGAGAGCAAGCGCCCAGTCATACCACGGAATTTGCGACGAGACGCCGCCTTTGGTCCGGAAGCACAAGAAGCTGATCGCGAGAAACGTACCGGCAAGGATATAGAGATACATCCCACCCAGCATGGCATATCCCCCTATCCGGAAGTTGAACAGCTGATTGATCGCAACAATAATTGCCCCAACCGTCGCGAGAGCAATCAGCCAGCGGGCCGCACCGGAAAAGGCCGTCTTCTCAGCGGCCAGTTCGGCTTCAATTGCTTTGTTTTTGCGCCCGGTAATTTCGTCACTGTCAATCATACCGCGATATCCGCCAAATAGAGGAAGGGCTATCTACATCTTTGATCTTCAAGGCGGGTCGCGCCGGAGCCCGCCCACCTGGAAAATTTTCAGAAGGCGACCTGGAACCCGCCAGCCGCCAAGGCTTCACGCCGCTTTTTCGGCCACGCCTCATTCCAGTTGTCCGGCGCTTCTGCCTTTAAATCTTCCCAAGCGGCGGCCAGCGCCTCCTGCCGGGCGATTAACTTGTCGTTGTGAGCCTGCTCCGCATCGGTCCAGACACCGGCCTCCTTGTAATAGCGGATGGCGCCTTTCGAATATGGAATAACCCAATCGAACTGCTGGAATTCCATCGCCCAGCCCCCGATGCCGGGCGCCTTGCCGGTATAATCGGGCAAAAGCTCGAATATCGCTTTCGTCATATTGTAGGAGATATCCTCGTCGGTTGTGTCATATCCGATGAGGATGGGATAGGGAAAGGCCGCCATATCTCGCCCGTCCGTATCGTCAATAGTCGCCCCGACGGTCGCGCGTACCTTGATGTAATAGGGCGCGACGGATGTCAGGCGCTTGTATGCCGCCTCGGCTTTCGGGTCAAATGGCGGCCAGAAGAGGCCCCGGGGACTGGACGCGGCTTCATAGACAACACCCGCATTCGTCGACGAAAAGGCCACATCAACGGTTCCTTCAACCATGCCTTTCCAGGCGGCGCCAAATCCGCCAAATTCAATTTTCTCAACATCATCCCAGGTAAGCCCGCCATAGGCAAGCCAGGAAGTCGTGTTCGTATTGAGCGCAGGTGCTCCCTTGATGTAGGCGACGCGCAGCCCTTTCACATCAGCGTAAGTGAAACCTTCACAGTCCGGTTTTCCCGCATCCGCGCAAGCCTCCCGCGCGACGCCGATTGACATCGCAATCCCGCCGCCAGAATTTGTCGCCAGCACACGGATCTTTTGCGGGCCCCAGTTCTCGTTGCCAAAGGCGAGGACGCCTTCCTGCGCCAGATAGACGCCAATCCCGTTGAGCGAAAACTGCACCTTGCCCTGCCGCAATGGTTCCATACGTCCGATATCATTGCCCGCCGGCAGTATCCGCAGATTGACTTCCGATTTTTCCTGCAAGGCCGCCCCGATCGCAACCGCTTGGTTGTACCCGGCGGAACCGGTTCCATATGCCGTCCAAGTGACTTGGTTCGGCAATTCAAAATCTGCCGCTTGTACGGTGGGCGCAATAGCGCACATCGCAATAGCTATTAACATTTTCCGCATATTTTCCTCCCTAGTGCAATCAGCTTCATGCAAGTGCATTTGCTGTATCAAGTGCAATTATTGAAATCATGATTTGCATAAAACGAACAATCTTTCAACAATAATTTCATTTTTTATTATTTATTAATTCAATTGTTTCATATATTTGAACAAATGGGAAAAAATGACGCTAACCGCTGGTAGCCACATCGTCTACTATCGCATCGACACTGGACTTAACCCGCGAACGGCGGGAAAAGAAGTTTCAAATAAGAATTGAGTTTAGCGGTTTAACCCGTCAGTCGTCGGACGGCGGCAAAACGAAGGTGCCGGACAATCGGATTGACTCCGCCGCTTCGGCAAGACGTGGACCGAGATCGGTCTCGAAATAGTCGGACATGACACTGTAACGTGGCAACGCGCAGGCGATGGCAACATATTGCCCCTCTTCCGTCTTACCGAGCGGCGCGCCGGCAGCAATCAGATTTGGACGCCAATCACCATACGAGACGCAGAAACCATCTTTCCGGCAGCGTTGGACAGCGGCATTCACAGTGTCTTCAAAGTCAGCGTATTCATCGCTGTGACGGACGCGCAATTCATCTATCTTATTCGAGAACTCCTGCCCGTGGAGCATCGACAAAAGCGACCAGCCGAGTGCAGACCGATACAAGGGGCCCGTCTGACCTATGTCTGGGATGTGCGGCCACCCGGGCGGAATCCCTGCTGTCTGGACGTGAACGAAGGAATCGCCTGACAAAACACCAATCGACGCATTACCGGAGCACAATTCCGCTAGGTTGCGCATGGGCCCTTGCACCTCATAACGCCATGGCATTGCCGCGAGAACCGGGTAGATCAGCGAGAGCAGCTCCGGAGTCAGACGGAACCCGCCCTTGCGACTCTTGCTCAAATACCCAAGATGAGCCAGAGTCTTGCAAAGTCGCGAAACGGTCGGCCGTTTCAGTCCGACGCGGCGCGCAATCTCGGCATTAGAGAGTGCCTTATCGGTCGACGAGAAGCACTGCAATATTTCAATACCGCGGATTAGTGTGGAGGACAACGAGGCATCCAGAGCTCCCGCAGTTTCTTCTCGCAACTCATCAGCCTCGTCTATTCCGGAAGTCCTCCCCACCTTGTTCATATGATACCTTTTGATTTAAGCTCTTCAATTTCTGTCTCATCAAGACCAGCAACTACTTTAAACACGTAATCATTGTCGGCCGCAATACTCTTTGCCGCCCACCGAATCTTTCCTGGGTGGCGTTTGAAACGCGGTACAAGCCCCTGCATCCGAACACTACCGAAGTCTTCATCATCCACCTCGACGATTGCCTCGCGTGCAACGATCTGCGGATCGGTGAATATCTGGTCGATTGAATAAATAGGAGCCAGCGTACCATGAGTTGCCCGAAAAGCATTTACCGCCTCTTCCTGGGTATGAGAGGCAATCCAACTGCCAAAGACTCGGTCAAGCTCGATGGAGTTGGCGACCCTCGAGGCGTTGTCGGCAAATCGCGGGTCATCAATCAGATCGGCTCTTCCAATCGCTTTCGCATTGTTAGAGAATGTGCGGGCAGTACTGCCCGCCACCGTGACATAGCGCCTATCAGCAGTCAGGTAGACATCCGACGGGGCGGAATATAGATTACGGTTGCCACTTCTCTGGCGCACCTCACCAAGCTGATCATACTCAATCGCCAACACCTCAATGATGCGAAATAGCGCCTCAGTCAGGGCAAGATCAATCTCCTCACCTTCTTTCCGGTCGCTTTGAACCACACGCCAGAGTGCCGCCATAATGGCAAAGGCCCCAAACAGACCACCAATCGGATCACCGATCGGATAGCCGGTATGCATGGGTGGACCATCCTCGCAGCCTGAGATATCCGTCAATCCACCCATCGCCTCGAAAATGCGTGCAAGGCCCGACATCTCCTTATATGGGCCGTCCTGCCCGAACCCACTTAAGCGCAGGACCACTAAGCGCGGGTTCACGGCCCAAAGGGTTTCAATGTCGAGGCCCCAACGTTCCAATGTTCCGGGGCGAAAATTCTCGACGACGACATCGCTTTTCGCAACCATGCGCAAGAAGAGGTCTTTTCCGGATTCCTTCCGAAGATCCAGTGTACCAAAATACTTCCCTCGGTTAGTCACCTTCCACCAGAGCGACTTACCCTCGCGAAATGGAGGAAAACCCCGCAGGCCATCCCCGACGCCCGGCAGTTCAAGCTTGATAACTTCCGCACCGAAATCCGCCATCATCGTTGCCGCCATCGGCCCAGCGATAATCGTTGCAATATCCAGTACGCGCAGCCCTTTCAGGGGCCCTTCGCCTTCATCCATTGACATAAAATCTCCAAATATTTGACAATAAATATCATTTTATTTCATTATTTTAAAATTTATTCAATCTTTTCAACATTATTTCGTTGCATTAAGTCTGTCGATCGATAAGTCTGAGAAAAATTGCACGCCGGAGTTAGGCAATACAAATCATGCAGATTGGCCGTTTGATTGGAATATGGGGAGAGTAGATATGATGAATTCAGAGAATCGCACACGCGTAATGACGGAGCAGCTCGGCGCCGTTCTGATCGTCACACTCGACGGCAAAAATAGCCGCAATTCGATCGGCCCAGAGCTGTATCGAGAAGTCCAGACAACGATCATTGACGCGGAAGGAGATCCCGATATCGGCGCTATTGTGCTCACGGGAGCCGGTTCCTTCTTTTCCTCCGGCGGCAACGTGAATGCGTTACTCGCAAGCGCACAATCAACACTCGCTGAGATCACCGAGAATACTGATAGGCTGAATGCAATGATCAAGTCGATCGTCAACTGCCAAAAACCCGTCATTGCCGCTGTCGAAGGGGGAGCAGCAGGAGCCGGATTTTCGCTGGCAATTGCCTGTGATATGATTGTTGCAAGCGAGACCGCGAAGTTCACTGCCGCCTATGTACGCGTTGGCCTGAGTCCCGATGGAGGTGCGACGCATTTTCTGCGTAGCGCCCTACCTCGCCAACTCGTGCTCGAAATCTGCATGCTCGGCCAGCCAGTGGCTGCATCGCGTCTTGCCAATGCAGGTCTTATCAATCGGGTTGTCGCGGAGGGAACGACGTTAAGCGGGGCGCTTGAGATCGCGCGCCGGCTCGCCGACGGACCGCCGCAAGCCATTAATACCATCAAACAACTTGTCAACACCGCCCCTGGAAACGATCTCGCGACCCACCTCGATGCAGAGGCACTCGCCTTGAATCGCGCACGCTTCGGCCCTGAGGCGGCGGAAGGCCTTTCTGCCTTTATTGAAAAGCGCCACCCACGTTTCACTTCCCGCGGTCAATGAGATGCCATCAGCGACCAGAGCAGGAGGCGGCGTATAGAGGCCGGATAGATGACTGCAAATCCACCTTGCCTCGGATCAGAAACTCCTTGCAATTCAGAAGCGTCCATAAATGACAATGCCGCTAAACTCCATGTTGAATCGCAAACGGGTCAGATGTTGCGTCTTCAGTCCAACTGTATTCAGCGCATTTTGCAACATGTTTTGCAGTCTTCCGACCGAGAATATGGGAGATCACGGCCAAACTCATGTCCATCCCTGCGGACACTCCTGAGGATGTGAAAAATTTCCCGTCCTCGATCCAACGGGCTTTGCCAACCCAGTCCACATTTGGGCCAAATTGGATTGCCCAGTTGAATTCCATTTTATTCGTCGTGGCTTTATGGCCATCGAGAACGCCGGCGCGTGCCAATAGTGCGCTCCCTGTGCAAACGCTCATGACAATGTCTGCTTTTTTCGACGCAGCCCTGATCCAATCATTAATCGCCTCGTTAGGCGACTCTACCGGTGTTCCGGGTCCGCCTGGAACGAGAATTAAATCAAAATCAGGACTTTCGCTTAGAAGACAATCAACCGCGACACGTTGACCGCTCCTGCAGGTGACATAGCCGGGATTTTCGCTGACGGTAGTAATGCTGAATTCGGCGGGCAACCAACCAAAAAATTCGAGTGGCCCAAACAAATCCAATGTCTCGAACCCGGGAAATACGAGCGCGCCGATAGATTTCATGTGCATTTCTTCCTTAGTGCTGAAGATGCGCGCATTCTGCATGCGCTTTCAGGAAACGATCTGTCGATGCAGGGTTTTTAATGAGATGCTCAACGGGACGGATCGGGCGACGCAAAAGCTCTCCCCCGCAGTTTGGGCAAATGTTTTGAAAGTGGTTTTCTGCACAATCCTTACAGAAGGTGCATTCGAACGAGCATGTACGGGCATCCAGGCTTTCTGGTGGCAAATCGATATCACAGCATTCACAGTTTGGTTTAAGTTTCAACATGTCCCACTCCTTTGGCTATTCGGTATGTGAGTAGACTAGCAGCTCAATTTATGGCATAAATGACAATATGCCCTCAATTACTGCCAAATTATCATGATAAATCCTGACGCCCGCACAGTTCTGTTTGTCGTATTTCCGGACGTAAAATTGCTTGATCTCGCCGGACCGCTCCAGGTTTTTGTAGATGCGGTCGATGATGGTGGGATTGCTCCCTATAGACCTGTTGTTGTGTCGGTGCATGGCGAAACTGTAAAGACCGATACGCAGGTAACGATTGCCACGGAAGCGATGACGTCGTGGACAAACGAACATATAGACACTCTGATCGTTGTTGGGGGCAACGGGGCACGCATGGCCGCTCAAACTCCCCACCTTATCGAGGGTGTTGCGAAGCTTGCGAAAAGAGCGACGCGCATTGCATCGGTCTGCACTGGCGCTTTTGTGCTAGCGGCCTGCGGTTTACTAGATGGACGTCGCGCTGTGACCCATTGGCAGTCATGCGATACTCTATTAATAGAGTATCCTTCCGTGCTGGTCGAAACTGACCCAATCTACGTGAAAGATGATAACATATGGACGTCAGCAGGAGTGACGGCAGGCATCGACATGGCCCTCGCCATGGTAGCAGAAGATATCAGTCGAACTGCATCGCTTTCCCTCGCACGTGAGTTGGTTTCATACTTTGTCCGTCCAGGGGGGCAATCCCAATTTAGCATAACCCTTGGCAGACAAACTGCAGACGGGTCAGGCCGATTTGAGGACTTGCATGAATGGATCTCAAATAACATAGGCAAAGATTTGCAAGTGAATGTTCTCGCAGAACGAATGAACATGAGCCCTCGAAATTTTGCACGATTATACACACAGCTAACTGGACAAACTCCGGCCAAGGCTGTTGAAGGAATGCGAGTTGAAGCGGCACGTCGATCGCTCGAAGAAAGCGAAAAACCTGTGAGTGAGATTGCCTACCAGTGCGGTTTCGGAGATGACGAACGGATGCGTCGCAGTTTTATGCGCTTACTCCATGTATCGCCTAGCGATTACCGCAAGCGCTTTACACAATTGGGCATTGTCAGAGTAAAGTAACTATGCGCTGAAAAATGAACGGCAATGTTTTCAGGCAACGAGTTGACGCCATTCAGCCAATAGAGTGGCGCAATTTAATTTAAACTGCTGCTGGGTAATTAGATGACCATCCGTATTGAAGTTATTGTGAATTGAGGAATGGATTTGTCATACGCTTACCGTAAATATAGCGCCATCACGGCTCAAGCACTTTTCCTCTGACAACACCGAGCGCGCTGCATTTCCCCCTTACATCAGGGACGGAAGAAACAACGCGATGCTGGGGAAAAGGACGATAAGAGCGACCAGCACCAGATAAGCAATCCAGAAAGGCAGAACACCTCGGAAAATATCATACATTGGCACGTCCTTAGCCAGCGCAGAAATGGCGAATACATTGACGCCGATCGGCGGCGTCACCACTCCCAGTTCAACCATAATGACGACCAGAACCCCGAACCAAACAGGATCAAATCCTGCACTCATCGCAATCGGGAAGAACAAAGGAACCGTAAGGACCAATGCCGGCAGAGCATTCATAAACATCCCGATGATCACGTAAAACAGTAATATCGCACCTATGATCTGATAAGTCCCGAGTTGAAGTCCAATGACAAGATCAGCGATATCCTGGGTAAGGCCACTGATGGCGATAAATCGACTGAACACCATCGCAAACATAAATATGATAATGATGCCCGCCGTTAAGCGTAGCGTCTGGGCAATAGAATTCCAGAACGCTTTTAACGTCAATCGGCGGGTCGCGAGGGCAATCAGTATTGCCCCGAACACACCGAGCCCGGCAGCTTCATTCGGCGTTACCATTCCCGCATAAATCCCGCCAAGCACAAGCAGCATCAGCAGCAATACAGGCCACGTGTTCTTGCTCGATTCCAGCCTTTGCTTCCAGCTACTGGTCTCTCCACGTGGTGCAAGCGCGGGATTGAGAGCCGCGCGAATGGTGATCAGGGCGATCAGGATAATAGCGAACAGAATACCCGGCAGAAGGCCCGCAATAAAAAGTTTGCCAATAGAAACCTCCGTAATCATGCCATAGATAATAAATGCAATGCTGGGCGGTATCATAACGCCGATAGTCGCCGCACAGGCGATGGAGGCTGTCGCCAGCTTCATATCGTAGCCGTAGTTTTTCATCTGCGGCAGCGCGATAGAGCCCATGCTGTAGACGCCCGACAGTGTATCCCCAACGATCGAAGATAGTCCTGCACAAGCCACAGTGCTGGCCGACGCAAGACCGCCGGGCAAATGCCCGATCCAGCGATAGGCAGAGCGATAAAGTTCTTCAGCGAACCCCGAGGCGACGACGATCAGCCCCATCCAGGTAAAAAGCGGCACGACACTCCAAATCGGATCGCTGACGACGTCAATAGTCGTAGTTCCAAGACTGGTCAGACTGGCGGTGGGGGAAATCAAGAGGCTTATTCCAATCAGTGCCGTGACGGCCATCGCCGCCGCGACATGAACACCCAGAAAGATCAACACAAAGCAAAGTGCAATGCTTAAAAGACCGAGAATATTCCTCGGAAATAATTCCTGTAGCCATTCAGGTTGAAAACAAACATAGGTAACGAACGCGGCGCCTATTATCCATAAAATCAACGCACTATTGGCAATGGAATCCTTTAATGCAATTACCTCGGCAAGTGCCGTGAAGAGATTGGCCAGCAGAGCCACTGCAAACAGGATCATGAAAACAGCAGCCGCGACAATAAACGGCCATTCCGGCAACCCGAGAACACCGGTCACGATATTATTGGATATCGTATAGTTCGCCTGATACAAAATCTGGGCAAATGTTACCAGGATAACCATAAGCGCCAGCAACAGTCCGCCAAAGATCGTCGGCTTGCGCACCGCATCCGGCATGATGCGCAACAACAGATCGACCTGGATATGATTTCGTTCGATTTCCACGACGCCAATGGCGGCAAGCGTCACCAGAATGGTCAGAAGCCCTGTCAGCTCCATGCTGCCGGGCACCACCTGTGAAAAGAGATTGCGCAACACGACATCGGCCACGGTAATGGCTACCATAAACAGCAGCGCGGCCGCACCGATATATATTGAAATCCGTCCCGGCCAATTCACCAACCGCCGAAGCCCGTCAGCGAGTACGTTCAATCCCCCGGATATCGGATTGCCAGCCATCGTATCAACCATTGCCTGCTATATGTCCTTAAACTTCCTTAATTCAGATAAAAAACCGCGCCAACGGAAACCCGTCGACGCGGAAAATCGACTAGCAAAAAGATCAGTTCTGATCGTACAGTTTCATGAGGCGCGCGGCTTCGTCGAGAATTTTCTGACCCTGCAATCCTGCCGCATCCGCTTTTTTCACCCATTCAGCCCATTGTGGCTGCATTTTGGTGGTTAGCTCTGCACGGTCCTCTGCACTAAGGCTGAAAATATTCTCAGGCGGTATCTTCGCCATGGCTGCGGCAGCGCTATCGGTCGTATTGTAGAGAAAGTACAAGGGAGCAATATCGGCCAGATGAGCTTGCTCAACAGGCGTTAGCTTATCATAGGTGTCTTTATTCATCACCGAGCTATAGGTGCCCGGATTAAGATTAAGCAACGTGTGGTACTTGGATACTTCATTGAGCTTGAAGTTATTGACCCATCCCCAGGCGGCGAGAACACCATCGATTGCGCCGCGCTGCAGGCCGAGATAAGCATCTGCGCCAACCATAACGGTCGCACTTGCACCAAGTTCCTCAAGCACTTTAACCCCTGCCGAATCCTGTGCACCAAATACCTTCCCCTTAAAGTCAGCGAGGGTGCGAATTGGCTCCCGCGTATGAAGGTGCGATCCCATCGCAACAAAGGTTGCCAGGTTGACGACATTGTCCTCAGGCGTGAAAAGTTCTCCCATTTTCGGGTACTCTTCCCGCAGCCTCCAGTAGACAATCGTCGCGATTGTCTGATTAGCGGAAAGTCCGGGCAAGCTAAACAGCTCCATCTGAGGGAATTTACCAGACAGGATCGGATGCCAGACAAAGCCAAGGTCCAGAACACCTGCCCCAGTCGCCTGCAGCCAATCCTTGAACGGCGTCACTGAATTGGGTGGAAAAAAAGCTACTTCCACGCGACCGTTCGTGATGGTTTCAATTTGCTTGGCGAACCGGCGATCCATTTTATTCCATGACGTACCGTCGGGTGACGCAAACTGCATCTTCATCTCAATTTCGGCCGATTGCACCGTCATTGGCATCTGAACGCAGAACATCAGCACCGCTATCAGAGCACCACTTGTCAGCTTCCAATTAGTCATTTTGTTCCTCCCGTCTCGGTTATGACGATTTTTTTTGCAAGCCCGCGCCACGGCGCAACACTCGACTTCTCCACCAGAAGATCGGTTTGCTCGGAGCAGCACTGTCGCGCTAGGAATCTTTCTTCCACGCATCAGGTTAGTTTGGGATATGGATCAGGAATACTTATTTCTTCTAATGCATTCCATCATTATTTCTTAAAGCTGGATCTACAATGCGGCGCCATTCATTTTCCGTTCGTTCCAACTCTTGACGAAAATAACGGTAAAGAACTTGCGCCGGTCGTGATAGCGGCTGACTCGCTGCGTGGATTAACTCCACTTCGACACTCAGATTGGGGAAAATGATGGGATTGACTGTGAGTCGATCATTACTTATCTCCTGCAGACATATCCAGTAAGGCAAAATAGCGGACCAGTCGGTCTGGCTCAAAAACTCCAATCCGGCCGACAAGCTGGAAATAGATATTGTGCGCTCAACAGAAATATCGCTATGCCGGATGGCATTATTAATCCGGGGACGCAGGCTATTAGCTGCGGAGGGCGCGAAGAGCTTCAACGGAGGGATGTCGTTAAGACGCAAGGGTTTCATCGGCATGAATCCTCTACGGGAGCCGGACAGCAGAGCCACTGGATATCGCCCGATGGGCAGCTCTGTAAGACCCATCTGCGAAGCCGTGAATTGACCAACATAGAAATCAAGCTCACCGCCAGCGGTACCTGCCACGAGGCTATCCGCCGAGCCACTGGCAATACTGATATCAACTCGGGGGAATTCACGGGTGAACCGCGCCAGCGCTTGGGGTAATATTGACTTTGCAAGGCCTGGCGCAAATCCCGCCGATATCGACCCGCTAAGACCGGCATCGAAATCCTCAAGCTCGATCTGCGCTTCAGAAACCGCCTTTAAAACGGCAAGGCAGCGATCATAGAATCGCCTCCCCGCAGCGGTCGGAATAACGCCTCGACGCGTCCTCTCGAGTAGGCTGACATTCAATCTTCCTTCAAGCGCGCTCATTTGCTGGCTCACGCCGGACGCCGTACAATTCAGTCTATTGGCTGCGGCGCTTAGAGATCCCTCTTCGCAAGCTGCAACAAAGTATCGAATTTGCCGGAGGTCCATGACCTGCCTTTCAGACTTTAGAAAAACAAAAAGCTAACCTAATAAAATTTAACTACCGGTAATATCATGGTCAACTCTATATTCGAACAATAACGGCACCTCTCCTCGCGGGAGGTAAGACGTTGCCCAATGATTAGAGAACGGAACCCAACGCAAGAGAAGAAATAATGACGCCACAACAGCGAGCAAATTGGGTCCGGTCTATGGGTGCACGTCAGGATTGGTGGGCGCTACAATCCGAACCTATTGTCGAGCCTGAGTGGGAGATCATTGATACCCATTGTCATTTCTGGATCGAAAAGGATATTCCCGACCCAGCGGATACAAAGGCGACACTTCGCACCAGCCGCTATATGCCCGATAATTTCCTGCGCGATGTCGGCGGCCACAAGCTGACAGCCTTTATCTATATCGAGTGCGGATCAGGTTATTACGCTGACGGTCCGTTACATCTGCGCCCCATTGGCGAGATTGAATTCGCCATGGAGCTTTCGCGGCAGCTGAATGGCGGGGAGAATATCCCCAAACTGGGGGCAATTTCCGCCTTCGCCGACCTGACCAGCCCTGAACTCTATACATTGCTCAATGCATATGTTGAAAAAGGCGGGAACATGGTAAAGTCCATCCGGCATAGCGGTGCTCGGATGGAGGACCCAAGCGCGCGCCTCCTCGCTGGAGCGGCGCCGTCCGATCTCTACCTCGACCCGACCTTTCGTAGAGGTGTCGCTTCCCTCGGTGAGCGAGGATTGCATTTTGAAGCATTCCAGTTCCATTTTCAGCTCCCCCAGCTCGCGGGACTCATCAAGTCTGCGCCGGATACAACATTCATCGTTAATCATCTCGGAGCGCCGGTTGGATATGGGCGCGGACCAGATGCGGATGCTCATGTGCTCGCGGAGTGGGCTGCGGGGGTTGAAGCTGTCGCGAAGTTCCCGAATGTTGTCATGAAGCTTGGCGGGATGGCATCGCCTGTGACGGAGTATGATGCCGCGCTTCGCGATATTCCACCATCGGCGTCTGATTTTGTCGCCGAGCGCGGTGCCTTTTTCCACCATGCAATCGGCGCTTTCGGCCCGGAGCGCTGTCTGTTCGAAAGCAACTTTCCTGTCGACAGCGTGTCCATCAGCTACGTAAGCCTATGGAATGCCTACAAGATGATGGCCAGTGAGTATAGGGAAACCGATCGGCAAGCCTTGCTGTCAGGAACCGCCCGCAAGATATATGACATTGAGCTTCAACCTCTCTCCGAGGTGGAGCCTAATGACAAATGAATGAGGAGATACACATCGAATGCCAATGAATACAGAGCCCCAAAGCAGCCCGGATCCGCACAAGCGGGCGCGCCCTTTCGAAGGCATACGGGTAATCGATACGTCTCATGTTCTCGCAGGTCCTTTTTGCAGCTATCAGCTTGCTCTGCTCGGCGCGGACGTTATTCGCATTGAACCACCGAAGAATGGCGACATCGCGAGGAAAATGGGGGCAGACGCGGAGCTGAATGAGCAAGAGCTTGGCCTTGCCTTTATTTCGCAAAACGCCAACAAGCGCTCTCTTGCCGTCGATCTGAAAACGGAGGAAGGCAAGGAGATTCTATGGCAGTTGATTGATACAACGGATGTCTTTGTCGAGAATTACCGCCCGGGCGCCATGCAACGCCTGGGGTTTGACGCAGACTCTGTGATGGCGCGCAAGCCGGACATTGTCTATGCCTCGTTGACAGGCTACGGCCAAAGCGGGCCTTTGTCGAACCGCCCCGCCTACGACCATGTCGTGCAGAGTTTTTCAGGCATGATGGCTGCGAACAAGACACTATCCGGCGAAACCCATCGCGTCGGCTTTGCTATCGTCGACTATGTAACCGGACTGTTCGGTGCATTTTCAATCGCCAGCGCACTTTTTCAAAGAACGCATACGGGTCAGGGGCAACGCATAGACCTCGCAATGCTTGACGCGGCGCTTGCAATCATGGGCCCACTTCTCTCCGAGGTAGCCATTACCGGTGGATTAAACCGACCAGGCGGTACCCGCGCTTTTAGCGGCAGCCCAATTTCAGGCATTTTCGAAACTGCTGGGGGCCTGCTTGCGACAACCGCAAATACGCATGCCCAGGCGGTGGCCCTGCTGCAAACCATTGGGCTCAACAAAAAAGCTGGCGATCCGAGGCTGAAAAATTGGGGTGCGTATCCGGAACTCGGGGATGAGTATATGGCTTTACTGCGGGAAGCCTTCAAAAAGCAGACCGCAGCGCATTGGGAAGAAGCACTGTCAGACGCCGGGGTACCGGCATCCCGCGTTCGTGACTTACCGGAGATCCTTCAGCACCCTCATCTCGCATCGCGCGGGATTATGATGGAGGTACCTGAAGTCTGCGGCCTTGGGCGAACACTGTATGTGCCCGGTGTCGGATTCAAGATGGCAAGCGGCGGGCAGCAGATTGACCGTCCTCCCCCGCGCCGCGGCGAACAGAGCGTCGAAATCCTCACATCCATTGGTTACAAAACCGAAAGAATTAATGAGCTTGTGTCTACCGGCATCGTAGGCGATGGTAAGAGCGCCTAACGAAAACTGCCCGGGAATCTGGCCTTCCCCTGATATTGGATCCCATGAGCGAGCTTTTCTGAGGCCAGCAATCATGCACAATTAGGATTGTTACATCAGAACACCCCTGAGGCGCTGGACATGCCTGATAATGGGACAACGTCTGTTGGTTGGCTCGATATAATAGGGTCAGATATATCTGCGGTAATCGGCACTGACAGCTTGGCCTTCATCCATATATTTTAAGACTTCTCCAACCTTGCGTGCAGCCCGGATCGGAATAGGAAGGCGTTGGTTCATCTGAGTTGAATTCCAATTAATTTTGGTCAGCGAGAAGACTTCCTCGGCTATCCGTGAAATCGTGCTATCAGAGCTTCCATGGGGACATAGCAGCAAAGGCCGAGGATCATAAAGGCCTGGATACGTGCCATAATAGGGAATGCTACCATTTGTGTATAGAAGACCCTTACCGGCAAGCTTGACAAAAGTGCCGCGAAGAACCGGGTAGTTGCCGTCGCGAAGTATCTTCACCGAATAAGATTCCTGAACCCAAACTAAATCCCGGAGTTCTGTACCCGCTTCATCAAGCGCCTTCAAAATACCTTCTGCCTCATCATCCCTGAAACGAGAGGTCTTCAGGATAATGACCCGCGCTGGGAAATGCTTATGGTGATTTTTATACGCTGAGAGCACTTGAGAAGTCAGATCGTAGGCATCGTTAGAGGTCATATAGGGATGACGACCGCGGCTTTCGGTCTGCGCGCGCTTACCCTTTAGAATAAAACCACGGCCTCGTTCATCGAACATTTGAGCAGCACTTGTGAAAAGCTGCTGGCCGCTTGCTTCCCGGTAAAAACTGATCCCGACATAGCAAGCCGCATATTCGCCCTCACGAGGCATGCGGCGCCAGGGAATACGACCGCTACCTTTGTAATAAAGCGTCGTCACGAGGTTCCAGGTTCTATCGGCTAGATCCTGTATATCACGATCGCGGCTTTCCTTGATCTTACGGGGAATGGAGGCCTTCTCGTCGATTACATCCTCCCAGACAATCTGGATCGGATAGCTCAACCCCATGGTCCGCGCTTTAAGCAAGCCGCGGAAATTTGGGGCATCGGAACCGCTACTATCTTCTTTCTCCGTTGTGCTTTTTGAATCGACCTTTGCGTTCCAGACACGCTCAATCAAAGCGACGGGAAGCGCGACGATCGCCACGTCCGGGCGATGGCTGCTCTCGTCGAGGGTCTGCAATTCCGAGACGATATCCTCGACAGCCATCTCCACAGCTTTGCGATGGTCCGGCTCCTTCCTGATCTTCTCGATTTTACTTTGAGACAGGGCCGCGGTAGCGCCATCCTGTATCTCGAACCGGCTACGGAACGGATTGAGATTACCAAGTCCCGGAAAATCAGGGTGCAAGTTCGGATGCCTCTCGGTTTTATCCTGAAAACCAGCCGCAGCATCGACCAGGAACTTTTGCGCATCCTCGACAGTCTTGGCACTACCGACGACAGCAATCTGGATCACTTCTCCCAGATGAGGTTGCAATGGTCCAGCTTCGACAAGACCCAGCCGCGGGTCTGGATGATGATGCTTGTCACCAAACTCCAATTCAGGCTCTTCGAATATTTTGGTTTCGAAATTTATCACACCGCGAGCCTTTTCTGGTCATCAGGCTCTTCAGCCTTTTTCTTCGGCGAGCCCCAGACATCTTCGGGCACCCGCGTTTCGAGAGAAACTTGTGGCGGCTCACCAAAGCGCAGGCAGGGTTCGGCCCCCGCTTCTTGCCCGAAGAGGTCATCCATGTTGCCATCAGACTGGGTGAGGAAGCGGTGCCACATGATAACCTGCCCGCGCAGAGAGGCACTATTATCCATTCGCTTTTTTCCGGAAAGGAGGGCTTGAGGATAGGAATGTGGCGTAAACCCATTAGTGGTGAAAAAATAAGTAGGTGATATTATCAGGAACCACTGGTCATCTAGCAGCTCGAACCGCGGAACGAAGGCATGGTGACGTACATATTCCACTCGCCCTTCTTCCTTCTTACTTGTGATGACATTGACGACATCGGCGCTCGTCTTCTTTTTCGACGACTCATAGAAGTAAGTGCGCGACTGATTGGACTGAAGCGCCCTGAAATAGAATAGTTTGTTCTCTTTGTGCCATCCCAAGTCATTCCGAACTTGATGCTTGAGATTGTTTTTCAGAAGGTACGCGAAGTAGTTTTGCTCTTCGAGGTTTTCATGGAAAGCCAGATAGTTTGTTTCAACGGCTTCTACTTGATCAACATCGATAATATTACGACACGCAGACGTTCGCGGATCATGAAACGACCAGAACGACCCACCTTGTATAACCCAATCGAAGCGCACAGGTTCGTCACCTTCGAGCAGCATCGCCACCGCTTTCCTGCCGTTATGTGGCGTTGAGGCCACGAAGATTTCCGATGGCAGTTTGACGGGCAGAATATTGACGAGCGCTTCCTCTCCGCCACCCAGCGGTGGAACGTAATATCCAAATCCGGTCTTGGAAACAGTAAGGGCGGCAAGCCGATCGACCGCGTCTTGGTTAAGAACGTCACCGTCTTTGCTAAACCGAAGTCGGCGCTCGCCTTCAGTGAAACCGCTGGGCACCTCCTGCCAGTAAAATGATTCATCTGACTTGCGATAGAGAACGATGATCACCGGCAGATTTGATCCGCTCCAGTAGTCAAGGTCCTTGCTTCTCAGCAGGTATGTAAAACCCTGGTCATCTTCCGAAGAATATGTGCTCGACTCTGTAGCTTTAATTTGGACAGCAATCATTCGTGCCAGCGGCTGACCGTTATCCATCACCTCGGCGATACCGTCGATCCCGGCTTCAAGGCGCGAGCGGCTGTCAAACTGAAAGCCAATACTCAGAAATCGCAGGCGTACCGCCGTTTCACCAATTTCTCCGAGAATTTGGTTCGGTGTAATAGTCTTCGACATACTCGCACCATAGAACATTCGGGGAACATTTGGTACTAAAATATGCTTGTGTTTTGTCTCTGATTTATTGTCGAGAACTTACAAATGAATGTTTACTTGTTCATTTTCGCGTACCACGGCAACTCGGATAACGGGAGCATCCCCAGAATCGTCCGTATCGCCCTGTTCTACGCCGCATCGGTGAACTGCAAAGAGGACAATTCGGAACACCCTGTGTACCCGTCGTGTGAGGTGGAATCGTTGTGGAAATATTTGGCGTGTTTACAGGCGTTGGGCGTGTTTGAGGGAGCAACGCAGTATTAAGTGTCACAGTGGACCTTGGGATTAATACATCCAACTCCAGCAAGTCCCGCTCCGAGCGCGCACGTTCTTCTAAGGCTTCCAATAACGCCCGGTCGCTTCGCGCTTTGACAGGCAAAGCATCAAGACGAGGTTTTACGCTACGCAACGTCCCTAATCCGCTCCGAATAGTGGATTCAAGCTTGATTTTCTCGTTGGCAAGCCGTGCTCGCAGCGCCTTTTCGTCAACAATGTCCTGCGCATTTGGCGCCGGATTGTATCTAAACAACCTCTCATGCATTCGCCGCCAGCCCATTAAATTACTAGTCATGACATCGCCAAAGCCTGGAACTCTCTGTATCGCCGACTCATTCACATCAGCAGCGGTCTCGATTCCGAATGAAATCAGAGTTGCGGTCTTTACTGGGCCGATCCCAGAAATTTTCGCGCGGCGAATTGAAAATTGATCTAGGTAAGCGGTTCGCTGGCGTGCCTCGCGGCTTGACTTTAGTTTCATTAGCCCGCGGGAAAGTGCCTCATCATGACTCCTATAGGCAGAGATTGCGACCCCCAGATCACGGTGTACTTTCACAACTTCAGTCAGTCCGTTGCGTCGAACAAATGAGTCGAGTTCGCGCTGAACCCGTTCATCCGCTTCTTTGTAGGCTTTCAGAAAGGGGCTGACGTCAACTTCACGATTACCTACAAAAAACAATCCCCAAAGACCCAAGCCAATCCAGACGAACCAAGCCGGGGTGGCATAAACGAATCCAGCAACCGCCGCCGCCATCATGAGTAGTCCCAATAACGTGCTTCCACGTTTACTGTTTTTGGCTTCCCGGAGTGCATTGCTACCCCTTCGAGCAGGAACTGTCTGCGGGAGCAAGTCTGCAACATTTGGGAAACGGATCGCCAGTATCTCCCGTATAGCCTGTTCCGTTCCGCGTACGTCAGTCGGGACGCTTGACGCGACTCCCAACAGATCTGGAAACATGTCAAAGCCGCTGTTATCCAACAGTTTACACCACACGCAGAATTTGGCGCTGCTTGGATAGTAATGCGTACTGACCCTGCTACAGCGGCTTAAGGAGCCTTCCAATTTTGTCAAACTGTCAATCCATCCCGACGTACTTGGGCGCATACTCGCGTTTAGCCCGAACGCTTCTTCAAACGCACTTCTGATTGCATCTGGAAACAAATCAAGAGTCGGCGCTCCGGGTGGTGGCGCTGTCTGCGTTGCCGCTTGGCGCGTCAATGAAAATGCAAATCGATTCTGAGCAATCGCGTCACCCATGGAAATGTCCGGCCCTTTGAAGCGTCCGGCATAAGGGTGGCGGCCCATGAACAGCAGATGGAAGATAGCTACTGCTAAACCAAAATTGTCATGTGCAATCGTTCGCTCCACGGCTGCTAGGTTCTTTCCATGAAGTTCGGGTGGTGTGAATTCAAGCACACCGACAACGCACGGATACGATTTACCGTTAAGGCGAAACTGAAAGCTATCTGCATCAATTAAAGCGACGGTAGCATCTTGTGCCACAAGAACACCTGAATGATTCAGATCGCCGATAACGCATCCCATTTGATGGGCCTTCCCAACGACACGCGCAACGTTAAGCGCCGCGCGAACGACGAAACGATAGTCTACCTTCGGGAAATGACGTTGGCGGGATTTGGGGCTATATAACTCATGCAGGGGCAGGTAGCCCGAAAAATGCCTCATTACGAACCCAAGGAAATTCCCACGCGGGTCAAAAACGATCTCATTCGGAAATGCGACAAGTTCGGTTTTTTTGGCGACACCTTCGGCCACCATAGCGCGCACCTTGTCTTCGCGGTCGGATCGCAGCCTAGCGTTGTAGATTTTGATAACTTGACCTGATCGACCGTTAACTGCGTATACTTCGCCTTCGTTTCCCTTGCCAATTAACTTACCAACAGAAAAGTGATTGTTTCCGATGACAATTTCTTGCACGATCAGTTCTCGGCAATAAGAATGAGCGTCTTGTCATCGTCAGTGCGTTCACAGATTGAAGTTCCGGCGAGATACGCTCTAAGCTTTTCCGATAGCTCGGGGAGACGTCCCGTGCCGGCCGACACGTCTACAGGACGCATCATCGGTTCGAAAAACTGTGAATGTGCAATCTGTTCCATATGCGACAACGCCAAATCCCCTACCCCGTCAGAGAATAGTGCGAACGCATCATGTTTGCGGGGCTGGCGGTTGAGGTTGAGGCGCGGTTCGGGTTCGTCAGTCACAAAGTAGGTAGTGGATGCGTATTCACCATTTTCGGGCCAGCAAAGTACTTCCCATTCCGAACCGTGCCTACCTACTACGGCGCTATCACCAATATTAATCGTCAAAACTTCTTCAGGTGCTATTAGCACAGCAACTAAGGTTGCCGCGAATTGTCGAGGTGTGCTGTTGCGCCGTTCCGCTATTACAGCAATTTGATCTCTCAGATCATCAATCCAGCCAACTAACGATTCATCATCGGGTACGCTGGCATTCTCACTTAACCACTTTCGAAACCGAACCGTTAAGAATCGGCAAACAAGCCAAGCACCGTAGGCCCCAAATTTGGCAGTTCCCGCACCGTCTGACACAATTGCAAAAACGTAGTCGTGACTCATTATCGAGACGGCGTAGGCGTCTTGCAGTCTGTCACCGGACCGAATGTGGGATGTACCAATTTCGGACGCAGCTGCCCACCGCCATGCCACGATGTTACCCCGCTACCGCCCAGCCATCTGGCGCAGCAGGATTTTCCAGTAAAATTTCATCACCCGGATTCGATTGCGAAACAGCACTTAATGAACTGGACAACCATTGGAATAGTTCTTTGAACGCCAACCCTTTTAGCTTGAGCGGTTGACGTGTGGCTATCTGTGACAGCACATTCATGTCAGCATTTTCTACACCTACAGCGTAGAACATGAATTCTTTACGCAATTCGCCTTCATGGACACGTCGTTTCGCATCATCCCAACTATCGGTGGGCGCCCCATCGGTGATTAAGAAGACCCATGGGCGATAGTATTTTACGCCATTTTCACGGTACCGATTTTTCCGCTCCTTCAGCATGTCCAGCCCAGTCACAATTGCTTCACCCATTGGAGTGGCTCCGCCAACCTCTAGAGTTTCAGGATAGAAGTATTCGACCGTGGCGAAGTCGGAGCGCATTTCTACAGGCCCAAATGTCACCATTGCCAATTCGACCCGTTTCGATGCCATTGGATCGCTCGATAACTCTTGGCGGAGTGTCGTCAGCCCTTCATTCAATTCTGAGATAGGTGCGCCGCTCATTGAATAGGAAACGTCTAGCAATAGAATAACTGGACACCTTTGTTCTGGATTTTCTGCAAACTCCGCATCGCTAAATGGCTGCTGTTCGAAATCACTCATCCAATTACCTCTCCACCAATTGCCGCAATACACTTATATGTAGCGCCAAAACTGCAATTGCTTCATCCTATGAAAAATACCGATAGATCGCAACTCTTTCGATTTTTACCTCACAAACAAAACATAAATAAATTACAAAGTAATTCAGCTTGCTATCCAACCGGCGATTTTGTCGCCTCCACAATGTTTCAATTTACATTTATCCTAATTATTTTTCTAACGCAAAAATGCCGCTATATCATTGATATACGGCGCTTAATTTTGTTGCGACGCAGAATTTAAACCTCCGACCTTCAGGTTACGAACCGCACAGAAAATGGCGACTTCTTTATTGAAATTAGTATAGTCGGCAAAACCATGTGCCGTTTATTTGCCATCAGCACTTTTGCACTTCATCTCTGATTTATCTTTTCCCCAACCGATCACCCTCACGTCGCGGATCAATTGACGTTTAAATTGGTCGGTAACATCGAGTACCTGCGCGTGGGTTATTAGCTCTTCGGGCGCGTCGGCGGGAACAAATGAGGTGGTGGTACCAAGCTTTCTGGTTTCGCCGGGCTCTATGCCGCCTCTTATGGCAAGTGAAAAATCCTCGTCCATCCACGGCACGCTCCGTCCTTCCGAAAAGACTTGATAGGCGATCCGGATACCCGCGATAGCCCAGTCTAGTCTGTTTGTTACTGTAACCTCGACATAATATCCAAAAAAATCTCCCTTCTTGATGGCGGCCAATTCGACTATCACCTTATCCTGAAGGCAGCGACGAAGGGCCTCTGCACTGTCTTCGACTGCGTCTTTATCCACCGCGGCCGTTGCGCTGTCATCAGAAATGCTTCGTCCTCGTTCAAGGATTTCTTCAAGTGTATGGCCATCCATAGAAATATGTGCTGCCTTTATGGCTGGCCCCATAAACTGAAGGAGTGAAAGTCCCGTTGCACCATGCGCAGCGGAATATTCAGTCAAGATCATATTCAAAAGACCTCGACCGAAATCTTTCTTGTCCTGTTCATTGAGGCTGTCGGCCATTGCCTTAATGCTACGCTCATATGCCTCAACTGAAGACCCGTCCACAACATATTCTTTTGCCAAGGCCAACGAAGAGGTCAAAGCTAAGGCCATCATTATCCCGGTAAAAAAATACGTATGCACTCTGTTTTTGATCACAGTCAACATTAGTTCATTAATCTCTTTCATCTTGTGGATACAACTATGGTACGATTTTATTTTCTATATTCCAACAAATAGAAGTGCTGCCTCATGCTTCCATTATGCTTCCGGACAACAAAAAACGGCTTAGCGTGTTTCAGCTAAGACGTTGTAATGATTGATTGCGGGGGTAGGATTTGAACCTACGACCTTCAGGTTATGAGCCTGATCATCCTGTGAAGCCCGAATGACCTTCAAATCCTCAGCTCCTCCTTGAGCCATAACCCTCGCAAGGCCGTCGCAAACCGATGCGGAAGGTTACCGGGTTTGAAGCGTGATCTATCGACATTATTCCGGTTACTCCGCACCCTTCTGACACCCTCGGAAAAAGTTGTCATTTATTGCGCAAGGACTTAGCCGATATTTCTTCTTGCAATCCCCGCGTGTTTATCCTATGTTTGACGTGCCTTAGGAGAAGGCGAACGTCAGGCATGGCCCTGCCAGGACCCTTCTTTCGATGGAGAGAAAAGCGGGGCATGGTCCGGCGCATTCTCCTGAAGGGTCCATAGCTTTCCATGGTGTGAGCGTGGTTTTCGGTAACTTCCGGAACTGCGCTTTTTTTATGGCTGGTTCCGATTTTATAGGAGCCAAACATGCTCATAAAACATATGGAAATAAAACTGCAGCGCCTTGATACGCTCTCACCCTCTGCGCGCAATGCCCGCACCCATTCAAAAAAGCAGATCCGGCAGATCGCCGACAGCATCAAGGCCTTCGGCTTTACCAACCCGGTCCTCGTGGACAGGACGGGCGGTGTCATCGCCGGCCACGGCCGGATCGAGGCGGCGCGGCTTCTTAATCTTGAGACCGTGCCGACGCTCTGCCTTGCGGATCTGACGGAAGAACAGATCCGCGCCTATATCATCGCCGATAACCGGCTTGCCGAACTTGCCGGCTGGGACCGCGAAATCCTCGCCATCGAGCTGCAGGAACTGCTGGCGGTCGATCTCGACTTCGATATTACCCTCACCGGGTTTGAGACCCCCGAGATCGACATCCTGATCGGTGACCTCAATGCGGAAACACCGGATACCCCTGAAGAAGATATCCCCCTCCCGAATACGGGACCGGCAGTCACGCAAGTTGGAGATATCTGGCAGATCGGAAAGCACCGGCTGATCTGCGGCGATGCCACCGACGCGGATGTCTATGCCGCCCTGCTGGAAGAAGAGAGGGCACAGCTGGTCTTTACCGACCCGCCCTATAATGTCCCTGTCGACGGTCATGTCTGCGGCCTCGGCAAGGTTCGCCATCGCGAGTTCGCCATGGCGGCGGGAGAAATGGACGAGGAGAGCTTTACCGATTTCCTCGGGTCCGTCTTCCGGAACCTCGCCCGCTTCAGCCAGGATGGCGCTGTCCAGTTTATCTGCATGGACTGGCGCCATACCGGCGAGATGACCGCGGCCGGCAAGACGGCCTACCCTTCCCTCCTTAATATCTGCGTCTGGGCCAAGACCAACGGCGGCATGGGATCGCTCTACCGGTCGCAGCACGAACTGGTCTTCGTCTTCAAGGCGGGGACAGGCAAACATATCAACAATGTCGAACTCGGCAAACACGGGCGCAACCGGACCAATCTCTGGACCTACGCCGGGATCAACAGCTTCGGCAAAAACCGCGATGCCGATCTTGCCCTGCATCCGACGGTAAAGCCTGTCGCCCTGGTTGCCGATGCTATTCTCGACTGCTCGAACCGGAACGGCATTGTGCTGGATGCCTTTACCGGCAGCGGTACCACCCTGATCGCGGCGGAGCAGACAGGACGCCGCGGCTATGGCATCGAGCTCGATCCGCGCTACTGCGATGTCATCGTCAGGCGGCTTGCGGAGGCCACCGGCACGTCTGCGGTCCATAAAGCGACAGGCCGGACATTTGACGACATTGCTGCCGATCGGGTGCAGGAGGCCGGCGAGAGTTCTTCCCCGGCCCCGGCCCGCAATCACGACGGGAGGGCATCATGACGGACGGGAAAACGCCTGACGACGACTATGAGGTCGGTCATGGCCGTCCGCCCAAAGAAACCCGCTGGAAGAAAGGCCAGTCTGGCAATCCGAAGGGGCGGCCGAAGAGCAAAAAGACCGGGCCGGTCGATATCTCGGCCTTTCTAGACGAACCGGTAGCAATGAAGATTAACGGCAAGGCCAGAAAGATACATCCCTTTGAAGCCATGGTCTGGCGAATGGTTCAGCAGATGATGAAAGGAGAAATCACACCCCTGATCCGGCTTGTCGAGCTCTGCGAGGATCATGGCCTCATCCATACCCCGCCCCCGGAAAGCGACGGCGGGGTCATGATCGCTCCGGAAGGAATAACCCCTGAAGATTATGTGAAACAATATGGAGAGACCGTCGATGACGAATAACGACCAGACAGGAGGAGACAGTTATGTCGGATAAAGATACAAAACCGGCGTCAAAGCGACGGCGCCAGAAAAACACTGCTAACCGCGGCGGACGGCCAATGGGATCGAAAAACCTCAAAACGATGCTCCGGGATATCATGCTGCAGGAATATATCGTGATGGAGGATGGCAGGAAAAAGCGGCGGACGCTGCTGGACATCACCCTGCTCAATCTCCGCAAGGCGGCTCTGGACGACGCCCGCCCCCGGGCAATGAAGAAATTCGGGCAAGTGATGGAAAGATACCGCCCCGGCGTCATCAACGAGGGAGCCGGGGTTATTGTTGCCCCCGCCGACATATCGCCGGAAGACTGGATTAAACGGGAACTTGAAGAAAACAAGACCCTAAAGCCACCGCCGGGCGTCTATGACGATGATGAGGATGACGGCCCGTACCATGACTAACATCTTTGCCACAGTTCGCCCCGGTTCTGCGGAAGCCGGTCGTTGTCTCGTCTGATCCGCTTGAACTCTGCGGGCAGGCAAGCTAACGTCCGGATCGCAGGCAGAAACGCCTGCCGGGGCTTAAGAACCCTGCAACGAGCGGCTGGCATCAGCCGGAATGATGCCGCCTTTCGGTCCCCTATGGCCGGGAGGCGGCGATGTATGTCCAGGCTTCACGGCTAAAGATCGTCGCGGTTGTCTCGTTGCAACTTCTTAACTCCCGGTCACCAGGGCGGCAACGCTCCGGTGACCTTTTAGTTTTAAAAGGAGTTCGGAGTGATGACACGGAAGACTTTTACGAAGGCATGTTATATAAAGCTCGGAAAACGCGGCGGATGGGAACAGAAATGCCTGGAAGAGGGCATTGCCCCCCTCGCCTATTATGATGTTCCTCACGGGATGGCCCTCGCCGGGGACAGGGAGGCGATCCGAAAAGTCTATCTCGATCTGGGTAAAACTGCCGGGACCGCCACCGGGCATGCCAGTCAGATCCTCAGCTTCTATGACGCCGACCCAGATGTCCTATGGATCACCTTCTCCGGCGGATCGCTCTGGTGGGCGGAGCTTGCTCCAGACGTCGAATATCTCGGACCGGATCCGGAAGAGTTCCCGCAAGGGAGCCGCTTCCGCCGGACAATATCCGGCTGGAAGAAGGTTTCCTTCGGAGGAACACCGCTGCTGATCGGGGAACTGAGCGGCAATCTCACCAAGGTTGCCGCCTATCAGGGCACCGTCTGCGCCCTCAAACCCGATCAGCTCGATTATCTTCTCCGCAAGCTCCGGGATGAGGACCTGCCCGAGATCACGGCAGCGCAGGACGCCCGCAGACAGCTGCTGGCGACAACTGAGGAGGTCATAAAACTTCTCACCTGGCAGGACTTCGAGCTCTTTACCGAACTCCTGTTCAGCCGGAGCGGCTGGCAGCGCATCAGTTCCCTTGGTGGCACGCAGAAGACCCTTGATCTCGAGCTGCTGCTGCCGACCACCGGGGAGCGCGCCATCGTGCAGGTCAAGTCCGCCACCAGCCAGGCCCAGCTCGACGACTATATCGAACGGTTCGGGCAGATGGCAGCGGACAGATACTTCTACGTCTATCATACCAGCAAGCAGGATCTTCATGTCCGGGACAGCGGCATCCTGCTGATGGATGCCCCGGCGCTCGCCGATCAGGCGCTTAAAAGCGGGCTTGTTGACTGGCTGATTGCAAAGGCGGCGTGAGAAAGCCGGCTAAATGAATAAACAGTATAAGAAAGGACTGGACTTCCGCCGGCAACAGAGCGGTACTGTGACGGTGATATAAGGGCGCCTGAACGTCCGCATATCATCAGCCCGGTTTTCTCCTTCCCTCAGGCGCCGGGCTCGCCTCAGTGCAAGCCCCGGCGCACCGTCGGGGCCAAGTCACGGAGGTCGATATGACAGCAACAGAGACAGAAGTGAAACCGGTGGCAAAAACAGACAAGGCGGATATGCCGCCATCAAATACAGCGTCGGCAAAGGAGGCAGCCAAACAGGCGTCCTCTTCCAGTGCCCGGAAGCCCGTAAAACCGTCCCCTAAAAAGCCCGATATCATCCTGAAGCTTGTCAAACGTTCAAAGGGCGCCTGCATGCAGGATCTGCAGAAGGCGACCGGATGGCAGGCGCATAGTATTCGGGCGGGGCTTTCGGGACTGCGTAAAAAAGGGATCCGGATTGACCTCACCCGGACCGCTTCGGGAAAGACGACGTATAAAGCGGTTGAGGGGTAACAGTATGGCAAACGTATCTACTGAATGCCAACCTTCCCGGAATGACCTTATCGACGCCTGGATCAAAGCTTATGGCAGGCCTCCACCCAAGGGATTGAGTACCCGGCTTCTTCTCTATGCCTGTCATTACAACCGCCAAGTCAAGGACAGCGGCGGGCTGAAGAAATCGACCCCACGCCAGCTTGGGAGATATGTACCGGCACCGCCTGGAACGACGACCATCGATACACGGGCACCGGTCGCCTTAATACCTGGTACCGGCAGCCGACTGGTTCGGGAATGGCGGGGAAAGACCCATATGGTCGACATCGAGGAAAATGGCTTCGTCTATCAGGGAAAACCCTATCGGTCATTATCAGCCATCGCCCGAACTATTACCGGGGCGCGCTGGTCCGGTCCCCGTTTCTTCGGACTGTGAGGCTTCGTCATGCTGCGTTGTGCCATCTATACCCGCAAGTCGACCGAGGATGGGTTGGAGCAGGATTTTAATTCCCTACAAGCCCAGCGGGAGGCCTGTGAAGCCTATATCAAAAGCCAGCGCCATGAGGGCTGGAAACACTTAACCACAGAGTATGACGATGGGGGCTACTCTGGCGGCACTATGGATCGCCCTGCCCTTACAAAACTGCTGGCGGCGGTTGAGCGGCACGAGGTAGATATCATCGTCGTATACAAGGTGGATCGCCTCACCCGGTCACTTGCTGACTTCTCCAAGATCATTGAGAGGCTGGATCAACAGAACGTCTCCTTTGTCTCGGTGACGCAGGCATTCAATACCACCTCCTCCATGGGTCGGCTGACATTGAATGTGCTTCTCTCCTTTGCCCAGTTTGAACGAGAGGTCACGGCGGAAAGAATTAAGGACAAAATCGCGGCCTCCAAAAAGAAAGGCATGTGGATGGGCGGCAATCTGCCGCTAGGTTACGATGTTGTGAATCGCAAGCTGGTGATCAATAAGGAGGAAGCCGCAACAGTAAGATTATTGTTCGATCTCTATATCGAACTCGGAACAGTGCGGCTTTTAAAAGCAGAGGCAGATCGTCTCGGCATTGTTACCAAGAAAATTATCCGAAAGGATGGATCTGTTACAGGCGGCAAGCCCTTCTTGCGGGGTAACCTGTATCGGCTGCTCTCCAATCCGCTTTACATAGGATTGATCCCACATAAAGGAAAAACCTACTCTGGTCAGCATGAGGCTATCATCGATCAGGAGACCTGGGACCAGGTTCAGCATATGATGAGCAGCAATCGCCGGGAGCGGTCTTCGCCGACAAATGTGAAAGCACCGTTTCTGCTGACGGGGCTGGTCTTTGACGAAGCGGGAGAACCGCTCTATCAAGCTCAGGCCAGCAAAGACGGCAAGCGCTATCGCTACTATATCTCGAAACAGTTGGCGCAGAATGTGGAACCGGAAGCAGGTGGATGGCGTCTGCCAGCATCGACGCTTGAAGAGGCTATCCTCAATCCCATTCGGGAACTGCTTTGCAATCAGAGTCGATTAATTGATGTCCTGCATCTCAAGGATCACAGCCTGCCTGACTTGCAATTGATAAACGAACATGCCATCGCGCTGGCCGAAAAAATCATGAGTGACGATACCGTTTCTCGGAAGGGTCTATTACAGGCGGTCATCCATCGGGTTGAGCTCCAATCAGATTCTATCTCAATTGACGTGAGCCCAGCGGCTTTGGTCAAGTTACTGCAAATCAAAATGCTCGATGGTCCAAACGAAGATCGCACTATCGTTTCTCTCGAAATTGCGATGAAGCTGCAGCGTAAAGGTATAGAGGCTAAACTGGTGATTGCCGGTCATGCCAGTACCCATCAGCCTGATCCGGATCTCTGTCGTCTGATTGCCAAGGCCAAGCATTGGTTTGATCAACTGGCATCAGGAGAGGCAAAGTCTGTTCAGGAAATTGCTTCTCGTGAACGTGTATTCGTTACCGAGATTAGCAGGGTCCTTCCGCTGGCATTTTTGTCGCCGAAAATCGTTGAAGACATATTGGCGGGCCGTCAGCCGGAAACCTTGACGGTCAGGCGGCTTCAACGACTACGCTCCCTCGCATTTGACTGGAAAGCTCAGCGAATACAGCTCGGATATCCAGCCTAACTCCAGCAAAAATATCAATGGATTGGACACGGAAAGTGGCCTGTAGAGACGAATGGGGATTAGCGGTCTTATGGCGCCACTCCAAGCGTCTCTGAGATCAGAGTATAACCTCGAAGCCCCGGAACCGCGGGGTTCAGGGGCGAACCTGGACTGGACCCAGGTTCGCCCCTGAATGAGTGGTGGGCCCGGTAGGACTTGAACCTACGACCAGTCCGTTATGAGCGGACGGCTCTAACCAGCTGAGCTACAGGCCCGAATTTCGATCCGTCATAATACCTGACGTGACAATCGGCTATCCGTGACTATTTAGCCTGTTCACAATAGGGACGCAATTGGCGAAATGACATTTTCGCCAATTTTATCGGCACGCTGGTGCGCCTGATCAGGTATCGAGGAAGCTGCGAAGCTTGCGCGAGCGGCTCGGATGCTTGAGCTTGCGGAGCGCCTTTGCCTCAATCTGGCGGATACGTTCCCGCGTCACCGAGAATTGTTGCCCCACTTCCTCAAGCGTATGGTCCGTGTTCATCCCGATGCCAAAGCGCATGCGCAGTACTCTTTCTTCACGCGGGGTGAGCGAGGCCAGAACCCGGGTCGTTGTTTCCCGCAGGTTCGACTGGATTGCCGCATCGAGCGGCTGAACCGCGTTCTCATCCTGGATGAAATCACCGAGGTGACTATCTTCCTCGTCGCCAATCGGTGTTTCGAGGCTGATCGGCTCCTTGGCGATCTTCATCACCTTGCGCACTTTTTCAAGCGGCATACCGAGCTTCACTGCCAGTTCCTCCGGCGTCGGTTCGCGGCCGATTTCGTGGAGCATCTGGCGCGAGGTCCGCACCAGCTTGTTGATCGTCTCAATCATATGCACCGGAATACGGATGGTTCGAGCCTGGTCGGCGATTGACCGCGTGATCGCCTGCCGGATCCACCAGGTGGCGTAGGTGGAGAATTTATACCCCCGGCGATATTCGAACTTGTCCACCGCCTTCATCAGGCCAATATTGCCTTCCTGGATGAGGTCGAGGAACTGCAAACCGCGGTTGGTATATTTCTTGGCGATGGAAATCACGAGGCGGAGGTTGGCTTCCACCATCTCTTTCTTCGCCCGGCTCGCTTCGCGCTCACCCTGCTGTACGGTGCTGACGATGCGGCGGAATTCGTTCATTGGCATGCCGAATTCAGAGGAGATTTTGATAATTTCGCTGCGGATTTCGCCGATGCCGTCGGTTTCGTTGGCGATGAAATCCTTCCAGCCTTTGGCTTTCAGGGTACCCATCTTGTCAACCCAGCCCGGATCAAGCTCATTGCCGAAATAATTTTCGAGGAAGCTCGCACGAGAGACCTTGTGCCGTTCCGCAAGACGAAGAAGCTTGCCTTCCAGGCTCATCAGCCGGCGGTTGATACCATAGAGCTGATCGACCAGCGCCTCGATCCGGTTATTGGTAAGATGGACATCATCCATCAGCTTGACCAGCTCGAGTTTCAGCTTTTCATATTTCTTTTCCTGGGCACTCGAAACGGATTCGTTTTCCAGCGCCGCCGTAAGCCTCGCTTCCTGGAGTTTATGGAGCTTCTTGTATGTTTTGGCGATCTCGTCAAACCGCTCAAAAACCTCCGGCTTCAGCGTTTCCTCAAGCGCCGCGAGCGACATGGTGTTTTCTTCCACATCATCATCGTCTTCTTCGGCATCGTCTTCACGGCTACTACCCTCTTCACCGTCCTCGTCATCGTCCTTGCCCTCTTCCGCATCGGAATCGGAATCGTCGTCTTCCTCGTCGTCGCTAAGACCAGCGGCCGGCAATTCGTCGTCCTCGCTATCCTCGCTGAAGCCTTCCTGCAACGCTTTTTCAGCGGCGGCGCCAGCGCCATATGTGGCGTCGAGATCGATAACATCGCGAAGCAGCAGCCTTTCCTGGAGCATCAATTCACGCCAGTTCAAAATGGCACGGATTGTCAGCGGGCTCTCGCAAATGGCGCCGATCAGCTTGCCGCGGCCGGCCTCAATCCGTTTGGCGATGGCGATTTCGCCTTCGCGCGAGAGCAACTCCACGGTGCCCATCTCGCGAAGATACATACGGACCGGATCATCCGTGCGATCCCCCGCGGTCGAGGCTGGTTTTTCCACGACCTCCCGGCTGGCTTTCTCATCGACATCGTCGTCGTCATTGCTGTCATCGTCATCCGAACTCGGGGAGGCCTCATCGCCCCCCTCCTCGTCATTTTCAACGACATTGATGCCCATCTCGGACAGCAGCGACATGGTATCTTCGATTTGTTCAGAGGACATCTGGTCCTGCGGCAAAACCGCGTTCAGCTCGTCGAACGTCACATATCCCTTGTCCTTCGCCTTCGCGAGCATCTTCTTGACGGCGGCCTGGGACGCATCAATCAACGGGCTATCCGGGCTTTCATCGCTCTGGTCTGACGTATCGACGGCTTCCGCACTTTTTGTCGCCATAAATTTTAACTCCTGAAAAGTATCCGCCACTGGAACCCGCATCGCGGTTCTGGCCAGATCCTGATTCTCCTAAACATTCTTGCTGCGCCCGGACGCCATTCCAAATCCATCCAGATTAGCTTCATTGCCGGAGGCATCCTCCAGCGCCTTCTTCGCCAACTTCAATCTATCCAGATTTTCCGCCGTCGCATTTTCCCCCAATTGACGCTCCGCCATTTCGAGTTCTTTCTGCAGTGCCTCCAGTTTGTGGCGAGCCACAATATGCAGCCAGGCGTTCAGCGCATCTTCATAGGCCGCTTCCGGATCAGCGAACCAATCCAAAGACCTGGTCGTCGCTCCGTGCAACCCCTTTACCTGTTCAGACAATTTACGCTTAGCTAGATGGTGAGCCAAGCCCGCATAGTCAAGGGATGATTCGACTGTTGCAATATCTATTATCGCCCGCCGCAATCTGTCAAGCTGGGGGCTGGAAAGCTGCAACGACGCCAGCGTTTCAAAGTGATTTTCTATTATTTTCGGGTGGTTTACGACAGTTAGCAGGATTAATTCCTCCCGCCTGCCGCCACCGGGTGTCGACGGCCCGCGAAGTGATCCGGACACCGGAAATCGCGAATCACCTGACTGATTCGCGAATCGACCGAATCGATTGCTGCCTGAGGTCGCACCGCCTCGCCGCTCAGGCATTTGCCGTTTAGGTCTGAAAGACTGCCAGAGCCGCTCCTTGAAAAAGTTGCGATAATGGTTCTGCACCGCCGGATCACCGATGGCATCGCAAAGACCGTAGAGCGCCTTTTCTAGCGCCGCTTTGCGTTCGGGCGTATCGACGGGCCGCCCCTCCGTCTCTTTGCGCCAGAGGATTTCAGAAAGCGGCAGCGCGTTATCCAGGATCTCCTTCATCGCGCCGGGTCCGTCTTTCCGGATCAGGTCGTCCGGATCAACTCCTTCGGGCAAAAGCGCAAAACGGAGCGAATATCCCGGCCGCAATAACGGCAGCGCCCGCTCCGACACCCGCAGCGCCGCCCGCCATCCGGCGGCGTCACCATCAAGGCACATGATCGGCTCCGCCGCCATTTGCCAGAGGATCTGCAACTGGTCCTCCGTAATGGCGGTTCCAAGCGGCGCAACGGACTGCGAAAATCCTGCGTCGCTCAAGGCAATGACGTCCATATATCCTTCCGCAACGATGATACTGCCAATCTCAAACGCCTTCTGTCGGGCGGTCGCCATATTGTAGAGGACATGCCCCTTGTGAAAGAGCGGGGTTTCGGGTGAGTTAAGATATTTTGCCGGAGCATCGCCGAGCGCCCGGCCGCCAAAGGCGATCACGCGGCCGCGACGATCGGTAATCGGGAACATGAGGCGTTCGCGGAAACGGTCATATGTTTCCCGTCCGTCATCGGGCTGGATGACAAGACCGCCTTCGATCAGCGTCGCCTCCGTCACACCACGGGCCAGCAGCGCTTCTTTGAGAGCGCTCCGGCTGTTGGGCGCATATCCAAGGCGAAAGGACGAAATTGCTCCCTCGGATACCTGACGGCGGGCCAGATATTGCCGCGCACCGCCGCCTGCCTGCCCCGCCAATTGCGCCGTAAACCATTTTGCCGCAAGTTCCATGGCGTCATGCAAAGTCGCCGCTCGCTGCTGGCGGGCTTTCTCCTCGGGCCGCTGAACCGGCATCTGCAATCCGGCAATGGCCGCCAACCGTTCGACGGCCTCAGGAAAACCGACGCCTTCCGTCTGTTTCACAAATTCGATCAGATCACCATTCGCGCCGCATCCGAAGCAATGATAGAACCCCTTCTCCTCGCTGACGGTGAAAGACGGCGTTTTCTCATTATGGAATGGACAAAGGCCGGAATATTCCCGCCCTTTGCGGACAAGTTTCGTCCGGCGACCGATCAAATCAACAAGGCTGACGCGGGCTTTAAGCTCTTCCATGAATTGCGTTGGAAAGGCCATTCTTACGTCTAATCCTGCTATTTAACCGGTTAATTTTATTTTACAGGCTTTCGGGCCCGCGTTCACCCGGCTCATGCGCCAAGCATGTCCTTTACAATAGCGCTCGCTTTTGAAAAATCCATCTGTCCGGCAAAGCGATTTTTCAATTCCGCCATTGTCCGTCCCATATCCTTCAAACCTTTCGCCTCGATTTCGGCGATAACCTCCTCCACGGCCGCGCGCGTTTCCGCCTCGTCAAACTGCTTCGGGAGATAGTCGGATATGATATCAATTTCCTCCTGTTCAGAGGCGGCAAGATCAACCCGTCCGCCTTTTTCATAAGCGGCGATGGAGTCTTTGCGCTGCCGTACCATGGTTGTCAGCATCTGCAGAATCTCGTCATCCGTGATTCCCCCTTCGGCGCCTTTGTCGCGGGCCGCAAGGTCCCGGTCCTGCAGGGTCGCAATGATCAGACGAAGCGTTGATATACGCCGCTTATCCTTTGATTTCATTGCCTCTTTTAGTGACTCTTTTATTTCGTTTCGTAACATAAATAACCGAATCTATTGTGGAGAAAGGCGCAATACTAGCTGAAACCGCGCCTGATAGCAAACCAATAATTCTTTCTAACTGGTTGATTTCAAAGGGTTTTTTTTGCATGGAAAAACTTGACGCGCCTGCGCAAACTGCTTATGTTGCTGCGCAATATTCAGCTACCAGGCCAGAGGAAATTCGGCTCAGCGGAACTACCGCAAGAGGGTCCCTATTATCATGTCTTATGCAAACAAAGATGGCGCGGTCGATCTGAACAGCAACCGGACGGCGACAGCGGTTCTTGTGCTGGGCGATGGTACCGTTTTTCACGGGTTCGGCATCGGGGCCGAGGGTGAAACCGTCGGGGAAGTCTGCTTCAACACCTCGATGACCGGCTATCAGGAGAGCCTGACCGACCCGTCCTTTGCCGGACAGCTCATCACCTTTACCTTTCCCCATATCGGCAATGTCGGGTTCAATGACGAGGATATTGAGACGACCGGCATCGCCGCAGCCGGCCTCATTATCCGGGCCAGCATTACCGACCCGGCCAACTGGCGGGCGGTCGGGCCGCTTGATGACTGGCTGAAATCCCGGGGCCTGATCGGCATCGCCGGCGTTGACACGCGACGCCTGACCCATTTCATCCGCAAGTCCGGCGCCCCCAACGGCGTGATCGCCCATAGCAAGGACGGCAAGTTTGACATTCCCGCCCTCACGGAGAAAGCCGCGAGCTGGCCCGGCCTGGAAGGTATGGACCTTGCCAAAGAAGTGTCCTGCAAGGAACCTTACGAATGGACGGAAACCCGCTGGGCCATGGGTTCGGGCTACGGCGAACAGACCGCGCCGGCGCGCCATATCGTCGCCGTCGATTACGGGGTCAAGCGCAATATACTCCGCTGCCTGGCGGAGCTCGGCTGCCGCGTAACCGTCGTGCCGGCAACCGCCACCTTCGATGACATCATGGCATTTAAACCAGACGGGATCTTCCTTGCCAACGGCCCCGGGGATCCGGCGGCGACAGGTGAGTATGCTGTGCCGGTGATCCGGCAATGTGTCGATAGCGGCATACCGACTTTCGGAATTTGCCTCGGTCACCAGATGCTGGCGCTCGCGGTTGGCGCGAAAACCAAGAAAATGCATCAGGGGCATCGCGGCGCCAATCAGCCGGTCAAGGATCTGACGACCGGGAAGGTCGAGATCACCTCGCAAAATCATGGTTTCGTTGTCACCCGTGAAAGCCTGCCCGACGGGGTCACGGAAACTCACAAGTCCCTTTTCGATGGTGTTGTCGAGGGACTTGAGATCGACGGCAAGCCGGTCTTCTCGGTGCAGTATCATCCCGAGGCGAGCCCGGGCCCGCAGGACAGCTACTATCTTTTCAAACGGTTCATAGATCTGGTCGATAGAAAAAATGCCTAAACGTACCGATATCCATTCCATCATGATCATCGGCGCCGGGCCCATCATTATCGGCCAGGCCTGCGAGTTCGACTATTCCGGCACCCAGGCCTGCAAGGCCCTGAAGGAAGAAGGCTATCGCGTCATCCTGGTAAACTCCAATCCGGCGACGATTATGACCGATCCGGGCCTCGCCGACGCCACCTATGTGGAACCGATCACTCCGGAAATCGTCGAGAAGATCATCGAGAAGGAACGGCCGGACGCCATCCTCCCAACCATGGGCGGGCAGACGGCGCTCAACACCGCGCTCGCACTCGCCGAAAGCGGTGCACTCGACCGCCACGGTGTGCAGTTAATCGGTGCCAACCGGGAAGCCATCGCGAAGGCGGAGGACCGTGACCAGTTCCGCACGGCGATGCTCAAAATCGGACTTGATATGCCGGCGAGCGCCGTTGCGCATACCCTCGAGGAAGCCTGGAAAGTTCTGGAAGAGGTCAAGCTTCCCTGCATTATCCGCCCGTCTTTCACCTTGGGCGGAACAGGCGGCGGGATCGCCTATAACCGCGAAGAGTTTGAAGAAATTGTCACCGGAGGTCTCGACGCCTCCCCCACTACCGAAGTGCTGGTCGAAGAGAGCATTGTCGGCTGGAAGGAATATGAGATGGAGGTGATCCGCGACAAGGCGGACAACTGCATAATCATCTGCTCCATTGAGAATGTCGATCCGATGGGCGTGCATACGGGGGATTCCATCACGGTTGCCCCGGCGCTGACCCTCACCGATAAAGAATACCAGATCATGCGGAATGCCTCGATTGCCGTGCTGCGGGAAATCGGGGTAGAAACCGGCGGATCAAACGTGCAATTTGCCGTCAATCCGGAGAACGGTCGCCTCATCATTATCGAGATGAACCCCCGCGTTTCCCGCTCCAGCGCACTGGCGTCCAAGGCGACGGGTTTCCCCATCGCAAAAATCGCGGCAAAGCTTGCAGTCGGATATACGCTGGACGAGTTGGACAATGATATTACCGGCGTCACGCCGGCTTCTTTCGAGCCGACGATCGACTATGTCGTCACCAAGATTCCGCGCTTCACCTTTGAAAAATTCCCGGGCGCCGAGGCCAAGCTCGGCACGGCAATGAAATCCGTCGGCGAGGCCATGGCGATTGGACGGACTTTTGCCGAAAGCTTGCAAAAAGCCCTGCGTTCCCTAGAAACGGGACTGTCCGGGCTCAATGAACAGAATTTCGCCGGACATGGCGAGCAGCATGTCGACAAGCAGCGTATTCAGGCGATCCTTGCGCAGCCGACACCTGAGCGCCTGCTGAATATCGCGCAGGCATTTCGGGAAGGCCTCACCCTTGAGGAAATTCAGACCGCCAGCAAGTACGAGCCCTGGTTCCTCGCCCAGATCGAATCCATCGTCGAGATGGAGACCGCCGTGCGCACAGGCGGCATCCCGACGACCAAAGGGGGTCTTCTTGCACTTAAATCCATGGGGTTTAGCGACCGTCGCCTGGCCGAACTCGCCGACACCCGCGAAGAGCATGTGCTGGCGGCGCGCAAGAAGTTCGGAATTGAACCGGTTTATAAACGCATCGACACCTGCGCCGGGGAGTTTCCCTCGCAGACACCTTACATGTATTCGACCTATGAAGGCAATGAATGGGATGAGGCGATGTGCGAGGCGGAACCGACAGACGCCAAGAAGATCGTTATTCTTGGCGGCGGCCCCAACCGGATCGGCCAAGGCATCGAGTTTGACTATTGCTGCGTTCACGCCGCTTATGCACTTTCCGAAGCGGGTTATGAGACCATCATGGTCAACTGCAACCCGGAGACGGTTTCCACAGACTATGACACCTCGGACCGATTGTATTTCGAACCGCTAACGGTCGAGGATACCCTCGCGATCATCCGCAAGGAACAGTCAAAGGGCACGCTTCATGGGGTCATTGTTCAGTTCGGCGGCCAGACACCGCTTAAGCTGGCGGCAGGGCTGGAGGCGGCCGGCGTTCCCATTCTGGGCACCTCGCCGGACGCGATCGACCTTGCCGAAGACCGGGAGAGATTCCAGCAGCTTCTACACAAACTCGACCTCAAACAGCCTGAGAACGGGATTGCGCGTTCCGTCAGCGAGGCTTTCGATATTGCCGAAAGGATCGGATATCCGGTCGTTGTCCGGCCGTCTTATGTTCTGGGTGGTCGCGGGATGGAAATTGTGCGCGATGGAGACTCGCTCGATCGCTATATGCGCGAAGCGGTAATCGTCTCCGGCGATAATCCGGTTCTGGTCGATGGCTATCTGCAGAACGCCATCGAAGTCGATGTCGACTGCCTTTGCGACGGCAAAACCGTCTTCGTCGCCGGGATTATGGAGCATATCGAGGAGGCAGGCATCCATTCAGGCGACAGCGCCTGCTCCCTGCCGCCCCATACCCTGCCGGCCGACATTATTGACGAGATCAAACGGCAAACGGAGGCCCTCGCGCTTGCGCTCAACGTCGTCGGGCTGATGAATGTACAGTTCGCGGTAAAAGGCGGTGTGATTTATATCCTCGAGGTAAACCCGCGGGCGAGCCGGACCGTTCCGTTCGTCGCCAAGAGCATTAATTATCCCATCGCGAAGATTGCCGCGCGTGTCATGGCCGGGGAAAGCCTTGCCTCCTTCAACCTTGAATACCGCACGCTCAATCATGTGACGGTCAAGGAAGCCGTTTTCCCGTTTTCGCGTTTTCCCGGCGTCGATGTTGTTCTGGGCCCGGAAATGCGGTCGACTGGCGAGGTTATGGGAATCGATACCGATTTCGGCGCCGCCTTTCTCAAATCCCAGATTGCTGCGGGCGTAAAACTGCCAACCTCGGGAACGGTCTTCGTTTCTGTGAAAGATCTTGACAAGGAACCGATCAAGGATGCGGTCGCCAAGCTGATCGACCTTGGATTCAAGGTTGTATCGACGGGGGGAACGGTTAAATATCTTAGCGACCAAGGCCTCGCGGTCACCCGCGTCAACAAGGTCATGGAAGGTCGGCCGAATATCGTCGATACCATGAAAAACGGTGACATCGCGTTGGTCTTCAATACGACCGAAGGTGCCCAGGCGCTGCGTGACAGTTATGATATCCGTCATACCGCTCTGGTCATGAAAACGCCCTACTCGACGACAGTCGCCGGCGCCTATGCGACGGTGCAGGCAATTGAGAAAATTATGACGGGGACCCTTGAAGTCAAATCCCTTCAATCCTATTCTTAATTTCTTGACAAGCTACCCATGAGACTATAGTCAAGGCGACTTTTGCGAGTGGCGAAAAACGTAATTTTTGCAAAACGACGTAATCGAGATTTCAAATGGAAAGACTACCAATGACGGCCGCGGGCTATGCGCGGCTGGAAAAAGAACTGAAAGAATTGAAATCGACGGCCCGCCCGGCGGTGATCCAGGCGATTGCGACCGCGCGTGAGCATGGGGATCTTTCGGAGAATGCCGAATATCATGCCGCGAAAGAGCAGCAGTCTCACATCGAGGGCCGCATTGCGGAACTGCAGGACAAACTCGGTCGGGCGGAAGTCATAGATGTGGCCTCTATTTCCGGCCGCCAGATCAAGTTCGGCGCGACCATTCTGCTTGCCGACGAAGACACCGACGAGGAAACGAGCTATCAGATCGTCGGCGAGGACGAAAGCAATATTGAGGAAGGCCGCCTGTCGATTACCGCACCGCTGGCCCGTGCGCTGATCGGCAAGGAACAGGGAGACAGCATCGAGGTGATGACACCCGGCGGATCCAAAGCCTATGAAGTGATTGAAGTCAGCTATTCGGGTTGACGTTGTTATTCGCTGAAAAAGCCCTTGTGCTCCCGCTCAAGGGCTTTTTTATGGTCCTAGGTGAGGATTAACGCGGATCTCTCGCGGTCGAATGGTCCGTCGGCTGCGGTGTCACCGTCAGGACTGTGACGCCATTCGGCGCCTGAAAACGATGCCAGCACCCTTGCGGCACGACCGTCAGCATTCCGGCTTTTAACGTCAGAATATCCTCAGACTCTCCGGACAGGATCGTTAATTGCGTCTCGCCCTTCAAAATATGGACGAGTTCATCGCCGCCCCGATGCCGCTCCCAAGGGCTGCTGCCGTCAAAGCTTCCGGTGAAAACCGCGCCATTTCCAAATTTTTCAAGTGTTGCAAACGCAGGTTCTTCATCCTCCGGCGCGGTCTCGGGACCGCGGTTTCTGAGCGGCGCCAGCCCTTTCAAGGCGGCTTCTATGTCAATCGCTTTCGGCAAATTTCCCTCCTGTTACAATAAGTTCGCAATGGTACGGCATTTGTCAGGCTTTTCATCCAATAACAGCCATTTTCTAAGTGCAACTTTATGAAATGTTAGGAAATTATGGCTAATTTTTTATAAATATAAACAGTTAGAGCGAAATACAGAGTTAAAAGTTGGTTGGATGTCGAATTACTACAATTTCAGGAATCTGGATATCATTTTTGTTGACGACAACAAGAACATGCATGCGCTCATCAAGAATCTGTTGTTGGCAATGAATATTGTCAATTCGCGAGGCTGTTTCGACGCGGAAAGTTGCTTCGAGGAAATGCGTGAGGAGCCGCCGGATCTCATCATCACCGACCTTTCCTTAAATCCCGAAAATGGCCTGGAATTGATCCGCCGCATTCGCCAGGGAGAACATGGCGTCGATCGCTATACGCCGATCCTTGTTCTTTCCGGCCAGACCAATATCAAGGACGTGCTGGCGGCGCGCGACGCTGGCGCAACCGAGTTCCTCGCAAAACCCGTTTCCGTCGGGTCCTTGCATGACCGCATGGTCTGGATGGTCGAAAATCCGCGCCCATTTATCAAGGCATCAACTTATATCGGACCGGATCGGCGGCGCGCGATGCGCGGCTATGAAGGCATGGAACGGCGGAAATAACTTACCGCAAGAGGGCAGAAAATGACGAAAATAGTCGAAATGGACGGATATGAAATCCATCACCCCGTCCAGAAACTGCAAAGCAAGGTGACCACCAAGGGCGGTTTGTCGCTTGCGGAAATCGAAAAGCGCATGGCGAAGAAAATGTCGGCGTTGACCGAGGATTTCCTTTCGAGCATTCCGCCCATGATTAACGCGATAGAAAAGTCGCTGGGCCAGCTGGAGACGGGTACGGGCGACGAAACGGCCCAGGCCGACCTGTTCCGCCACGGTCATGACCTCAAGGGTTTGGGCGGGTCCTTCGACTATCCTATTATGGGAACGATCGGGGCAGGCATCTGCGGTCTCACCCACAAGGAGATCGAGACGGCGTCCCTTAACCTGCCGCTTATCCGCGTACATCTCGACCTTTTGAGCTATGTCACCGCCAACCGCATCAAGAATGACAGCGATCCCAAGGCGGAACCGATCCTGAGCGCCCTCGCCGCCGCCAAGGCAGCGATCTAGGACAATCCCGTCTTAAGCAGCGGGGACGGGCGAGGTATAGTTGAGGCCGAGGCGCCCGCCATCGGCATAAATTATCTGCCCGGTAACGTAGGAACTATCTTCCGAGGCAAGGAAGAGTGCAACCCTGGCGATCTCTTCCGGCGTACCGGTCCGGCCCATGGGCGTACGTGACAGGATTGCATGACGGGCCGCGTCATCCTCCATTACCTTTTCCAGCATTTCTGTCGCGATCGACCCGGGGCCGACGCCATTCACGCGGACGCCCCTCTGCGCGAGCGCGACCGCCATCACTCTTGTAAGCTGGTTCAACCCTCCCTTGGAGACGTTGTAGGGGAGAATGTTGGGGATCGTAAGGACGGCATTCACCGACGACATATTAATGATACTGCCGCCGGTTTCCTGGTCGACCATGACCTTGCCCGCCGCCTGGCTCAATAGAAATGCCCCCTTGAGATTGACACCCAGAACCGCGTCGAAATCCTCTTCCGAAATCTCCAGCACGTCACCGGTGCGAAGAATTCCGGCGTTGTTGACCAGAATATCCAGATGCCCCTGCTCTTTCATAACGTCTTCGACCAGTTGACTGCAGGCAGCTATTTTCGAAACATCGCAGGATTTGGCAACAGCCGAACCGCCAAGCTTCGCCGCCGCGGCGGCGACTGCATCGCTATTTACGTCTGCAAGGTAAACAACAGCTCCTTCGCGCAGGAAAAGTGCCGCTACGCTAAACCCGATGCCCTGCGCCGCTCCTGTAACGATCGCGACTTTGTTTTTCAACCGCATTGATGCCTCCAACTCTCTATTTCGCAGGATATCCCGCCGCCGCAAGAACTTCAGTGATTTCCGTCAGAATTGCCGGATCATCGATCGTCGCCGGTGCGTTATAGGCTTCCCCATCTGCAATTTTCCGCATGACCCCGCGCAATATCTTGCCGGACCGCGTTTTCGGGAGCCGCTTCACGATCAAAGCGATCTTGAAGGCGGCGACAGGGCCGATTTTCTCGCGCACCAGAGCCACAAGTTCTTTCTCAATCTCTCCGGCGGGCCGATTGACGCCGGCGTTGAGCACAACAAACCCCATCGGAATCTGGCCCTTCAGCTTGTCCTGAATCCCGATCACTGCGCATTCCGCAACGTCGCGATGGCTCGCCAGGACTTCTTCCATTCCGCCCGTAGAAAGGCGATGCCCAGCGACATTGATGATATCGTCAGTCCGCGCCATGATGAAGAGATAGCCATCCTCATCGATATATCCGGCATCCCCGGTCTTATAGTAACCGGGAATATCCGCCATATAGGATTTGATGAAGCCCTCATCGTTCTGCCAGAGTGTCGGAAGCGAGCCCGGCGGAAGCGGCAGTTTCACGGCGATCACTCCGATTTCGCCGCGCTTCATCTCGGTCTTGCCATCCTCTTCATTGATGATGCGGATGTCATAGCCCGGAACCGGCAGCGTCGGACTGCCGAGCTTTACGGGCTTCATGCCGTATCCCATGCAGTTCGCGCCAATCGCCCAGCCGGTTTCCGTCTGCCACCAATGATCGATAACCGGGACGTTCAACTGGTCCTGTGCCCAGATAATGGTATCCGGGTCGGCCCTTTCGCCGGCGAGAAATAGGGTGTCAAATTCGCTGAAATCATATTTGGCGATGAACTTCCCCTCAGGATCCTGCTGGCGGATGGCGCGAAAGGCGGTCGGCGCCGTGAATAGCGCTTTTACTTTATGATCCTGGATCACCCGCCAGAAAGTGCCCGCGTCCGGCGTGCCCACGGGCTTGCCTTCGAACATGATCGTCGTGCAGCCATGCAGGAGAGGCGCATAGACAATGTAGGAATGACCGACAACCCAGCCGACATCGGAAGCGGCCCAGAAAACCTCGCCGGGGTTGATATTGTAGACATGCTTCATCGACCAGCGGAGCGCCACCGCATGGCCGCCGTTATCGCGGACCACCCCCTTCGGAACGCCTGTCGTGCCGGAGGTATACAGAATATAAAGCGGGTCGGTCGCCAAAACCGGCGTGCAGGAAACGGGGGTGGCGGCCGCCTCCAGTTCGCGCCAGTCATGATCGCGGCCCGGGGTCATCTCCGCCTCGCATTCGGGGCGCTGCAGAATGATAACGCTTTTCGGTTTATGCGCGGACATATCAATCGCACCGTCGATCAGCGGCTTATAGGCGATCGTCCGTCCCGGCTCCAACCCGCAGGACGCCGCAATGATCGCTACCGGTTTGGCATCGTCGATACGCGTCGCAAGTTCCTTCGGGGCGAAGCCACCGAAAACCACCGAATGAATAGCGCCGATCCGCGCACAAGCAAGCATGGCAACGGCGGCTTCCGGCACCATCGGCATATAAATGAGAACCCGATCTCCCCTCTTGATACCCTGACCGGCAAGGGCACCGGCGAAGCGTGCCACAATATCGGTCAGTTCCCGATAGCTGTAGCTCTTCACCTGTCCCGTCATCGGGCTGTCATAGATAAGGGCGTTCTGGTCGCCACGGCCATCCTCGACATGCCGGTCCAGACAGTTAAAGCAGGTATTCATCTCCGCGCCTTCGTACCAGCGGTAGAAGGGCGGATTATCCGCATTCAGCACGCGATCCCATGTCTTGTTCCAGCTGATACCCTCGGCCGCTTTCGCCCAGAATGCCTCCGGGTCCTCAAGTGAACGCTGATAATCCTTTTCATAGCTGGTCATTGACCGCCTCCCTGGCTTGTTTTCTCTTTACTCTAGAAAAACAACGGCGGGCTCGCGATGTCAACAGAAACTGGCGGGACAAAGCGACGCATCCTGCGCCGAAATTCATGAAAAAACCCGCGGCTGGGAAGCACGCGGGTTTTTGCAATTCAAATGTCTGAAATCAGTCGCGTGACGACGACTTGAAAAGCTCATCAAAACTCTTGGCGGATGCGGCTTTGTCGTCTTCCCTCTTTTTCTCTGCAGATTTGCCGAAAACCGCTTCGGCCTCGGCCCGCGGATCATAGGATTCTTCCTTTTGAACCTGCTGCTTTTTGATTTCATAAGGCGTAAGCGGAACCGCGGCCGCCTCGGCGGCGACAGCGGCGGCGACCTCTTCCATCAGCTTGCCGCGATCTTCGTCCTTGCGGCGATGCGCGGATTTCTGCACGGCCTCATCAAGTTCAAGCTGCGTACAGATACCAAGGCTAACCGGATCGCGCGGCCGAATATTCTGCGCATTCCAGTGCGTCCGGTCACGAACAGCGTTGATTGTCGTTTTCGTCGTCCCGACAAGCTTCGATATCTGGGCGTCCGTCAGTTCCGGGTGGAACTTGATGAGCCATGAAATCGCATCTGGGCGATCGCCACGGCGCGAAACCGGCGTGTAACGGCCACCGCGCCGACGCGGTTGCGGGACATCGCCGGTCGGTTTGTTTATCTGCAGCCGGGCAGACGTATCCGCCTGACACCGGTCGATCTCCGCCTGGGTCAGTTGTCCGTTCGAAATCGGATCGAGCCCGACAATCCCCACGGCGACTTCGCCATCGGCAATCCCCTGAACTTCCAGGGAATGCAATCCGCAAAAATCCGCAATCTGTTCAAATGACAAAGACGTATTGTCAATCAGCCAAACAGCCGTCGCCTTTGGCAATAATGGCGTTACCATAAAGTCTCCTTTGACGGTCCGAACAATGTCTGTTCGGACCAAGATCTATTTCTTATGCTTATATGGCGAAAAACGGCGCCAAAGTCCACACCTAAACCGTTAAAACGATTTTCCCGATATGTCCCGAATCATCGATACGGCGATGCGCCGCAGCCGCGTCCGTCAGCGGGAAAGTACTATCCATGACGGGCTTTACCGTCCCTGCCGACAGGAGCGGCCAGACTTTCGCCTTCAACCGTTCGCCGATTTCCGATTTCGCCTGAACAGACTGCGGCCGCAAGGTTGATCCGGTGATCGTCAGCCGCTTCAGCATCATGGGGGCGAAATTGACGGTCGCCTCGGGTCCGCCAAGAAACGCGATGTAAACAAGGCGGCCCTCGACCGCCAACGCGGAGATATTACGCTGAATGTAGTCCCCGCCCACCATATCAAGGATGAGGTCCACCCCTTTTCCGCCAGTCAGTTCCTTGACCACCGCGACAAAATCCTCGGTTTTGTAGTTGATCCCACGCTCTGCGCCGAGTTTCTCGACAGCGCGGCATTTCTCGTCGGTGGAGGCAGAAGTAAAGACCCGTGCGCCAAACGCCTTGGCGAGCTGTATCGCCGTCGTGCCGATGCCGCTCGCTCCGCCATGCACAAGAAAGGTCTCACCGCCCGTAAGATGCCCGCGGTCGAAAACATTGGTCCAGACGGTGAAAAAGGTTTCCGGCAACGCCGCCGCCTGCACCAAATCGAATCCGTCCGGTATATCGAGGCACTGGGCCTCCGGCGCCACGCAATATTCCGCGTAACCGCCACCCGCCACCAGCGCGCAAAGCTGATCGCCGATCTTATAGCGGGTGACGCCCGCACCTGTCGCAACAACCGTCCCTGAAATCTCGAGACCCGGAATATCGGAGGCACCCGGCGGCGGGGCATAGCCCCCCTTGCGCTGCAATACATCCGGCCGGTTAACCCCGGCGGCGGCAACCTTGATCAATACTTCATCATGACCGGGCGACGGTACGGGGCGGGTTGCAGGCACCAGTCCTTCCGGACCGCCAAACTCTTTGATTTCGATCGCCGTCATTGTCTTTGGCAGGCTCGTCATTCTATTCTCCAGGATGGTATGGAATGTGGCTTGCACAAGCTGAGACAGTCCGCGCAAGTTTCAATTTTGTTTTCGAATTTGCAGCATAGCATATTGAGGAACGCGACGATGACAAGTGATGATGACGAGAAACCCATATTGGGACAAAAGCCAATGAATTTCGACAGCATGTCGATCGGCGATCTAGAGGACTATATAATCGCGCTGAATGCGGAAATTCAGAAAACCAGGACGATTATCGAAAAGAAAAAGGCAGCGCAAAATGCCGCGTCAGGTTTTTTCAAGACCTGACACGCATGGCATTGCGCGGATTGAGGGGTGCGAATCGGCTGAAATTCCAGCTAAAAAAAGTGCCAAAAAGCCGTAAAAATGCATATTCGTTAATTGTAATTTAAGAATTGATGGTTAAGTTGTCAGTTGTAGCCCTTGATGGGCTGCCTGAGATTGGAATCCCTATTCCAGTCTCTATGACGCCTCCCTGTTGACTTGGGCCGCCTCTTGAAGGCGGCTCTTTTTTTGTTTGACCTGTCGCCGCTACTGCTCTGCATTTCATGAAAATACAACATAGCCTCTTGACTCTTATTGAATTTCAGCGTTTTAATTTGGCCCATCAGAAGCAAGTCTGACAGGTTGAGGCAAAATAAGAGGGGGCGCCGATATGGCAGCCCCCTCAATCAATTCCGGCCTGTTTTACAATCCCTTAGAGATGACCTATCCGCGGCGGTCCGCCCTTCGAGGCCTGGCTTGGGCCAAATGCCTTGTCGAGAATGCTGGTGCTGTCTTCAGCGAGTAAAATGGCATCCGTCAGGAAATTGAGAATACGCATATTGTTGGCGAGCACCGCCTTCGCCTCGGCGCGGGGATCATCAGTGATCAGCGCGCAGCGCTCGAGAATATCCTTGCGCACCATGGCCAGGACTTCTTCGAGCTTTTTGCCTGCCGGGTTATCTTCTGTTACCAAGTAATGGGTCACCTTCATGCCCTCCTAACCGGGATCTGACCTGCAGTATGAAACAATCTTGGTTAATTTTTCGATAATCCGGCGGCGTATCCATCAACCCTCACAAATTCCTCGCCCGCTCACGCAGGACGAATTTTTGCACCTTGCCGGTTGAGGTTTTCGGCAACTCCTCAAACACGACCGTTTTCGGACATTTGAAATGGGCCATGTTTTCGCGACAAAATTTGATGATATCGTCTGCTGTGGCGCTCGCGCCCTGCCGAAGAACGACAAACGCGCAAGGCGTCTCGCCCCATTTCTCGTCGGGCCGCGCAACCACCGCGGCCTCCAGCACCGCCGGATGTTTGTAAAGCACCCCCTCCACTTCGATCGTCGAGATATTCTCGCCCCCGGAAATGATAATGTCCTTCGACCTGTCGCGCAGCTCCAGATAGCCATCCTCATGCACCACCCCGAGGTCGCCGGAGTGGAACCAGCCGTCCTTGAACGAGGCCTGGGTCGTTTTCGGGTTTTTAAGATATCCCTTCATGATCAGGTTGCCGCGCAACATCACCTCGCCCATGGTGTTGCCGTCATTTGGGACTGGTGACATGGTTTCGGGGTCCATCACCTCGAGCCCGGCAAGAGCATGATAACGGACACCCTGACGCGCCTTCAGCGCGGCGCGATCCTCGACCTGCCGGCTATCCCAATCCGAATTCCAGTCGCAAAGGACGGCGGGACCATATGTCTCCGTCAAGCCATAGACATGAGTGACGTCAAATCCCATGCTGTCCATTTCCGCAAGAACAGTCGCCGGTGGGGGCGCCGCCGCCACCATGAACTTGACACCGGATGGGGCCTTTGCCTTGTCTTCCGGCGAGGCATTGATCAACATGGAAAGAATGATCGGCGCTCCGCACATGTGATCCACCTGGCAGCGCTGCATCTCATGGTAGATCGCGCTTGCCTCGATCTTGCGCAGGCAGACATGCGTTCCGCCCACCGCCGTCAGCGTCCAGGGGAAACACCAGCCGTTGCAATGGAACATCGGCAGTGTCCAGAGATAGACCGGATGTTTCGGCAGGCTCCAGGAAACGGAATTGCCCATGGCGGCCAGATAGGCGCCCCGGTGATGATAAACGACGCCCTTGGGGTCGCCTGTCGTACCTGATGTGTAGTTCAGCGAAATCGCCTGCCATTCGTCCGCGGGTCCCTTCCATTCAAATTCAGGGTCGCCAGTTGCGAGGAAAGCCTCATACCCCATATCACCAATGAATTCGCCGCCTTCAGCAAACGCATCATCAATATCGATAACGATCGGCTTCACCTTGGCGAGGGAGAGTGCCTCCTTGATCAGCGGCGAGAACTCACGGTCCGTCAGCAAGAGCCTGCATTCGCCATGGTCGAGGATGAAGGCGAGCGCCGGCGCGTCGAGCCGCGTATTGAGGGTATTCAGAACCGCGCCGATCATCGGCACGCCGAAATGCGCCTCCAGCACGGCCGGGATATTTGGCGCCATCATCGATACCGTATCCCCCTCACCAATGCCACGGGCCTTCAACGCACTCGCGAGGCGGCGCGCGCGCGCGTAGAATTCCCGGTAGGTATAGCGCAGATCGCCGTGAATGATTGCCGTCTTGTCGGGATACACCTCCGCCGAGCGCGGCAGAAACGTCAAGGGTGTAAGGGGTTCATAATTTGCCGGATTGCGGTCCAGATCCGTCTGATATGGATTTTTAGTCAAAAGAGTCTCCCAGTCTTCTCACAAAAATAGCTAAATATTTCAGTAGCTAACTCGAATTGCCCCCGTCTTTCCCGCTGCCGAGTTCCACGGGAACCCCGGGCACGAATTTCGAGACGCGTATGCCGAGCGACGTCTTGACATGTTCCACATTCGGGGCGGCGGTCAGTTCATGGGTCAGGAAATGCTGATATGTATCCCAATCTTTTGCGACCACCTTTAGAATAAAATCGTTTTCACCCGCGAGCATGTAGCATTCCCGCACCAATGGCCAGGATTGCACGAGGTTTTCGAAAGCGGAAAGGTCGACTTCCGCCTGACTTTGCAGCCCGACAAGCGCAAAAACGGTCACGCCGAAGCCAAGATGTTCGGCATTCAGGCGCGCGTGATAGCCCTCGATATAGCCGGCCTCTTCAAGGGCCCGCACCCGCCGCAAGCACGGAGGCGCTGAAATGCCGGCGTTTTTTGCCAGTTCTACATTGGTGATGCGCCCGTCTTCCTGCAAATCATGCAGGATACGGCGATCGATTTCGTCCAGCTTTACGCGTTGCATTATGTCCTCCGACTGTCAGTTACGCGCAATATTATTACAAAGATGGCGCGAGGCCAAGGTATAGAAGCAGGGACTATGCCAAATAGCCAAGAAAATCACCCAACGCGACGCATATTCACTTGACCCGCGGCGAAGGCGCGGCCTATGCCATCAAAATGAAGACACAATCGGCAGCACAAAATCCTTCCTGCTGGGTCGTTACAGACGGCAGCGCCGGCATGGAAATCCAGTGTATCGGCCTTGCGGAGGCCATGGGGCTCGAGTTCGAGGTCAAGAGAATTGTCACAACCAGGCCCTGGCGCTGGCTGCCGCCGAAATTCTGGCTCAATCCACTTAAAACACTCGACAAAAGCGGCGATTTGCTGAATCCGCCCTGGCCGGACATCCTGATTACCTGCGGGCGGCAATCGATACCGCTCAGCCTGGCGATAAAAAAGGCAAATGGCGACAAAACATTCACTATTCATATCCAGACCCCGAATTGCGCCGCCGCCGAGTTCGACCTTGTGATCGTCCCCGAACATGACAAACTGCGCGGGGCCAATGTGCTGGTCGCCATTGGTGCCCTTGGCCGTACGACGCCGGAACGGCTTGAGAAGGAAGGCGAAAAATTGGCGCCCGGCCTCGCTCATCTCTGCCATCCGCTCGTGACGATCCTCGTCGGCGGAAGCAACCGTTGTTACGACATGACCGAAGAGACAATGCGCGATCTTGCCGCGAAACTGACGGAGTTGCATCAGGAGACAAATTGCAGCTTTCTCGTGACCACGTCCCGCCGCACGGGGACGGAGAACGAGAAAATACTGAAATCGGCGCTTTCCGGCGTTCCCCACAGGCTTTGGACGAGGGATGGGGAGAATCCCTATTTCGGCTTTCTGGCGCTCGCCGATGCCCTGATTGTCACCGGTGATTCTGTCAATATGGTCTGTGAGGCCTGCGCGCTTGGCAAACCTGTGCATATTTATGAGCTGCCCGGCGGCAATGACAAGTTCAACCGCTTCCACAAAAGCATGCGCGATAAAGGCTACACCAGACCTTTCAAAGGTCGGCTGGAACATTGGACCTACCCGCCACTCCTTGAAACGCGTAAGGTTGCCGCTGAGGTTCAACGTATTTTGAAAGAGCGTTCAACCCCCGCGCAATAAACAGGCAACTGTGACCGGCGCCGCAAAGTTGCGCCTGCCCCTTGCATGGCTTCGCTGCACGTTATAAATAACTTTATACTTCAGCAAAGCGGCATCTATATCCCGGAGTTTACTATGGCGGACGTGCACCATACAGAGGTTCTTATCATCGGTTCCGGCCCGGCCGGCGACACGGCGGCGATTTATGCCGCGCGCGCGTCCCTCGACCCGATCCTTGTGCATGGACTGCAGCCCGGCGGACAACTGACGATCACGACGGAAGTCGAAAACTATCCAGGCTTCGCCGATCCGATACAGGGTCCCTGGCTGATGGAACAGATGGAAGCACAGGCCCGCAACGTCGGCACCCGTATCTTCAATGATTATATTGTCGATCTCGATGTCAACCAGCGGCCCTTCGTTGCGACGGCGGATTCGGGCACAAAATATATCGCGCAATCGGTTGTTATCGCGACCGGCGCCGCGGCCAAATGGCTCGGCCTGCCGTCGGAAGAGAAATACATGGGCTTTGGCGTCTCCGCCTGCGCGACCTGCGATGGTTTTTTCTATCGCGGCAAGGAGGTCATGGTCATCGGTGGCGGCAACACCGCGGTCGAGGAAGCAATCTATCTCACCAACCACGCCGACAAGGTAACCCTCGTGCATCGGCGCGACGAGTTGCGCGCGGAGAAAATCCTCGTCGACCGACTGATGAAAAATCCGAAAATCGAAATCATCTGGGACCATGTGCTTGACGAAATCATCGGCGAGCAGGATCCTTTCGGCGTGACAGGCGCCCGGCTTCGTCATGTCAAGACCGGAGAAGTCAGGGACGTGTCCGTCCATGGCGTCTTCATCGCCATTGGCCATACGCCGAACACGGAGTTGTTCAAAGGCAAGCTCGATATGGATGACGAGGGATACCTGATCACCGCGCCGGACTCCACCGCAACCAATATTCCCGGCATTTTTGCCTGCGGCGATGTTCAGGACAAGATTTACCGCCAGGCGGTAACGGCGGCGGGCACCGGGTGCATGGCCGCGCTGGAAGCCGAGAAATTCATTGCACAGAACGAAAATGCATCGGCAGAAGCCGCCGAGTAGGGAGACCGCAGGCATCCGATACTGACATCGGAAGGTAAAGGCGGGCGGAAATATGGATTGGGACAAGTTGCGCATATTTCATGCGGTCGCCGAAGCGGGCAGTTTCACGCGCGCTGGCGAGACGCTGCATCTCAGTCAATCCGCCATCAGCCGACAGATCAGCGCTCTTGAGGAAAGCCTGCAGGTTGCCCTGTTTCATCGCCATGCCCGTGGACTGCTGCTCACCGAACAAGGCGAGCTGCTATTCCAAACAGCACATGAGGTTTTCGCCAAGCTCGCCATGACCGAGGCGCAGCTGATGGATGCGCATGAAAAACCGTCCGGCGAACTCAGGGTGACGGCGACGGTCGGCCTCGGCGCCAACTGGCTGACGCCGCGCATCCGGGAATTTATCGAGCTGTATCCGGAAATTACCGTCAATCTGATACTTGCCGACCGGGAGCTCGATCTTGGCATGCGGGAAGCCGACATCGCCATTCGGCTGCGCGCTCCGGTCCAGCCCGACCTCATCCAGCGCAAGCTGATGACAGTCAACCATCACGTTTACGCGTCGCCCGACTACCTCAAGAAGCACGGGACGCCAGCCTGTCTTGAAGATGTTCTGGAGAGCAACCTCATCACCTATGGCGAGGAAGCCCCCACCAACCTGTCAAACGTGAACTGGTTAATGAAGAGACTTACCGCGATCGGGCGGACGAAGGAACCGGTCTTCAAGGTAAATAACGTCTATGGCCTGCTGCTCGCTGTTCAAAGCGGCCTCGGGATCGCCAGCCTCCCCGACTATATCGTGCACGGTCATACCAATGTGGTCCGCATTTTGCCGGACGTTGGCGGCCCGACGTTCGATTCCTATTATGTTTATCCCGAAGAACTGCGCAAATCGAAGCGGGTTACCATTTTCCGTGACTTCCTTATTCAGAAGGTCGCCGAATATTCCTTTTAGGCCGCTCAGACATAGCTATGCAGGGCGCGCATATTAGCATTGTCGAGATTGCTCTTTTCTCCGCGCGCCTATTTTTATAGAAAGTCCCCGAACGATGTTGCGACGCAATATTCGTTTTCATGAAGATCCCTGATCTTGATGAGATTGCGAAATCTCCTCCCTGATTTTTGCAATCCTATGTCTTCTTGACATATTACCTCCCTGTTAGACTTGCCGGCCATTCATTTGGCCGGCATTTTTTTGGCCGATTCTGCCAAAAAACCAGGACTTCAAAAGCAGTCACCGGAGAGGCTCAATTTGAGATATGCATTTTCTGCATAGGTGCAGTGCAATATTAACTGTGGAATATAGCCCCTGATTTAGCTATTTATTACTCATGAATGTTGCGTCGCAGCATTTATTATATCAGCTCCCTGCTGATATAGATTGCATGTATTCCTCCCAATCACATGTAATCTGTATTGTCGAAAGGCAATACCTCCCTGTTAGACTAAGCCGGCCTCTTAATTGAGGCCGGTCTTTTTTTGCCCTGCCGTCCGGTTTTCGCATATGCCGCTGACACATGGCTGATATGTAGATTTACGTATTTAAAATATTTCGGGAAACACAATATAAGGGAAGAATGATGTTGAAATATATATCATTCGAATGCCAGTTTCTGGCAGGAGCGGAAGGTTTCCTCCCTATCCTTTTCGCTCCACCGCATCTTTCTTCAAGATGCACCTCCCTGTTAGACTTGCCGGCCATTCATTTGGCCGGCATTTTTTTGTCTACAAGATTCGTTAATCGTGGTGATGACCGATCGGACCTTCTTTGAAGAGATAATCCTTAAGCTCGTGATCAAATGTCGGATCTTTTCGGCGAATCCATTCCAGCACCATCGCGGCATGTTCTTTTTCTTCGTCCCGGTTATGAGCGAGAATCTTTTTAAGCTCCGCATCCTTGCAAGCGTCAACCCGCTGATTATACCAGTCAACAGCCTCAAGTTCTTCCATCAGGGAGACAATCGCCCTATGCATATCCCGCGTTTCGTCAGAAAGTTCCCCGATTGGCTCATGATACCCTTCGCTGGCCATGTAAAATCGCCCTCCTTGGCGTTGTTTCGAATTATTCCAATTTAGTAATTCCCATAGATAGCAGAACTGGCGGCATTCGCAAACCGCCGAAACAGTAATTTTCCGTAGGAATTGTGAGGCCGCAACATGGGATCACATGAAAAGCCGCTCGCCTTTCATGTCCTTATAGATATCAGCGACATACTCGCCATATCCGTTGTAAAGGAGCGTCGGGATCCTTTCCCCTGTTCCGATGTCGCGTTCCGAAGCCTGCGACCAGCGCCGATGCGGCACTTCCGGATTGATGTTGGCCCAGAAACCATATTCTTCGCCGAGAAGCGTTTCCCAGAAGCTTACCGGCCGCTTATCGGTGAACGTGAAACGGACAATGGATTTTACCTGCTTGAAGCCATATTTCCAGGGTGCGGCCAATCGCAGCGGGGCGCCGTTCTGCTTGGGCAGCGGTTTGCCGTAAAGGCCCGTCACCATGAAGGTAAGGTCATTGGTCGCTTCTACTATGGTGAGGCCGTCCGTATAGGGCCAGGGATACCAGAACTGCCGCTGGCCGGGGGCCATGGATTTATCCTCGAAGGTTTGCATCACCAGATATTTCGCGCTGGACGTTGGCGCCGCCAGTTTCACAAGCTCCTTCATCGGGAATCCACTCCAGGGCACAACCATCGACCAGGCTTCAACGCAGCGATGCCTGTAAAGTCTTTCTTCAAGCGGCATCTTCGCGAGAAGGTCATCAATATCGATGTCCATCTCCTTTTCCACCATGCCGTCGATCTTTACCGTCCAGGGCCGGATTTTGAGCGCCTGGGCCGCTTCATAGATCTCCTTGTGAGAGCCGAATTCGTAAAAGTTATTGTAGGTCGTCGCGATTTTTTCGGGCGTCAGCTCGCGCATAACCTTGTATCGGTCATTGCGTGGCACAGGGTAGAGTTTGGCGCTTGGATCTGCATCATCGGCAAACGCCCGGTGGAGCGGCACTGCTGAACCGATTGACGCGATCAATCCGGCGCCCGCCATCCCCTGCAGGATTTTCCGCCGGTTCAGATAAACGGATTCCGAAGTCGCTTTCGATTCCGGGAGTTCCCAGCCCTTTGGATTCTTAATCAACACGCGCCCACATCCTTCTGTAGTTCATTGGCTACAGACGATAATCGGGCGGCGCCGCTTCAACTACAAGTCAACTGTCTGTGAGCGACGCCCAACCTAAGTCCTTCAGTTCCGGTTTTGCAGCACTTTCTCCGCATATTGACCGGTGAGTTCCTGCAAATGGTCGAACTCGCTGCGATAGGTGCCCACACCGAGAGTCGCCGAGCGCAAATCAACGATCAGATCATGCACTTCGGATTCCGGTATCATGGCCACCAGCACATCCCAGCCTTCCCATCCGTCCCGCGCATCGAAGCCCAATATCTGACCGCGGCGGCCGCTGACAATACTGTTGACCTTGGAGGTATGCTCCGATGGCATGGAAATCTCGACCTTATAGATAGGCTCCAGCAATACCGGATCACATTTCGGCATTCCCTCGCTCATGGCGATACGAGCCGCCGACCGGAAGGAATTTTCCGAGCTGTCCACCGAATGGAATTGCCCGTCGAACAGCGTGACAGACACATCGACAACCGGAAAGCCGAGCGGCCCTTCCGCAAGATACTCTTTCACGCCATGCTCGACCGCCGGGATATATTGACGCGGCACGGAACCGCCGACGATCTTCTCCTCAAAATTGAATCCCGATCCCCGCGGCAATGGTTTGATCTCGATATGAACATCTCCGAACTGCCCGTGACCGCCGCTCTGCTTCTTATAGCGCGCATGCTGGGTCGCGGCCTTGCGAATGGCCTCCTTGTAGGCGACTTTCGGGCGCCGTGACTTGACGTTCAGCCCGTATTTGTTGCGCATCCGGTCAAGAGCGACATTCAGGTGGATTTCGCCCTGTCCCCAAAGGATCAGCTCCTGGGTTTCTTGTTTATGTTCCGCCCTGAGGGAGTTATCCTCCTCCAGTATTTTACTGAGAACGGCGGAGAGCTTAACCTCGTCGTCCCGCTTTTCCGGGACAAGTGCGATGCTGTATACGGGCGGCAGCACCGCCTCTGCTGGCGAGTTGATCGTTTTATCGCTCATCAGGACGTCACCTGTTCTGGCTTCATCAAGCCGGCCGAAAGCGACGATCTCGCCGGGACCGGCGCGATCCAGCTTTTCCGATTTCGCGCCCTGAAGCCTGAAAATCCCGCCGATGCGTCCAATGGCGAAGCTATCGCCATCCTTGATCTCGCCCGACCAGATGCGGGCAAGGGAGAGCTTGCCGCCCTGAGACGACATATAGGTTTTGAGAATTTGTGCAACGGGTTGATCGGTGGCCGCATCAAACCCGGCCCGGGTGGCCGCCACGTCGGCGGCCGGCACTTCATGACGAAGCGCCTTCAATAGGCGGCGAACGCCGCTGTCGTTTTCGGCGGATCCGAGGAAGACCGGGGTTATCAGACCTTCGCGGAGATCATTTTGCAAAAGCGCATAAATCTCCTCGCGCTCGGGCTCGATATCCTCCAGCAGTTCTTCCATCAGATGGTCGTCGAAATCCGCGAGCTTTTCAAGCATGGCAAAGCGTGACGTCCCCTCCTCTTCCGCCATTTCCGGAGGCAGGTCGATAATACGGGAGGCTTCCCCTTCCTTATAGACATAAGCCCGTTCGGACGCGAGATCGACATATCCGCTGATAATATTGTCTTTGAAAATAGGCACTTGACGGAGAACAAGGGCGCGATCGGTAACGGCCTGCAGCGAATTGAACAAATCATGCACCGAGCCGTAGGCCTTATCCATCTTGTTCACGAAAATGAAGGTTGGCAGGCCTCTTTCCTGCAAGGTCTTCAGCAGCGGCGAAAGGGTCAGGACACGATCCTTGTCCGGTTCGCAGACCACCACCGCAGCATCAACGCCGCTAAGGGCATTTTCTGTCTCCTGAAAAAACTCGATGGAACCGGGACAGTCGAGAATGGTGAAGTCGTCATCCAGATAATGCGCATGCGCCGTGTTTACCTCGACGCTCATCTGGCGCTCCCGCGCCTCCTTGGAACTGTCGCCGCAGGACGTTCCTGCCGTGACACTCCCTTTCCGGTCGGTTTCATTACAGATGTGCAGGATGGCGTCAAGAAGTGTTGTTTTCCCGCTTGAATAGGGGCCTACCAGCGCGATGCTGCGAGGCCCCTTAGGTTTGTCTACGACCATATCGTGCCTCCCTTGTTTGTTAGACAAGTCTAATGTTCTGCCTCCGTCTCGACGGGTGCAAGGAAAAACTTGTCGACAGGAATAGATCGGGCGGAAAACTGCGGGCCTCGACTATTTTTTTTCGCGTCAGTCAGCCGCACAAAAAAAGGCGGCCGAATCATCGGCCGCCCGTGAATGGAGAATGAATTCGGTCAGCTCAGGCTAGCGCAGAACCGCTGAATGCGTCCACAGGCCTCGGTCAAGGCCTCGGTCGACGTCGCGTAGGAAACACGGAAATGCGGCGACAGTCCGAACGCCTCGCCATGGACCACGGCGACCCCTTCTGTTTCCAGCAAGGCCGAAACAAAATCGAAATCATTGCTGATCACCTTACCCTCCGGCGTTTTCTTGCCAATGCATCCCGCGCAGGATGGATAGACGTAAAACGCGCCTTCCGGGGTCGGGCAGCTTAGACCCGACGCCTGGTTAAGCATGCTGACCACAAGATCACGCCGCTCTTCGAAGACTTTCGCCCGCTCGGCAATAAAATCCTGCGGTCCGTTCAGAGCTTCGACCGCCGCATACTGGCTGATCGAGCAGGGGTTGGAGGTGCTCTGCGACTGCACTTTCGCCATCGCCTTGATCAGTTCAACCGGTCCGGCGCCATAGCCAATCCGCCAGCCTGTCATCGCATAGGATTTCGAGACGCCGTTCATGGTCAGCGTCCGATCATAGAGCTTCGGTTCCACTTCCGCCGGCGTCGCGAATTTGAACTCCCCATAGACGAGATGCTCATACATATCGTCCGTCAAGATCCAGACTTGCGGGTGACGAAGAAGAACATCCGTCAACGCCTTCAATTCGTTGTGGCTGTAACCTGCGCCCGACGGGTTGGACGGTGAGTTGAAAATCAGCCATTTCGTTTTTGGCGTGATCGCCGCTTCCAGATCCTCCGCTTTCATCTTGAATTTGCTGGCCGCGGTTGTCGGCACGAAGACCGGCTCCCCGCCGCCAAGCAGCACCATATCGGGATAGGAAACCCAGTAAGGGGCGGGAATCAGAACCTCATCGCCCGGGTTCAGCGTCGCAATCAGTGCATTATAAATGATCTGCTTGCCGCCTGTGCCGACGGAAATCTGCGACGGCTCATAATCGAGATTGTTGTCGCGCTTGAATTTCGCACAAATCGCCTTTTTCAGCTCCGGAATTCCGTCCACAGCCGTGTATTTCGTCTTGCCTTCCGTGATCGCGCGAATTGCCGCGTCCTTGATATTGTCCGGCGTATCGAAATCGGGCTCTCCAGCGCCGAGACCGATGACATCGCGACCGGCTGCCTTCAGTTCCGCAGCCTTCGTGGTAACCGCTATGGTGACGGAGGGTTTGATACGACCCAGGCTTTCCGCAATAATAGACATAGTTTCGCTTCTCTCTAGGCTAGAAAAAATCACGACGCGAACGGGCGCCAACAAGCAACTGGTCTATAGCGTTTATTGCGCTTCCAGACCACCCGTTTTTCACCTTAACCGACCGAAAGCGACAAAAAAATAAGGGACTTCCCTCATTCATTAAATTTTTACCATATTTGCCGATACTGCCGGGCACTATCCAGTTGGGGGATGAGAAAGAGGAGGATATCCCGGATGTCCGAAATGACGAACAAATTCGACGCCTTCGTTGCAAAAATGGCGAGCGAAGTCGGTAACCTTGGTGTGGAAGTCGCCGAAATTGCCGGCCATCTGGCTGAAGTGTCCGCGCGCAGCAAAGCGCAATCAAAACAGTTTGAAAATCTCTCCGATGTCGCGGCCAACATGATCGCCGCCAACAACAAGATCAGTGAAGCGGCCCAGTCATCGAAGAGTGCGACGACACAAACGGCGACCGAGGTTCATGACTCCAAGGAGAAAATTACCCACGCTATCAAGGATATTCAGGAACTCGTCACCGGCGTGACGCAGCTCGAAGGCCAGCTCGCAAGCCTGAGTGAGGCGCTTGCCAACGTCGCAAAGGTTGCCGCCGGCATTGAGGGCATCGCAAGCCAGACCAACCTGCTGGCGCTGAATGCAACAATCGAAGCCGCGCGTGCGGGCGAAGCCGGCAAAGGTTTCGCGGTTGTCGCGACGGAAGTCAAAAGCCTTGCTGATGAGACCAAGAAAGCCACCGTTGAAATCACCAATACGGTAAAGATTCTGACCGATCAGGTTGGCGGCCTGCAGACACAGGTTGCCGGAAATTCCCAACGCGCGCAGTCTGCGCAGGACGGCTCCGCCGATATTGCGGAAATTTTCGAGACTGTCGAAAACAACCTCCGTCAGATCAGCACTGAAATTACCGCCATGGCCGGCGACGCAGACGGCAATCTCGCCCAATGCGATCGCGTATCGGCGGAACTTGATTCCCTGAAATCGAGTGTCGCGGAAACTGATACAAACATTTCACTCGCGGATGCCAAGGCCACCGGCCTCTTGCAGGTCAGCGAAACCCTGATCGAGCTGATTGCCGGAAGCGGGCATGAAACCGTGGATACGCCGTTTATCCGGCTAGCGACAGAAAAGGCCGCGGAAATATCAAGGCTGCTTGAAGATGCCGTGGATGAGGGAACGATCTCTATCGATGACCTGTTCGATGAAAATTATGTGGATATCGAGGGCACGGATCCGCCGCAGCAAATGACCAGGTTCGTTGACCTGACAGATCGCCTTCTTCCTGAGATACAGGAGCCCGCGCTTGAAAGCGATGAGAGCATTGTCTTCTGTGCCGCGGTTGATCGAAACGGCTATTTGCCAACGCATAACCTGAAATTTTCGCACCCGCAGCGGCCGAACGATCCGGACTGGAATGCCGCGAACTGCCGCAACCGGCGGATATTTGACGACCGCACGGGTCTGGCGGCCGGACGCAATACGAAACCCTTCCTTCTGCAGACCTATCGTCGGGATATGGGCGGCGGGACCTTTGCGATGATGAAGGATTTATCCGCGCCGATTTACGTCAAAGGGCGGCATTGGGGCGGTTTCCGTATCGGCTACAAGCCAAAGCGCTAGCCGATCCGGCTCAGCGGTATTGCGCCTGCTCCGTACGTGATTTGAAGCGGCCGGAGCTGACCGACGCCTCTTCCAATATCCATTCGCGGAATGCGGCAATGCGCGGGCGATCGGCCATTTCTTCCGGACTGACGAGATAATAGGCGTGATGCGCCTGAATAGGCTGAACGTCGAACGGCTGAACGAGACGTCCGGCAAGCAGATCGTCGGCGGCCAGCGTGCTGCGACCGAGCGCTACTCCCTGCCCCTCCATCGCCGCGGTCAGCAACATCGAACTGTCGTTAAAGCTCGGCCCCTTTTTCGGATCCACATCCGTAACGCCCGCCATGGTTAGCCAGGCCTGCCAGTCGATCCGCATATCGTCATGGAGCAGCGTATGGTATTTCAGATCTGCCGGCGATCGCAACGGATGTTTGCCATCGAGCAGGCTGGGACTGCAAACCGGGAACATGACCTCTTCTGTCAGCAACTTATCAACGCGGAGGCCGGGATAATTGCCATGGCCGTAACGGATAACCACATCAACATCCTCCCGGTTGAAATCCGTCAGATGATCAGACGCGGACAGGCGGACGTCGATATCGGGATGCGCCTCGCGGAACCGGCTGAGACGGGGGAGCAGCCAGCGCGCCGCGAATGACGGCAAGGTATCCACATGCAGCGCCCCGGTTGCGTCCTGCCGCATGACATTTTCAGTCGCCGCGCCGATCACTTCCAGCCCGTTGCGCACGCCGACAAGGTAATTCTGCCCTTCTTTCGTGAGAATCACCGCCCTGTTGAGCCGCTTGAACAGGGTGACGCCGAGCCAGTCTTCCAATGCTTTCACCTGATGGCTGATCGCCGCCGGAGTGACGAACAGCTCATCGGCAGCTTTAGAAAAACTTAAATGCCGGGCCGCGGCTTCAAAGCTGCGCAATGCTTTCAGCGGTGGAAGCCGCATATCATGATCCTGCTTCAGATTAGAAAAACTAATTCATTATATTAGAATTTGTCGTTTGTAATCAAGGCCGGAAATTGGCACATAAGGTTCATCGAACATACGGGTATCTCCAGACGGAGAGAACCCCCCGAATTTTTAAGGAGTAGTAAAATGGCAACGAACTTGTACACAAATGGCGGAAAACTGCATTTTGCGCCGACCAAGGGCCAGTTCGGCACGACCGGTTTCATTGGTTCAGTTGCCGCCACTGTCATGAAATGGCAGGAACGGGCATCGCTGCGGCATCATCTCGCCGATTTGGATAAGGTTTATTTAACCGACATGGGTCTCACCGTCGCCCAGGTGCAGAACGAGACCGAAAAAACATTCTGGCAGTCCTGACCCTGTCGAACGACCGCCCGGACCAACGTCTGTATCCTTCCTGTCCCCAGACGTCCGGGCGGCCCCTCCATCTTGAACCGGAACAGATATCTGTCGAAAAATTTACCGCCAATCATGTGATTAGGGATGGAAATTTAGCGGCAGGCACCCTATAACCAGTTCATGCAGTTTGAGAACAAAAATGAAACATCCGGCCTTGAAGATGCCTCGGCGCTCTTCATTCCTCACCGGCCCGTCAGACCCGAAAAATCCGAGGGCGGCATCGCCTTCGAAGTCGTTTCGGAATATGAACCCGCCGGAGATCAACCGGAAGCAATCTCTGAACTCGTCAGCGGACTGCAGCGAAACGAAAAAGACCAGGTTCTGCTGGGGGTAACCGGTTCCGGCAAAACCTTCACGATGGCTAAAGTCATCGAGAAGTTACAGCGCCCCACGCTCGTCCTCGCGCATAACAAAACTCTTGCCGCCCAGCTCTATGGCGAGATGAAGGCATTTTTCCCCAATAATGCCGTCGAATATTTTGTCTCCTACTACGACTACTACCAGCCGGAAGCCTATGTGGCGCGGACGGACACCTACATTGAAAAAGACGCGTCGGTGAATGAGCAGATCGACCGGCTTCGACATTCTGCAACGCGGGCTCTCCTGGAACGCGATGATGTGATTATCGTGGCCTCGGTTTCGTGCATATACGGTATCGGATCGGTTGAGACCTATAGCGAGATGACGCTGGATCTGAAAGTCGGCGCGACGGTCGATCGCCAGAACCTCCTCCGGCAACTGGTCGAGATCCAATACCGGCGAAATGACGCTAGCTTTACCCGGGGCACCTTCCGCGTGCGCGGAGATACGATCGAGATTTTTCCGGCCCATCTGGAAGACCGCGCCTGGCGTTTCTCGCTGTTTGGCGACGAACTTGAAAGCATTACCGAGTTCGATCCCCTGACCGGTGAGAAGGCGGGCAGCCTGTCGGAAGTGCGCATTTACGCCAACAGCCATTATGTGACGCCGAAACCGACCCTGAAACAAGCGCAGGAACTGATCAAGGCTGAGCTCAAGTCCCGCCTTGCCGAGTTCGAGGCGCAGAATAAATTGCTGGAGGCGCAGCGGCTGGAGCAGCGCACGACATTCGATCTTGAGATGATGGAGGCGACCGGCGCCTGCGCGGGCATCGAGAATTATTCCCGTTATCTTTCCGGTCGCGGACCGGGACAACCGCCACCGACCCTTTTCGAATATCTTCCGGACAACGCCATACTGATGGTCGACGAGAGCCATGTGACCGTCAGCCAGATCGGCGCCATGTACAAGGGCGACTTCCGGCGCAAATCAACTCTTTCCGAATATGGGTTCCGCCTGCCCTCCTGTATGGACAACCGGCCGCTGAAATTCGAGGAGTGGGAGGCCATGCGGCCGCAAACGATATTCGTCTCCGCCACCCCCGGCCCCTGGGAGCTGGAGCGGACAGGCGGCGCGTTTGTCGAGCAGGTCATCCGGCCGACCGGCCTGACCGATCCGGACTGCATTATCCGCCCCGTCGCCCAGCAGGTCGATGATTTGATGCGCGAGTGCAAGCTTTGCGCCGCAAAAGGAGAGCGGGTCCTTGTTACCACATTGACCAAAAAAATGGCAGAGGATCTGACCGAATATTTTCATGAGAACGGAATCAAGGTCCGGTATCTCCATTCAGACATCGATACGCTGGAACGCATTGAAATTATTCGTGATCTACGGCTGGGCACGTTCGACGTCCTTGTCGGCATCAACCTGCTGCGCGAAGGGCTGGATATCCCGGAATGTGCGCTTGTCGCCATTCTGGACGCGGACAAGGAAGGTTTCCTGCGCTCCTCGACCTCGTTGATCCAGACCATCGGCCGCGCAGCGCGAAATGTCGATGGCCGCGTAATCCTCTATGCGGACAGGATTACCAACAGCATGCAATTCGCCCTTGATGAGACGAAGCGACGCAAGGACAAGCAGGAGGCGTTCAACGCAGAGCATGGGATCACCCCGATGTCGATCCGGAAGAATATCGGCGACGTCATGCAGAGCGTTTATGAGCAGGATCACTATAATGTCGATCTGGGCCTGGAAGAGGCGAGCCATATGATCGGCCATAACCTTGCCACCCATATCGAGGAGCTTGAGAAGAAAATGCGCGCCGCCGCCGAGAATTTGGAATTCGAGGAAGCCGCGCGCCTGCGAGACGAGATCAAAAAATTGCAGGACCGGGAGCTAGGTATCGGCGGGCCAAACAGCGGCCGACCGCAGGGACGTTCGCGCAAAGGGCGCGCCGGAAACGGCCATGTACTTGGCGGCCGGACAAGGTCATCCTAAATCTCAGTTCACTTTCGTAACGAAACCGAAACGGCGAAATATTTCCTGCCCGTCAGCTGATTTGACAAAATCGTAGAAAAGATTTGTCGAATGCCCGTCATTGTCGCGGATCTTTGCCATTCCATAGGCAATCTGCGGATGGGATTCCCGGGGGAAAACAGCGACAATCCGGATATTTTTGGCCAGGCGCACATCCGTTGCATAGACAATCGCATACGGCACCTCCCCCCGTTCCACAAGTGCCAGGACTGACCGGACATTCGGCAGATATACGAACTGGTCCCGCAGCACACGCCAAAGATCGAGAAATTGCAGCGCCGACTTGGCATAGTTCCCTGCCGGCACATGTGCCGGATTGCCGATGGCGAGCCGCCGCCCTGAGAGCAGATCCGGAAGTTTTTGAAAATCAAACGGATCGGGGACCAGCGTATCCTTGGGCGCGACCAGCACCAGATTGTTGGACGCGATCTTTACAATGCTTCCGGCCTCAAGCAACCGGGCCTCGTCCAGGTAGGTCAACCAGGCCATGTTCGCCGCAATAAAAATATCGGCCGGCGCGCCTTCGTAAATTTGCCGCGCCAGAGTTCCGCTGCCGGCAAAGGACGAGATGACCGGGAATCCCGTCCGTTTCTCAAATTCCGTGCCGAGGGCTGAAACGACTTCGGTCGTGCTGGCCGCTGCGAAAACGACGACATCTTCCTCAGATGCCTGCGCCGCACCGACGGCACCGGAGAACAAGGCACCCAAAATCGCAAAATATCGGAAATATTTTCTATATCGCTTTTGCAACAGCCCGGCTCCGTCCTTTTTTCGGCAAATCGGTGAAATCGTCCTATTATATGTTAGTCTAGGGGCAATTCGCCGCATTCGCAATTAACGAGGCCTGGTATGAGCGTTCTTTCAAGACTTTTTTTGGGTCTCGCTTTCCTGTTCCTGTTGTTGGGCATTGCCCCCTCTTCCATCGCGAAGCCGCTGCCGCCGGAGAACTGCGCCGACCGGCCGTTCGACAAAGGCCGTTTATGGAAGGTCAGCAAGGAGAACACCCCGCCAAGTTACATTTTCGGCACCATGCATTCAAAAGACCCCCGTATTCTCTATCTGCCGGGGGTTGTCATGCAGGTCTTCATCGCGTCTTCCACCGCCGTATTCGAAACGTCTTTGAAGGACGACGAACTGATCCGAAACCAGCAGCAGATGCTGCTCGCGCCAGGACAAAGCCTGCGGGCGAAAATTGGCACCGACCGGTTTGACGCGCTGGTACGGATAGCGTCAACCTACAGAATGGATGCGGCGACGCTGGACAGGGTTAAGATCTGGGCGGCTGCGGCCATTATCAGCCAGCCGCCGCCCCAAGGGCAGGACGGCCAGCGTTTTACGCTGCTTGACAAGGAGCTTGAGAAATCCGCTCATCAAGCGGGAAAGCGGGTCGTGGCGCTTGAAACCAATCAGGAGCAGCTCGACGTCTTCGATTCCATGCCGGAAACAGTCCAGCTTGAATATCTCGATCAGGCCATCACGGAAAATGGGCAGCTGGACGAGGAGATCGAAAAGATGACCAGCTATTACCTGTCCGGAAATACGGGCTGGATTGCGTGCAACCTTGAGGAAACTCTTGAGACAGTGAGCCCGGCACTTGGCAAAATCATGACCGATGATCTGATTTACCTGAGAAACCGCCGTATGGTAAAGCGGATGTTACCCGAACTAGTGAACGGAAATGCCTTTGTCGGGATTGGCGCCCTTCACCTGCCAGGGGACGCGGGCGTCCTCTCCCTCCTTGAAGAACTCGGCTATTCTATAGAGCGGAAATACTAGGGACAATAACCGTCGATCCCGATTGCACAGCAATCAACTTATATCCGCATTTCGTCTTACTCTCCGGAAAATAAGGCATATTAATGCCTTTTGCTCTTTTACTGGTACGGGGGCATGTCTATATAACAACCAATTGTCTTCAAGGAACAGTGGTGACGGGATGAGTGTGACGGGAAATATGTCCCGGGATGTAAACCCAAGATGATGTACCTACAAGTAGCTGCTGGTCTGGTTATCCTTCTGGTTTGTGGTGAACTTCTCGTCAGGGGCTCAGTGGCCCTGGCGGAGCAGATGGGCGTCTCCAAGCTGGTCATTGGCTTTACGGTCATTGCCTTTGGCACGTCCGCGCCGGAGCTGGTGGTTTGTATTCAGGCCGCGATAGACGGCGTGCCAGGGATCGCCTTTGGCAATGTCATCGGCAGCAATATCGCGAATATTCTGCTTGTCATCGGCATCCCGGCGTTAATCTATCCGCTCGTCTGCGACACCCGTTCGGCGCTTCGGGACAGCCTTATCATGGTTGCCGCGTCTATTCTGTTCATGGTCTTGGCCTGGAACGGCACCATTGAACTATGGCAGGGCGTGTTGCTTGTCGCTTTCCTCGCGGCCGTGGTTCTGAGATCCTATTTCCGCGCCAGGAAGGAAGGGGACGAAAGCGCCGACGAGGCTCTCGAGGAATACGAGCAGAATATGCCGAAGAGCCTCTGGATCAGCTTGATTTTCATTTTGATGGGACTCATCGGCCTCGTGCTCGGCTCGCATCTGCTTGTCAAGGGGGCCGAGTTGATTGCGCAGGCCGCCGGTGTTTCCGACGAAATTATCGGCCTCACGCTCGTCGCGCTTGGAACCTCTCTTCCCGAACTCGCAACCTCGATCATCGCGGCCTTCCGCCGTCATGGCGATGTTGCCATCGGAAATGTGCTGGGCTCGAACCTTTTCAACATTACCGGTATTATCGGGGCAACGGCAATCGTCGAGCCGATGGCGGCGCCGGAGCAAATTCTCCATTTCGACCTCTGGATCATGTTGTTTGTTTCGCTTCTGATGATTCCGATCTTTATTGCAAGGAAGCCCATCGGTCGGATTCTCGGCGGCGCCTTCTGCATCGCTTATGTCGCCTATGTAACTGCCCAGTTTTATGGTATGTCTGGCGTCTATGCCGCACCAATACACTGACGAAAACCGGAAAATCGCGTAAATGCAGAGAAACGTTCTTATAACGGGATCCGCCCGCCGCATCGGTCGTGCAATCGCTCTTGGTTTCGCTGAAAAAGGATGGGGCATTGCCCTGCATTACCGTGAATCTCGTCACGAGGCGGACGCCCTCAAGGATGAATTGTCGGCGCATGGCGTTGAAATCGCGCTGATCAAAGCGGATCTTGCCGATCCGGCCGCCGTATCCCATATAGTTTCCACTGTCGGTGACACCCTTGGCCCGCTTCACTGTCTCGTCAACAACGCGGCGATGTTCGAGAAGGATACGATTACGGATACGACGTCGGATAGCTTTTATAGCCACATGAATACGAACCTGCTGGCGCCATTGCTGCTGACACAGGCCTTTGCGAAACAACTGCCGGATGACGAGCAGGGCAATGTCATCAATATTGCCGATCAGCGGGTTTTTAATCTGCGGCCCGAATTTCTTTCCTACACCTTGAGCAAGACCGGGCTCTGGACGCTGACACAAACAACCGCAATGGCGCTTGCTCCCAAAATCCGGGTGAATGCCATCGGGCCGGGCCCGACGCTGGCCAATACAAGACAGACCCCGGCGCAATTCAAACAGCAGCAGCAGTCAGTGCCGCTAGGATATGGTCCGACGCCCGAGGAAATCGCCAGCGCCGTGCAGTTCATACTGGAAGCGAAATCGATGACGGGTGAATTTATTTCCCTTGATGGGGGCCAGCATCTGCCGATATATCGGGCTGACGCGAAGGAAGGTGTGCATGAATAAACCGACCGCCAATGTACTTTATCCGGAACAAATGACCCGGCCGACGTCAACCCACAAGGTGTTCATCAATGATCTCCTGGTTGATATGCTGATTGGCGTTTATGCGCATGAAAAATCAACACCGCAGGCGGTCCGGTTCAATATCGAGATGACAGTCGTCGACACGCTGGCACCGCTCGCCGATAATTACAAAAATGTCGTGTGCTATGAGACCATTGCCAATCGCATTATTGAGATGGCACAGGGCGAGCATGTAAATCTTGTTGAGACGCTGGCGGAGAAAGCTGCCGCGATCTGCCTTAACAATGAACGGGTTAGCCTTGTGCAGGTAAAAGTCGAGAAGCTTAATGCGATAAAAAACACGACAAGTGTCGGTGTCGAAATTCTTCGCGGAAAGAGCTAAAATCGGCGCGGGGAGGCCAAATTCATAAAATTTGACGAAATCTCGGCGATAGTTGTGCACATTGCGTTGCAAACGCCCTGATATTCGTGCAACAGCAGAAAAAATTCCTGATTTTCCCTGAAACACTGGCTTGACTTTTAAAAATGATATATAATTCAAATGCTTATGAAATTGCTTAAAAAATAGGCATCTTCGTCAAACGCTAGGTTTCCTTGGCCATACAGCGTTATGTCGGCAGCTTATTCACAAAGTTTTCCACAGATTCAGTGGATAGTGTAAAAAAACTGTCACAGACATGTTAAGTGGTCAAAAATTTCATTTCCAATGTCTCTTACGTATAAGGGAGTTAGGCTATTTTACTGATGATCGTTTTAACTCCATCAAATAACCTAGGCTGGAATTTTTCGCGGACAGATAAATAAAGCTGATGGACCAGAGAGCCGAATCGACCGACAAAGAAAACGAAACACCCTTCCGCCGCGGCGCGACGGTGATCGAACGGTTTCTAAAAAACCTCCCTAACTCCCCTGGCGTTTACCGGATGATCGATGCCACCGGTCAGATTCTCTATGTCGGCAAGGCGAAGAATCTGAAAAAGCGGGTGGGCGCCTATGTCAAAATGACCGGCCAGTCGACGCGCATCATGCGCATGGTGTCCCTGACCCGGTCGATGGAGTTCGTGTCAACTCATACCGAGGTTGAGGCGCTCCTTCTCGAAGCCAACCTGATCAAGAATCTGAAACCGCGCTACAACATCATTCTGCGCGATGACAAATCTTTTCCCTATATTCTGATTACCGGGGATCATGAATGGCCGCAAATTACCAAGCATCGCGGCGCAAGATCACGCAAGGGAGAATATTACGGCCCCTTTGCCTCCGCCGGAGCGGTGAATGAAACGCTCGCGACGTTCCAGCGGCTGTTCCCCTTGCGCTCCTGCTCCGACTCCGAGTTTCAGAACCGGACCCGCCCCTGTCTTCAGTATCAGATTAAGCGCTGCTCTGGTCCCTGCGTGGGCTTGATTAGCCGGGAAGACTATCTCGACGTCGTCGATGAGGCCCGCAGTTTTCTCTCCGGCAAAAGCCATATGCTGCAGGAAAAGCTTGCCGGCCGGATGCAGGCGGCAAGCGATGCGCTTGATTTCGAGCAGGCGGCCGTTCTGCGCGACCGGCTGAAAGCGATGGCGCATATTCAGTCGAAACAGACGATCAACCTACCGACGGAAGAAGAGGTCGACGTCATCGCCGCGCATCAGGAAGGCGGCCAAACCTGCGTGCAGGTTTTCTTCCTCCGTTCCGGTCAGAATTTCGGCAACCGTGCCCATTACCCGAGCCATAACCGGGAGGATGGCCCCGCGGAGGTCCTGAGCGCCTTTATCGGGCAGTTCTATGACGGGCGCAGCGCGCCAAGACGCATCTGGACCAGCCATGAGCTAGAGGATGCCGATCTGATCGGGGAGGCGCTTTCCATCGCCTCCGATCGGGTGGTGAAGATCGAAACGCCGAGGCGCGGCGCAAAACGGGAGATGGTCGAGCATGCGCTGCTGAATGCAAAAGGCGCGCTTGCGCGACGCATGGCTGAAAACGCGACGCAGCGCAGGCATCTTGAAGGAGTGGCGGAAGCTTTCGGCCTTGGCGAGCCGCCGATGCGGATCGAAGTCTATGACAACAGTCATATATCGGGCACCCATTCGGTAGGCGCGATGGTCGTCGCCGGCCCTGAGGGGTTTGAGAAAAAGGCGTACCGCAAGTTCAATATCAAGAACACCGCGCTTGCGCCGGGCGATGATTACGGAATGATGCGGGAGGTTTTGACGCGCCGCTTCGCCCGCCTCCAGAAGGAGGATCCGGACAGGGCCGGACCGGCCATCTCGGGTTCGCGGGAGCAATGGCCGGATCTCATCCTGATTGACGGCGGACAGGGCCAGCTCAATGTCGCCGAGGAAGTCTTCGAGGAACTGGGCATAACGGATGTTGCGCTTGTCGGCATCGCCAAGGGACCGGACCGCAATGCCGGCAGGGAGCGTTTCTTCATGACCGGAAAGGCGCCCTTCTCCCTGCCCGAAAAAGACCCGACCCTCTATTTCCTGCAGCGGCTCCGTGACGAGGTGCATCATTTTGCCATTTCCACGCATCGCGCGAAGCGTTCCCGCGCCATCGGCCGGTCGCCTCTCGACGAAATTCCAGGTATTGGCGCGAAACGCAAGAAGGCGCTTCTCAACCGTTTCGGGTCGGCCAAGGGCGTCGAACAGGCGGCCCTCGGCGACTTGCAGGCTGTCGAGGGAATTTCGCGGGCAACCGCTGAAACTATTTATAATTTTTTCCGTGAAGAAAGCTGATTTCTGCTCTTTAATTCGTGTGGGTCCGTGCCTATACTGGATTTTTCACCAGACCGCCGACGTCGAAAAAACTCATGCTCTTTAGGTTGCCGAACTTACTGACACTTTCACGGATTGTTGTCATTCCGCTGTTACTGGCGTCGCTGTTTTTGCCCGGCGATCTGGGAAGCTGGGTGCCGCTCGGACTTTTCATCGCGGCAGGCATAACTGATTTTCTCGACGGATATTTTGCGCGCCGCTATCGCCAGACGTCCAATCTCGGGCGTTTCATGGATCCGGTCGCAGACAAGCTTCTTGTTGCATCGGTTCTCCTTGTGCTGGTCGGCATCGGACGGATCGGAGAATGGGACCTCATTCCTGCGACAATTATTCTCTGCCGGGAAATCATGGTTTCGGGCCTTCGGGAGTATCTTGCGGAATTGCGCGTTGGCATGCCCGTCAGCAAACTCGCCAAATGGAAAACGGCCGCGCAGATTTTTGCGCTCTGCTTTCTTCTCGGCGGACCGGCGGTCGCCGGACAATTCGACGCCATTATCATCGGCCAAGTCCTGCTCTGGCTTGCCGGATCGCTAACCGTCTGGACCGGCTACGACTATCTACGCCTCGGTCTCAAGCATATGATGGATGAAGGTCCGTGACCTCTGGAAATCGCGCGGTTCGATCATGAATATAATTGGTATTTCAGGATGGAGCGGAAACGGAAAAACCACCCTTCTCGTGCGTCTGATCCCGGCCTTGATTGCGCGTGGCTACCGGGTATCGACCATCAAGCACGCCCACCACAAATTCGATATCGACACGCCCGGCAAGGATTCGTTCCGTCATCGTGAGGCAGGAGCCATGGAGGTTCTCATTTCCTCTTCGAGCCGATGGGCGCTGATGCATGAAAATCGCGATGGCCCGGAGACGAGCCTTGAGGAGCTAATCGCCAAAATGGCGCCGGTCGATATCCTGCTGGTCGAGGGGTTCAAGTCCGAGGATTTTCCGAAAATTGAAGTCTGGCGCCCGGAAAGCGGAACGGAACCACGCGTCGCGTCGGACAGCAGCATAATCGCCCTGGCGACACCGGATCTGTCGTTCAAGGCGCATGTGCCCATTCTCGACCTGAATGATGAAAACAGCATCGCGGAGTTTATCATTCAATATTTCAAGCTGGAGGCCACTGTCCATGGAACGGCTGGCTAACGACTGCTTCGCGAATTCCTCGGAGATGATCAGCGCGCGGGAAGCGATTGACAAAATCACGGAGGCAGGCGCGGCCATCGTTGACGCGGAAACCCACCGTCTGCCCGACGCTCTTGGCCGCATCCTCGCCGAAGATGTCATCGCCCCGCGAAATGTGCCGCCTGCAGATAATTCGGCTGTAGACGGCTTCGCCTTTCGCCATGCCGATTACGAAAAAAACCCCGATGCGCGGCGCGCGATTCTCGGCCATAGCAAGGCCGGACATCCCTGGAAAGGCAGTCTTGAAGGGGACGGCGTCGTAAAAATCCTGACGGGCGCGATGATACCTGAAGGTTTCGATACTGTCGCCATGATTGAGGATATATCCTCCGACGGGAGCCATATCATTCTCCCCGCCGGCATGAAGGCTGGCGCAAACCGCCGCAAAGCCGGCGAAGATATACGCGAAGGGCAGGTTTTACTAAAAAAGGGAACCCGCCTTCGCCCGCAGGAACTCGGCTACCTCGCCTCTATCGGCGCGGCATCCGTCAAAGTCTACAAACCCCTTCGGGTGGCGCTATTTTCAACCGGCGATGAACTTCTCAACCCCGATGAGCCTTACGCCTCCGGTCATATCTACGACAGCAATCGCTTCATTCTGGGCGCCCTGCTGAAATCCTTTGGCTGCGCCGTTACCGACCTCGGCATTCTCAAGGACCGCCTGCCGGTTGTTCGCGCGGCGTTAAACGACGCGGCCGGAAATCACGATCTGGTTATAACCTCCGGCGGTGTCTCGATGGGGGATGAAGACCATGTCAGAACAGCTCTCACCGACGTCGGCCAGCTTCATTTCTGGCGGATCGCCATCAAGCCGGGCCGTCCGCTTGCGCTTGGGCAGATTGGCAACACGGCGTTCGTCGGCCTTCCGGGAAATCCGATTGCCGCGCTGGTTTGCTCCCTCATTTTTGTCCGGCCGTTGATTGGCATTTTAAGTGGTGCGAACGCCAGGGAGCCGCTGACCTTTCAGGCAAAAGCCGACTTCGCCATGAAAAAGAAAGCCGGGCGTACGGAATGGCTGCGAGGCCACTACACCGGCGGCGAGGGCATCGGCACCGTGCGAAAATTTGCAACGGACGGCTCCGGAATTCTTACGTCCGCCGTCTGGGCAAACGGATTGATCGAAATCGGCGACGATGTCACCTATATTGACAAAGGGGATCTGGTCAAATTTCTCCCCTTTTCGGAGTTGATGCGATGAAAGTTCTTTATTTCGCCTGGCTCAAGGCGAAGCTGCAGATGAACGAAGAGACTGTGCCCTGGTCGAAGGAGTGCGGAGATACGGACAGCCTTGTTCGCTGGATGAAAACCCGCGGACCCGCTTTTGCGGAAGTCTTCAGCGATCTGGAAGTTGTGCGCATTGCCGTCAATCAGGAATATATCACCGGCAACGTCACCTTGTCCGAGAATGACGAAGTGGCATTCTTCCCGCCCGTGACAGGGGGATAGCAATGATCCGTGTCCAGCGCGACATTTTCGACGTCGGAAAGGAAATCGATGGCCTCACTCGCGGCCGCACGGATATCGGCGCGATCGTCAGCTTTATCGGCCTGGTACGCGATTTTAACGATGGCGCGGAAGTGACGGGCCTCAGCCTCGAGCATTACCCCGGAATGACGGAGAAGGAGCTCGAGAAAATCGAGAAGGAAGCGCGCGAACGCTGGGAGCTTCAGGAAAGCCTGATCATTCACCGCCACGGCGATATGTCGCTGGGCGAGCCGATTGTGCTGGTGATCACTGCCTCCCCGCACCGCAAGGATGCGTTTGAAGCCGCGCATTTCCTTATGGACTGGCTCAAAACCAAAGCGCCCTTCTGGAAGCGGGAAATGAATGCTGACGGTCAGGAGAATTGGGTAAAAGAGCGCGAAAGCGACCTCATGGCCGCGAACCGCTGGTCCTCAAAAACGAACGAGGGGTCCTAAATTCAGAGCTGTTTCTGCTCGTCGATCAGCCATTGGCCGGCAAGACGGTTCGCCTCGGCGATCTGCACATCCGACATCCTCGACATCAGCACCTTGTTCATTTTCGGCGCCGCCTTGTCTCCTTTTGCCCCGGAAATGAGAGACCATTTCAGAGCCTCGATGCGGGTCAGGGATTTTTCGATTTCGGCCTGTGCGGCGGCGGTATCAAGGTCCGCGATCTTCGCCTGTTCGAAAATTTGCTCAACGGCATCCCGATCCAGCCCATCAAGCGATTTGAGCGACGCGAGCGCCTCTGATTTTTCCTCCGACAAGGCAGAAGCCGGCGGGTTCTGAACCGTCGTCGTTTTCACCGGTTCCGGTTCCTTGGCAAGCGCCACTTTTTGCACCGCCTCTTCCTGTTTCGGCGTCGGCGCAACCTCCATTTTGGCGGCGGACATTGGGCTGGCGGGCGCTTCAATCTTCTCCGTTGGGGCAACCTTATCTATTTTCGTTGCTGAAACTGCGGCGGGATCCGGCGTCTTTTCCGGGGTCGATGCCAGTTTTTGTGGAGACGGTCCCGGTGCAGGTGTCGTCACCGCGGTCTTTTCTACGGACGTTTCCGGTTTTGGCTCTTCAACCGCCGTCATTTTTTGCGGAGGGGTTGCTGCGGCAGCGGTTGCCTGCTCCGCCGCGGAAGTCTCAGGCGTTCCCGTTTTGAGTGCAGTATCCGCGGACGCGTCCGTGCCGGTTTGCTTCGCCATCAGGGCCGCCAGGCGGGCGCGGGCCGTCGCCATATCATTCTGACTTTGCTGCGCGTCTTTCTGAGCGATCGCGCGGCGTTGCTCTTCGATCTGCTTTTCACGAAGTTCCGCCTGGCGTTTTGCCTCTTCGGCCTGCTCCTGCGCGGCTCGGATGGCCGCCTGCCGACTTTCCTCTAGTGCTTTCGCTTTGGCTTCGGCCTCCGCCTTGCGCTGTTCGATAAGTTCACGCTGCGCCGCGGCGCGTTGTTCTGCAAGGGATTCCACCGTTTCGGTCTGCTGCGGCTGCTGGACGACCGTTGCCGCCTTCTTTTCCTGGAACGTGGCTTCGTCCTGACCGGTGAAATCACGGAACCAGAACCCCAGCGCGGCAAGAGACCGGGACTGGGCCTCCTGCAATTGCTCCGGCGTCATCTCGGCCCTCAGCCGTTCCACGGCGTCGTTCGCGACCTCAAAATCCTGGGCAGCCGCCAGTTTGAACCAGGCAAAAGCCTCGACCAAATCAGCCGCCACACCGTCTGCACCTTTTTCGAAAATCTGGCCAAGCGCATGTTGCGCCTTGGCGTCGCCGCGCTGAGCCACCGGCCGCCATTCCTCAACGGCCGCAACCGGATCATCACGATCGAGCGCCTCGCGTCCAGTTTCATAACTTGCGTTGGCGACATGCGTGCTGAGAAGCATCAATCCCAGAGCCAGTGAAAATCGGTGCGTGATCATAATTGCCTTTAATCCCAAAAGGTCTGCGCCTTAATTAATTTGTCTCAATATATACATTATTTTAGACGAAATTACGCAAAAATCAAAAAACCCGTCCTAACATGGTTAAGACGGGTTTTGAGTATAACCTATTTATTCGATTTATGCGGCGATTTTACGGCGAACACAATTATCGTAGTCCTTGATCAATTGCGCGCAGATCGTTCCCGGCGTGAACTGATAGGTATCGATGCTACTGACCGGAGTGACCTCCGCCGCCGTGCCCGTCAGGAAGCACTCCGTGAAATCCGCCAGTTCCTCCGGCATGATCGCCCGCTCCACGACTTCAATGCCGCGCGCCTTGGCAAGATCGATGACCGTCCGCCGGGTGATGCCATCAAGAAAGCAATCCGGCGTCGGCGTATGAAGCACGCCGTCGCGAACAAAAAAGATATTGGCGCCCGTGGCTTCCGCAACGCGGCCACGATAGTCGAGCATCAGCGCATCATCGAACCCTTCGGATTCCGCCTGATGCTTGCTCAAGGTGCAGATCATATAAAGCCCGGCCGCTTTCGATTTTGTCGGAATGGTTTCCGGCGACGGTCGCTTCCAGGACGACAGCTTCAATCGGATTCCCTTCATGCGGGCTTCCGGGGAGAAATAGCTTGGCCAGACCCATGCGGCAATCGCAAGATTGATACGGTTATTCTGCGCGGAGACGCCCATCATTTCCGATCCACGCCAGGCGACGGGGCGGACATATCCGTCGACAATCTTGTTGGCGGCGACGGTTTGACGGCTGGCCTCATTGATCTCCTCGGCCGTCTGTTCAAGCTTGAAGCCCAAAATGCGCGCAGATTCAATCAGCCGATCCGTATGCTCCTGCAGCTTGAAAATTTCACCGTCATAGACCCGTTCCCCTTCAAACACACTGCTGGCATAATGCAGTCCGTGCGTAAGCACATGGATGTTTGCATCCCGCCATGGTACGAGTTTACCATTCAACCAGATGAAGCCGTCACGATCGGCAAAAGAGGAGGTATCCATTTCAAAGCACCTTAAGTTATTATAGTATCGTATATTCCCATTGAAGGTTCGATTATGTCGAATCGAATGATGATTTTGTAACATTATAAGAAATATATGTCAACATGACTGACGTAAAATCAGCAAATAATCCGCTTTTTCTGCGCGAAGAAGAGCTTCGGCAGGCCATAGAACTCCTGTTTTTTGCCTATCGGGACTTCACTGCCGGCCCGGACCAGATCCTGAAAGACTATAATTTCGGGCGGGCGCACCATCGGGTGATTCACTTTGTCGGCCGGAACGAGGGAATGACGGTATCCGAACTTCTCGACATCCTGAGGATCACCAAGCAAAGCCTGAACCGGGTTCTCGGCAATCTGATCAAGCGCGGGTTCATCGAACAGCGCCAGGGCGAGGAAGACCGGAGGCAACGCTGCTTGTACTTGACTGAGGAAGGTCGCCAGCTTGAGCAGAAAGTCAGCCGTGTGCAGCGCGATCTGGTTGCCCGCGCCTTTCGCGAGGCCGGTGGCGATGCGGTTGCGGGATATCGCAAGGTTCTCATGGGACTGATTGATGAAGACAATCGGGATACCGTCCTTGGACGCGTGTTGAAACCATGATGCGCGGTGTCAAAGGATAGTCGGTAATGATGGATAACGCCCCGCATATTCTGGTTGTCGATGACGACACGCGGCTGCTGTCACTGTTGAAGAAATATCTTATGGATAACGGCTACCGCATTTCCACCGCGACCAGCATCGATACTGCGGAGACGAAAATGACCGGGTTCTTCTTCGATCTGATCGTATTGGATAGAATGATGCCGGGCGGCGACGGCATCGATCTGGCGCGAAAAATGCGTGATGGAAGCCGGGCGAACAGGGGAATTCCGATCCTGATGCTGACCGCAATGGGCGATGCGGAGGATCGCATCATCGGACTTGAAGCCGGGGTCGATGATTATCTCAGCAAGCCCTTTGAACCCAGGGAATTGCTGCTCCGTATCGATGCGATTTTGCGCCGATCGAAAACGGAAAAACAGGAAGAACTGCGGTTTGGCGCCTTTACTTTCAATATTGAACGCGGCGAACTATTGAAAGATGGGGAAGTTATCAATCTTACGTCAGGTGAATCCGTCCTTCTCAAGTCCCTGGCGGCAACACCGGGCGTACCGATCAGCCGCGAGGAACTGTCTCTTTCAAGCGGCAGTCAAGGCCGGGCCGTCGACGTCCAGATTACACGCCTCAGACGCAAAATAGAGATTGATCCGAAAACGCCACGGCATCTGCAAACTGTGCGCGGCGAAGGGTATGTTTTATGGGCGGACTAGTCGCGTTACGGGATTTTTATAACAAGGTTGTGGGCAGCTTCATCAAGAATATGATGCCGAGAACATTGTTTGGCCGGTCCATTCTGATTGTCGTCCTGCCAATCCTTCTTTTGCAAATTCTGGTCACCTATATCTTTTACGAGCGGCATTGGGACGATGTCGCCCGCCGTCTCGCGCAAGGCGTCGCCGGCGATATCGCTGCCATTATATCATTGCGCGACCGCTTCCCGGGAGACGCCGCGGAGGCGGATATTCTCAGCATCGGTCGCGGGCAAATGCGTCTTGCCGTCAGTATCGATATGGGAGGCAAGCTGCCGGAGGGAAGTGAAAAGCAGCAAAGCTATGGTTTCCTGGAGAGTCATCTTGTGAACGCCCTCAAAGAGAGTTTGCCGGCGCGCCCCTTTCACATTTCCACCAACAAGAAACTTGAGTCCGTCATTATTTTGATCCAGCTACCGGACGGCGTGCTACAGGTGATCGTCCGTGACAAACGGCTGTTTTCGACGACGACTTATATTTTCGTCATGTGGATGGTGGCAATTTCCCTCGTCCTCCTTGGCGTCGCGTTATTGTTCCTGCGCAACCAGATGCGCCCGATCCGCCAGCTTGCGACCGCCGCTGAACAATTCGGCAAAGGACAGTTTGTTGATGACTTTAAGCCAAGCGGCGCGCAGGAAATTCGCTCCGCGTCCCGTGCATTTCACGTCATGAAGCATCGCATCCTGCGACAAATCACCCAGCGGACGGAAATGCTGGCCGGCGTGAGCCATGACCTTCGCACCCCCCTCACCCGCATGAAGCTCCAGCTTGCCATGATGCCGGAAAATGATGAAAGCAGGACCAGCCTTGAGGGGGACGTTGCCGACATGGAGAAAATGGTCGAAGGCTATCTCGCCTTTGCCCGCGGTCAGGAGGCGGAAGCGGTCGAGGATACGGACATTCCGGAACTCTTTCATGACGTCGTCATGAATGCCCGGCGCCAGGGTGTTGCGGTCTCGCTGGAAGCGCCGGAAAGTTTTCGCGCCGAAGTCCGGCCCAACGGTTTCAAACGCTGCATAACCAACCTGATTAACAACGCGACGCGCTACGCGAATGAAATCTGGATAACCGTCAAGCAAAGCAACTCGGAAATCATTATCCTGATCGATGATGATGGTCCGGGCATACCTGCGGACAGACGGAAGGACGTCTTTCGTCCCTTCTACCGTCTCGATCCGTCACGAAATCTGGAAACCGGCGGCAGCGGACTTGGCATGACCATCGCCCGCGACGTCATTCACGGGCATGGCGGGCAAATTTCTCTTGGCGAGTCACCGGCTGGCGGCCTGCGCATAGAGATCCGCCTTCCCCTCTAGGCTCGTCATTCGTTCCTACTTGAACGGCGCAAAGGCCTGCTGGATTTCACTCTGGGTTTTCTGGTCCGTCACAGGTACCGCCGCGAAGGTGGTATTGGCGAGAGCAAGAACTGGTGGGATCGTTGCCATGGCAAGCTGCGGCGTTTTTGCCGCCTGCGCCATCATAAAAACCTCATTCACCTCGCTGTTTAGGCTTTGCGTCAGCGTCGCGACATCCTGATCTCTTGATTTGAAAACGGAAAAGGCCTGGCCGGCTTTCAGACAGGCGTCGTTGATCTGCTGGGTCTGCTTTTGGAAAAGCGCCGTCAGGTCGGGCGGTGTCGGCATGTCGTCTGTATCTACATCCCCGTCCGCCGTCGACGTCGCATTATCATCCGTCATTACCAATCCTCCTCGCCATCAGGCTCAATGGAGCCGCCCGCCGATCGGCACGTCATGATCGGGCGCGGCGAGCGAAATATTTCCGTCCGCATCGCTGAAACCCAGCACCAGAACCTCGGACATAAAGGGGCCAATCTGGCGGGGCGGAAAATTCACGACGGCCATTACCTGTCGGCCGACCAGTTCCCCCGGTTCATATAACTTTGTTATTTGCGCCGAACTTTTTCGTATACCGATGCCGTCGCCGAAATCGATCTTGAGTTTATAAGCCGGTTTCCGCGCCTCCGGAAATTCCGATACCTCAAGCACCCTGCCAACGCGGATATCCACTTTCAGAAAATCATCAATTGTAATCTCTTTGGTCATGTCAGTCGCATCTCCTTTGATTGGGCAGATGCTAGGACAAACTTGACTGAAAATCATCAGGGTTATCCACCCGACGAAAATTTCTGGGCGACCTGCTCAATCGCGGCAAGCGATTGCTGCATGGATTTGTTGATCGCGTCGAAGGATTTACTCGTCGACGCCGTCAGCGTATCCGCCGCCTTGCTGAGGTTATCCACCGTCAGGTTCAGGTTATCGATTTCCGGCTGAATATCCGGCGCCGCGCTAGTCCCCGCTTTCGCGGTCCCGACGGAGCTGTTAAGGGAATTCTGCAAATTGCCGATGGTTTGCTGCAGTGTCGCCCGCTGCTGGGCGACAATGTCCTGAAGACCCTGCGACGCCGACTGAACGGCCGCGGTCATTTTCTGCATATTGTCATTTTGCATGGTGGTTATCGCACTGAGATCCGGAATAATCAGACCTCCTGCCACCGTTGGCGCACCGGCGCCACCCCCAGCCGATGCGGAACTGCCGCTGTCAGCGGACGCGGCCGGCGTTTCCGGTTTATCGCTCATCACTCCTCCATCATCTCGATATAAAGGAGTATATAATATATATTATTCTATTTTAAAGAGTATTCTCGAATGCCGGGCCGATTAGCCGAGTTCACGTGACCGTCGGGTCGCCGCCGCCACAGTCCTCTCCATCAGCGGGCCAAGCCCGGATGCATCGTCCATCAATACCGCAAGACCGGCTGCGGTCGTGCCATTCGGGCTAGTCACATTCTTACGGAGCTGCGCTGCGTCCTCGTCGGATGCCCGCGCGAGCGCGCCCGCACCCGCGACAGTCTGCTGCGCTAGCTGAACCGCCAGTCCTTCGGGCAACCCCGCCTTTACGCCCGCCGCTATCATCGTCTCAATCATATAAAAGACATAGGCGGGTCCGGACCCCGAAAGGCCCGTCACCGCATCCATCAGTTCTTCGTCTTCAATCCAGGCAACTTCCCCGATGGCCCGCATCAACCGATCGCAATCTGACTTTTGATCGGAGGAAACATGGCCGTTGGGGCAGCAAACGATCATTCCCAGATGAACGGCGGCCGGCGTATTCGGCATGGCGCGGACAATCGCGGCACTTTCTCCAAAAGCAGCCTCGAATGTGGCGAGGCGAGTGCCTGCCGCGATAGACACAACCAGGCTGCCTTTCTCAGCAAATGCCCGGAAAGTCGGAAGCACGTCGGTGATGATCTGCGGCTTGACGGCGAGGACAATGACATCCGGCATGAAATCACCCGGCATGTCCCCGGCGGCTTCAACGCCCCGGCATTTCAAGTCGAGCGCGACAGCGAGGTTCTCAGCATTCGGGTCGATAACGACGATTTCGGCTGGATTTATCCCGTCATCGATCCAGCCGCCAAGCATCGCCTGCCCCATCTTGCCGCATCCGACAAGAAGCAATGAAAGCCCCATATTCTATGCTTCTCCCATCGTCTCGAACATCGCGGCCTCGATGGCATCCTCCGGGGATTTTCCACCCCATAGGCAGAATTGGATGGCCGGATAGAATTTCTCAAGCTCGCTCATGCCGATCTCGACGAGTGTCTGGATTTGCTCGCTTGTCACGATTGAGGCTCCGCTCAAAAGCAGCGCGTGCCGAAACAGCACCATGCCCTCTTCGCGCCAGGTATCGAAATGCCCAACCGCCATCCTTTCATTGACCCGCGCCAGCAATTCGTAAATTGCCGGATACTGGCGATCCGGGATCTTGACGTCATATGCACAGGAAAAGTGGATCGCCCGAAGGTCGGCGCGCCAGGAAAACCAGAGATGATACTGACACCAGCTTCCCTCTACCCCGACAGTCAGTTCATTGTTCCCCTGACGATCAAAAGACCAATCGTTGTCGGCGATGATGCTTTCTATGAGATCGAGGGGATTGGAGTCTTCGAGTTCTTCGTGAGAGAGGTACAAGGACGTCATGGAGCCATTCCTTTCAGAACCGTCCCCACCGGTTTGCGCCCCGCTACTTACCCACAAAGCCTAGCCGGTAAGGAAATCTACTACAGGCCATATATGGTGCACTCAAATTATCAACACCATAAATCTAGCGTAGTCCGCCTTGCGGTGCGGCGCAACAAAGAAAACATCCCGGCGGCGTATTTTCTTGTGGATAAGTTCGGGCCAAACGCCCCTCCCAACGTGCGAAACCGGAGGGAGGTCACTTCTCGGATGCGGTTGCCTTACCCTTCGACGGCGAGTTCTTACGCGCGCGCGCTGCCTTCGCAGGCCCGTCTATTTTTTTCTCCAACGCGGCAAGGCGTTCTTTCAGCGCATCATTTTCCTCACGCGCGAGAACCACCATGGCTTTGACCGCATCAAATTCTTCACGGGGAACGAGATCCATTTCCGAGATAAACCGCTCAAGCCGTTGATGAAAAAGATTCTCCCATTCCGCCTTTACGCCCTGCGCGGTCCCGAGCGCGCCGGTGGCAAGACGGGCGAGGTCATCGAAAAGACGCGAGTTAGTCTGCATGGTCCTATACCCCAAAAAAGATTTGCGTCATAATGGCAGCGGCGCCAGACGAAAGCAACCGCAACGCTTCGACAGGCTTGCGATTATCTTATAGAGCTTTATATAGTAGCCCGCATGATATTTTCGACCCTCTTTTCGGCCGTCGCCTTCCCTGAAATTGACCCTGTCATTTTTCAGATCGGGCCGTTTGCCATTCGCTGGTATGCGCTCGCCTATGTCGCCGGTCTAATCATCGGGTGGCAGATGATGATGCGTTTTGCGCGCGCCGAAGGGTCGCGGATTTCAGCGAAGCAGGTCGATGATTTTCTGGTCTGGGCCACGCTTGGCGTCATTCTTGGCGGCCGTCTCGGTTATGTGCTCTTCTACAAACCCGATTATTATTTCAGCGCGCCGGCAGAGATATTCATGGTCTGGCAGGGCGGGATGTCTTTCCATGGCGGATTTCTTGGTGTCGTGCTCGCGACCATACTCTATTGCCGCCACCAGAAAATAGCCATTCTTGACTTCGGCGACCTGCTCGCGACTGTGGTCCCTATTGGCCTCTTTTTCGGGCGCATCGCGAATTTCATAAATGGCGAACTATATGGCCGGACCACGGATGTCCCCTGGGGAATGGTGTTCCCTGAAGGCGGAGACTTGCCCCGCCATCCAAGCCAGCTTTACGAGGCATTCCTCGAAGGCGCTTTCCTTTTTATCCTGCTGATTATCTTCCGGCGGACCCGTTTTGCAGAAAAGCAGGGCTTCATCATGGGGATGTTCTTCGCCGGATATGCCGTTGCCCGAAGCATTGTCGAGCTGTTCCGCGAACCGGACGCCTATCTCGGATTTTTGATCGGCGGGCTGACCATGGGCCAGCTTCTGTCGCTGCCGATGCTCGTGATCGGCCTTTATTTCATGTTCCGCCCCGCGCCAAAAACCGCATGACACCGCTCGGTGAGTTGCTAAGGTCGCGAATCGAAAAGGACGGCCCTGTCCCTGTCCATGACTTTATGAAAATGGCACTTGGGCATCCGGAACTGGGTTATTACGCGCAACAGGAGCCTTTCGGCGAGACAGGGGATTTCATCACGGCCCCCGAGGTAAGCCAGATGTTCGGCGAGCTCATCGGTCTTTGGGCCGTGGATGTCTGGGCCAAACTCGGCGGCCCAACGAAATTCCACCTGGTCGAACTCGGGCCCGGCAACGGCACGCTGATGACGGATATATTGCGAAGCGCCCGAATCGCGCCTGAATTCCTATCGTCAGTGACCATCCATCTTGTCGAAACCAGTGCGCGCCTTCGAAAGAAACAGGCGGATGCCCTTGCCGATCATAATGTCACTTGGCACGAAGAATTGCCCACCCTCTCGGGCGCGCCCGTCATCCTGCTCGCGAATGAATTCTTCGATGCGCTGCCCATACGTCAGTTCGTCTTTGCGGGCAGTCACTGGTTCGAGCGTTTGGTCAGCTGGCAGAACGGTGGGTTCGAATATACGAAATCCGCCCGCCCGTTCGATCTGAAAGACGCCCCGGAGGCGAAGGAGGGAGACATTTATGAAAGATGCCCCGACGGCGAGGCGATGATCGGCCGCCTTAGCAACCTCCTCAGGCAAGAAGGAGGCGCGGCGCTCATAATCGATTACGGGGCAGAGGATGCCCTGGTCGGCGACAGCTTTCAGGCTGTAAGGGGGCACAGGCCCGTTAATCCCCTCGTCGCGCCGGGCGAAGCTGATTTGACCGCGCATGTCAAGTTTGCGATCTTCAAGAAAATCGCTCTATCGCAGGGCGTAACGGTGCAGGGACCGACCCAACAGGGCCGGTTTCTTGAGCGTCTGGGGATTGAGGCACGTCATTACATGCTGAGAAAAGAAGCAACCGAGGCCCAGAAAAAAAAGCTGGACGCACAGCTTCGGCGGTTGATCAGCGCCGAAGAAATGGGCACTCTTTTCAAAGCCATGGCGCTGTCCCATAATATGGCGGCGGCCGGAGAAGGGTTCGGGAACTGACATGTTGAAGAGCCGGGTATTGGAAAGCGATTCCGTTGTGCATGGATTTTTCACGCGCGAGGGTGGCGTATCCGAAGGCGTCTACCGGGGCCTCAACTGCGGACCGGGATCGAAAGACGATCCGGCGCGGGTCGAGGAGAATCGCGCCCGGGCCACGGCTATGATCGGGCAACCGGCGGAGGCGCTCCGGACTGTTTATCAGATACACAGCACCGAGGTACTCCTCCTCGACCGGACGGAGGCGCTTACGCCGCGTCCCAAGGCGGATGCAATGGTCACCAAAATTCCCGGCCTCGCCCTCGGCATCCTGACGGCGGATTGCGCGCCTGTCCTGTTTGCTGACGCCGCAAACGGCGTGATTGGCGCCGCGCATTCCGGATGGAAAGGGGCCGTCGGCAATATCAGTAAGCGGGTTGTCGAGCAAATGGTCGACCTCGGTGCGGACAGATCCGCGATTTCAGCCGCGATCGGTCCGGCCATCGCGCAAAAGTCTTATGAGGTCGGACCGGAGTTTCCCGAACCCTTTCTCGCGACCGATCCATCGGCGGCGCGTTTCTTTATCCCGTCAGAAAATCCGGGACGACATATGTTCGACCTGACAGGATACGTCCGGGCGGAACTGGAAAAACTGGGTATAGGCGCCATTGATCTGATCGACAACGACACCTGCGCGGAAGAGGATCTTTTCTACAGTTACCGACGCATGACAAAACGCGGGGAAGCGGATTACGGGCGCCAACTCTCTGCCATCGCCCTCAAATCATAGGTCAATTGGCATAAGCGCGGCTTTTACAAGAGGGAAGAAATGCCTTATATGGTGATCTTTATTTTGATGTGTCTTTTGGGGGTCCTTGCTACCTGTGCCATGTAAAGCCGTCATAAGAGCCTGCCTGATTTTGGCGATCGCAGCGGTGACCGCCTGCCAACCATTGGAGCGGCCGTTCCAACCGGAAGTAAAATCTTCGTGGCGGGCAGCGCCGGGTCCGCGCGCGGCACTTTATGTCGAGCCGGTCAAGAACGGTCCGCCGGAACTTGAACAGGCCATCGCCGCCAAACTGCAAACCCTGGGCATTGCCGCCTTTCCGGGCGAACCGTTGCCCAACCGTTATTTTGTCCGAGGAAACATCGTCGATGAGGCAGGCGCACGTTATCTCAATTGGACGATTTTTGATCCGCAAAACCGCGATACAGGCCTTTTTACCCGCGAAAAACTGCCCGTATCTGAAGACGCGGCCAATATTTCGCCGGAGATATATGAAAGACTGGCGGTGAATTCTGCGAGCCATATCGACAAGCTGCTTGGCGGTGACGGCATCAATTTCGCGAATCTCGACAAGCCGGTTATTTTCGTTCCCATCGTCGAAGGCGCGCCGGGTGACGGGTCGGAAAGCCTTGCCGCCGCCATCCAGGACGAACTGGTGCGTCTCGGTCTTGAGGTTCTGCCGACGGAAACCGGTGCCAACTTCATTGTTCGCGGCCGGGCGGAGATCACGCCTCCGAAATTCGAGACGCAAGTGATCGAACTGATCTGGAGCCTGGAGCGACGAAACGGCGAACAGGTCGGCCAGATCAGACAGCGCAACAGAATCAGGGCGGGGTCCCTTAACGGCGCCTGGGGCGATACGGCCCGTCTGGCGGCCCGTGGCGGCGCGGACGGCGTGTATAACCTGCTGAAAAAAAGCGAACCTGATTACTTTAAATCGAAATCCTGACGTTATTTGCACGATACTGCAAAAAAACGGCGTTTAAAGCGTTTACAGGAGGAAAAGGCCTTGGTAAGTTCCGCGCGCCGACGCCGACTCGTTCATTTTCGCGCGAGGGGCAGTGTGTTTTTTTAACTGGAAAAGCCCTCAACTGACTAAAGGACGTTCCTATGAAAGTGCTTGCGGGAAATGGCAACCGACCGTTGGCAGAAGCCATCACAAGCTATCTTAAACTCCCCCTGACCGATGCTGATGTCCGGCGTTTCTCGGATATGGAAGTTTTTGTGGAAATCCATGAAAATGTCCGCGGCGAGGATTTGTTCGTTGTCCAGCCGACATCTTTCCCGGCAAACGACCACCTGATGGAGCTTCTTGTCTGTATCGATGCCCTAAAGCGCGCGTCGGCCGCACGAATCACGGCAGTCCTCCCCTATTTCGGCTACGCCCGGCAGGACCGCAAACCCGGACCCCGGACGCCGATTTCCGCGAAGCTGGTTGCCAACCTGATCACGACGGCCGGCGCTGACCGCGTTCTGACCATGGATCTTCACGCGGGGCAGATCCAGGGGTTCTTTGACATCCCAACTGACAACCTCTACTCCGCGCCGGTAATTGTCCCCGATATCGAGAAACATTACGGCAAGGGCAGTGATATCACGATTGTCTCACCGGACGTGGGCGGTGTTGTCCGTGCCCGGGCCTACGCCAAAAGGCTTGACGCCGACCTTGCAATCGTGGATAAGCGCCGTGAAAAAGCCGGTGTATCGGAAGTGATGAATATCATTGGTGACGTTAAGGGCCAACGCTGCATCCTGGTCGACGACATTGTTGATAGCGCGGGAACGCTCTGCAACGCGGCGAAGGCCCTGATGGAAAAAGGGGCCAAGAGCGTTGCTGGCTACGTCACCCATGGCGTTCTCTCGGGTGGTGCCATTGCGCGTATCAATGACTCCGCCCTTGATGAAATGGTCACGACTGACAGCATCATGGCGACGGACGCTTTTCGCGCGTCCAGCAAGATGCGCCAGGTTTCGGTTGCCCCGCTGATCGGCGAGGCGATGTACAGAATTTCAAAGGAAACTTCGGTTTCCAGCCTGTTCGACTAACCGGACAGGCATAGGCGGCGCGGGCACCCCTGGAGGCACGCGCCAATTTGGCACCGGGTTCGTCCCGGTGTTGCTCGTTACTTAGGAGATAAACAATGAGCGAAAATGCAGTGCTAATTGCAGAAACGCGTGACCGGGTCGGAAAGGGGACCTCCCGTGCATTGCGTCGTGACGGACGGACACCCGCCGTCATTTATGGTGATAAAAAAGAACCGATTTCCATTTCCCTGGAAACCAAGGAACTGGTGAAGGCAATCCATCGCGACTCTTTCCTCGCGACCGTCTATACGGTTCAGGTGGGCTCGACGAAGCATAACGTACTTCCCCGGGACATGCAGTTGCATCCGGTGAATGAGATTCCCGTTCACGTGGACTTTCTGCGGGTGTCCGCGAAATCCCAGATCGCCGTTATGGTACCGGTTCACTTCCTCAATGAAGAGGAATGCGTGGGTCTGAAACGCGGCGGCGTTCTTAACATTGTTCGCCATGAAATCGAAATGATGGTGCCGGCAGGCAATATCCCGGAAGCAATCAATATCGATCTCCTCAAATATGATATCGGCGACAGCGTCCATATTTCCGAAGTTGCTCTACCGGAAGGCGCGGCGCCGACAATTACGGATCGTGACTTCACGATTGCGACGATCGCAGCGCCGACCGTAGAACCGGAGCCGGAAGAGGAAGGTGAAGGTGAAGACGCTGCCGAAACGGAAGCAAGCGCCGAGGATGAAGGCGAAGACGCCGGCGATACCGAAGAATAATCGGGATTGAATGATGATTTTGCTGGTGGGTCTCGGTAATCCCGGAAAGGGATATGCGGGGAACCGGCATAATTTCGGATATATGGCGGTGGATGAGATTATCCGCCGCCATTCCTTTATGCCGGAGCGCGTTCGCTTTCAGGGTCTGGCCGCCGAGGGGAATATCGGCGGTGAAAAAATTCTCGCCCTTAAGCCAACCACCTTTATGAATTTGTCCGGTCAGTCGGTCAGTGACGCGGCGCGCTTCTACAAGATTCCGCTTGAGAACATCATCGTGCTCCATGACGAGCTGGATCTGCCGCTGGGCAAGGTTCGCGTGAAAACTGGTGGCGGCCATGGGGGAAACAACGGCGTCCGGTCGATTATAGAGCATCTTGGTGAGAATTTCCGCCGCGTCCGTCTCGGTATTGGGCATCCGGGAGAAAAGCATCTCGTTTCCGGCTACGTTCTCAAGGATTTTGCCAAGGCCGAAGAGTCGGTCGCCGAAAAAATAATCGACAGCGTCGCCCGCAACATCGATCTGCTGGTTGCCGGAGATGCCGCCGGCTTCATGAACAAGCTGGCGTTGGATGTCTCTCCGCCAAAAAACAAAAGTACTGATACGACACGAGGAAACTGAAGATGGGGTTCAAATGCGGGATCGTCGGATTGCCGAACGTGGGAAAATCGACGCTGTTCAACGCCCTGACGCAAACCGCGCAGGCGGCGGCGGAAAACTATCCGTTCTGCACGATTGAACCAAACCTCGGGCAGGTACCGGTTCCGGATGAGCGGTTGGTAACGTTGGCGGCGCTGGCCAAGTCCAAGGAAATCATTCCGACGCAATTGACCTTCGTCGATATCGCGGGGCTGGTTCGCGGCGCGGCGAGCGGCGAAGGCCTTGGCAACAAGTTTCTCGCCCATATCCGCGAGGTCGACGCGATTATCCAGGTTGTCCGCTGTTTTGAAGATGACGACATCACTCATGTCGATGGCAAAATCGATCCGCTGTCCGACATTGAAACCATCGAGACGGAACTGATGCTCGCGGACCTTGAAAGTCTCGAGAAACGCTCGGAGGCTTTGATAAAGAGAATTCGCGGCGGTGATAAGGAGGCGAAAAAGCAGGCGGAACTTATTGACCGCGCCCTCGCGGCCTTACGTGACGGCAAGCCCGCGCGCGCTGTCTCCCTCGCGGATGACGAGGTGAAGGCCTTCCGCAACCTGCAACTCCTGACGCAGAAGCCGGTTCTTTATGTCTGCAACGTGGATGAGGGAAGCGCGGCAACGGGCAATGCCTTTTCCGACAAGGTTGCAAAAAAGGCGGCGGACGAACATGCGGGAACGGTCGTGATTTCCGCAGCAATCGAGGCCGAAGTTGCCCAACTCGACGCAGAAGAGCGAGCCGAATTTCTCGCCGATCTGGGCCTTACGGAAACCGGACTTGGCCGTATTATCCGTGCCGGCTATGACCTCCTCGATCTGATCACCTATTTCACCGTCGGCCCGAAGGAATGCCGGGCCTGGACCGTCACCAAAGGCACCAAGGCGCCGCAGGCCGCCGGGGTAATCCACACGGACTTCGAAAAAGGCTTTATTCGCGCCGAGACTATCGCCTATTCTGCCTATGTGGCGGATGGCGGCGAAACCGGCGCAAAGGAAGCCGGACTCATGCGTCTTGAGGGAAAGGAATATGTCGTCGAGGACGGGGATGTTCTGCATTTCAGATTTGCCAACTAGACGCGCCGGACACCAACCTTGAACAAGCAACAAATGCGTAAGCGATCAGAACAAGATCAGAAGGTATAAAAAATGCGTTATTGGGAGGATTTCACCGTCGGCATGGTCATGGAATTCGGCGGATACGAAGTTACAGAAGAGGAAATCATCGAATTCGCAACAGATTTCGACCCGCAGTCCTTCCATGTGGACAAGGCGGCCGCGAAGGAGCATTTCTTCGGCGGATTGATCGCGAGCGGATGGCATACCGGCGCCATGTGCATGCGTATGATGGTCGACAACTACCTGATCGACGCAGCCTCGATGGGGTCACCGGGGATTGAACAGCTCCGCTGGAAAAAACCTGTGCGGCCGGGTGAAATTCTCCATGTCAAGGCCGAGGTCCTGGACCGCAGCCTGCCCAAGAGCCGGCCGGAACTCGGGTTCGTCAAATTCTCTCATACCGTCCTGAATCAGAATGACGAAATCAAGATGACCATGATCTCGAGTGGCATGTTCCTCCGCGATCCGGCCCGCACGGGTGAGGAGACCGACCGATGAGCACAATATATTTCGAGGATATCGAGATCGGGGAAAAAACGGTTTCCAAGGTCAAGGAGGTCACTAAAGCGGAAATCCTCGACTTTGCCCGCAAATATGATCCTCAGCCTTTCCATATCGATGAAGAAGCGGCAAAGAAAAGCATCTATGGCGGACTGATTGCGTCCGGTTGGCATACGGCGGCCATCCTGATGCGCCTTCTCGTTGACAATATGACCAACAAGCGCGCCGGGTTGGGCTCTCCCGGTTTCGATAATCTGCGCTGGATCCGCCCGGTGCGCCCCGGCGACAGGCTGCGCTATGAATCGACCGTCATCGAAAAACGAAAATCTGAATCCCGGCCCGACATGGGTGTGATAAAAGCCGACGTCAAGCTCTTCAACCAGAATGACGAAGTCGTTCTCAGCTTCACATCGATCGGGATGGTGCAGACGCGCCCCGACTGAAAGCGCCGGCGATATTCGCGGCCCGTGGATTTTTAACTTAGGTCTGACGGCGATCCGCTATATAGTCCGTCAGACTAGTTAATTATCCGGTTTATTGGGGGATGCGATATGGATTTTTTCTTGTCCGGCTTTGCGATTTTCGTCGTCGTTCTGGTCATTTTCGCGATTGTTATCGTCTTCATGGGCGTTACGATCGTGCCGCAGGGTTATCAATACACCATTGAACGCTTCGGCAGATACACCCGCAGCCTGCATCCGGGCCTTGGCCTGATCCTTCCCTTCATCGACCGCATCGGCGGCCGGATCAATATGATGGAACAGGTGCTGGATATTCCCACGCAGGAAGTGATCAGCCGCGATAACGCCATGGTACAGGTCGACGGCGTTTTGTTCTATCAGGTGCTGGATGCCGCGAAATCCGCTTACGAGGTTCGGGATCTGGAACGCGCGGTGCAGAACCTTGCGCAGACCAATCTGCGTACCGTTCTGGGGTCAATGGACCTTGATGAAGCGCTCAGCCAGCGCGATGCGATTAATGTCCGCCTACTAACGGTCATCGATCAGGCGTCGACCCCTTGGGGGATCAAGGTCACCCGCGTCGAGATCAAGGATATTACACCGCCGATCGATCTTGTCGAGGCAATGGGACGCCAGATGAAGGCGGAGCGGCTCAAGCGTGCCGTGGTTCTGGAGGCGGAAGGTGTCCGTCAGTCCGAAATCCTGAAGGCCGAGGGTGAGAAACGCGCCATGATCCTTGAGGCGGAAGGCCGCCGCGAAGCCGCGTTCCGCGACGCCGAAGCGCGCGAGCGTCTCGCCCAGGCGGAAGCGAAGGCCACCCATGACGTCTCCGAAGCCATTGCCGCCGGCGATATCCAGTCCATCAATTATTTCGTCGCGCAGAAATATACCGAGGCGATGAAGGAAATCGGCATGGCGAGGAATTCTAAAGTTGTGCTTCTGCCGATGGAGGCGAGCGCCCTCATCGGTTCGCTTGGCGGCATTAGCGCGATTGCGAAAGAAGTGTTCGGAAAAGACGGCAACGGGGCGGCCCGCCGCACCAGCGGTTCCGTTCCGACAGTCGAGTAATCGCCATGATGGAAACGATTATAGCATGGCTCGCAGGCCTCGAATTCTGGTCCTGGTGGATTCTCGGGCTGGTGCTGATCATCCTCGAAGTTTTCGCGCCCAGTACGATTTTTCTCTGGCTGGGAATTTCCGCAGGTGTCGTCGGCGTGGTCGCCTGGGTCGTTCCCGACATGCGCTGGGAATATCAATGGATCATCTTCGCCGGCATATCTGTCGGCAGTATCGTGCTGTCGCGCCTATTTCTCAGAAAACACCCGGGTGTTGAGGATAACATCACGTTGAATCAGCGCGGCGTTCAATATATCGGCCGACAATTCACGCTGACCGATGCCATACAAAACGGCCGGGGCAAAATTCATGTGGACGACACGCAATGGGCGGTGGAGGGACCCGATCTCGACGCAGGCGCCGTTGTCCGCGTTACGGGCGTTGATGGAACCCTTCTTATCGTCGAACCCGTCGCCAAGACATAAGGGAGAAATAAACATGGGAGAAATGATCGACCTCACGGCAACCGATGGCCACAAATTTGCCGCCTACAAAGCGGTCCCGGCGGGGGCGCCCAAAGGGGGCGTCGTCATCGTTCAGGAGATTTTTGGCGTCAATTCGCATATCAGGGAAGTCTGTGACGGATATGCCAAGGACGGATTTATTGCCATCGCCCCCGCGCTCTTCGATCGTATCGAGCCTGAAATAACCCTCGGTTACCAGCCGGACGACGTCCAGCAAGGCCTCAAATACAAGATGCAGGTAAGCGATGAGGATGCGCTTAAGGACATTGACGCGGCGGCAAAGGCGATTGCCGATGCCGGCGAGATTACGGTGATCGGATATTGCTGGGGCGGCAGCCTCGCCTATCTTTCGGCTTGCCGTCTCACCTCGATCAACAAGGCCGTCGGATATTATGGCGGCCAGGTCGCCCAGCATATCGCGGAAACCCCTAAAGTTCCGGTGTTACTCCATTTCGGCGATACGGACGCCTCAATTCCAATGACCGCGGTCGAAGAGGTAAAGGCGAAACGTCCGGATATTCCCGTCTATGTTTATGCGGCGGGTCACGGCTTCAATTGCGACCAGCGCGGCAGCTATGATGCCGCATCGGCGAAGCTCGCCCTGGAACGCACGCTGGAATTTATTGGCTAACGTCAGGCTGCTGTAAATTCCAGAAGCAGGTCACAGGCCTCCCCCGGGTCGACCCGCACAGTGCCGTTCGCAATTCTTTGCGGCCCGATACCGTTATTTTTGAGCAGTGTCTCGGTCCCTTCAAGATTATCAACGGCGATGGTCATGGCAATCAGATGCGGTAGCGGCGGCATCTCGTCCATGATCGTCAAACCCGGAAACAACAGATCGATATCCCGCTCATTTACGAAAATAAGGCTGCCGCGGCCAAAGCGGACAGTCATCGTATTGTCGGTCAGGGTGACATTGATGGACCCGCATAAGCGTTGATAATAGGGCGCCAACGCGCCGGGATTGTCCACAACAACGACGACCGACTTGATGAATTTCGCCCCGTTCGCATGGGTCAGCCATTCGGGGCGGCGCACAAGCTCCGGCGTCAGATGATGGCAAATAAACAAGTTCTTTGTAGAAAGCCCCGCTGACGAGGTGAGCCGGATCAATTGAAAGGCCGGCAGGACATCTCCTTCCGGCAGTTCCAGCTTGCGTTCCAGCGATAGAATGCCGGAGGGTTCCAACCCCGCCTCCATCAGGGATCGATGCGTCGCCTCCGGCTCATCGCTCGCCAGCGCAACGCCGAGGAGCCCCTGCCCGCGTTCTTCCAGTGCGACGTCAAGGCCGTTGGTCTCCAGCGACGGGTCCACGATACCGAGAAGCTCGATATAGTCCTCGTCGAACATGATACAGTAGTTTGCCGTTCCCCAGCCGATATGGGAACCGCGCGGGGTCAGGGTAAATCCCAGATTCTCGAATGCGCTCCGGGCGGCTTCCAAATCCGCCACGCCGATGAGTGTATGATCTATTCCCTTGATATTATGCAGCATCCTTCCGCTCCGTTTTTTTGTTTTTCCGTTGACGGATCAGGCCGTCCGGCGGACGAGCGCCGTTAGCAGCCCTGCACCGATCAAGAAACTTGCTCCGATCCGATTTATAATCTTCAGCGTTCTCGGATTCTTGAAGCGCTCCCGCAGATTACCTACCAGGAAGGCCCATATTGCAACATTTATCGCCGCGAGCACGAGGAAGGTCGCCTCCAAAATCGCGAATTGCACGAATATCGGTTCATGGACATTAACGAACTGCGGAACGAAAGCGACAAAAAAAACGATGCTTTTCGGGTTTAAGGCCGTCACGATATATGATGTTCGAAACATGGAAAGGCGGCTTTGCTTTTCTGTCGTCTGTACCGTTCCCATTCCGCCATCCGCGCGCCACAGCTTGATGCCGAGCCAAACCAGATAAACTGCGCCTGCGATCTTCAACACGGTAAACAGCGTTGCTGAAGCGGCCAGAACCGCGCCGGCGCCCAGCAGCGAAGCTGTCATCGCGGTGAAGTCACCGAGCGCGACGCCCGGAACCGTTGCCCAGGCGGTGCTGCGCCCTTGACCCAGGGCATAGCTGATAACAATCATCACCGTCGGTCCGGGCACGGCAAGAAGTGCGGTGCTTGCAATAAAAAAAGATATCCATATTTCAAACGACATGGCTTTCCCTGTTCTCTGGTGTTTAAAACAGCAAAGACATAGATCAGGAAAATTGACAAGCGCCTTGTTGGAACGAGGGCTTAGTCGCCTTCGAACTCGCAGAGGGTACGGACATTGACGCCCATTTTCCCGATACGCCGCGCGCCGCCAATATTCGGCAGGTCTATCACAAACGCCGCCCCGACGACCGTTCCCCCGGCATGGCGGATCAGGTTAATTGCCGCCGCGGCTGTCCCGCCTGTCGCGATCAGGTCATCGACCAGAAGAATATTCTCACCCTTCTTGATCGCATCCTCATGTATTTCGACAGTATCGGTTCCATATTCGAGGTCGTATTCCTCGCTGATAACGGCTGCGGGAAGCTTGCCTTTCTTGCGGACGGGAATAAAACCCACGCTCAGCTGATGCGCGATGGCGCCGCCCAGCACGAAGCCTCGCGCCTCAATGCCAGCGACCTTGTCGATCCTGACCCCTGCATAGGGCCAGACGAGTTGATCGATCACATGACGGAAACCGCCGGCATCCTGCCAGAGCGTCGTGATATCGCGGAACATAATCCCTTTTTTTGGGTAGTCGGGAATGGTGCGAATGATCGTTTTGATATCCATTGTTCTTCCCTTCCTAAAGGACGCGCCCGGCAACGGCATCGAGTTTTTTCATCAAGTCCGGATCCCGCGCGTCCGGCGCCGTAATCAGTGCATTATCAAGGGCATGATCACATCCGGCCGGGCATGCCGCGTCACGTTGTTTCAGCTCCGGCACGACCGTTTTCACAAGGCTTCGGGCGTTGTCTGCATTTTTCATCAGAACCTCGATGATCGTGGCGACCTCAACTGCATCGTGATCGGGATGCCAGCAGTCATAATCGGTGACCATGGCCACGGTCGCGTAGCACATTTCGGCTTCCCGGGCGAGCTTGGCCTCTGGCATATTGGTCATCCCGATGACCTGGCAACCCCAGCTACGGTAAAGCCGGGATTCGGCGAGGCTCGAGAATTGCGGCCCCTCCATCGCAATATAGGTGCCGCCACGATGTACGGGGATATCCAAAGATTGTGCCGCCGCCTCCAGGGCATCGCCAAGGCGCGGACAGACCGGATGGGCCATGCTGATATGCGCAACAAGCCCGGTGCCGAAAAAGCTCTTCTTTCTGTCGATGGTCCGGTCAATAAACTGATCGACGATCACAAAGGTGCCGGGCGCAAGTTCTTCTTCAAAGGAGCCGCAGGCGCTGACCGAGATAATGTCCGTGACGCCCGCGCGTTTCAAGGCATCGATATTGGCGCGGTAATTAACCTCGGCCGGCGGGATACGATGGCCCCGTCCATGACGCGGAAGGAACACCATTTCAATGCCGTCAAGCGAACCAAAAAGCAGTTCATCGGACGGCGCGCCAAAGGGACTGTCAACGCGTTGCCAGCGCTTGTCGGCAAGGGCGTCGAGTTCATAGACACCACTTCCGCCAATCACTCCGATCACCGGTTTTCCCGCAGATGAAACCATTCCCCTCTCCTTCTTGTTGCCGCCGAAAACTTACCGTTGAAACCCGCGCGGTGCCATAAAAAAAGGGCGCCCGTTGAGCGCCCTTTTCTCGAATTCGCGGTTACTTAATGAAGGTCGGACCAGACCTTCCGCTTTACGGCATAGAATACTGCCGCAAGGATCAGCAGGAACAAGATGACCTTCAGGCCGACGCTCTTGCGCTGTTCCAGCTTCGGTTCAGCCGCCCAAGCAAGAAACACGGTGACGTCTTTCGCCATCTGATCGACCGTTGCCGGTGTCCCGTCAGCATATTCCACCGCATCGTCGCTCAGCGGTGACGGCATAGCAATCTGATGCCCAGCGAAGTACGCGTTATAGTTCATTCCTTCTGCGAGGGTAAAATCTGCCGGAACGTCGGTATAGCCGGTCAACAACGAATAGAGATAGTCGTCACCATGAGCGCGCGCCTTGGTTATCAGCGACAGATCCGGCGGATAAGCCCCGCCATTGGAGGCACGTGCGGCCTGCTCGTTGGGGAAGGGAGACGGAAACTTATCCGACGGCTTGCCCGGCCGTTCGAACATTTCACCGTCGCCATCCGGTCCGTCAACAAATTCGGACTCTGCGGCGAGTGCCTTGATTTCCTCTTCGCTGAAGCCAAGATCGGCAAGCGTGCGGAAGGCGACAAGGCCAAGGCCGTGACAGCCCGCACAAACCTCGCGATATACCTGAAGGCCCCGCTGTGCCGCTGCGCGATCATATGTCCCGAAGAGTCCCCCGTGTTTCCAGGAAACGGATTTCAGTTCAACCGCGTCACCCGCAGCCTGAGCCGAGCCCAGAGATAGGAGCGATACCACAACCGAAATGCTTAAAGACGTCAGTAATTTACGCATTGGCCGTCTCCCCGCTCGCCGCCTTCTTGGGCAGAACATCTTCCGAAATACTGGCCGGCAATGGTCTTGGTTTTTCAAACAGACCGACCAGCGGCAGAAGGATCAGGATATGCACGAAATAATAGATCGTCGCAATCCGGCCCCAGATGATGAAGGCTCCCTCCGGCGGCTTGCCCCCAATGTAGGTGAGCAAAACGCAGTCCGCGACAAACACCCAGAAAAGCTGTTTGTAGATCGGACGGAAACGAGCGGAGCGGATCCGGCTCTTGTCCAGCCAGGGAAGCGCGAACAGCACCGCAATCGCGCCGAACATCAGCAGAACGCCGCCGAGCTTGTCCGGAACGGCCCGGAGGATCGCATAGAACGGCAGGAAGTACCATTCAGGCACGATATGCGCCGGCGTCACCAGCGGATTCGCCGGGATGTAGTTGTCCGGATGACCGAGGTAGTTCGGCGCATAGAACAGGAAGGCGGAGAAGAAAATCAGGAAGATCGCCAACCCGAACAAATCCTTGACCGTATAATAGGGATGAAACGGAATGCTGTCCTGCTTGTCCTTGATGTCCAGCCCGGTCGGGTTATTTGAACCATTAGTGTGCAAGGACCAGACATGCAGGATAACCACGCCGACGATGACGAAAGGCAGCAGATAGTGCAGGCTGAAGAACCGGTTCAGGGTCGGGTTGTCGACCGCGAAACCACCCCATAGCCAGGTGACGATGCTGTCGCCGACCAGCGGAATGGCGCTGAACAGGTTCGTGATAACGGTCGCGCCCCAGAAGCTCATCTGGCCCCAGGGAAGCACATAGCCCATAAAGGCCGTTGCCATCATCAGCAGGAAGATGACCAGGCCAAGCCACCACAGAAGTTCCCGTGGAGCCTTGTAGGAGCCATAGTATAACCCGCGGAAAATATGCAGATAAACAACGATAAAGAACATCGATGCGCCATTGGCATGCATATACCGGAGAAGCCAGCCATAGTTCACATCGCGCATGATATGCTCGACGCTGGTAAAAGCGTAATCCACATGCGGCGTGTAATGCATGGCGAGGACGATACCCGTCACAATCTGCACAACCAGCATGAACCCGGCCAGAGAACCAAAGGTCCACCAATAGCTGAGGTTTTTCGGAGTCGGATACTCATATAGAGCATGATGCAACATCCCGGTAATCGGCAGGCGATGCTCTACCCATTTAACGACAGGATTTTTCGGTTCAAAAGACATCTTGGGGCCCCCTACCCGATCTTGATATTATTGTCGTCAAGGAACTCGTAGGGTGGAATCGCCAGATTCAGCGGCGCCGGTCCCTTGCGAATACGTCCTGACGTATCATAATGCGATCCATGGCACGGGCAGAACCATCCCCCATATTCTCCCTGCCCTTTCAGCGGCACGCAGCCGAGATGAGTGCAGATACCGACCATAATCAGCCATTCCGGCTTGATCACGCGGTCCGCGTCCGGCTGGGGATCCCGCAATTCGGCGAGGTCCACATCTTCGGCCCGCTGAATATCTTCTTCTGTCCTGTGCCTTACAAAGACCGGCTTGCCCTGCCATACGACAGTGACTTCGGAACCGACTTCGATGCCTTCCAGATCCGCTTCCGTCGTTGAAAGCGCCAGAACATCCGCAGACGGGTTCATTTGCGAGATAAAGGGCCAGATGGCGGCTGCCGTCCCCACGGCACCAAGGCCGCCGGCAGCGATATAAAGAAAATCACGGCGTTTGACGCCGTTCTCTTCTTCAGGGGTGGTTGTCGTCATTTACTTTCCCCAAAGCCTAAAAAAATTATTCTACTGCGACCGCTTTTTGTCATCATAATGCCGTCATGTCCAGCCCGAACGTGACGAATGCGACAATAAAGCGCGGATTTTTTCTGTATTTGTTACAACACTCCCAGTACAACAGCAAGATGCGACTTGCACTTTACCAACCGGATATTCCGCCCAATGTCGGAACCCTGCTCAGATTGGGCGCCTGCCTTGGCGTTCCTGTCGATATTATAGAGCCTTGCGGCTTTCCTTTCGGCGCCCGCGACCTCAAGCGGGCGGTAATGGATTACCGTGACGCCGCCGATGTCACGCGTCATGTTTCCTTTCAGGCCTTTCACAAGAGCATCGCCGGAAATCGCCTCGTTTTATTGACCACCCGGGCGGATGCGCCCTATACGGATTTTACATTCACAGAATCGGATATTCTCATGTTGGGGCGCGAAAGTGCGGGTGTACCGGACGACATCCACGCCATCGCCAACCACCGGCTGGTCATTCCGATGGTCCCAGGCATGCGCTCTATCAATGTCGCAGTGTCCGCGGCCATGGTCCTTGGCGAAGCGCTGCGCCAGACTGCCGGGTTTCCGAAGATAGGCTCTCTCTCCGAAACCACGGGGCATGTATGACAGACGAAACGACAGAATTACGAAAACAGCGGGCGGCAGATTGGTTCCGTATGCTGCGGAATCAGATACGCGAGAGTTTCGAAACCCTCGAAGCGGAATTGACCGGCATTTTCAGCGATCGCGAGCCGGGTCGTTTCGAGGTGACGGAATGGAACCGGCCGGGCGGCGGCGGCGGCGAAATGTCGGTCATGAAAGGCCGCGTATTCGAAAAGGTGGGCGTCAATATATCGACGGTCCATGGCGAATTTTCCGAAGAATTCCGCAAATCGATTCCCGGTGCCGAGAAAGATGGCAGGTTCTGGGCGAGCGGTATTTCCCTCGTCGCGCATATGCAGTCCCCGCTCGTCCCCGCCGTGCATATGAATACGCGGCATATCGTCACGACCGCGGGCTGGTTCGGCGGCGGCGCGGACCTTACGCCTATGTATCCGGATGATCGGGACACCAAGGACTTTCACGCCGCCCTCAAAGACGCCTGCGACCGCCATGACGCGGATTACTATCCACGCTTCAAGAAATGGTGCGACGAATATTTTTTCCTGCCGCACCGGAATGAACCGCGCGGCGTCGGCGGCATTTTCTATGACCGCCTGGCAACCGACTGGGAGAAAGATTTCGCCTTTACCCAGGATGTCGGCCGCGCCTTTCGCGATATTTACCCTGAAATTGTCCGCCGCCATATGAACAGGGAATGGACAGCCGAACAGCGGGAACATCAGCTCGTCCGGCGTGGCCGATATGTCGAGTTTAATTTGCTCTATGACCGCGGCACGACTTTCGGCCTGAAGACTGGAGGAAACACGGAGGCTATCCTCATGTCCCTCCCGCCAGAGGTGAAATGGTCCTAAATATGGTATAAATAGCCGCTTTTCGTACCAAGCTGTGACAATGCGCACATCTCTTTCGCTTGGGATAACGCCCCCTTCGGGTGTAATATCTTTCCGTGATCGAGAACTTTTTAGGGGATTGGTACGATGGTCAGAATTAGATACAGCCTTTTGACACTGGTGGCACAGGCCGTTCGCAGTTTGCGGGATACCCTGATGGGCTCGACCGCAGGCGCAAAGCCCTGTCACGGCTGCGATTGTTTCTAGACCGGAAGACGCGTTGCCTCCCTTCGCGGATTAAATACAGACGAGTTTCTTACGAGTAACTGCCGTGCAAATGATATGAGGCGTGAAACGAAATGTTTCACGCCTCTTTTTATTGTCTCAGACTAGTTTGCCTGACGGCGCAGAAACGCCGGAATATCGAGCAGGTCCTCGTCTTCCTGTTTCTGGTCGATCTTGACCGAAGACGTTACCTCCTTCTTCACAGGCTGGCTTTGCGGCGCAGCCGGCGCCGATGCAGCAGGGGGCGGCGCCACGCGGCTGCTGGTCGGTTCGCGCCGGGCCGGAGCAGGCGCTTCCTCTTTCACGGTTTCTTTCCGGAAGGAACGGCTGACGCCAGTCATCCGTTCAAACAGGCTGGCCCCGCGCTTTTTCGCCTTCGGATCGGACGCCTCTGATGCTACCTGCTGCGCATCGGGATTGAGAAGCTTCTCCGGGCTTTTATCGACCCGGATCGCGGGCGGTGCCTTGAACGGGCTGTCCTTTCCCGTTGTCTCGTCCTGAGTGCGGTCGCTTTCCTCCATCTCCGCGTCAATGTCAGAGAGGAGATCACGATCCCGATCAATCGCCAGATTGCCGCTTACCGACGTATTGTCAGCTGACGTTGATCCCATTTCAAAGCTTTCCGATGCATCAGATGCATCAGCGCCTTGAGCCACCGGCTGACCGGAGAAATTGCCGCCCGGAACACTTGCGCCGAAGCCGGATGCGGAAATAGCCGCCGCCGCAGGCACCATCGGACTGGCGGCCTCACCGGCGCCACCGGAATTCGCTGACGTTGCTTTTCCGTCACCCTTGACCGTGCGAAGCGACGTTACATTGGGTGAATTGGCTTTCTGTACTTCCAGCGCGTCAATACCTGTCGCGACAACCGAAACCCGCATACGGCCTTCCATTTCCGTATCGAAAGTGGAGCCGACAATGATGTTTGCTTCCGGATCAACCTCGGATCGAATCCGGTTCGCCGCCTCATCCAGCTCATATAATGTAAGATCCATGCCGCCGGTAATGTTGATCAGCACGCCACGCGCACCCTTCATGGAGACGTCGTCCAAGAGCGGATTGGAAATTGCGGCTTCCGCAGCTTCGATCGCGCGATTTTCACCGCTCGCCTCGCCGGTGCCCATCATCGCCTTGCCCATTTCGTTCATGACGGTATTCACATCGGCGAAGTCGAGATTGATCAGCCCGGGCATCACCATCAGATCGGTTACGCCGCGAACACCGGAATGCAGCACTTCATCCGCCATGTTGAAAGCGTCAGCGAAAGTCGTTTTCTCATTGGCGATCCGGAAGAGATTCTGGTTCGGGATGATAATCAGCGTATCAACATAGCGCTGCAATTCCTCGATACCCTCTTCTGCAATCCGCATCCGATGATTGCCTTCAAACTGGAAGGGTTTCGTCACGACACCAACCGTAAGAATTCCTTTTTCCCGGGCCGCCCGCGCCACAACAGGCGCTGCGCCGGTTCCCGTGCCGCCGCCCATACCAGCGGTGATGAAGCACATGTGAACGCCTTCAAGATGGCCGGTAATTTCTTCTATCGCTTCTTCTGCTGCGCCGGCGCCGATATGGGGCTTTGATCCCGCACCAAGACCTTCCGTCAGCTCAGCTCCTAGTTGAATACGACGCTCCGCCAAACTCTGCTTCAACGCTTGCGCATCGGTGTTGGCGACGACGAACTCGACCCCCTGAAGTTCAGAGGTGATCATGTTATTTACCGCGTTACCGCCAGCTCCTCCAACGCCCAATACCAGGATTTTTGGTTTCAGCTCTGATTGCTCCGGCACTGACAAATTGATACTCACGGTACTCTCCTCCTTAAAGACGCTGACGAACAGCTAATTAATACCAAATATTGTGGTTAATGAAACCCCACTTCTTACATATTGACAATTTTTCGACAGATTTTTGCCTAAAAATTCTCCTTGAACCAGTTCCCGACCTTTAAAAACCGGTTTTTGGGCGGCTTTTCCGCCACCGACATCTTGATCCCTTCATCAAATCGCTCGCGAACGGCATAGGACAGTAAACCTGCGGCGGTCGTGAACGCCGGGCCGTCCGTTGCGTCGGCCAGCCCCTTAACACGGATAGGTTTACCCATGCGCACCTGCTTGTCGAGGACCCGCGCCGTCAGTTCCTGTACGCCAGCAAGCTGCGCCGCGCCACCGCACAGCACCGCGCGACGTCCTGCCACTTTGTTGAATCCGGAGGCTGTCAGCCGGTCCCTGACCAGCTCGAGTATTTCCTCAAGACGCGGCTTGATGATGCCAACGAGCATCGAGCGCGGCACATGATTGGCGACGTCGTGATCGGTCTCGCCGATGAGCGGCACATCGATAATTTCCTTCTCGTCGGCGGGGCTGGCAAGCGCATTGCCATAAAGGGTTTTCATACGCTCCGCATTGGCGAGAGTCGTCGACAGGCCCCGGGCGATATCATTGCTGACATGGCCGCCGCCGACCGGGATAACCTCGTTATAGACCATCTCGCCATCATAGAAGACGGCGAAGGAGGTTGAGCCGCCGCCCATGTCGATGACCGTCACCCCGAGATCCATTTCATCTTCCACAAGGCAGGAAAGACCGGAGGCATAGGGCGCGGAAACCATACCCGCGACCCCGAGATGGCAGCGTTCAACACAATTTGCGAGATTCCGCATATGGCTGTTTTGCAGCGAGACCATATGCATGCTGATCCCGAGGATTTCGCCATACATGCCACGCGGATCGCGAATGCCCCGATTGCCATCCACCGTATATCCGACCGGTAGCGCATGAATGACTGTCCGCCCCTCCGGCTGGTAGCTCGCCCGGGCTTCCTTCAGGGTCCGTTGCAAGTCCTTTTCCGTAATTTCCTGGCCGCCGATCGACATTTCCACATCAACAGTCTGCGACGCCGGCTTGCCGGCGGAGACGCCGAGAAATACTTCCCGCACCGTTTCCCCGGCCATGCGTTCCGCGGCATCCACGGCGGACCGGATTGCCTCTTCCGCCATCTCCATGTTGGTGATCCCGCCGGCCCGGAGTCCGCGGGAAACCTGATGGCCGATGCCGGTCACGCGAAGACGCCCCGCTTCTTCCGACGCGACAAAGCAGCATACTTTTGTAGAGCCGACATCAAGTGCCGCCAAAGGTCCGTTACGTCCCGCTGCCATTACCGTTCCACATGCTCCGTCTTCTGTTCATTTGACTTCTTTATCAATCTTCAGGTGTCGTTTCCGGCAACACGGCGAGATTTCGCCGCGTCCGTATTGAGCCGGACATACATGCGGTCTTCCGCACGCATGTCGATGGCCACCACATCCTTGTCGAGAATCTTCTGTTCATCCTGCAGCTTGTTAAGCTGTTTCCAGGCCTGCAGCGCTCCTTTCTCGGGCAGCAGCACTTTCACGCCGTTGTCGAATTCCAGATCCCACCGCCGGTCGCGAATGCGTACGGCGTTCTGCACCCGGGTGAACAGTTCCGGGGTCTGCGCCAGCATATCGAACAGTTCGGCGGCGTGCTCATTCGCATTCGGGCCGACGACCTTCGGAAGATAGCGGAACGATGCCTCATCCTTTTTCGAGACAACCGCGCCAGTCCGATCGATCACGCCCGTGCGCCCGTCGATCTGCCACCGCGCATAGGGCCGCCTTTCCCTGATCTCGATGAAGATTTCGTCAGGATAGCGGCGCATGACGGACGCTGTCTCCACCCAGCCGAGCGTCTCAAGCCGCTCGCGCGCAGCCTCCGGATCGACGCCGAGGATGCTGTCGCCTCTCTTCACATTCAGCACTTTCAAAATATCGTCGCCAGAGGTCTTGTCGCGGCCGATTACACTGATTTCCTGCACCGTCAGACCAAAAAACTCAGCGAGCGCCTGTTGCTGCTCATCGATCCAGGCCGCACTCCGATCCAGCACTTCCGTACGGACCATGAAGTTTGTGACGCCGCCGATAATGACAGCGGCCAGGAGCACCGCGCCGCAGATCAGCGTGGGCTTGCGCCAGGCCGGTGCCGGCTTGCGCCGTCCGCCACGCTTTGGCTTTTCGGTTCTAAACGGGGCGCTGATCCGGTCCGTAATCTCGACAGTCATTCCGCCAAGCCGGGAGAAAGCCGCCCCCGTGGAAAAACGCGGTTCAGCCTTGCCGCTAGCAGTTTTCTTCTTTTTGCCGCCACCAAAAAAGCCTCCGGATTGGCCGCTTTTCTTTTTCGATTTCCGTGGACGCGGCGCGGGAACTACGCGGTCATCCTTGTCTATGGTTATCGGTCGCATGATGCATCCTCCACAATCCAGCGGACAAGCTCTTCAAAGGAAATGCCGGTATGGCCGGCGATTTCCGGCACAAGGCTGAGCGATGTCATGCCGGGCTGAGTATTGGTTTCCAACATATAGAATTTACCAGGCCCCTCCCCGGTATCGTCAAAACGAAGATCGCTCCGGCTGACGCCACGGCACCCGAGGGTCTGATGCGCCAGCAGGGCGAGACGAAGCGCTTCCTCGTACTCGTCCGGATCAAGCGGGGCCGGCATCAGATGTTCAGCCTTGCCCGCCGTATATTTGGCTTCGTAGTCGTAAAAGCGCCCAAGTGGGCGGATTTCAACGGCGCCGAGCGCTTCATCCCCCATCACCGCGACCTGGATTTCCCGGCCCGGAACGAATGTCTCGATCAGCACTTTTTCGCCAAAGGTCCAGGGAAGATCCTGAAGCGCAATATTCTCGCCTTCCAGAATGATCGTGACACCGACGCTGGAGCCTTCGTTCAGCGGCTTGACCACGAAGGGTTTCGGATAGCTCGCGCCTTGCTTTACTTCCTGATGGGTGAAGATCCGGCCTTCCGCGACCGGTATTCCCGCCTCGGCAAACAATGTCTTCGCAACCGGCTTGTCCATGGCGAGCGCCGAGGCAAGCACGCCGGAATGGGTATAGGGAATTCCCATGATTTCCAGCATGCCCTGAATATAGCCATCTTCCCCATAGCGGCCATGCAGCGCGTTGAAGCACACATCGGGTTTGAGTTCGCCAAGCGTCTGGGCAATGTTGCGCCCGACATCGACCGGCGTGACCTGATAGCCGCACTTCTTCAGGGCCTCGCTGCAGGCGAGGCCGCTGTTCATCGACACTTCCCGCTCGGCGGACCAGCCGCCCATCAAAACGGCGACATGTTTCATGGTCTGCTTCCTTCCGTTTTCTCTGCGGGCTCGCCAAGCCGGACAATTTCCCAACGGAGCAGGGTGTCATGTTTGGCGAAGACACGGCGACGAAGTTCTTCCCCCAGCGCCTCCAGATCGGCCGCCCGGGCAGTGCCTTTATTGATCAGGAAATTGCAATGCTTGTCGGACACCATGGCATCGCCGATGGTCAAACCGCGGCCACCAACATCGTCAATTAACTCCCACGCTTTTTTTCCGGATGGATTTGCGAATGTGGAGCCTCCCGTCCGGCTCCGTACCGGCTGGCTTTCCTCCCGGTTGCGGGAAATATCCGCCATGCGGTCGAGAATTTCCTGCCGGTCGCCGAAGGAAAGGCGGAAGGTCGCCTGCGTGAAAATCCAGTCCTTGGGAATATCCGTATGGCGATAGGAAAACCCCATGTCCTTTAGCGACAGCTCATGACGGTTTCCGGCGCGGTCATAGGCAATGGCGGAGAGGAAGATATCCGAGATATCCGCACCGTAGGCACCGGCATTCATCCGCAACGCGCCGCCAATTCCGCCGGGGATGCCGCTCAGGAACTCCGCGCCCTCAAGCCCGGCATCCGCGGCAAAGCGTGCGACATGGGCATCGAGCGCACCGGCGCCGACAATCAGCTTGTCATCGTCCGTATTCATTTTGGCAAAATGCCGACCCAACCGGATAACGACGCCGCGTACGCCCCCGTCACGGACCAGGAGGTTCGAGCCCACGCCGATCACATAGACAGGTATATCGGCGGGCAGGTTTTTGAGGAAATCTGCAAGGTCATCCTCATCCTCCGGCTTGAACAGAATATCCGCCGGACCGCCCACCTGGAACCATGTCACCTTACCAAGTTCCGCATTTTGACGAAGTCGCCCACGCACTGGCGGCATCCGGTCCATCAGGTTTTCCGTTGTCGGGAGTGTGGATTTCATTGCGCTCATCTCATTCATCCCGCCTTTTTCTCCGTCGCCAGCTTTTCAAGCTCCGCCGGTAGCGCGTTCGCCCAGTTGGAGATCGATCCGGCGCCAAGGCAGACCACAACATCGCCCGGGCTCGCATTTTCCAGAATCAGCGGTGCCAAAGCGTCCGGTCCGTCCAGTGACAGCACATGGCGGTGCCCGCGTGCGCGAAGCCCCTCAACGAAATGGTCCTTGTCGACGCCTGGAAGTGGCGCCTCCCCTGCCGAATAGATATCGGCAACAATGACAATGTCCGCATCGTTGAAGCAGGTGCAGAATTCCTCGAATAAATCGTGAAGGCGCGAATAGCGATGCGGCTGCACGACGGCAATGATCTTCTTGTCATAAGCCTGACGCGCCGCGGACAGAACCGATGCGATTTCCACCGGATGATGGCCGTAATCGTCAATAACGGTTACGCCGCCAACCTCACCGGTCTTGGTGAAGCGACGTTTGACCCCCCC
>SWBZ01006373.1_pt1 | contig 104905 bp, 105 predicted proteins | sample 4693031 | NCBI WGS metagenome assembly SWBZ01 (sample SAMN10267274, study PRJNA491770) | bioreactor metagenome | isolation source: DHS bioreactor inoculated with | place: Japan: off Shimokita Peninsula
CCCCCCGCAACAGGTACAGGCGGATAACTCGAACATCTCGCTTTCGAAGAACCGCACCAGGGTCCAGGCCCGGGTCAGCCCCAGCACCGGCTCGGCACCATCCAACGCCATTTGTTCCAGATACAGCCGGTAGGCCTTGACGAATCCCTCCATGCGCCCGCATCGCTGATGCACGGTGAGGTGGCGAAAAAAGCCATAGAACAACGACGAGTGAATATTCGGCAGCCAGGTAATGAACCAGTCCGTGGAAAACGGCAACATACCCTTGGGCGGTGACATACCCCGCACTTCCTTGTACAGACGGATCAGTCGGCCACGGCTGAGCTCGGTCTCCGATTCCAGCACCTGCAGCCGGGCGCCCAGTTCAATCAGTTCGATGGCGAGCTGCACCTGCTGCATCTCGCCAACCAGACTCTTCTCACTCATGTCTCACCCTTGCCGCGCGGCTACGGCATCGCCGGTGGCGGTCATCAACAGGGCGGCATGGGTCTGCCCCAGTCCCTGCTCCCGCTTATGGTTGGTCAGCGCTTGCAACTGGCCGGCATCGTCCAACCCGAGACGAAACAGAAACTGGTTGGTACGTGCCAGACGGCTGAGTTGACGCGCGGAGAGAGACAACAACACCTCCGCCATGGGCTCGTCGATTTTCAAACGAAACAAAGCGGTGGCGTAATCTTCTTGCAACAGGCGTTGCGCCAGCAGCAGATAAGTCAGATTCAGATCCTGAATTTCATTCAGTACGTTGTCGACGTTCATTGTTGCGCTTGCTCCTTCGGTACCCATACCGAGAGAGTCCCTGACCCGCTTTGGCCGAGGACTCCCGATCCCCCGATCCATCAGTCTTACCCGCCGGCATCCTTTCGGTGGCGGCGGGAGCCTGCTCGTCAGCACCGGTGATAGCGTTGTCCCGGCGGGGCTTCTGGGTCGTGACATTTGGCCACGACTAAGCTTTTAGCGTGACGAGCATCACACTAAAGTACCAAAATAGTGATACATTTCACATACCACTTTTGAATTATTTCAAACTTTCGACTTCTTGCGGGATAGAGAAGGGAGAATGCGCGAAACGGCGGCGAACCGGCCGGTTTTATGTCTGCCCCCCTGGCGGGTCCTGCTCCAGTTGATGCACCCAGACCAGCAACTCCGCCACCACCTGGTACAGGGCCTCGGGAATCCGCTGGTCCAGATTGACGGTCATCAGCAAGGCCACCAGTTCCGGCGCGGCATGGACGAAGACACCATGGCGGCGGGCTTCTTCCACCAGCCTCTCGGCCACGTCACCGTAGCCCTTGGCCATTACCCTCGGAGCACCGTCACCTTCCCGATAGGCCAGAGCCACCGCCCGGCGGCGCGAAGTATCGCCCTCCTCACTCATCGGCGTCTTTACTCCGGATCACGATTCACCACCTTGATCGTTGCCTGCAACCCCAGAGCCTCGAGGCGATCCCGCAGCACCGGCTGCCCCTCACGCAGGCGCGCCAGAGTTTGCTCCCGCGGCGCCGCCAGCTCGAGATTCAAATGGCCGCCGTGCAACCGTAGCTGTACCCGAATTTCACCCAGCGCTTCGGTGCGCACTTCCAATTGCGACAGCCAGGCCCCCTCCTCCTCACCGGAACGGCCCTGGTTTTCAGGGTCGCCGTCGGGCCGGGATTCCCGTGGCGGGGCCTGGATCAGCAACGCGGCGAACAATCCCGACCAGAGGTCGCCCTCCCACCGCAATACCGGTGTTGCCAGCAATTCCAGTTGATGGCGCACCACGGGCTGCACACTCTCCTCCACGCCAGTGGGGCCGCGGTGTCCGCCCGCCACGGCCGCCCGTGGCTCCCCCTCAGCCTCCCGGCCGCCGGCATTCACCATGCCCTCTTGCCCCCTGACCGATACAGGAGCCGGCGTCGTGGCTGGAGCCGTCGCCGTGGCAGGTCCGGCGGCGACAGAGGCGGCCATGGTGGCAACGCGCATCTGCGGCTCCGACCGCAATGCCGCCAGTGGACGCTCACCGCGAAACCATTCGCCGAGGTGGGATTCGTAGAACAGGCCACTGTGCTCCACGCTGCCTCGCAACGCCGCCGCCAACGGAGCGGTGGACAGCGGCGGCCCGGGCAACAACGGCTCTGCCGGCCGCACGGCGGAAGGCGGCGCCGGATAACGGATCAACAGATCGGCGATGGCGCGCGCAGCGCCGCTGAAATGGGTTTTGGCGGATACCGGCGCGGTGCCCGGTGTCGATGCCGGCGCGGGCAACGGTGCCCGCTCCCCGGCTTTGGCCGCATCCCGGGCGCCAGTCTCCGCCACCCCCGGTGACTTCGGCGTTGCTGATCTCGGCGTTAATGGCGGACGCTCGTCGCGTCCCAGCGCCTCCACCGCCTGCCCCGGCACCAGGGGAGTGACCGGCTGATTGAGCGGCGTTGGTGCCGGCCCATCCATCCGTCGCCCGAGCACCTGGTGCAGCAAGGTATCGAGCAACGGCGTGATGGTGCTCACGGTGTCCCTTTAAGCAACGGGTCGCGATGAAAGCGCGCGCGGCCGTCCACCACCTGGGCGGAATGGGACTGATAGGTGCGATGCAGGTCCTGGCGGCGCCGGCTGGTGCCGAGCAGCTGATCAAGCTCGTCGCGGCGCGCCATCAGACAACGGCGCACCTCCAGATCCTGTTCGAGAATCCGCTCCAGCAACGCCGCTTTACGCTCCTGCTCCTCCACATTGAAGGACAAATCCCGTTCGATACGGGACAGGCGGTCCACCTCCAGCACATAGCGGGATTGCTCATCCACCAGTGCATCCCAGTCCTTCTGCCGCACACAGGCCAGCATCCGGGTGGACCGGGCAAGCAGGGTCTCATAGCTCACCAACACCCCTTCGGGGGTCGGCACGGTGTCCGTATTCTGGTTACTCATACCCCCTCCGCGGAGCGTCGTGGATCAATTTCACGCCAGGCGGATCCGATATTCTCCAGCAGTTCCGCCGCCTGCCGCAGACGCTCATCGTCATTATGCAGGTTGGCTGCCAGCAGCAGCCGCGCCACATAGTCATACAACGCCGCCAGACGCTCGGCCAACTCGCCACCACGCTCCTGGTCAAGCGCGGCCTTCAGACCATTGTTGACGATGTCCAGCGCCTTGGAGATGGCCGCGCCTTTTTCCGCGGCGCGGCCATCCTGCAAATGCAGGCGGGCGGTGCGGATGGCGCTTTGCGCCCCATCGAAAAGCAAGGTAATCAATTGATGTGGACTGGCGGACATCACACCGCTCTCCACTCCCACTCTGGCGTAGGCGCCGGCTCCGCGGGCAAAGGCGGAATGACCACCGGTATTGTTCATGATCTGCACTCCCAACCTGGCATGGAAAGCCCAACCGGCACGGGCGAACCCTCATGGTTTCGCCCCATGCCTCCGCTTCGTCAGCCTTTCAGGTCCTGTTTACCGCTTCAATTTTTACTGCTTCAACTGTGCATTGAGCATGTCGAACTGCTGGGTCAAATAGCTGCTGGTGGCATTCATTTGCGCCACCATACTGTCCAGTTTCTGGAACTGCGTACGATAACGCTCGACAGTGGCGGCAATGCTCTGCTCCATGCGGTCGTAGCGTTTCGACAGACTGTCGATGCTGGTTTCAAAGCCCTCGGTGACGCGGTCAATCATGCCGTCATCCTCCAGCATGTCCTCCAGCGCGGAGTCCAGCTTGCCGATGATGCCGTCGTTCTCATCACGGCCAACGAAGAAACGGGACACCCCTTCCAGATTGTTGCTGATGGCTTCGTCGAGATCCTCGTCATTGACCTTCAGGGTTCCATCCCGTTGCAAGGAAACCCCGAGGTCCGCCAGCACCCGGTATTCGCCCTCGTCCACGCCGGCGCTCAACACTCCGCGCAATTCGGACTCAATACGGCGCACCGTGGAATTCCCTATCAGCTCGCCACTTTCTCCGGTTTCACTGTTGAAACTGGTCAGGCTTCCGATACTCTCCTTGAGGTTATTGAAAGCAGAGACGAAATCGTTGACCGCCTTTTTGATCGCATCCGTGTCCCGGGTGATATCCAGGCTGGATTCGCCTTCTTCCACCAGATTCAAGGTGACGCCCTGGATGGCATCTTCCACCTTGTTGCTCTGGCTCTGCATGGCGATGCCGTTGATGGTGAACTCGGCATTGCGGGCGGTCACCTCGGAGGCGCCATCCAGAGACAGCGCGGAACCCAGCCCGCCGGAGAAGCTGACGCCGCTGATCGCCTCTTCCGTTCCGGTCTTCGCCGACGTCATCACCAGTCGATAGGGCGTGCCGCTGCCGTCATTGACGATGGAGGCCTGCACGCCCTTGTTCTGGTCGTTAATGGCATCGCGCAGATCCTTGAGAGAACTCTTGTCCTCACTCAAGGTGACCTCGAGGGATTCACCGTTGGCCAGATCGATGGAGACCGATCCCGCCCCCAGGTCCGCGTCCTTATCGGCCACCCCCTGGGTGGCGATGCTGTAAGCGCGGGCACGCTGGGTCACGTTGATATCGAAGCTGCCCAACGCCACATCCGTACCGGTGGTGAAGGTAACCGATTCACCAGTCTGGTTGGTGGCCACGCTGCGGAAGCTGTCTTCTTCGCCGAGCGCTTCCGCGGCGTCACGGAATTTGTCCAGGGCGCTCTCCAGGGTACCAAAGGCGGAAATCTTCGCCTGGTAGCTGGCCGCCTGGTTGGTGATCGGGGTCAGCTTTTGCCGCTCGGCGGACTCCAGCTGTTCCAACAACCCGTTCAGATCCAGGCCGGACCCGACGCCTAAAGATGCGATGCTGGCCATAGTGCTTCCTTCTCCTGGCAGGAAAGTGAAACGGAAGGTGCGAAAGGGGACAGGCTTTTCCCCGGCGTGAGGCCTTCCGGATCCTCACCGCTTACCTCAGCTATCGGCCCCACCACGGCGGACTTTAGCGTCTTTGGCAAAAAGTGAAGCATCGATTAGAAGGGTGGATGGGCGGCTTCTTCGGGTTCTGAGGCGCTTTTTTTCGTCTGCTCCCTAAAGCTCCCCGGTGAACCGCCGAAAGACTGAGTAACGGCCCGCGCCGTTGCGGCGCTCCCGCCGGGAGCCGCCGGTGTAGCTAAACCGATTTGGTCACCAGCAAAAGGACACTGATATGTCAGTCATCAACACCAACATTACCGCCCTGATCGGCCAGCAGAACCTGGGCCGTTCCCAGAGCGCGCTGCAAACCTCCATGGAGCGGCTGTCTTCCGGCCTGCGTATCAACAGCGCCAAGGACGATGCCGCCGGTCAGGCCATCGCCAACCGCATGAGCTCCCAGATCACCGGTCTGTCCCAGGCTCAGCGTAACGCCAACGACGGCATCTCCGTGGCACAAACCGCGGAAGGCGCCCTGAACCAGGTCAACGACAACCTGCAGCGCATTCGTGAGCTGACCGTTCAAGCCCAGAACGGCACCAACTCTCAATCCGACCTGAACTCCATCCAGGATGAGATCAATCAGCGTTTGTCGGAAGTCGACCGCATCTCCAAGGAAACTGATTTCAACGGCGTCAAAGTACTGGCCAATGACCAGAACCTGACGATTCAGGTCGGCGCCAACGACGGCGAAGCCATCACCCTGAACCTGAAAGAGATCACTTCCAAGACGCTGAATCTGGACAGCTTCGACGTTACCAAACGCGCAGTTCAGTCCGCCAATTTCGGCGCTACAGTAAATGATACAGACACAATTTCCGCCAAATTTGCCGTGGCGGATCTGACTGCCCCTACCGCCGCTGGCGGCGGCGCAATGACCACGGATACCGACAGCATCTACGCCCTTAAAGATGGCAGCGGTTACGCCGCTCTGGCCAGCGATGGTAACTACTACGCACTCGACACTAGCGATGCGTCAGCATTGACGTTCGACGAATCAACCGCCCTGGACAAAGACACTATCGACACCCAGGCCGGCCCGGTAAGCAGCATTCAAGCCAGTGTAACCCTTGATACTGCCACGAACCTTGACACCGCCAGCCTTATCGAAATTAACGACGCCGAAGGCAACGGTACCGGTGAGTATCTGATGGATAATGGCGATGGTACCTACAACATGGCAACCATCGCCGATGATGGTGTAGCCACCTTGGGCGCCGCCGTGAACGTCGACCCGCTGGCCTCCCTGGACACCGCTCTGAGCACCGTGGATTCCCTGCGTTCCGAGCTGGGTGCCATGCAGAACCGTTTCGAGTCCGCCATCACCAACCTGGGCACCACCGAAACCAACCTGTCCGCTGCCCGTTCCCGTATCGAGGACGCCGACTACGCGGTGGAAGTGTCCAACATGACCCGTGCGCAGATTCTGCAGCAAGCCGGTACTTCCGTGCTGGCGCAGGCCAACCAGGTACCGCAGTCCGTGCTGTCCCTGTTGGGTTAATGTTTATCGGCGCCTGGCGCTTCGCCGGGTGCCGCTTTTGCGCTCACCTTCGCATCAGCCCCCGTTTTTCGGGGGCTTTTTTTGTGGCCGCCGCCCTACCCGGTTCGCTTGCAGGCAAGCTCCCACAGCGGCTTCGAGCGGCCTCTGCTACCCCCCGCTCACCATCTCCGCCACCTCGGCGATGATCCGGTCCCGCGCCTCGGCTTCCGCCTTCGGCATCTCGCAATACACCGTCACCAATACCGCCCCCCGCGCCGGCGACCAGGCCACACCAATATCATTGCTGTAGCCCAGTTCATCGCCACTGGTACCGGTCTTGTCGGCCACCAGCCAGTTAGCCGGAAAGCCGGCACGCAGCCGCCGGTCACCGGTTTTGTTGACGATCATCCATGCCGCCAGTTGCGCTCGGCCATGGGCGGAAAGCACCTCGCCGAACAGCAGCCGGTACAGTGTATCCAGCATCGCCCCCGGAGAAGTGGTGTCGCTTTCCTTATCGGCGCCGCCGTAGCCGTTCAGCTCCGGCTCCAGCCGGTCCAGCCGCGTTACCGGATCGCCGCTTTCACGCAGAAATTCCGTCAGCGCCCCGGGACCGCCAAAGCCCTTGACCAGCAGATTGGCGGCGCCGTTATCGCTCCAGGCCACCGCCGCTTCACACAGCTCCGCCACGGTCATGCCCCCTTCTCCGGTTCGCTTCTCGGTCACCGGCGACCAGCCCACCAGATCCTTCCGGGACACCAGCAACCGCCGATCCAGGCTCTCCTGGCCCTGGTCCACCCGCGCCAGCACCAGCGCCGCCGCCAGCGCCTTGAAGGTACTGCACATCAGAAAGCGTTCATCCACGCGGTGGCCGGCACGATAGCCAGTAGCAAGATTCCATACCGCCACCCCGATACGGCCACCATGCCGCCGCTCCCACTCCTGGCAGCGATGGCCCAGCGCATCGCTCACCTTACCGTGATCGGAGGCCTTCGCCGCCAACCCCACGGCCGGCAGCGCCAGCATGGAGCCCACCAAGAAACCTCTGCGTGACAGTCCCGCACTCATGTCCCGTTCTCCTTGTCGTTAGCGCGCCTTCAGCCCTTTCCTTCCGGTCGCGACGGCTACTATGGGAAGCCGCCGGCGCGTTGACAAACGATCAATTCTCCACTCAGATATGAGAAAACCTTGGCCTTGTCACTCCCATGGATGTCCCGCAACTGCCCCTGAACGCCCTGCGCGCCTTCGAAGCCTCCGCCAGGCTGTGTAACTTCACTCGCGCCGGACAGGAGCTGAACGTCACCCAAACCGCCATCAGCCATCAGGTCAAGGCATTGGAAGACCAACTTGGCGTTACCCTCTTTACCCGTCTCCCCCGGGGGCTGGCACTCACCGACGAAGGTCACGCCCTGCTGCCGGTGCTGACCGACGCCTTTGATCGCATCAGCGGCGCCGTCACCCGTTTGCAGGAAGGGCGCTTTCAGGAAGTGGTCACCCTCGGCGTGGTGGGCACCTTCGCCATCGGCTGGCTGCTGCCGCGCCTGTCCGATTTCCGCGATCGCCACCCGTCCATAGATTTGCGTTTGAAGACCAATAACAACGTGGCGGATATCGTTGCCGAGGGGCTGGATTATTTCATTCGTTTCGGCGATGGCGCCTGGCATGGCACCGATGCTTTGCCACTACTGGAGGCACCGCTGTCACCGGTTTGCGCCCCGGCCCTGGCGGACCGATTGAAGCAACCAGCGGACTTGCATGGCGTGCCACTGCTGCGCTCCTTTCGCCGCGATGAGTGGGAGCGCTGGTTCCGCGCCGCCGGCGTGGCGCCACCGACACCCCGGGGCGGTATGTTTGATTCCTCCACCCTGCTGCTGGAAGCCGCCGCCGGCGGCGAAGGCGTGGCCCTGTTACCGGTGGCGATGTTCCGGGAGGCACTCGGGCAAGGCAGGGTGAAACAACCCTTCGAATTGGCCGTGGATACTGGCCGCTATTGGCTGACCAAACTGAAATCACGGGAGGAAACGCCGGCCATGGGACAGCTTCGCGCCTGGCTGGAACAGTCTTTGCGCGGGTACGGCCCCGCGGCGTTGGCGAGATGATCTCGCGCGCCATTCGCCAGCAGGCTGGCTCCCACAGATCATGCCACGAAGCCCCTGTGGGAGCTGCGGCGGGCCGCTGCAAGCGAATCTTGGGGCCTGAAACCCATTCGCTGCCAAGGCAGCTTCCCACAGCGGCTTCGTAGTCTGATTTGCGGGAAACAGACATGCCAGCGGCGCCCCTTTCCCTCTAAAGTTTTTTCATAGCACGCCGATAATTTCGTCAAACGCTACTCGTGAAAACCAAGAAGGATCATCGCCATGAGCGCTCCGGTGGACCCGTTGGCTTCGTCTTTGCCATCGCAGTTTTCTTTTCAATCCGCCCGGCAAAGGGTGGAGCGAGTGCTGGCCCAGTTACCCCTGACCGACTCGCAAACCCGACAGCCCGAACCGGACCACGACAGCCTGGTGGAGCCGGTGCAACGGATCAACGAAGTACTGCGCCCCTACGGCGTGCAGTTCGATCTCAGCGATGATTCCGGGCGGACCATCATTCTGGTGGTGGACCGGGAAAGCGGTCAGGTGATCCGGCAGATCCCCCCGGAGGAAGCGCTCAATGCCTATCAACGCATGGAAGAAATGAAAGGACGGCTGTTGCGGCTGGAGGTGTAGCGTGGGAGCGGGCTTGCCAACGGACGGCTTTGGCCTCGATGCACTTCCTCACACCTGCATGTTCATGATTTCTTTATAGGCGGACACCAGCCGGTTACGCATCTGCACACCCATTTCAAACGCCACGCTGGCCTTTTGCGAATCCACCATCACCTGTGGCAACGATACGTTCGGATCTCCGGCCTGGAAGGCTCTCGCCTGTTCACCGGCGGCCTGTTGCAGACCATTGATCCGCTCCAGCGATGCGCGCAACTCTCCAGCAAAACCGCCACGTCCGTCGGTGGATCCGGAACGGGACACACCGCAGGCGTCGGCGGCCAGCTGCCGCATCTGGCTCAGTACGGATTGAATCTCCGGCGTACTCATTGTCACTTTCTCCGGTTTTCCTGATGGCACCCAGACTAGCAAGAGGCGACGGATGGCCATGCCGGTAATTGACGACAAAAAGACAGGCTTTTCTCGCCTTTGCGTGGCGGCGCTCTACGCATAATGGCAAAGCCCACGGCTCCATGAGCCCGTTCCGGCAAGAGACCATACGTTAGGCAAGGGTGATCATGTATCGCGTTTTTCTGCATCGACAGCGTCCCCGGCGCGGCCCCGCGCACCGCTTTGCAGCGGGAACCCTGCCGTCATGAGCGGGGCGTCCACCGGTAATGCCAACGCGGCGGCCAGCCAGGCCAGTCCACTGGCGCCCTGGCTGGCCAGACTGCGCGCCAATCCCTTGATTCCATTGCTGGTGGCGGGAGCGGCTGTGGTGGCGATCGTCGCCGCGCTGTTGATGTGGGCGAGCGCGCCGACTTATCGAGTGCTGTTCAGCAACCTCACCGAAGCGGACGGTGGCCGGATCATCGCCGCCCTTGAGCAGCAGGGCGTGCAATATCGTTTCAGTGAAGGCGGCCAGGCCCTGCTGGTGCCGGGCGACCAGGTGCACAAGCTGCGTTTGCAACTGGCGGAACAAGGGCTGCCGGAAGGCGGCAACGTGGGCCTGGACATCATGGAAAAGCAGGCGTTCGGTGTCAGCCAGTTCGCCGAACAGGTGAACTTCCAACGTGGCCTGGAAGGCGAACTGGCCCGATCCATCGAAGCACTGGGCCCGGTGGAACGGGCCCGGGTTCATCTGGCGCTGGCCAAGCCTTCCGTATTCATTCGCGACCGCCAGCCCGCCAAGGGCTCGGTGGTACTGACATTGCAACCCGGCCGCGCGCTCGGCGACGCCCAGGTCAATGCCATGGTCCATCTGGTGGCCAGCAGCGTACCCGAACTGGCGCCGGAAGACGTCACCGTGGTGGACCAAAGCGGCCGCCTGCTGTCCCGCGAAACCGGTCCCGGCCATGACCTCGACGGCACCCGCCTGCGCTATACCGAGGAAGTGGAGCGCGCCTATCAACAGCGCATCGAAAAAATCCTGGAGCCGATTCTCGGCCGTGGCAATGTGCGGGCCCAGGTCACCGCGCAGATCGATTTCAGCCGCCGCGAGGAAACCGAGGAACGCTACGGCCCGAACCAGAACGGCAATCCGGCGGCGATTCGCAGCAAGCGTATCAACGCCGTTTATGAAGATCCGGACGGCGGCGCCAGTGGCATCCCCGGGGCGCTCAGCAACACGCCGCCGGGGGAAGCGGCCTCGCCGATCAACAACGATGCCGACGGCAATGACGATGAAGAAGATGCCCTGCCCCAGCGCGTCCGCCAGGACGATCTGATCAATTACGAGCTGGATCGCAACGTCACCCACACCCAGCATCACCAGGGCAGCATTCAGCGCCTCTCCGTGGCGGTGGTACTCAACTACCGGGAAAAGACCGGCGAGGACGGCACCGTTCAACTGGCACCGCTGAGTGACGAGGAACTCAACCGCATCACCGACCTGGCCCGGCACGCCATGGGGTTCTCGGCGGAACGTGGCGACGGCCTGGAAGTGGTCAACAGCCCGTTCGCCGACTTGTCCGAGCCATTCGAGGAAAGGCCCTGGTGGCAATCACCGCAGTGGGTGGATCTGGCGTTGGGTCTGGGCCGCTATCTTCTGGTGGCACTGGCCGCCCTGCTGCTCTACCGGCTGATCCTGCGTCCGTTGATACAGCGCTACACCGCCACCCCCGCCGAGCCACCCCAGCCAGCGGCGCGGGGCAACGTCTCCGCCGTGGTCGGCGACGACGAGGACGATGACCTGGATCCGGAAGAAGCCGTGGCCCGGCGCCGGCGCCAGCGGCGCAAGACCCTGATGTACGAAAGCAATCTGAAGGATTTGCAGGATCTGGCCCGGGACGATCCGGCCATGGTGGCCATGATTCTGCGTAGTTGGATGAACCGTAATGAGCCGACCTGACAGCAGCGCGCGTACCGCCAGCGGAGCCCGTCGCGCCGCCATCCTTTTGCTGGCCCTGGATGAAGACAGCGCCGCGGAGGTGTTCCGTCACTTGTCCGCCCGTGAGGTGCAGGACATCAGTCAGGAAATGGCTGGCTTGAAGCATATTTCCCACGAGGAAATGCATCAGGTGCTGGAGGATTTCTACGACGAGCAGGAACAGTTCGCCGCCCTCAACCTGCGCTCCACCGATCACATCCGTTCGGTGCTGGTCAAGGCGCTGGGGCAGGAGCGGGCCTCCAGTCTGCTCGAGGATATTTTCGAACAGCACGCCGGCAATTCCGGTATCGACGCGCTCAATCTGATGGACGCCAACGTGGTGGCGGAGATGATTCGCGATGAACATCCGCAAATCATCGCCACCATTCTGGTTCATCTGGAGCGGCGCCAGGCCGCCGATGTGCTGGAGCAGTTCGACGAGAAATTGCGCAACGACGTGGTGCTGCGCATCGCCACTTTCAGCGGCGTGCAACCGGCGGCGTTGCAGGAGCTCACCGAGGTACTGGGCGGCATGCTCGATGGTCAGAACCTCAAGCGCAGTAAGATGGGCGGGGTGCGCACCGCCGCCGAGATTCTCAACCTGATGAATTCCAGCCAGGAAGAGGCGGTGATCAAAACCGTGCGCGCCCACAACGAGGATCTGGCCCAGCGCATCATCGACGAGATGTTCCTGTTCGAGAATCTGCTGGAACTGGACGACCGCAGCATCCAGCTGCTGCTCAAGGAAATCGATACCAAGTCGCTGATGGTGGCCCTCAAAGGCGCCGAGGAAGCGCTCACCGAGAAATTCCTGCGCAACATGTCCCAGCGTGCCGCCTCGCTGTTGCGCGAGGACATGGAAGCCAGCGGGCCGATCCGGGTATCGCAGGTGGAGAACGAACAGAAAGCCATTCTGCAGGTAGTGCGCCGCCTCGCCGACAACGGCGATATCGTGCTGTCCGGCGGGGACGACCTTTATGTCTGATTCGACCGCGCCAAAGACTTCCTGGCAACGCTGGCGAATGGGCGATCTGGAACGCCCGCGGGCCGAACGTCCGGGAGATAGAGCCGCCCAGCCGCAACGCCCGGCGGATAAAAACTTCGACGCCCGCGCCGAACTGAACGCCTTGCGCCGACAGGTTCGCGACCAGGCCTATCAGGAGGGACACCAGGCCGGTTTCGAGGCCGGCCAGGAACAGGGGTACAGCCAGGGCCTGGAGCAGGGCCGTCGCGACGGCGAGCAACAGGCACGGGAGCAAGCGGCGGCCAGTCTCGCCCCCTTGGCCGAACTCGCCGCCCAGTTTCAAAACGCGGTCCAGACCCTGGATCGGCAGATCGCCGACGACCTTGTCGATCTGGCCCTGGCGGTGGGCAGGCAACTGGCCGGCGAGGCGCTCGCGGCCAAACCGGAGCAGGTGCTGGCCCTGGTCCGCGAGTTGCTCCATCAGGAACCGCAACTGGGAGCCCATCCACGCCTGTGGCTGCACCCGGATGATCTGGCCCTGGTGGAAGAGCACCTGGCCGTGGAACTGACCGCCGCCGGCTGGCAAGCCCGGGTCGACCCGGACCTGCAACGGGGCGGCTGCCGGGTCACCGGCGATGCCGGCGAACGGGATGCCAGCCGCGCCTGCCGCTGGGACATGCTGCTGGCCAAACTGCGGCGCCAGCCGCGCGAGAACGAAACATGAACGCCGCCGCCCACCACGACCATTGGCGCGAAGCCCTGCAACGGGTCGGTCAGCGCCTGACCAGCACGCCCCCCTACCGGGAAAGCGGCCGCATCGTACGGGCCACCGGTTTGGTGCTGGAAGCTGTGGGCCTGCGTATTCCCCTCGGCAGCGGCTGCCGTATCGAGCTGGCCGGGCGTGGTTTCGCCGAGGCCCAAGTGGTGGGGTTCGCCGGCGAGCGGTTGTATCTGATGCCCCTGGCGGAACTGCACGGGCTGACACCAGGAGCCCGGGTACTGCCGCTCGCCGACGAAGGCGGCACACGCCGTTTCCCGCTCGGTGAAACCCTGTTGGGACGGGTGGTGGACGGCAACGGCGTGCCTCTGGACGGCGGCGCGACGCTCGGTGACTGTCCCCATGGCGGTCTCGACAGCGCCCCGCTCAACCCCATGGACCGCGCTCCCATCGACACGCCCATTGACGTCGGCATCCGTGCCATCAACGCCTTGCTCACCATCGGCCGGGGACAACGCATGGGCCTGTTCGCCGGTTCCGGCGTGGGCAAATCGGTACTGCTCGGAATGATGGCCCGCTACACCAGCGCCGATGTCATCGTGGTGGGGTTGATCGGCGAACGGGGCCGCGAGGTCAAGGAATTCATCGAGCATATTCTCGGCCCCGAAGGCCGCCGCCGGGCGGTGGTGGTGGCGGCGCCGGCGGATACCTCACCGTTGCAGCGCCTGCAGGGCGCCGCCTATGCCACCCGGCTGGCGGAGGGCTTTCGGGACGCCGGACATAACGTCTTGCTGATCATGGATTCGTTGACCCGTTACGCCATGGCGCAGCGCGAAATCGCCCTGGCCATCGGCGAGCCGCCCGCCACCAAGGGGTATCCGCCGTCGGTGTTCGCCAAGTTACCGGGGCTGGTGGAACGGGCCGGTAATGGCGCCCCCGGCAGCGGTTCGATCACCGCCTTTTACACCGTGCTCACCGAGGGCGACGACCAACAGGATCCGATCGCCGACGCCGCCCGTGCCATTCTCGACGGTCACGTGGTGCTGTCGCGCTCCCTGGCCGAAGCCGGCCATTACCCGGCCATCGACATTGAAGCCTCGATCAGCCGGGCCATGACGCAGCTGGTGCCCGCCGCCCAGCTACGCCGTGCCCAGCGCTTCAAACAGCTTTTTTCCCTGTATCAGCGCAACCGCGATTTGATCGGCGTCGGCGCCTACAGCCCCGGCCACGATCCGCAGCTGGATCAAGCAGTGCAGCTGTATCCGCGCCTGGAAGCGCTGCTGCGCCAGGACATCAACGAATGCGCCGGGCTGCAGGACGCCCACGGCGCCTTGTCCCACCTGATCGGAGATCCGCCATGACATCATCGTCGCCGCTGGACACTTTGATCGAGCAGGCCCGCCAGGCCCGTGACCAGGCCGGACACAGCCTGGCCGAAGCCCGGCGCGGCCAGCAAAACACCGCCGCGCAATTGTCCACACTGGAGAATTACCGCAATGAGTACGCCGGCCGGTTACAGGACGCTCTCGCCCGGGGTATGGATACACTGACGCTGAATACCTATCGCCGCTTCCTGGCCTCCCTGGATCAGGCCATCGAACAGGCGCGGCAGGTACTGTGCGAACAACAACGCGCCATCGATGCCGGTCAGGACCATTGGCGTCAACGGCAACAGCGGCTGTCCTCGTTTGACACTCTGGCGACACGGCGGCAACAACAGCAACAACATCGGGAGCACCGCCAGGAACGGCGGCAAACCGATGACATCGCCAGCAACCTGCACCAACGCCGGTTACCCGGCACGGCGACCTGAAGAGTCGGAGGAACCCCATGGACATTCAATCTCTGTTGACCTTGCCCGGCAGTGGCCTGAAACCCGCCACGAACGCCGTTCCCGCCGAAGGCGCGGACTTCGCCACGGCCTTGCGGTTGCTGAGCCAGAACGCCGCCCCGCCGACCCAGGCCGGTATCCAGACAAACGCTCCCACCACCACGGCGCTGGCCCCCCTGACCGACGACGCACTCAGTCAGGCACTGCGCGCGCCCCTGCTCGGTGAAGCCAAGAGTCAACAGCCACGCTTGCCGGAGCACGCCACCGACAGTGATTCCGGAGACGATCCGGAAGCGATGACGGCGCTGCTGGCGCCGGTGGTGCAAACCGCCATCCCGACGGCGCCCGCCGACAACAACACGCCGTCGGGTTCCGAATCACGTGAAGCCAGGATGCCACCGGTGATTACCTCCCCGTCTCCGGTCACGGCGGAGGGCCAGCCCATCAAGCCGGACAATCAAGGCCCCGCGCCGGCCTTGCCACAAACCATGGCCGCGACGGAATCAGCGGACCTGTCCCGGCCGGCGGTGACACTCTCCGGCGCTGAGCCCCCAATACTCAACACGCCGGGTACCGAGCGCTCCCATTCCGCCACGGCACCGGTGCCGGCCTCGCCGGTTACGACCAGCGCCACCATTTCCACCACCGTTGGCCAGCCGGGTTGGGGACAAGAGCTGGGGTTGCAATTGGCGCAATGGCAACAGCGTGGTGAACATCGGGTCGAACTGCATCTGCATCCGGCGGAGCTGGGGCCGCTGTCGGTCTCACTCAAGGTGGATGACCAGGGCGCCCAGGCCCAGTTCTTCTCCGCCCATGGCCAGGTCCGCCAGGCCCTGGAGCAGGCGCTGCCGCAATTGCGCGAAGCGTTGGCGCAACAAGGCATCAACCTGGGGGAGGCAAGCGTTAGCGATCAGCAACCGGGACAACAGCAACCGTCCCATTTCGCGCAAACGGAATCCGGTGCCACCTCCAGCGTCATGCTGGCCGATGCCGAAGACCTCGAAACCGCCGGCTCTCCGGTTCGCACCGTATCGGTCAGTCAGGGAGTGGATTTGTACGCTTGAAATACCGGACGCATCAGCACACTGACGAAGCCGCTGTGGAAACTTGCCTGCAAGCGAATACCCAACACTGGAAGGCCGGGTTCGCCAGCAGGCTGGCTCCCACAGATCAGGCTACGAAGCCGCTGTAGATACCCTGTTCAATTTCAAGCGTTTTAAAGCCCTTGGGGCCGAAATAAACGCGATGAATCGAATGGGGTATCGGTCTTCAAACACGCCCATAGGCCAGTGAGGTATTTCCGCATCACCGCCACCAGAGCCTGGATCTTCTTCTTGCCCCGGGCCACCAGAGCCTCATAGAACGCTTTGGCGTTGGGATCGTAGCGCACCGCCGATAGCGCCGGCATATACAAGGCGGAGCGTAGGTAAACATTGCCCGCCTTACTGATTCGTCCAGGCCGGTTCACACTGGTTCCAGACTGGTGCTGACGCACATCCAACCCCGCATGCCGACTGACCTGACTGGACTTCAGATCCCGCGGCAGCACACACAACTCCGCCAGAACCGACAAGGCCGTCGCTTCTCCAACGCCCTTGGCCGCCAGAAGGTGCTCATACTGACGTTGCAGCATAGGCGCCTCGGCCATCAGATCCAGGGCGGCCTGGCGAAGCCGCTCAATACGCCTCTCCAGGGTGGTGATCCCCTCCTGCTCATCCTCAATCAGAAGGGCCGGCGTGGAGCGAGTGGCCTTCAGAGCGTGCAACCGGTTCTTAGCCTGAGCCCGGCTGCCCACCAGCCGATTGATCTGCCGCCCCAGGCTTCTCAGCGCCTGGTGCTGCTGATCCGGTGGCGTCCACAGCGCCGGGGCCATACGTTGGCCATACTCGGCCAACAGATCCGCATCGATGCCGTCGGATTTACTGGTCTGCAGCTTCAACTCAGCGAAATGGCGGAAACTCTTGGGGTTGATCACCGCGACGGGCAGGCCCGCATCGGCCAGGGCCACCGCCAAATCAAAATAATAGATGCCCGTGGCTTCCATCACGATCAGCGTGGGCTTGGCCTTCTTCAGTTGTGAGATCAGAGCGGCGTGCCCCTCCACGGTCTGTTTGTACTGCTTGGGCTGAGAGGCCTTGTCGCCTTGCCGAATCACCACATCCACGCTGTAAGCACTGATATCCAAACCCACGTTAACCGGCACGTCACTTCACTCCAGGTCATTGATTAGAGACAATGGGCACCGGTTCCCCGACCTCGCACTGCTTGCCACTACCGACCTTGTGGATACGAAGTCCCTTGGTGGGCTTCGGGATACCCTTCGGAGTGAGCAATGAGGCGGGGAGCCGCTCTACAGACGAAGTCAGACCACGCTGCTTCCAGGAGCGAACGGCCTCCCCGGTAACCGTGTGAAACCCTATCAATATCTTCCGGGGCAACATACAAGGAGCTTGCCTGCAAGCGAATATCCCGGCACCAGAAGCCCGCATTCGCCAGCAGGCTGGCTCCCACAGCGGCTTCATAGACCGATCGGTGGGGAGCTGCTTCAGCAACTATTGGTGCACCGCCAGCCTTCTCCCCACCGCTAAAACCCCGAGATAACCCCATTAGCGCGTTCTATTCCGGCCATGGTCATGGCGTCTTCGGCGGCATACTCGGCGGCGTGAGGAGTAGTTGATCAGGCGGATGAGCATGGCCGAAAAAACAGGTTCACGGAAACTGGTGTGGCTGATCGCCGCGTTGTTGGTGATGACCACCTCTCTGGCGGCGGCCAACGTCTATTTGCTGATGGACAAGAGCAGCGACAACAAGCTCGCGGCGAAAGTGGTGCAGACCGCCCGTTCGCCGATCTATGTCAAAGTCGCCCCCTTCACGGTGAACTTGCGCGACGATCTCTGTGGGCGCCATCTGCTGTATGCGGGAATATCCTTGCAGGTAGGCGACAGCACCACAGAGGACTTCCTTAATGACTTCATGCCCCAGGTGCGCAGCCGGCTGCTGCTGTTGACCTCGGGCCAGAAGGCGGAGGAGATGATGACGCCGGAAGGGAAGGAAGCGTTGATCGAAAAGATCCTCGCCCTGTTCGAAGAAGAGCTGGTGGACGGCCAGCCGACCCTGCGGGTGGACGACGTCCTGTTCACCGAGTTCATTGTCCAATGAGCCGCCTTCCGATATTCACCGACGCCGCTTGACGATAACGCCATGTCCCAAGACGATCTGCTGTCCCAGGAAGAAATCGACGCCCTGCTGAATGGCCCCGGCGGCGATGACGACAGCGCCAAAGCCGACGAATCGCGCGTCAAGCCGTACGACCCGGCCTCGCAGCATCGGGTGATCCGGGAGCGTTTGCACAGCCTGGACATCATCAACGAGCGCTTCGCGCGTCATTTTCGCGTGGCGCTGTTCAACCTGATCCGGCGCAGCGCCGACATTACCGTGGATTCAGTGCGCTATCAGAGTTTCAAGGACTTCGCCCGTAATCTGCCAGTCCCCACCAACCTGAACCTGATTGCCATGAAGCCGCTGCGTGGCACCGCCCTGGTGGTGTTCCCTCCGGGACTGGTATTCATGGTGGTGGACAATCTGTTCGGCGGCGACGGCCGCTTTCTGACCCGATCCGAGGGCCGGGAATTCACCAACACCGAACAGCGGATCATTCGCCGGGTGCTGCGCCTCGCCATCGACGCTTACCAGGAAGCCTGGAGCACGGTCTTCGCCCTGGATGTCCAATACCTGCGTTCGGAGATACAGGCCAAGTTCGCCAACATCACCAACTCCCCCAACGAGATCGTGGTCAATACCACCTTCCATCTAGAAGTGGGCAATCTGGCCAGCGATTTTCAGGTGTGCATCCCCTACTCGATGATCGAGCCGCTGCGCGATGTGCTGACCAACCTGGGGCCCAACGGCCGTGAAGGCGATCAAAGCTGGACCCGGCGGATGGCCGGCGAGTTACGCCAGACCGAAGTGGAGCTGGTGGCGGAGTTCGTTTCCGTGGCCAGCCGCATCGCGGACGTGATGGCATTGAAGCAAGGTGATGTATTGCCCATCGAATTACCGGACAGCGTGCGCGCCCATGTGGACGGTGTTCCGGTCATGGAGTGTGAATACGGCAGCCGTGAAGACCAGCGGGCGTTGCGCGTGGTGCGCATGATCGATCACACCGGCCCGCCTTCGACCTCCCCGTTCGTCAAAGCGTCCACGCCGCAACCCAAGGAATCCGAAGATGAGTGATCCCAACAAACCCGATCAGCCGGATCAACCGGAGAAGCCGGACCACGATGACCTCTGGTCCGAAGCGCTGAACGAACAGAACAGCGGCGGCGAGGATGATCCCTGGGCCGAAGCCCTGGCCGAACAGCAGTCCTCGGCACCCGGCAACGACCAGGGCAACGGTAACAACGGCGGCGACGCCACCCGCAATGCCGGCGGCCAGGTATTCAAACCGTTGGAAGGCGAGACCGGCATCGGCTCCGGCCCCCGTGATCTGGAAATGATCATGGACATTCCGGTCAAGCTGACGGTGGAGCTGGGACGTACCCGCATCACCATCAAACAGCTGCTTGAGCTGGCTCAGGGGTCGGTGATTGAGCTCGATGGTCTGGCCGGCGAGCCGATGGACATTCTCATCAACGGTTACCTAATCGCCCAGGGCGAGGTGGTGGTGGTGGATGATCGCTACGGCATCCGCATCACCGAAATCGTCACCCCGTCCGAGCGGGTACAGAAGCTGAATCGCTGAACCATGAGCACCGAGACCCTGGCACAACATGGTGAAGGCTGGATCGGACTGGCCATGATCGGCAAGACGGCGTTCGCGCTACTGCTGATCGTCGCCATTATTCTGTTGTGCGCCTGGCTACTGCGCCGCCTCAACGGCCTGCCCGGACAGGGTCAGACATTGAAGGTGGTCGGCAGTCGCGCGCTGGGTCCAAAGGAACGGCTGGTGGTGGTGGAAGTGGAAGGCACCTGGCTGGTACTCGGCGTTGGCGGCGGCGGCATCAATAAGGTTCATGAAATGCCCGCGCCGACGCGGGCCGCCTCCGCGGACGAGTCAATCGATGCCGGCGACGAAGGCACCAGCTTCGCCGCCCGCTTCGCCAAAGCACTCAGCGCTAACGGAAAAAAAACCCTTCGCGGCAACGGCAAAAGCGGCGGGATCGGATCATGAAACGCGGCCCGCGCCGGCTATTGTTGGCGGTCCTGTTAGTGTCAGGTTTGGTCCTGTCCAATCTGTCCTGGGCTCAGGCCAGCATCCCCGGTCTCACCAGCCAGCCCACCGCCGACGGCGGCCAGCAATGGTCGATCCAGCTGCAGACGCTGTTACTGCTCAGCAGTCTGGCGTTCCTGCCTGCTCTGTTGCTGATGATGACCTGCTTCACCCGCATCATCATCGTGTTCAGTCTGCTGCGCACGGCCATGGGCACCCAGTCGGCGCCACCCAACCAGGTGCTGCTCGGACTGACTCTGTTTCTCACCTTTTTCATTATGTCGCCGGTGTTGAACCGGGTTTACCAGGAAGCCTGGGTCCCCTTATCCAACGATGAAATGGGCTTCGAACAGGCGCTCAGTGTGGGTAGTGAGCCGTTCCGGGAATTCATGATGGCACAGACCCGGGAACCCGATCTGGCGTTGTTCGCGCGGCTGGCCAAGGCGGAGGACCTGAATGGGCCGGAGGACGTGCCGCTTCGCGTATTGCTGCCCGCGTTCGTGACCAGTGAATTGAAGACCGCGTTTCAGATCGGCTTCACCATTTTTATTCCGTTTCTGATCATCGATCTGGTGGTGGCCAGTGTACTGATGGCGCTGGGTATGATGATGGTGCCGCCGGCCACCATCTCATTACCCTTCAAACTGATGCTGTTCGTGCTGGTGGACGGTTGGCAATTGCTGATCGGCTCGCTGGCGCAAAGCTTTTTCGTCTGAACGGAGAAACGCCATGACCCCGGAAGCGGTAATGAGCCTGGCCTATCAGGGCATGATGGTAACGCTGATGCTGGCGGCGCCGCTGCTGATCACCGCGCTGGTGATCGGCCTGTTGGTGAGTCTGTTTCAGGCCACCACCCAGATCAACGAAATGACCTTGTCGTTCATTCCAAAGATTCTCGGCGTGTTCGCGGTGGTGGTGCTGGCCGGTCCATGGCTGCTGCATTTGATCATCGACTTTACCCGCGAGCTGTTTCAGAACCTGCCCTTGCTGTTGTCCTGATCCATGATCCAGGTCACCTTCGATCAGCTGCACGCCTGGCTGACCGCCTTCTGGTGGCCGTTTCTGCGCATTCTGGCGTTTTTCAGTGCCGCGCCGCTGCTCGGCCACTCCAGCGTGCCCCGGCAGATGAAGATTGGCCTGGGCCTGCTGATCACCATCGTGATCGTGCCCCATCTGCCAGCGCCACCGGCGATTCCGGTGCTGTCCTGGGCCGGCCTCGGCGTGTCGGTGGAGCAGGTGCTGATCGGCGTGGCCATGGGACTGGTGTTGCGGGTCATGTTCGCGGTGGTAATGGCCGCCGGCGATTTTATCGGGCTGCAAATGGGTCTCGCCTTCGCCACCTTCGTGGCTCCGGATACCGGCGCCAACACCATGATTGTGTCGCGTTTTCTGTACATGATAACGCTGCTGATGTTTCTGGCGGTGAACGGCCATCTGATGGTCATCGACACCCTGGCGGGCAGTTTTCAGACCCTGCCGGTAGGACTGGCCGGGCTCAATAGCGATGCCTTCGAACTGCTGGTGCGCTATGGCGGCACTGTCTTCGCATCCGGCCTGATGCTGGCACTGCCTCTGGTCTGCGCCCTGCTGATCACCAATCTGGCGCTCGGCATCCTTAATCGTTCCGCGCCTCAGCTGACGGTATTTTCGGTGGGCTTCCCGCTGTCACTGACCCTGGGTCTGTTCCTGCTTACGGTGCTGATGGGGGATCTGGGACGTTTTCTTCAGGGCTTGTTCGGGGAAGGATTGGGCGTTTTGCAGCATCTGCTGGAGCGCATGGTCTCTCCCGTTTGAGAGATCTTTGGAGAGATCAATTCAGAGGTAACTACGAAGCCTCGGTGGGAGCCTGCCTGCAGGCGAATATCAGGACAGTCCCGGAAGACAGCCCTTTCGCCTGCAGGCAGGCTCCCACAGCGGCGCCGCGGATCGCGCCATGGGAAACTGGCCCGCCTGCTACATCCGGTCGAACAGGGACATCCCCTTGATGCCCATGAAGCTCTGTTGAGCGGCCTGCAGACCGACCTGGCGAAGCACGTACTCGGAAATCGCCTCCACATAATCCAGATCAACCAGATCGGACATGGTCTGCTCGTAGTTGAGGGCGCGGTTCTCCGCCACCGTATCCACCACGTCCAGTTCGTTGAGGCGGGCGCCGACCGAGGCTCGCACGGTGAGGACATTGTCCAGGCCGTTATCCAGTTCGCGCAACGCGTTATTCAGGGTATTGGTACGCGCGGCTTTCTCCGCGTCGGTGGAGGCCGGATTCTCCAGCACCGCCAGAGCTCGCTCAAAGGTAGCGAACAAATCCGGATCCATGTCGGCGGCTTTATCCACCGCGATACTGTCACCGTCTGCCGGCGTGCCTTCCAGCGTCATGGAAAGACCGCCAAAGCGGATCGGTTCGCCTTCCTGGTAGGGTTGTGGCGCGCCGCCGTTGACGGTGTAGGTGATGTCGGTTCCGTCGTCGGCGAACTCGATGGTAAAGGCGCCGCCGAAGTCCGGATCGTCGACGTCGACCACGTCCGGCCCGGTGAACGTCAGGGACCCGCTGTTGCCGCCGTCGGCGCGAGCCAGATAACCGGCACTGGTATGCACACTCTGGAAGATGTCCTCACCGTTATCGGATACCGGCATCAAACGGGAGGCATCAATGCGCTGCTGTCGTACCTGGGTATCCCCCACATAATCCACGCCGCCCCCGTTTTTGACGAACGGCGGACTGTCGTCCTGGTAGCCGCCGAACAGATAACGGCCGTTACCATCGGTGGCGTTGGCCTGGCCCAGCAGCGTTTCATAGATCCCGCGCAGCTCACTGGCGGCGGAGTCGCGATCGGCATCGCTGAGCGTGCCGTTCACCGCCTGCAGGATCAGCGTCTTGGCCTGAGTGATTGAATCGCCAACGCTGTTCAGCACACTCTCTTCCTGGGACAGCGCATTGCGGGCACTGACCCGCGCGTCGCCATACTGCTCGGTAAGCGCCAGAGATTGCGCCACGCGCACAGCCTGGGAAGCGGCCTGGGGATCATCGGAGGGATTGACCACGCGGCGTCCGGAAGCGATTTGCTGACTGACTTTCATGAAGTCGGCCTGCTGACGATTCATGGAAGTCATGCTTTGTTCGAACATGGTCACCGTACTGATACGCATAACGATGGCTCCTCAACCGGTTAGCGCAGGCCCAGGATTGAATCGAGCACGGTACTGCCCACTTCGATCACCTTGGCGTTGGCCTGGAAATACTGCTGGAAACGAATCAGGTTGGCGGCCTCCTCGTTGAGGTCCACACCGGATACCGATTGCTGCACGGCGCTGAGCTGCTCTTGCAGCCCCTGCTGTGCCGCCAGATTCACCTTGACGATGTTGGTGCGATTACCCACGTCCCCCACCAGCGAGGCATAAGCCTGACTGAACGTGGCGTTGCCGCTGACCAGAGACTGGTTCTGCAATTCCTGCAGCGCCAGCGCGTTTTCGTTGTTGCCGCTGCCCGCGGCACTACCGGCGGCGATCTCGGCGGTATCGCGAATCAACATTTCCATACCGCCGGCGGCGTACCGGGTGGGCTGAACTTCGAAGCGATCATTGGCGGCCAGTTGTGCCGGATCGTCGATGGTGACGACGACACCGCCAAAGCTGAGCTGATTATTGGCATCCAGGGTGGCATTGACGGTTTCGCCATTGTCGTTGCGGGTAATGGCGAACTCGCCGGTGGCCGGATCGACCACCGTCACCGTGTAGTCACTGGTGGTAAGCCCCTCGGCATCGCCAAAGGCTACCGACAGCGTGGCCGTGCCGGTATTATCGGCATGGCTGTACAGCCTTGGGGAGCCGATGGCGAAAAGATCACCGCCGGCGTCGCCGTTCAGATCCACGCCGTCACGATGCTGTTCATTGAAGGCCTGGGCCAGGGACACCGCCAGCCGGCCCAGCTCGTTCTGGGTTTTATCCAGCGTCTCTTCGCGGAAGTTCAGCAAGCCACCCAGTGAACCGCCCTGGATATTCTTGCTCTTCAGCTCCACCAGATTGCCGGCGGAATCGTGGTAGCCCACCACCAAGCGGGAGGGATCGGTTTTCGATTCCACCGCTTCCAGTTCGAAACTGCGGGTTCCGGCCACCAACGGCTGGCCGTTGCCGATGCTAAGGTTGTAGGTGCCGCTTTCCTGTACCGACAGTTTTACGTCGATACGTTCACTCAGTTCCGCCACCAGCTGGTCCCGTTGATTCAGCAAGGCGTTCGGCGCTTCACCCTGCTTGGCTTTGGCCAGGGCGATCTCCCGGTTCAGATTGGCGATCTGTTCGGCGGTGTTGTTGATTTGGGTGATTTCGTCACTGATCTGTCCGTTGATGCCGTTCTGCATATCGTCCAGATACTGTTGGAACGAGCGGAACTGGGCGGACAGCGTATCGGCACTGCCGATCACGCCCTGCCGGGAAGAAGGATCGGAAGGCGCTCCGGCCAGATCTTCCAGGGAGGAGAAAAAGTTCTGGATCAGCGGGGCCAGACCGGCTTCCTGGTCCGCCAGCAAGTTGTCGATCTGGCTGACCTGGGTCTCGTAGGCCTGCAAGGCGCTGGCGTTGCTGGTGGACTGGTTCAGTTGCCCGGCCACGTACTGGTCGAACTGGCGCTGAATGTCATTCACCTGGACGCCATTACCAACGCCACGCTCGCCCAGCAAAACCAACTCCCGGTTATAGCCGGGCGTGTAGACATTACTGATGTTGTTGCTGGTGGCGTACAGCGCATTCTGGGCCGCGTTCAGACCACTCAGGCCAATGGAAAACAAGCTCATCGACGGTATCCCTGCGTTATCTAGTCAGGTTATCGGCGGCAGCCGGCGGTACTTGAGTCCCGGCGGCGGCTTTATTTGTGCTTAAGCTCCCACAGCGTCGTTGTAGCAACCTATGAATCCATATCCCCAGCGTACCTGAGTATTTGGAATGCCAGTGGTTCAAGAACCGCGATGTTATTTCATCGTCGTGCTGGCCACCGTCATGCTGTTCAGCCCTTCCATGACCGCAATCAACTTCTCCGCGTAGGCCGGGTCGGTGGCATAACCGGACGCTTGCAGGGCGCGGGCGGCGCTGTGTGCGTCCGGCGCCGACATTACTGAGGCGTAACGCGGATTCTCACTCAACAAACGGCCATGATCGGCGAAGGCATCGGCGTACGAATCGTAGACCCGGAACCGGCCCACCTGACGCACTCGCTCACCGTCCACGTACTCGTGCGTAACAATGTCGGTAGTGTTGCCGCGCCACCCCGATCCAGCCTTGATACCAAACAGGTTATGGCTGTCGGCGCCATCGGCGGTATTGATGCGATAGCGCCCCCAACCGGTTTCCAGCGCCGCCTGTGCCAACAGCAGTTCCCGAGGCAGACCGCTACGCTCACTGGCCTCTTGGGCGGGCCCGGAGAGCCGCTGCAGGAACACCTCCTTGCTCCAGCCTTCCTGCCGCGCCACCGCTCCGGCAACGGTGTCCGACGTGGTCACCGGCAGTGCCTGCCCCGCCCCCAAGGTACGTGGCGGGGCGCCAAAAGCGGCGGCCAGGTCGGTACCACCACCGGTTTGCGGCGACAGCTGACTGATCAGTTGCTCGGCCAGACCGACGCCGCGACCCGCCACATGTTGTGCCAGTTGTTGATCCGCCAGCGATTGATAGAAGCGCGACTGATTACTGTCGAGCAAATCCGAACGCGGGATGGCGTCACGCATGCTCTTGACCATCTGTTGGAGAAACAATGCCTCGAACTGTTGCGCCGCATGCGCCAGTTGTTTCTCCGGGTCCAGCGCGGCTTTTTGCTTGAGCCGTTGCAACCCTTGCAAATCAAGGGCGAACTGGTTGTCGCTTGCGCCAATCGCCATTACAGAATCTCCAGCTCCGCGCGCAGCGCACCGGCTGATTTCAGCGCTTGCAGAATCGACATCAGATCCTGGGGCGTGGCGCCCAGCGCATTCAGCGCGTCCACCACTTCCATCAGATCGGCGCCTTCCACCACTTGCAGCGCGCCGCTTTCCTGTTCGATACGGATATCACTGTCCGGCACCACCACGGTTTCGCCTTCACCGAAGGGAGCGGGCTGGCTGACACCAAAACGGGTATCGATGGTGACCGAGAGATTGCCGTGGGCCACCGCCGCCGGACGCAGAGTAACGCGTCCGTTCAATACCACCGAGCCGGTACGGGCGTTGATCACCACCTTGGCGGGAGCGTCCGAGGGATTCAGTTGAATGCGCTCCACCCGTGCCATGAACGCCACACGGCGATTATCGTCGCGGGGTCCGACCAGACGAATCACCCCACCGTTGACGGCACTGGCCACCGGCGAGCCGAATTCCTCATTGATCGCCTGCACCGCCCGCCAGGTGGTATCGAAATCGGCGTCATGGAACTGCAATTCCAGCACGCCGTTGTCGCCGCCGAGTTGCAACGGCACCTCCCGTTCCACCATGGCACCGCCGCTGATACGACCACCGGCCTGCTGATTGATCTGGGCGCTGCTGCCACCGGCCTCGGCACCGACGCCGCCGACCAGCAGATTGCCCTGGGCGAGGGCATAGGTTTGCCCATCCACGCCTTTCAAGGGCGTCATCAACAAAGTGCCTCCCCGCAGACTGCGCGCATTGCCCACCGAGGACACCACCACGTCGATGCGTTGCCCGGGGCGGGCAAAGGGCGGCAGATCGGCGGTCACCATCACCGCCGCCACATTACGCAACTGCATGTTGGTCCCCGCGGGCACGGTGATACCCAGTTGCGAAAACATGTTGGTCAGCCCCTGGGTGGTGAACGGTGTCTGCATGGTCTGGTCGCCGCTGCCATCCAGACCCACCACCAAGCCGTATCCCACCAGGGTGTTGTCACGCACGCCGGCAAAGCTGGCCAGTTCCCGCAGAGTTTCCGCGCCGGCGGACAGTGGCCATGACAACAGCAGGAATAACCATGCCGCCAACCATTTGGGGCGGTGCGATCGGGAACGAGGTAAGGCAAACAGTTTCATGGTTGGCGCCGTCATCAGAACGGGGAGATATTCAGGAAGAACCGCTGCAGCCACCCCATGTGCTGAGCTTCATTGATGTAGCCGTCGCCGACATATTCGATGCGCGCGTCGGCGACCCGGGTGGACAGTACCGAGTTGTCGCCGCGAATCACCTGGGGATCCACCACGCCGGCGAAACGGATGAATTCCGTTCCCTGGTTGATGGCGATCTGTTTTTCCCCCCGCACGCGCAGATTACCGTTGCTCAGTACCTCCAAAACGGTAACGGTGAGGGTGCCGGTGAAACTGTTGTTGGCCCGGGAACCGCCGCCCGCTTCGAAGGTGTTTTCACCGGTCAGGTCGAAGCCATAGTCGGCCAGGTCCTCCAGCCCCTTGGGCAGCACCTGCGGCGTGAACGTGCTGTTGCCGGTACGATTGGCGTTACTGCTGGAAACCTTGCTGGCGCTGACTTCTTCGTCGAACACAATAGTCAGCACGTCACCGGCCATGCGCGGCCGATTGTCCTCAAACAAGGGGTGATAGCCACGCCTGGCCTGAAAAATGGATCCGTTGGCCCGCGGCGCCGGTGGCTGGGCAATCTCCACCCGCTCCTGTTCACCCACCACGGAAGGGCGTGGCAGCTGCGCGCAGCCCGCCAACAGAATCAGGCCCAGGGCCAGCCCCCACAGGCGCGGATCAGAGCTGAGTGAGCCGGGCAAGCATTTCATCGGAGGTTTGCACTGCCTTGCTGTTAATCTCATAGGCCCGCTGGGTCTGGATCATGTTAACCATTTCCTCCACCACATTGACGTTGGAGGTTTCCACATAGGACTGGTAAATCCGGCCGGCGCCATTCATGCCCGGCATGCTTTCGGTGCGCATACCGGAAGCGGCGGTCTCCAGATAGAGATTCTCGCCGATACTTTCCAGGCCCGCGGCATTGACGAAGGTGGAAAGGGTCAACTGCCCCACTTCCCGGGCATCGGTGGAACCGGGCTCGGTGATGGAGACAATACCGTCCTGACCGATGGTGACGCTGAGCGCGTTGTCGGGAATCAGAATCGCCGGCTCCAGCGGATAGCCACTGGAGGTCACCATCTGGCCATTCTCATCCAGCTGGAAACTGCCATCACGGGTATAGGCGATGGTGCCATCCGGCATCAGCACCTGGAAAAACCCCTTGCCGTTGATCGCCAGATCCCGCGAGTTGCCGGTCTGTTCCAGCCCCCCCTGGGCATGCAGACGCTCGGTGGCCACCGGCCGTACCCCGGTACCGATCTGCAGGCCAGAGGGCAGGCGGTTCTGCACATCGTTTTGCCCTCCGGGCTGGCGCAGGTTTTGATACAACAGATCCTCGAACACGGCGCGGGTTTTCTTGAAACCGTTGGTGCTGACGTTGGCCAGATTGTTGGCGATCACGTCCATCTTCACCTGCTGCGACTCGAGACCGGTCTTGGCGGTCCACAAAGAGCGAATCATGATGATGTCCTCTTTCGGTTATCTCGTTATCGGGCGGCGCTCGCGGGCCGGCCTCAGTTCATCGACAGCAGAGCGTTGGCGCGCTGCGCGTTCTGATCGGTATGCTCAATCACCTGGAGCTGCATTTCGTAGCGGCGGGCGGTGTTGATCATCGACACCATGGCTTCCATGGTGCTGACGTTACTGCCTTCCAGAGCACCGGATTGCAGGCGTCCCAGCTCATCGCGCGGCAGCACGCCGTCCCCGGCGCGGAACAAGCCATCATCGCCCCGCTCCAGGTTCCCGGCGGTATCGTTAACCAGTTTCAGACGCCCAACCTCGGCGATGGCGTCCGGCTGTTCCCCGGCGCCGATGGCGCTGACGGTACCATCGGCGCCAATCGACAGGCTGGCGCCGAGCGGCACCACGATCGGGCCGCCATCACCGATCACCGGCCGCCCGCCGCTGGTCAGCAAGCCTTCGCCGTTGACCTGCAGATCGCCGCGCCGGGTATAAGCCTCGGCGCCGTCGGCGCCCTGCACCGCCAGCCAGTTGCCCTCCCGCAGGGCAACATCCAGATCACGACCGGTGGCGTTGATCGGGCCGATACTGAAATCGGTGCCCGGCGTGGTCGCCATCATCGACACCCGTGTCGGCAACGCACCGTCACCCCGCACCGGCACCGCCCGCAAAGCGTGAATCTGCTCGCGGAAGCCGGAGGTGGTGGCGTTGGCCAGGTTGTTACTGACCACCGCCTGCTGATCCTGACTTTGCTTGGCCGCCACCATGGCGGTATAGAGGATGCGATCCATGTCTCAAGCCTCGGCGATTAACGCAGGTTTACCGCGTTCTGCAAAACCTCGTCCTGCACCTTGATGGTTTGGGTGTTGGCCTGATAGTTACGCTGGGCGATGATCAGATCCACCAGTTCGGAAGTCAGGTCCACGTTGGACACTTCCAGTGCCTGGGACTCCACGTTGCCGAACATACCGGTGCCGGCCAGGCCAAGTAGAGGCTGCCCGGAAGTGCCGGTCTCCACCCAGGCGTTATCACCGGCCGGTTGCAAACCTTCAGGGTTGCGGAAGTTGGCCAGCGCCAGAGTGCCAAGCACCTGGGACTGCTCATTGGCGTAATTACCGATGATGTTACCGTCATCATCCACGGTGACCCCCACCAGACTGCCAGCGGTGTAACCGTTCTGGTCCAGCGAACCCAGGTCGAATTCCTGACCGAACTGCGTGGTGCCATCGAAGTTGATGCCGAACGTCACGTCATCGGCACCGTTGTTCATGGCAAAGGAATAATCCGGAAAAGTACTGTTGGCTTCGTCCAGGGTGCCATTGCTGTTAAAGCGCAGCTCACCGGTGTTGGCCGCATCCACGGTGCCGTCCACGGCACTGTGGACCGCCCATTCATTCTCACCGGTTTTGACAAAATACAACGTCATGGTGTGCTGTACGCCGAGGGAGTCATACACCGTGGCGGTGTTGGCGTAGGAGTAGGTATCGTCATCCGCCGGATCAAAGGCGTCGGTGATGATGTCGCTCTCCGCGTCCAGATTGAAGGTGGCGTCCACCCCGGTGGTGGCACTGGCGTTCATGCCGCCGGCCGGCACCTGCAGCACCTGGGGCTGGCCGCCGGTGCCCACCCCGGCGGGGAAGCCGGTAAGCCGGGCTCCCTGGGCATTTTCCAGGTAGCCTTCCTTGGTCAGGGTCAACTGGCCATTACGGGAATAGACGATCTGCTCGCCCTGCAGGAAGCGGAAAAAGCCGGCGCCGTTGATACCCAGATCCAGATTGCGGCCGGTGCTTTCCAGAGTGCCGTTGGAGAAATCCTGCAACACGCCCGAGACACGCACGCCCTGCCCCACCTTGGCACCAGTGTAGACATCAGCGAACTGCACCGAGGAGCCCTTGAACCCCACGGTCTGCGAGTTGGCGATATTGTTGCCAACCACGTCCAATTGACTGGCGGCCGCATTAAGGCCACTCAATGCCTGAGAAAAACCCATTTTTCAGCTCCTGTTCAGAGAATCTGCCGGACTTCGTCCAGCGTCACCGGATCGGAAATGCCGCCAAGATCCAGACGCGGCTGACCATCGGTTCCCATCTTCACCCCGTTGACCAGGGCATAATTCAAGGTAGTGACATCCATCGACGCATCACCGCTGGTGGCGGTCACGGCCACCTTATAAGCGCCTTCCGGCGCCAGGGTTTCGTCTTCCAGCTTGCCGTCCCAGACAAAGGATTCGACACCGGCGTCCAGAGCGCCCAGTTCAAAGCGGCGCACCACCTGGCCGGAACCATCGGTGATGGTGACCACCACATTGTCGGCCGCTTCATCCAACTCCACGCCAAACGGGGTCGTCGCGCCTTCTTCACCCACCAGCACCCGATCGCCGGCAACCAGCACCCCCCGGCCGATCAGGGCGGTGGCCTGCAGCGCCTTGCCGGCGTCGATCTGATCGTTGATTTCTCCGAGCCGGGCATTGAGTTCCTGGATGCCACTGACGGTATTGATCTGCGCCAGCTGCGAGGTCATCTCCGCGTTTTCCATCGGATTCATCGGATCCTGATTCTTCAACTGCGTCACCAGCAGGGTCATGAAACTGTCCTGCAACTCGCCGGCGGCGCCGCGGCTGTCGCTACTGCTGGTGCCGTTCATACTGTTCAGCACGGAGCTACTAATGTTCTGGGTGGCGGCCGCCATCAGTTTTCTCCCACAGTCAGGGTTTTCAGCATCATCTGCTTGCTGGTGTTGAGGACTTCCACATTGGCTTCATAGGAACGGGAGGCGGCGATCATATTGACCATCTCGTGAACCGGTTCCACGTTGGGCATGGTCACGTAACCCTGCTCATCCGCCAGCGGATGATGGGGGCGGTACTCGCGACGCAGGGGCGCCGGGTCCTCCACCACTTCCCGCACCGCCACGCCGGCAGTGCCTTCCCCGTTTTGGCGGCTTTCGAAGATCACCTGGCGTGCCCGATAGGCTTCGCCGTCCGGGCCGGCGACGCTATCGGCATTGGCCAGATTGCTGGCGGTGACATTCATGCGCTGGGCCTGGGCCACCATCGCCGAGCCGGAAATTTCAAAGATGGAAAACATGACGGTTTCCTTTTTATTCCGATTGCATGGCGCCCTTGAGGCCCTGAATGCGACTGTTGATCATGGTGAGCGCGGCCTGGTAACGGACCGAGTTATCGGCGAACTGCACCCGTTCCACATCCATGTTCACGGTGTTGCCGTCCAGGCTCGGTTGATCCGGCACCCGGTACAGCAGGTCCACCTCCTCGGTGGCAATCCGTGATGGAAAGTGCCGCTCGGACGTGGTGGTCAAATGCAAAGCCCGCCCCTGCTCCTCTCCCGCCACGGCCCGCGCCAGCTCGTCGGAGAAGTTGAAGTCACGCGCTTTGAAATGCGGCGTATCGGCGTTGGCGATGTTGCCCGCCAATACCCCCTGACGTTCGTGACGAAGTTGCAGTGCCTGCTGGTAGAAGTTCAGGGCACCGGCCAGTTTATCGATCATGGCTAAACTCCTTTTGGATATAGCCAGACTAAAACGGGCCCCGAGTCTGCAAACGGACAAACAACCATGCATTTGATGGCCATTTCGTTTATTCGCCATCGGCGGGGTTTCGTACACTATGGGCAAGGGCCGAATCAGAGATGACAAAACATGAAGGCATGGCCACGGACAATCAGCGCCTTGTTGCTGGTGATACCCGCGCTGGCGGCGGCGGCCACCGGGATGGAGCAACGGGTCAGGACCTTTCTGTTACAGGAAGCCGCCGGGCTGGGGGATCGCATCGAGGTGACGCTGCAATCGCCGAGCGCGCCGCTGCCATCCTGTGACGACGCCACGCCATTTCTGCCTGGCCATCAGCGCCCCCTGCTCGGGCCGGTGACCGTGGGCGTGCGCTGTGATGGCCAGGTCCGTTACCTGCAGGCCCGGGTCAGTGCCCGGGGACGCTACTGGGTGGCGGCGGACAATCTGGAAGCCGGCACCCTTCTGAAAAAGGACGATCTGCGGATGCGGGAAGGGGACCTGAGCGCCCTGCCACGCCGGGCGGTTACCCGCCTGGATGAACTTGTCGGCAAGGAGTTGACCCGTCCGCTGAACGCCGGCACCGTGCTGCAGGACAGCGTTTTGCGCGCCCGGCCGCTGGTACGGCGGCGCCAGCCAGTGAAGGTGGAGGCAACAGGGACCGGCTTTCGTATCGAACGCGCGGCCCATGCCCTGGAGGACGGCGCACTGGGTGAACGGATCCGGGTGCGGTTGCCGGACCGGAAGGTGCTGACCGTGGTGGTCAGCGGACCAAACCGGACCCGGGTCACATTTTGACGTTCCCGGACTCAAGCGCCCGGCTTTTTGGCCGATGAAGCGTGAGAGGAGACCTTGAACGGGGTCTGAGAGCCTGTTCCTAGCCTTTACGCCTCCGCGAACGCAATGGAGAGACAGCTGTGAAAATTGATCATCCGCACCCAGTCAGCGCCAACCGCCCGGTGCCGGAGAAAGCCGCCGAGCGCAGCGTCGAGCGTTCCGCCAGCGAGTCCGCGCAGACCAGCCCGGCGGCGGTAACCCATTTGCATCGGGACCGAAGCGACGGCGACATCGACACCGCCCGGGTGGCGGAAATCCGCCAGGCCATCAGTGAAGGCCGCCTGGAAATCCGGGCCGACCGCATCGCCGATGGCTTGATCGAGCGGGTTCGGGAAGAGCTGGAAACACGGTCCGATCCTTCATGAGCCTGAACACCCACCTGCGGCGTCAACACGATCACCTGGTCTCACTGGGGCACTTGCTGTCCGAGGAGCGAGGCTTGCTGGTTCAAGGCAGCATTGACGGTCCGGAGCTGGGCGCCGTGGCGCAACGCAAAGCCGCTCTGCTGGAAACGCTGGACACTTTCGAAGGCCGGCGCCGGGAAGCCCTGCAGCGGCTCGGCTACGACGACACCCCCCAAGGCGACGAGCAGGCGGCCCGCGAAGCGGGCTGCCTGCCGTTGTGGCGGGCAATCCAGACCCGTGCCCGGGCCGTGGCCGCGGACAATCGGGTCAACGGCGAGTTGATCGAACTGCGCGCGGCCAACAATCTGCGGTTGCTCAACGCCCTGCGGGAAAAGGCCGGCACTCCGTTATACGGTCCCGATGGCCAACCAGGCCCACGCGGCGGACGGCTGTCCTCATCCGCTTGATAAAGGTCTCGTTTCCACTTCTTCCGTATCCGTGAGCAGGAATGACAACGTGGCAATGACTCTCAAACAGGCGGTCGTCGATGACGACGCACTGGACGTCATGCTGGCCTGTCGGCCGGTGTACAGCAAAAATCAGGATCTGGCCGCTTTTCAACTGCTGCTGCAAGGCGGCGGCGACAGCGTCACGCTGTCCGACATCGAATCCAGCCATCCCGTGATTCTGGGCACCTATTCCCAGGTTTATCAGGACGGCCGCACCCGAACCGTGCCGACGTTCCTGCGCGTGACCCCGGAAGTGCTGCTGGCCCGGTCGTTACCCCATCTGCCCAAGAAGCAGTATATCCTCGACCTCGACCACGGTTTGGCCGCGCCGGACGTGTTGCTGGAACAAGCCCGGCGCTGGGCCGGCCAGGGTTATCGGCTGGCATTGGACGGCTTCGGTCCGGCCGACAGCGTGGATCCGGCGCTGCTGGATCTGGTCCATATCATCAAACTGGACGTTCGCCGCTTCGACGACGACACGCTGCGCGCCACGGTGGAAAAGCTCCGGCCCCATGGCGCCGATCTGCTCGCCGATCATCTCGATGACCGCCGCCGTTTCCGTGTTTGCCTGGAATTGGGCTTCAGCTATTACCAGGGCGATTTCCTGTCCACGGCGGTACCGGTAAAAGGCCGCAAGATCGCCGGCAATCAGTTGTTGCTACTGCGTCTGCTCGCCGAACTGCACAACCCGGAGTCAACGCCATCATCGCTGGAGGCCATTGCCATCCAGGACGCCCATCTGACCTGGCGTATTCTGCGCGTGGTCAACTCCGCCGCCCTGGGTTTGCGCCGCGAGGTGAGTTCCTTGTCCCAGGCCATCGCCTTGCTGGGCATGGACGAGATGCGGCGCTGGGCCAACCTGCTGCTGGTGCACGGCAGCCAGAACAAGCCCGCGCATCTGGTCCGCAATATGCTGGTGCGCGGACGCATGTGCGAAGTGTTGGCGGAGCTCTCCGGAGAAGAGGTCCCGGTGAACCATTTTATTGTCGGCCTGCTGTCACAACTGGATGTCATCACCGACATCGCCATGCCGGAATTGATGGATCAGGTCCCGTTGAGCCAGGAAGTGAAACGCGCTCTGGTGGCCCGCGAAGGAAAACTCGGGGATCTGCTCAACGAAGTGGAACACTACGAAAACGGACGGTTCGACCGGCTCACCTGGCTCAACGACACCTCCTTCTACGAAGTGGCCTACCGCCACAGCGTGGCCTGGGCCCGGCAGATTCAACAGGCCCTCGGCAGCTTGTGACAGCCGATCACGGCGGCGCGGTCAATGGGCTCCTTGGAAATAGTGGGAACAGGCCCTAGCATAGGGCTTTCGCCAATAAGGATAATGTCATGACCGTGCCGCGCTCCCTGCCTCTATTGCTCCTGCTGACCCTGGCCGCCCTGCTTGCCGCCTGCGACAGTGGGCCGGGCGACAATGTGATTCGCGATGCGCTGAACGCGGAACTGGAACAGGCGCATCTCGACGAATTGCTGGAAGTGGAAGACGTGGAGCAGCTCAGCGCGGTGGAGGACAGCCAGGGAGATTACAGCGTGGAAGTGAATTACCGGTTACGCGCCCGCAAGGGTCTGGCCGACTACGCTGGTGAAGTCCGCGGCGATGACGAACGCGAGCCGATGGACCGCTTCGCCATGACCATGGCGCTGGCCGCGGTGCGGGTGGAGTTCGGCCCATTCGAGGAAGGCGACACCTTCAACCGGGAACGGCGGCTGGTATTCAGTAAAGGCGATCAGGGCTGGCAAATGAAAAGCGCTTTGGGAGCGAAGCCGGGTCAGCGATGATTCCGCCGCTGGCACCATCGTAGCCCGCCAGCGCGCCCCCAAGCCTGTCCGAGGTCGCTACAAGGCCGCTGTAGGAGCTTGCCCCGCAAGCGAAGATTTTGGCAGAAGAGTCCATTCGCTTGCAGGGCAAGCTCCTACAGCGGCTTCGTAGTTCTCTCTGCGGGAAGCTGTTGGCAGCGACCAGCGTGTTGCACGCATCACAACATCAAGGTCATCAGCACCGCGTCCTCGTGGCCCTCCTCGGCGCGGTAGTAGCCGGGCCGGCGGCCGCATATTTCGAAGCCGAGCTGTTTGTAGAGCTTGCGGGCCCCTCGATTGCCGGCGCGCACCTCCAGATACATCACCGACATGTCCTCATCGACGGCCCGGGCGATGGCCTGCTCCAGCATCCAGCGAGCAATACCGCGCCGTTGCCAGGCCGGCGCCACCGCGATATTGAGCAGATGGGCTTCATCCAGTACCGCGGATAACACCATGAAACCGGTGATTTCCCCTTCGTGGGTCGCCACCTTGCAGCGATAGCCACTGGAAAGACAGCTGCGGAAATTGGCCATCGACCAAGGTGTCAACTGACAGGCCTGCTCCACCGCCAACACCCGCTCCAGATCCGCGCTGGTCATGGTGCGCAGACGCACGTGATCGGTAATCTCAGCCATGGAAACCCGATTCCACCATTGCCTGCCAGCTGCGTTTCTTGTGCCGCGCCGGTTCCGAGAGCATCTCATCCAGACTGCTCACCACCAGGGCCCCTATTTCACCGAGCTTGAACCCTTGATAGCGTTCCGTGCCGAGCACCTGCTTCGCCAGTGTCTCGTCCAGGCAAAACAGGGCGCGCCGTCCGCCATCCAGCCGCGCCAGACCGGCAACGAACGCCGTCAACGCCTGGGAAGCGGCATCCCGGTCCATCGGTTGATCGTCGGTCAGCGGACAATAGAACCGGCGTGGGCGGGACGGGGCGGCGGCGAACACCGCCAGCAGCGATGCCGCCAGGGCACCGTCGTGGCGACCCAACCCGGGCGCCTTGGCATCGCTTTGTTGAAACAACAGCCAGGTTTCCCCGGCCAGGTGCGCCTCGAGCGTAAAGACCACCGCCTGATCGGCGGCAACGGGCCGTGGCGCGGCCGGGGCCGGCGCGGCGGGTTCCGTTGAAGGAGGTCGCGGCGCCGGCGGTGGCGTCCGTTCCAATTCATCGGACAGTGAAGGCGGCGCTTCCGGCGTCTTCGTTTCCACAACACGCGGTGCTTCGGTGCTCGCCGGCGCGGCCTCCGGGGCCGGTGGCGGCTCGGGCGGCGCCAGCTCCGGAGAAGGCGCCGCGCCGGGCAATGCTACCCGCGCCACCCAGGGCGTCAGCCCCAGGGCCTTCAGGTAACTTTGCCGCTGCGGTTCATTCATAGGGTGCCCCGCGCCAGTCCGATGTCGGCCCCGGTCATACGTCCGCCGCTTGCGGATGCGCCCGCTGCAGTCCGGAGGCGAAGTGATTCAAGGCATTCAGATACGCCTTGGCCGAAGCACTGATGATATCGGTGTCGGCGCCGTGGCCGTTGACGATGCGCCCGCCTTTCTCCAACCGCACGGTCACCTCGCCCTGACTGTCGGTGCCGGAGGTGATGGCGTTCACCGAATACAACGACATGGAACAGTTGCTCTGAACCAGGGATTCGATGGCCTTGAAGGTGGCGTCCACCGGTCCGGCGCCGGCAGCGGTGGCCTCCCGCTCCTCACCGTCCACGTTGATGACGATACGCGCCTTCGGCGTCTCTCCGGTGCAGGAGGTCACCTCCAGCACCACCAGTTGATAGCGTTCCTGTTCCGCCGCCTGCCGGGTATCACTGACCAGCGCCTGCAGGTCCTCGTCGAATACCTCGTGTTTCTTGTCGGCCAGATCCTTGAAGCGCTGGAAGGCTATGTTCAGTGATGCATCGGAGCCCAACGGGATCCCCAGTTCCTCCAGACGGGCGCGGAAGGCGGCACGGCCCGAGTGCTTGCCAAGCACCATGCGGTTGGTGTGCCAGCCCACGTCCTCGGCGGCCATGATTTCGTAAGTCTCGCGATGCTTCAGCACGCCATCCTGGTGAATGCCGGACTCATGGGCAAAGGCGTTGGCGCCGACGATGGCCTTGTTCGGCTGCACCGGGAAGCCGGTGATGGTGGAGACCAGCTTCGACGCCGGCACGATCTCGCGGGTGTTGATGCCGGTGTCCACCGGAAACAGATCCTGACGGGTGCGCACCGCCATCACGATCTCCTCGAGGGAGGCGTTACCGGCCCGCTCGCCCAATCCGTTGATGGTGCACTCCACCTGACGGGCGCCGGCCTGCACCGCCGCCAGGGAGTTGGCCACCGCCAGACCCAGGTCGTTATGACAATGCACCGAGAACACCGCCTTGTCGGCGTTTGGCACCCGCTCCAGCAGGGAGCGGATGGTGTGGGCGAACTGTTCGGGAATGTTGTAGCCCACGGTGTCGGGGATATTGATGGTGCGGGCACCGGCATCGATGGCTGCCTCGACGATGCGGCACAGGAAGTCCAGTTCGGAGCGGCCGGCATCCTCGCAGGAAAACTCCACATCGTCGATGCGGTTACGGGCGTGCTTGACCGCCGCCACCGCGTTCTCCACCACCTGGTCCGGAGTCATCCGCAGCTTATGCTCCATATGGATGGGGCTGGTGGCGAGAAAGGTATGGATACGGCCGGACTCGGCCCCGGCCAGCGCTTCCGCGGCGCGGTCGATGTCCTCGGCCTTGGCCCGCGCCAGGGAACAGATGGTGGATTCGCGCACGGTATCGGCAATCGCCTTCACCGCCTCGAAATCCCCCTGGCTGGCAATGGCGAAACCGGCTTCGATGACATCCACCCGCATCCGTTCCAGCGCCTTGGCGATACGCAGTTTTTCGTCCTGGTCCATGGTGGCGCCGGGGCTTTGCTCGCCGTCACGCAAGGTGGTATCGAATATGATCAGGCGTTCTTTGTTCATCATCGTATCTCGCCAAGTATGGGGTTCGTCGATTCTAGCAAATCAGCCCGGACCGGGGGTATCAAACCAAGTGCAGTTCCCGCAACAGTTCCTCGCGAAGCTGCTCCCCGGCCTGCTGCCCGGCGATGCCCTCGGCCACCCGCACCCGCCCGCTCTCGTCCTGGGCGTAGAGATTCATGTATTCCTGTACCCGGCCATTGGTGGTGGATCTGACCGCGCTGTCGAGCACCAGCTGATCGGCGTTGCGTAGTCTCATGCGGCGCTGCCGCAGCGGAATCCCCAGCCAGCGCCGGCGGCTGCGCACTTCATCGCCACGAATCACCACCTGGAGGCTGCGCCCAAGCATATACAGCGCCAAAGCGACCAGACCGTAGCCCACGCCGCCAAAAGCGCCGGCCATCAGGTACAGCATGCCACCTTCATCGAGGGCCAGCACCAGCAGGAAAGTGCCCACCGCGGCGAAGATACCACCAAACAGCAGCAGGCCCAGTTTCAGGCCCAGATTGCGGCCGGCCCGGCTGGTCACCGTCAGCCCCTGGCCGGTGCGCTTGACCACAATCTGCTCCCTGGCCGACGCTAGCGCCGCTTCCTCGCGCTGGCGGCGATCCTCCTCCACATGAGACTCCGGCAGAGTAAAGCGGCTGCCAACGTCGCCCTGTATCACGGGAATGGACCAATCACGATGCAACTCACGGCCGTCCAGTTCGCCTTTCATGGAAACCTGCCAGTACACCGATTGCCGGCCACGCTGATAGGTGGGCGGCAAATCCCCCGGCACATCGAAGCAGAACTGAACGCGGCTGTCGCGCATGCCGGACTCCATATAGCCACCCTGATCGCTCTGCCACAGCACCGTGGTATCCGTGCGGCGGTCATCGCCGCTGCCGCGAGTCTCCTGGTGCACGCAGGAGAGGGAAACGGTGAATCTGGCCGAATGCGGCACCGCCCGGCTGATCAGGACCTCACCGCCCACCTGCCCGCCGGCCTGGCCCGGATCCGGATCCAGGGTCAGCGGCGTCGGCCCGAAGAACTTGTAACGGCGGCGGCCGACCAAGCCTCCGGCCATCACCAGGAGCCCGACCAGGGGGAACAGGAAGATAAACAACATGGCGTAATCGCCCCGCGCCGCGCCCTCAATAGCGCTCTGGTAACCCGGCGCCGGCAGCAGAACGAAAATCAGGCCGAACACGATAAGAAATCCATGTCCGGATTTCTGGTTGCTGCTGTAGATCGGTTCGCCGCCGCCCTCGGGGTTCCCCGAGGCTTTGGCTCTGCGATTGAAGAAGAACAGCAAGCCACCGCCCACCAGGGCGAACACACCGCCAAAGGCGAAGCCAAATACCAGCGACCCGCTGCGCAGGCCGCGTTCCAGATAAGCCTTTTCCGGCTGATCCGGATTCACCCAGGCCAGCACCGGCTGTTGCGCTAGCCGGGCCTGCTCCAGGCGGCGCGCCAGGCGCTGCCAGAAATCATCGAAGTTATCACTGCCGCCGTACAGAGACACCGATTCGCTGGTGTAGGTGCGTCCCTGATACTGGTATTGATAGCGCGCACTGACGCTGTAAGTGGTGGAACCGTCCGAAGTGCTGCGATTCAGACGGCTGTCCAACACCTGGGCCGGCACCCGCTCCCAGCTGTCGGTCTGCCAGTAATGAAACAATGGCTTCAATGCGATGAAGTACATGGCGGCCAGACCCGCCAAAAGAAAGACGGCGGCGAAACCGTTCAGCAGGCAACCCGGCCCTTTGCTACCTTTCCTTGTGTCCGATGCGGCTTCGTTCAAACCCTGTCACTCCCATCATCAAGAAAACACCACTGATCGCCCCATACAGATGGGCGTTCACGTAAACACTGCCGCCAATCCAGCCGCGCAGATAATCCACGTCATAGCCGGGCCATTGTTCCACCAGCAAACGGCCGGCCACCACCGCCAGCACCAGCGAATGCAACCACGGGTGGCCGCGCCAGCCGAGTAACAGGCAGAACACCAGCAAAGCATGCAGTAACCCGGACAGCCCCACATACCAATCCAGCCCCGGATCGAAAAGGTATAACGCGGCGCTGGAAAACAGCCCGCAAAACAGCAGCCAACTCCAGAACCGGTAGCGGTCCAGCAAATCACGGAAGAAATGGACGATCAAAACGAGGCCGGCGAGATTCATCACCGTATGCCACGTATTCAAGTGACTGACATGGGCGCTCCACAACCGCCACCCCTGACCCGCCGCCAGCGCCGCGCGATCGTACCGCAGCCAGGGATTGACCCACTGGTGGGCCACGCCCAGCGCCAGCACGGCGAGTGCGAAGACCGCCACATGACGCCACAGTTTTGGGTCCCGAACGACCATCTGGCCCTCTCGTGTCGTTGCCTTTACCCTACAGGCTCACCCAAACGGATTTGCCCCATGCCGAAATCATCTCTTCTCACCTTGCCCGCTACCCTGGTTGTCCTGCACACCGCTCTGGCGGCCCCCGTTTTCGCCGACCAGCCTCTGTGCGGGAAGAAGATCGCCGAAGTGGAACGTCAGCAGGCGGAAGCGCGCGCTCACGGCCACGATCACAAGGCCCGGGGACTGCAGCGGGCTCTGGACGCGCTGCGGGACGGCTGCACCGATCAAGGCCTGATCGACGACGCCCGCGGCGCCGTCGACGAAGCACGGCGGGAAGTCGCCGAACGCCAAGCCGACCTGGATGCCGCCATCCGGGAAGGCGACCAGGACGATATCAAAAAGCGGCGGGAAAAGCTCAAAGAGGCGCGGCAGGAATTGGCGGAAGAACAGGCCGACCTGGAGGCACTGCTGCAAGTACGCTGAGCAAAGAGCCTCCGGTACAACGCCCTGCCCTCTGATCACTGCTGTAGATACCCTGTTCAATTTCAAGCGTTTTAAAGCCCTTGGGGCCGAAATAAACGCGATGAATCGAATGGGGTATCGGTCTTCAAACACGCCCATAGGCCAGTGAGGTATTTCCGCATCACCGCCACCAGAGCCTGGATCTTCTTCTTGCCCCGGGCCACCAGAGCCTCATAGAACGCTTTGGCGTTGGGATCGTAGCGCACCGCCGATAGCGCCGGCATATACAAGGCGGAGCGTAGGTAAACATTGCCCGCCTTACTGATTCGTCCAGGCCGGTTCACACTGGTTCCAGACTGGTGCTGACGCACATCCAACCCCGCATGCCGACTGACCTGACTGGACTTCAGATCCCGCGGCAGCACACACAACTCCGCCAGAACCGACAAGGCCGTCGCTTCTCCAACGCCCTTGGCCGCCAGAAGGTGCTCATACTGACGTTGCAGCATAGGCGCCTCGGCCATCAGATCCAGGGCGGCCTGGCGAAGCCGCTCAATACGCCTCTCCAGGGTGGTGATCCCCTCCTGCTCATCCTCAATCAGAAGGGCCGGCGTGGAGCGAGTGGCCTTCAGAGCGTGCAACCGGTTCTTAGCCTGAGCCCGGCTGCCCACCAGCCGATTGATCTGCCGCCCCAGGCTTCTCAGCGCCTGGTGCTGCTGATCCGGTGGCGTCCACAGCGCCGGGGCCATACGTTGGCCATACTCGGCCAACAGATCCGCATCGATGCCGTCGGATTTACTGGTCTGCAGCTTCAACTCAGCGAAATGGCGGAAACTCTTGGGGTTGATCACCGCGACGGGCAGGCCCGCATCGGCCAGGGCCACCGCCAAATCAAAATAATAGATGCCCGTGGCTTCCATCACGATCAGCGTGGGCTTGGCCTTCTTCAGTTGTGAGATCAGAGCGGCGTGCCCCTCCACGGTCTGTTTGTACTGCTTGGGCTGAGAGGCCTTGTCGCCTTGCCGAATCACCACATCCACGCTGTAAGCACTGATATCCAAACCCACGTTAACCGGCACGTCACTTCACTCCAGGTCATTGATTAGAGACAATGGGCACCGGTTCCCCGACCTCGCACTGCTTGCCACTACCGACCTTGTGGATACGAAGTCCCTTGGTGGGCTTCGGGATACCCTTCGGAGTGAGCAATGAGGCGGGGAGCCGCTCTACAGACGAAGTCAGACCACGCTGCTTCCAGGAGCGAACGGCCTCCCCGGTAACCGTGTGAAACCCTATCAATATCTTCCGGGGCAACATACAAGGAGCTTGCCCTGCAAGCGAATTCTTTGTAAACAGGCCCAATTCGCTTGCAGGGCAAGCTCCTACAACGGCCATGTAGCAACCTCTGCATTCAGTCTCCAAGGCCAGCACCAACGAACTGCATAAAAAAAGCCCCGCCCTTGCGGGCGAGGCTTTTTCAGGCTTCGGTGGGAGCCGGGTCGGCTGATTACATCATGCCGCCCATGCCACCCATTCCGCCCATGCCGCCCATGTCCGGAGCAGCACCTTTTTCTTCCGGCTTGTCCGCCACCATGGCTTCGGTGGTGATCATCAGGCCAGCCACGGAAGCGGCGGCCTGCAGCGCGGAGCGGGTGACCTTGGCGGGATCCAGGATACCCATTTCCAGCATGTCACCGTATTCGCCGGTGGCGGCGTTGTAACCGTAGTTACCGCTGCCGTTGCGAACTTCCTGCACGATCACGGACGCTTCGGCGCCAGCATTGGTGGCGATCTGACGCAGCGGAGCCTGCAGAGCGCGAATGGCGATGGTGATACCGGCATTCTGCTCTTCGTTGTCACCCGTCAGGTCACCCATGTTGGCCAGAGCGCGCACCAGTGCCACGCCACCACCCGGTACCACGCCTTCTTCAACGGCGGCACGGGTCGCGTGCAGGGCGTCGTCAACGCGGGCTTTCTTCTCTTTCATTTCCACTTCGGTGGCGGCACCGATCTTGATCACGGCCACACCGCCAGCCAGCTTGGCCACGCGCTCTTGCAGCTTCTCGCGATCGTAGTCGGAGGAGGAGTTCTCGATCTCGCGGCGGATCTGCTCGACGCGGGCATCGATGTCGCCCTGCTCGCCAGCGCCATCGACAATGGTGGTGTTTTCCTTGTCGATGTTCACTTTCTTGGCGTTACCCAGGTCTTCCAGGGAAACATTTTCCAGGCTCAGGCCCACTTCCTCGGAGATCACGGTACCGCCGGTGAGGATGGCGATGTCCTGCAGCATGGCTTTGCGGCGATCGCCGAAGCCCGGAGCCTTCACGGCGGCGCACTTGATGATGCCGCGCATGTTGTTCACCACCAGGGTGGCCAGGGCTTCGCCTTCGATGTCCTCGGCGATGATCATCAGCGGACGGCCGGCTTTGGCCACGTTCTCCAGTACCGGCAGCAGTTCGCGGATATTGGAGATTTTCTTGTCCACCAGCAGGATGTAGGGCTCTTCCAGCTCAACCTGCATTTTTTCCTGGTTGTTGATGAAGTATGGGCTCAGGTAACCGCGGTCGAACTGCATGCCTTCCACGACTTCCAGTTCGTTGACCAGGGACTGGCCTTCTTCAACGGTGATCACGCCTTCCTTGCCCACTTTCTCCATGGCCTGAGCGATGATCTCGCCCACGGAGCTGTCGGAGTTGGCGGAGATGGTGCCCACCTGCTCGATGCTCTTGGTGTTGTCACAGGGAGTGGACAGCTTCTTGATCTCTTCCACCACGGCGATGACGGCTTTGTCGATGCCACGCTTCAGGTCCATCGGGTTCATGCCGGCAGCCACGGCTTTCAGGCCTTCGTTGACGATGGCCTGGGCCAGTACGGTGGCGGTGGTGGTGCCGTCACCGGCTTCGTCGTTGGCCTTGGAAGCGACTTCCTTGACCATTTGCGCGCCCATGTTCTCGAACTTGTCTTCCAGTTCGATTTCCTTGGCCACGGACACGCCGTCCTTGGTGATGGCCGGAGCGCCGAAGGACTTCTCCAGCACCACGTTACGGCCTTTCGGACCCAGGGTGACTTTCACCGCGTCGGCCAGGATGTTCACGCCTTTCACCATGCGCTGGCGGGCGTCGTCACTAAACAGTACTTCTTTAGCCATTGTCGTGTTCCTCTGAAATTCGGTTATCCAGGAAAGCAGTGGAGAATCAGGATCAGCCTTCGATCACGGCCAGGATTTCGGCCTCGCTCATGATCAGCAGCTCTTCGCCTTCCACCTTCACGGTGTTGCCGGCGTACTGGCCGAAGATCACCTTGTCGCCTGCTTTCACGTCCAGAGGACGCACGTCGCCGTTTTCCTGGATCTTGCCATTACCCACGGCGATCACTTCACCCCGGGAAGGCTTCTCAGCGGCTGAGCCGGGCAGCACGATACCGCCGGCGGTCTTGGTTTCTTCCTCTTCGCGACGCACCAGTACGCGATCATGCAACGGACGGATTTTCATTGCCTCTCTTCTCCTGTTGAGGTTTCAGCAATCAACGAATGTAGTCAGCATCATTGCCGGACCGGCATGGCCAGACCCGGCTTAGCACTCTATGCCAGAGAGTGCTAATCATAATTGGACCGTTATGACAGTCAATAGGCCGTCACGCCGGTGACCTCCTAATGGGGCTCCGGACCAGCCTTTCAAGAGCGCGGAGCACAAAAAATCGTCTGGAGCGACTTTTGACGTCGTATCAGCGACGGCCCGAAGGGTGGCCACCATGGACGGCAGGCCACAAAAAATCGTCGGGAGCGATTTTTGATGTCGCGCCAGCGACGGCCCGAAGGGGCTCACTCGCGGCTAAAGCAGTTTCCTGCAGGCCGGACTACGAAACCTCTGTAGGAGCTTGCCCTGCAAGCGAATTGCACCATGGTCCAAGAATTCGCTTGCAGGGCAAGCTCCTACAGCGGCCTTGTAACAACCTCCGGGTTCGTATCTCCAAAGTTGGCGGCAGGCTCGGGTCTTAGCGGCTTAGCAGGCTGTGCGCATGCCACGGTTGCGCGGTGCTCCCGGCACTTTCATACTCGCCGCATGAATCAGGAGTTCCGCGACGCGGTCTATCAGATTGTGGCGGCCATCCCCGCCGGCACCGTCTGCAGCTATGGTCAGGTGGCCCGCATGGCGGGTTACCCGCGCCACGCCCGTTTTGTCGGCCGGCTGATGAGCCAGTTGCCCAAGGGCAGCAAACTGCCGTGGCATCGGGTGATCCGGGGTGACGGTGGGCTGCCGCTGATCGGCACCCCCAGCGGAGAGACCCAACTGCGCCGGTTACACAAGGAAGGCGTGGCGGTGCTGGGCCACCGCGTGCCATTGCGCCGCTTCCAATGGCGCCCCGAGGCCGCCGAATCCGCCCCCGGAGAGTAAATGAAACTGGAAAACGCCTTTTTTGATCGCCGCATCCTGGTGATCTTTCTGCTGGGTATTGCCAGCGGCTTCCCCAAGGGCATGATCGTTTCCACCTTGTCCGCCTGGCTCACCGACGAGGGGCTGAGCCGTACCAGCCTGGGCCTGTTCGGTCTGGTCTCCCTGCCCTACGCGCTCAATTTTCTGTGGGCGCCACTGGTGGACAGTTTCCGCCTGGGCCCGCTGGGGCGGGCGCTGGGCAAACGCCGGGCCTGGATTCTGCTCAGCCAGGTGGCGCTGGTGGGGCTGCTGATCCTGCTCTCCGTGTTCACCCCCAGCCAGCAATTGCTGGCCGTGGGCATTATCTGCCTGATCATCGCTTTTGTTTCCGCCACCCAGGACATCGCCATCGACGCCCTGCGGATCGAGTCCGTGCCGGTGGACCAGCAGGGCGCCGCCGCCTCCGCCGGCGTGGTGGGGTGGTTGCTGGGCAATCTGCTGATCGCCGGTATCGCTTTGTGGCTGACCGCCTGGCTCGACAGCTGGAACCAGATCTACCTGGTGATGAGCAGCGCCATGCTGTTTGGCGTGGCCGGCTGCCTGCTGGCACGGGAACCCGAGGACAGGGTCAGAGTGAGCGGACGCCCGGACGCCCCACCGGGCGAGCGCATGGCGCGCTGGCTGCAAAGCGCGGTCTTCGCGCCCTTTATCGAATTCTTTCGCCGCAACGGCCCACAAATGGCCGCGGTACTGCTGGGATTCATCTTTCTGTTCAAGATCGGCGAGGCGTTTCTCGGCACCATGTCGATCCGCTTCTACAACGAAATCGGCTACGAATGGGCGGAGGTGTTCGCTTACGTCAAAACCGCCGGCATGGTGGCGCTGGGGGTGGGCAGCTTTCTTGGCGGCGCCATCAGTATCAAATTGGGCGCCTCCCGGGGCCTGCTGGTGGCCGGTATCGCCATGGCCCTGACCAATCTGCTCTACGCCTGGCTGGCGGTGACCGGCCGTAACGACACCGTGCTGCTGACCTGCGTGATTCTCGACAACTTCACCGGCGGGGTTTCCACCATTGCCTTCGTCACTTATATCTCCGACCTGTGTAACCGGCAGTTCACCGCCACCCAGTACGCGCTGCTGGCGTCGCTGGGCAACCTGGGCCGCACCACCCTGGCCGCCGGCAGCGGCTGGATGGTGGATCTTCTCGGTGGCCGCTGGGAGGTGTTCTTTATACTCACCGCGCTGATGGCGATACCAGGACTGCTGATTCTGCTGTGGCTGATCCGGCACGGCGCCCGGCCGGAGACACAGCGGCTATGAGCACCTGGTACCTGCTCGGCGCCGGCAACATGGGCCTGCTGGCGGCGTACTACTTGCGCCAGGCCGGCTTTGCGGTGACCGTGCTGCGCCACGACACGGCAAGTCCGCTTCGCAGGAGACTCACCTTCGCCGACGGCAGGCCGCCGTGCGACCTGATCCTGCCGGTGCTCTCGCCCGCCGCGCTGACCGAACCGCCGCGCCACCTGGTGGTGGCCTGCAAGGCGCCGTACAGCGCCGCCGCCCTGGAGCCAGTACCGCTGACCGCCAATAGCCAGGTGCTGCGCCTGCAAAATGGCCTCGGCAGCCTTGATGGTCTGCTGCCAGGGGGCCTGCGACCGATCGAGGTGGTCACCACCTCGGCGGTGAAACAGGACGGGCCGGCACAACATCAGGTGGTGGCGGAGAACGAGACCTGGATGGGCGGCGGTGATGTCGTGCCGGACTGGTTCGAGCAGCTGAGCACACACTGGCCGAATCTGAGCTGGCCAACGGACTTTCAACACCGCCAGTGGCACAAGCTGGTGGCCAACGCGGTGATCAACCCGCTCACCGCGCTCCACGACGTGCCCAACGGCCGGCTGCTGGAAGACCGGGAACTGCAACGCCAGGCCGCCGAACTGTGCCGGGAGGCCGACCAGTTGCTCACCGCTCTGGACCCGACCTGGCCCGGCGACTCCCTGCCCCGGGTGATGGCGGTGGCGAGCGCCACCGCGGGCAATACTTCGTCCATGCGCGCCGACGTCCGTAACGGCGCCCGCACCGAGATCGACGCCATCAATGGCTATTTACTGCGCCGGGCCGCTGCCCAGGGGCTGTCATTGCCGGCTCATGAGCGCATCGTCGCCGCCATGACCTCCGAGACATGAAATCAGAGGTCGCTACAAGACCGCTGTAGGAGCTAGCCCTGCTGGCGAATAAGACACGGCGCCCAAAAGATTCGCCAGCAGTAGCTTCCACAGCGGCTTCGTAGCAGGGTGATCCGAAGCGGGCGGTTTCAGAGCTGGTGGAGAGCCGGCGGTCAGCTCTCCTCCCCTCATGTCTCCGGGGTCGGGGCTGCACCCGTGGCGGAATCCGGAGTACATTCATGGATTCCACGCCACATCATCAACAAGGAATCGCCATGTCTTCCCGCAAGGATGAAAAGACCCGCATCAACCGGGTCATCACCCGCACTGGCGACGATGGCCATACCGGCCTCGCCGATGGCAGCCGGGTCGCCAAGGACCATCCCCGCATCGAAGCCCTGGGCAGCCTGGATGAACTCAACAGCGCACTCGGCGTACTACGCGCTCACCCGCTTGATGAGGATCTGGACCGGCTGATCGAGAATTTGCAGCAATGGCTGTTCGATATCGGCGGCGAGCTGGCCATTCCCGCCACCGCCACCCTCACCGATGCCGAACTGGTGGAAATCGAATCCCAGGCCGATCTGATCAATGCCGAACTGCCGCCGTTGAAAGAGTTCGTATTACCCGGCGGCAACGCCGACGCCGCCTGGTGTCACCATTGCCGTACCGTGGCCCGGCGCGCCGAACGCCGGCTGGTGACCCTGGCCGCCGAGGAAGAGGTCAACCCGGTCAGCCTGGCGATCCTCAACCGTCTCGGCGACCTGCTGTTCATCATGGCCCGCCTGATCAACCTGCGCGCTGAAACGCCGGAATCACAGTGGATACGGCGCGAGGATCGCTGACCGGACGCCGCGCGGCTTGCAGGCATTCCATTTTGAAAGAATGTGCAAGTCGCTAGGGAGACACCTCCGGCGGCCTTACACTGGAGCGATTCTCCACGGCTCCCGCGAGCATCATGGGCATACGCAACAAGCTGTTCCTCACCTTTCTGGGTACTTTCCTGCTGCTGATCCTGGCGGCCAGCGCCTTCTATTACCTGTCGTTCGAGCAGAGCCTGTCCAAGTATCTGGATGAGCGCCAGCAAGCCCAGGTGGAGCGGCTGGCCGATCACCTGGCGGTGCTCTATGCGCAGCGGGGCAGTTGGGACTTTCTGTTACGTGACCCGCGTCAATTGGGGCGGCTGTACTGGCTCGCCGGTGACCGCAATCAGCCCGACCCGCGTAAAATCGACCGCGATGCCCATCGTCACCTGCAGTTGCTGACGGCCGACAAGCACCCTCTGCTGGGCCCACCAGTGGCGCCCAAATTCCGTCGCAAGGTGGCGATCCGTATCGGCGACCAGGTCGTGGGCTGGCTGGTCTATCCGGACCAGGAAGCGATCCGCGACTCCATGGATCGCCGGTTCCAGGAACGGCAACTGCGTTTCATGTTGTGGATGACCCTGATTGGCCTGGCCCTGTCGTTACTGGTGTCGTGGCTGCTGGCACGCCACTTCGTGGCGCCGATCACCGCCCTGAGCCGCCATACCCGGCAATTGCGCGAAGGGAATTACGGGGCCCGGCTGACCAGTCAGCGCCGCGATGAGCTGGGCGATCTGATTCGCCATGTGGACAGCCTGGCGCAGCGCCTGAATCAGGGCCAGCAGGCCCGTCAGCGCTGGTTCTCTGATATCGCCCACGAGTTGCGCACGCCGTTGGCGGTACTGCGCGGTGAGCTTGAAGCGATCCAGGATGGCGTACGGCCCATGAGCAAGGAGACCATCAGCACCCTGGAATCCGAGGTCCGGCACCTGACCCATCTGGTCAGCGATCTGCACGATCTGGCTCTGGCCGACGCTGGCAACCTGCGCTATCACTTTACCCGGGTGGACCTGGACGCCCTCTGCGAGGACGCCGTGGACGCGGTGCGCCCGGCAATGCAGCGCCACGGCCTGACCCTGCTCACCACCCTGCCGCCGGCCACCCTTAGCGGCGACCCGGTACGCCTGCGGCAGTTGCTCGACAATCTGCTGCACAACAGCCTGAAATACACCGATCAGGGCGGCGAAGTGCAACTGGTTCTGGACGACGAGCAGGACCATTGGCGCCTTACCATCAACGACACCGCCCCGGGTGTGCCAGAGGAAGCGTTGCCGAAACTGTTCGATCACCTGTTCCGGGTGGAAAGCTCGCGCAACCGCCGCACCGGCGGCGCCGGTCTGGGACTGGCGATCTGCCAGCGCATCGTCGAAGCCCATGGCGGCACCATCACGGCCGGGCACAGCCCCCTGGGCGGCCTGCGTATCACCATTCGATTGCCCAAGGATCATCATGGCCCGCGTACTGATCGTTGAAGACGAGCCCCGCCTGGCGCAGCTACTGGCGGACTATCTGACCCACAGCCGCTTCCAGGCGGATCAGACCGCCAGCGTGCGGGAAGCGGAACGGCTCGTCCGTGAAGGAGGTTATCAGGCGGTACTGCTGGATCTGATGCTGCCCGACGGCGACGGCATGGAACTGTGCAAAACCATCCGCCGCTTCTCTCAGGTACCGATTCTGATGATCACCGCCCGGGTGGAAGAGGTGGATCGGTTATTGGGGCTGGAAATCGGCGCCGACGACTACATTTGCAAACCGTTCAGCCCCCGGGAAGTAGTGGCGCGGGTCAAGGCGGTGTTGCGCCGCGCCCTGGCCACGGAGCAGGAACCTGGCAGCGGGCTGGAACTGGACCGTCATCGCTTCGAGGCGGTCTACCAAAGTGCCCGGGTGGCGCTCACCGCCATCGAGTTCGAACTGTTGGCCACCCTGGCCAAACAACCGGGCCGGATCTGGAGCCGCGATCAACTGATGGACGTGATCTATCCGGACCACCGGGTGGTTTCCGATCGCACCATCGACAGCCATATTCGCAAGCTGCGGCGCAAACTGGGCGAAGGGTTGCCCGGTGACCATGACTGGATCGGCAGTGTCTACGGTGTGGGTTACCGTCTTCAGGCCAGGCCGGAAGACGATCCCGATGCAGACGAATAAGCGCGGGTTGTTCCACGGTTCCTGCACGCTCTCTGCACATTCATCTCCGACACTGGGTGCATCGAAGTTCAACGGAGAAAGCACCATGAACAAAGCACTACTGATCGCCCTTACCCTGGTCACCACCACCGCCTTCGCCGGCCCCGGCATGGGTCACGGCCCGAAGATGAAGTTCGATCCGGAGCAGCGCATGGACCGCATGGCGGAAACCCTGGAGTTGACCGATGCTCAACGCACCGAGATTGAGTCGATCTTCGAGGAACAACACGAGAAAATGAAAACGCTGCACGATGAAACCCGCCAGCGCGTGGACGCGGTGTTGACGGCGGAACAGCGGGACAAAGCGCAGGCACTGCAGGAAGAACGCAAGGAAAAAATGAAGGAGCGCATGGAACGGATGCAGCAGCGTCTGGAGCGGAAAAACGCGGAATAGAAAGTTTCACCCTCTCCCTTAAGGGGAGAGGGTGAAACAGTCACGACCTTTACAGCAACACTCTACGCAAATCCCCCAGCAGACTGCTCAGGTAGGTGGTAAAGCGCGCCGCGTCGGCGCCATCGATCACCCGATGATCGTAGGACAGTGACAACGGCAGCGTCAGCCTGGGCTGGAACGCCTGGCCATCCCACACCGGCTTGGTGTCGGAGCGGCTGACACCGAGAATCGCCACCTCCGGCCAATTGACGATCGGCGTGAACGCGGTCCCGCCAATGCCGCCCAGGGACGAGATGCTGAAGCAGGCGCCCTTCATGTCCGCCGGCGTCAGCTTGCGATCCCGCGCCTTGGCAGCCAGTTCCGACATTTCCAGAGCGATTTCCTTGAGTCCTTTCTTGTCGGCGTCACGCAATACCGGCACCACCAGACCGTTGGGAGTGTCCACGGCGATGCCAATGTGCACATAGTCCTTTTGAATCAGGGCTTCGCCGCCTTTCTCCAGAGAGCTGTTGAAACGCGGGAAGGCACGCAGCGCATTGGCACAAGCCTTCACCAGGAAAGCCAGCATGGTGAGCTTGACGCCTTCCTTCTCCAGCAGCTTGTTCTGGCTCTTGCGGAACGCTTCCAGGTCCGTGATATCGGCTTCGTCGAACTGGGTAACGTGCGGAATGGTGATCCAGCTGCGGTGCAGGTTGCGGGCCGCCACCTTGCGCAGTTTGTTCAGTTCCACTCGCTCCACCGGGCCGAATTCGCTGAAATCGATGTCCGGCAAATCGTCCACCGGTGCCGCCGTGCCCGCCCCGGCCGGCGCTTCCATACGGCTTTTCAGATAGGCGTGGACGTCTTCCTTGAGAATCCGGTCCTTGGGGCCGGATCCTTTGACAAGCGCCAGGTCCACACCGGTATCACGGGCCAGCTTGCGCACGGCTGGGCCGGCATGCACCTGGGCGGACGGCTGACCGGAGGACGCGGAAGCCGCGCTGCTCTCCTGTCTGGCAGGCGCCTGATCGGCCGGTTTTTGTGTCTGACCGGCACTTTTCGCCGGGCTGGATTCGGCTTTGGCCACAGCCTTGTCACCGCCGTCTTTCGCCGCCGTTTTACCGTCATCACCGGACGATTTCTTCGCCACGGCGCCGCCGGCGGTCCCTTCCAGATCCATCAGTTGATCACCGGTGCCGACCTTGTCGCCCACCTTGACCCGCAACCGGACCACGGTACCCGCCGCCGGCGAAGGAATGTCCAGGGACGCCTTGTCGGACTCCAGCACCACCAGGGTTTGCTCGGCCTCCACCTGATCCCCGTCCTGGACCGGGATCTCGATGATTTCAGCGCCTTCGATATCGCCAAGATCGGGCACCGTCACGGTCTGGCTGCCGCCGCCCTGGGGTGCTTCCTGTTCATCATCTTCGCTGTCGGCGCTTTCGTCCGTGCTTTTGCTCTCCTGTTCTGGCTCGACTTCCTCGGCACCATTCCGGTCAGATTGTTCCTGCCCGGCCGCTTGTCCGGCGTCGTCACCACCGGCCTCCGCCTCCAGCTCCAGCAGCGGGTCGCCTTCCTTGACCTTGTCACCCTGCTTGACCAGCAGACCAAGCACTTTGCCGCCTTTGGGCGCCGGCACTTCCACCGTCGCCTTGTCCGATTCCAACACCACGATGGTGTCTTCCGGGGCAATGGTATCGCCCTCTTTCACCGTCACCTCGATGACATCAACAGGATCGCTGCTGCCGACATCGGGGACTCGAATAGTTTCCTTGCTCACGCTTTGCTCCTTCTTGTGGAAGAAGAGTGGAAAATCATTAGTGGGTCACCGGATAGGGTTTGGCCGGATCGATTCGGTATTTTTCCATGGCTTTTTTCACCACGTCGGCCTCGACCTCGCCTTCATCGCGCAGCGCGGTCAACGCCGCCAACACCACGAAGTAGCGGTCCACCTCGAAGAAGTGGCGCAGTTGCGCACGGGAATCACTGCGGCCGAAGCCGTCGGTGCCCAGCACCCGATAAGGCGCCTTGATCCAGGGCCGGATCTGATCCGCGTAAGCCCGGATGTAGTCGGTGGATGCGATCACCGGGCCGGCGCGGTCCGCCAGACAGCGCTCCACCCAGGTCGGCTCATGCTTGTCGCGCTCCGGTGCCAGCATGCGATCACGGTCGGCACGGATGCCTTCCCGGCGCAGCTCATTGAAACTGGTGACACTCCAGACGTCGGCGCTGACACCAAAGTCCTGGTACAACAGCTCCGCCGCGGCTTCCACCTCGCGCAAAATAGTGCCGGAGCCCAACAGCTGCACCTTCGCGGCCTTCTTGCCGCCCTTGCCTTCGTGCAACAGATACATGCCGCGACGAATACCTTCCTCGGCCCCTTCCGGCATGGCGCCGTGCACGTAGTTCTCGTTCATCAGCGTCAGGTAGTAGAAGATGTTCTCGTGGTCTTCATACATGCGCTTCAGGCCATCCTGCAGGATCACCGCCACTTCGTACGCGTAGGTGGGATCGTAGCTGACGCAGTTCGGCACCGTGCTGGTGAGAACATGGCTGTGACCGTCCTGGTGTTGCAGACCTTCACCATTGAGTGTGGTGCGCCCGGCGGTGCCGCCCAGCAGGAAACCGCGGGCCTGGCTGTCACCGGCGGCCCACCAGAAATCCCCGGTGCGCTGGAAGCCGAACATGGAGTAGTAGATAAAGAACGGAATCAGGGTGAAATCGTGGACGCTATAGCTGGTGGCCGCGGCGATCCAGGCAGCCATGGCGCCGGCTTCGTTGATGCCTTCCTCGAGGATTTGTCCTTTCTTGTCCTCGCGGTAGTACATCACCTGGCCGGCATCTTCCGGCTCGTACTTCTGGCCCTTGGAAGAGTAGATACCCAACTGCCGGAACATGCCTTCCATACCGAAGGTTCGTGCTTCGTCGGGTACGATCGGCACCACCCGCTCGCCCAGGGTCTTGTCCTTGACCAGAGCGTTGAGCATGCGCACGAACGCCATGGTGGTGGAAATTTCCCGGTCGCCGGTGCCTTCCAGAAAGTTGGCGAAGAAATCCAGGCCCGGCATTTTCAGGGACTGGCTGGCTTCACGCCGGCGCACCGGCATGTAGCCGCCCAGTTTCTCCCGCTGCTGACGCATGTAGCGCAGTTCCGGAGAATCCTCTTCCGGTTTGTAGTAGGGAATCGCTTCCAGTTCTTCGTCGGTGAACGGCATGTCGAAGCGATCTCGGAATTCCTTCAGGCTCTCCAGATCCATCTTCTTCATCTGGTGCGTCTTGTTGACCGCTTCCCCGGCACCGGTGGCGTAACCCTTCACGGTTTTCGCCAGAATGACGGTGGGCTGACCGGTGTGGTTCACCGCTTCGTTATAGGCGGCATACACCTTGAACGGATCGTGGCCGCCACGGTTGAGACGATAGATGTCCTCATCGCTCATGTGCTCGACCATTTTCTTCAGCTCCGGATAGGCGCCGAAGAAGTGCTCGCGGGTATAGGCACCGCCGTTCTTTTTGTAGGCCTGATATTCACCGTCCACGCACTCCTCCATGCGGCGGCGCAACAGCCCCTCGTCGTCTTTTTCCAACAACGGATCCCACAGCCGCCCCCAGATCACCTTGATCACGTTCCACCCGGCGCCCCGGAACAGGCTTTCCAGTTCCTGGATGATCTTGCCGTTGCCGCGCACCGGACCATCCAGGCGCTGCAGGTTACAGTTGACCACGAACACCAGATTATCCAACTGTTCCCGGCCGGCCATGGACAGCGCGCCCAGTGATTCGGGCTCGTCCATCTCGCCGTCGCCGAGGAAGGCCCAGACCTTGCGGTTATGGTCGGCAACCAGCTCGCGATTCTGCAGGTACTTCATCACATAGGCCTGGTAGATGGCCTGCATCGGCCCCAGCCCCATGGACACGGTGGGGAACTGCCAGAAATCCGGCATCAGCCAGGGGTGCGGATAGGAAGATAGTCCCTTGCCCGCCACTTCCCGGCGGAAGTTATCCAGTTGTTCCTCGTCGATACGGCCTTCCAGGTAGGCACGGGCATAGACACCGGGAGCGGAGTGCCCCTGAAAGAACACCAGGTCACCGGGGTTGTCATCGTGAGGCGCGTGGAAGAAGTGATTGAAGCCGACGTCGTAGAGGGTCGCGGAGGAGGCGAAGCTGGCGATGTGACCACCCAGATCGTCATCACTCTTGTTGGCCCGTAGCACCGTGACCAACGCATTCCAGCGGATCAGGGAGCGAATACGCCGCTCCATGAACAAATCGCCGGGTAACGGCGCCTCCTTGCGAGGCGGAATGGTGTTGATGTACGGGGTGTTCAGGTGGGTGCGCAATACGCCTTGTTCCTGGGCCCCGTTGGTCAATACATCCAACAGCCAGGCGGCCCGTTGCGGCCCCTCCCGTTCGATTACCGATTCCAGCGCGTCCAGCCATTCGCGTGTTTCCGCCGGATCGATATCATCGAAGAAGTTTCTTTTCTGCATGGGCTTGCGTCCTTTTTAATCGCGTTAGCCACGCCGTCGCGGGATCGCCGCGACAGCGAATGTCGTGCCTGTGTCGACGGTTCCGGGTGTGGTCGTCGCGACAGGTCGAGGAAGCTCGCTCCTCCGGGGATTCGAGGGCAATCAAAGCCGAAGGAGCTAAGAGCCTGTTCGTAGTCTTTACGCCACCGCGTTGCTGCTGGAAAAGGTACCAGACGGCGCTGCGGACTGCAGGCTTTGGTGGTTCCAAAGTCAAAGGCCGCAGCGCCGTCTGGTACCTTTTCCAGCGCAACCCGGAGGGCCGGGCTCCCCTGTGCCCTCCGGGTATTTTGCCGCCAGACCGCGATTACGCTTGTTCATGTAGAATGACTACACCGCACAATCGAAATCACGCCCTGACGACAAAATGAACTCCGGCGCGGCGGCGTAAAGACTACGAACAGGCTCTACGGAGCCGGAGCGTTATTCAGGGCTCCCTGACCAGGAGGTCACCGGCCATAGTAACAGGCCTCGAACGATTCCCCCACCGCCCCATGACGGGCAAACCGTAACCGAAATAGCGTTTCATTTTTAAGGGGGAAGTGACGGCGATTACCTGGGAGGGGGAGCGGCAAGGCAGCCCCCACAGGGTGCTACGGAACCGCTGTGGGAAGCTGGCTTGCCAGCGAATGGCGAATTCATGCCAATCAAGCCAGCAAGCTCCAGAGCGCGGCGAAGATCAGCCATACCGCCAGGGCACGCAGCAGCACTCCGTGCAGTGCCTCCAAACGATCCATTCCCGCCGCCAGCGGCTCCTCGGCGCTCTTCTCGGCGCTTTCCTCCACCGGTTCCGCCGCCTGGGCGGTGTCGTTGAGCAGTTCACGGCTGTCGTCCAGGCGCCAGAGTTTACCCGCCGCCGCCCGCGTCACCGCGCCGAACTGGCCCGCCAGTGCCAGCGCCAGCACCGTCAGGCGCGCCGGGATCCAGCGCAGCGCCGCGTCCAGGCTCTGTGCCCAGTCGCTGTGTTCGCGGTGACGCTGCAACCAGGCCCGGTTAAGTACGAACAGCACCACCGCGCCGAACCCCAGTGTCATCAGCCAGAATAAAGCGGTGAACAAAACAAAGACCCGTTCCAGGAAGCCGCTTTCCAATTGCCGGAACCAGTCCCGGGAACCGGCTTCGCCGGTGATTGGCAACGCCTGCTCGGCCAGTTCCCGCAGCGCTTCGCCATCGTTCAGGCGCCCGCATACCAGCAGCTCATCCACCAGCCGGAATTCGCTTTCCACGCCGGCCAACCACAACATCAGGGCGGTCCCCAATACCAGCACCAGCAGATTGCCCCAGCCGCCGGCCAGCCAACCGAACAGCAACGCCACCAGGATCGCCGGCAGGGCCACGCTCAGCCACCAGCCCGGAATACCGTGACGCACCGGCGACAAGGTGGCGAGGCAGCGCTGGTGCCGGTCCGGGCGGGCCAGCACTCCGGGCCAGCCGCCATCGCGGCGACGCAAAGCCAGAACCAAAAGTAAGACGAGCAGTTTCATAGCGCTTCCAGCGGTTTTCCTCAGTGGTTATTTCCAGCTGTCATTACCAAGCGCCGATCCGCGCCCAGTCAAAACAGGGCCCGGGATCGGTTTTACGGCCCGGAGCGATATGCTCGTGGCCGGTGATGGTATCGCGGCTCAATCGAGGATAATGACGGATCAGAGCCGCCAGCAACGGCTTTAACGCCGCGTATTGACGTTCATCAAAGGCTTGATCATCGCATCCTTCCAGCTCGATGCCGAGCGCATAATCGTTGCAGTTGTCCCGCCCGCGCCAGGACGAGGCGCCGGCATGCCAGGCACGCTGGTCACAGGCGACGAACTGCACCAGCTCACCGTCACGGCGAATCAGGAAATGGGCGGACACCCGCAGATCTCTCAAACCTTCGAAATAGGGGTGAGCGTCATGGTCAAGGCGGTTCTGGAACAGCGCTTCGATGTGCGGGCCGCCAAACTGGCCCGGCGGCAGACTAATGTTGTGCAGAACGATCAGCCCGATGTCGTCCGGATCGGGGCGGGCATTGAAGTTCGGTGAGGGCACCTTGCGGGCTTGCTCCACCCAGTGCTCTTGCAAGGTATAGGTCGGCGTCAACGACGGTGATACGGACACGGAAACTCCCCAATGATGATGGGGAGCGCCGCTCAGTGGCCTTGCCGCCGGCGCAGATCGCCGATCACCGCCTCCAGGGCCCGGTCGAACAGCGCTCCCTCATCGATGAGTTTAACAGTGCCTTCCCGCATGGCAACGGCCAGCGCGGTGGCGTCGAATTCCTCCACCTTGATGCCCCGGCGGTTAATGAACACCAGTTTGGCGCCCTCGCGGATGTTGGCCGCCAGCCGCGCGCGGCGGGCCTCGTCGCCAGCGCCGATTTCCACCCACTGGCCGGGTCGCAGCGCCCGCGCCCGCACCAGCAAGGCATCGTCCTCCGGCAAGGGTGAGGCGACCACGTCCTCCGGCGCCGCTTTCACTTTCACCCGCCGCGGCTCCTGCCCCCGGAACATGGCCTCCTGGGCCAGAGCCAGGCCGCGCACCAACGCCTGGCTTTCCACCTCGTCGTGCTGTATCGCCGCCAGCCCCCGGGCCACCGCCACCCTCAGTTTGGGCGCCATCTGGCGGGCTTTATGCTGGTCGGCCTCCGTCCCATGTGGCAGCAGACACCAGATCAGCGCATCGGCGATCTTGCTTTGCCGACGCCAGGCTTCACTGTCTTCTCCTTCACGCAGCAGCGTCAGGTACAGCACCTGTTGCCAGCCCTGACGCAACAGGCGGATCAGTGCCTCCGGCAAAGCCCGGCCCGCCAACCGCTGGTCCAGGTGCCGCCGCGCCCGCGTCATCGCCTGCTCGGCCCGGGCACGTCCCTCCTCGCTTTCGCGCAAACGTTGCGCCAGGCGACGGGCGCGGGTGTCCTGCTCACTGAAATACTCGTCGAATTCCGCCTGCAACTGGGCGAACAGGCCGTCGTCTTCGTCGTAATGGTCGATCACCGTGTAGACCGCCCGGCGGATACGCTGATACAACTCGTCACCCGTGCCTTGCTGCGGGTCCCACTGAGCGCCGGCCCGGGCCAGGGTGTTGAGCAACGCCCGGGCCGGATGGCCGTCGTCACCGAAAAAACCGTTGTCGTTGATCGCCACTTTCAGCAGCGGAATCTGCAGACGCCCGATCAACGCCTTGACGTCAGCGGGCAGCGACTCGTCATCCAGGATAAAGTCGAACAGCATGGCCACCAGATTGATGAGGTCATCATCGGCCTGCTCCAGAGCGTGTACCACCGGGGCATCCTGCTGTTGATCCAGTTCCCGGGCCAGGGACTCGCGCAGCCCCCGGCGCTCGCCCTTCCCGGATTGCCCATGAGCATCACGCTGCAGGCGCGAAAGCACCTGTATCAGGTCATCCCGGCTGACTGCCCGCACCGGCTGATCCACGGTGACCGGCGCGCCGCCCCGATGCGCCACGCCATCAAACAGGGTGGCCAGGCCGGACAGATCAAACGGTTCCGGTGACGTCTCCGGCACCGCCCTGGCCGGCCCCCTCAGCAAGGCCAGCAACTCGCCCAACTGGCCGTGGTCGGCGCTGGAGGTGGGGCCATCGGCCTGCCGCGATTCGGTCCCGCCGGAGCGCCGGACCGGCCGCCGGGCCACCGGTGCGCTGGCCAGTTCCGACAGCACACCGGCCTCCGCCAGAGTGCGGTTGGCCTGCTCCACCAGGGCCGGAGCCTCGTCCATGACCACCCGCTCGAACAGCTTCAAAACGATCAAGCGGGCGCGGATATCCAGCGACAAGCGCAATACGCAGTCGGCAAAGCAGGCGGCCAGTTGGCGGGGTTCCAGCGGATTATTTTTCTCGCTAATCGCCACCTTGCCCTCGAACAGATATTCCAGGCGGTGACACAGCAGGGCCAGAGCCTCCTCACAGCCGTTGCGGGCCCGGCGCGCCAGGTTATCCAGCGCCACGGAGATTTCCAGCTCGTCATTCTGCACCAGCGTCAGCGATTCGCTGCCAGGGGAGGACGCCTCCGGAGACGGCTTGCGTTCCCGGCCGATCTCATTGAACAAGGCGACGATGCCGTCATGAAAGCCGGTTTCCAGCCCCCGTCTTTGCAGACGAAGCTCGCGCATGGCGTCGAAGTAACGATCCCGCTCACGGTCGGTTTCGGTTTCCGCCATGTTGAACAGCATGTCGTCGGCGCCGTCGAGCATGCTCGCCAGCAGCGCCAGAGCCCGCTCCCGGGTGCACTCACGAACCTGTTCCAGCGGGCGTGGCAAGGGCTCGGCGGGGGCGGTGCCGGCGCGGCGACCCGAGGCGGTACCGATGTGCGTGACATTGGTCATGGCTGATTACCCCGGCACCCCGAAAGGAGTCCCAGCAAGAAAAGTCCATACGGATACAGAGAAACTAAGCTAGCACGACCCCAAAATCACTATTTTGAACTAACTCTAAAATAAGACATTAGTCTGATCTCAATTCACCGCATGATTGGTGAAAACCCGCGCAACCCCGATTCCCGCTTTTCCCGGCAGGCCGAATTCCCTACTCTTCCTGTGAAAAGACTGGAAGGGAAACGATGGAAACCATCATTGATCGCACCGAGGCTGTCCGCGACCTCATGTGGGGCTGGCCGGCCCTGATATTGATCGCCGGCACCGGTATTTATCTGAGTTTGCGCCTGGGGTTTCTGCCTATCCGGCGCCTGGGGTTCGGCTTTAAGCAGATGTTCCGCCCCTCCCCAGGGCAAGGCACCATCGGCTCCAACGCCGCGCTGGCCACGGCGCTGTCCGCCACCATCGGCACCGGTAACATCGTCGGCGTCGCCACCGCCATCGCTTCCGGCGGCCCCGGCGCACTGGTATGGATGTGGCTGATCGCCCTGGTGGGCATGGCCACCAAATACGCCGAGGCGGTGTTGGCGGTGCATTACCGGGAACAAGACCATCGCGGGCAGTACGTGGGCGGCCCGATGTACTACATCCGCAAGGGCATGGGGTCGCGCTGGGCCTGGCTGGCGGTGCTGTTCGCCTTCTTCGGCATGTGCGCCGGTTTCGGCATCGGCAACACCACACAAACCCACTCGGTGGCCGACGGCCTCCACGATAGTTTTGGCGTACCCACCTGGACCACCGGGCTGGTGCTGATGGCCATGGTCGGCCTGGTGGTACTGGGCGGCATCAAGCGTATCGCCCGGGTCGCCACCTTCGTGGTGCCGTTCATGGCCCTGGCCTATCTGCTCACTGGCCTGGCGGTATTGGTGGATCACGCCGCCGCCCTGCCCGCCGCCATTGCTCTGTGCTTCGACGGCGCGTTCAGCGGCACCGCCGCCGCGGGGGGCTTCGCCGGCGCCGTGATCAAGGAGGCGATCCAATATGGTATTGCCCGGGGTATTTTCTCCAACGAGGCCGGCCTGGGCAGCGCGCCCATCGCCCATGCGTCCGCCAACACCGACCACCCCGCCCGCCAGGGCAGTGTCGCCATGCTCGGCACCTTTATCGACACCATCGTGGTATGCTCCGTCACCGGTCTGGCCATCGTCGCCAGCGGTGCCTGGACCAGCGGTGAAAAGGGCGCTCCCCTGTCCGCCCTGGCTTTTTCCAGCACTTTCGGCACCTATGGCGAAATCGTGGTGACCTGTGGTCTGGCTATCTTCGCGTTCACCACCCTGCTCGGCTGGAGCCTGTACAGCGAACGCTGTACCCAGTATTTGTTCGGCGAGCGCGCCTTGGTGCCGTTTCGCTGGGTCTGGGTGCTGGTGGTACCGGTAGGCGCGATGATGGACCTGGGCCTGGTCTGGCCGATAGCCGATATCATGAACATTCTGATGGCGGTCCCGAATCTGATCGCTCTGTTATTCCTGGCCCCCGTGGTGGTGCGCCTCAGCAAAGAGTTTTTCGATCAACAATGACGACCCGATCCCTGCCCGACTACGCCCGCGCCGATATCGCGCGGGTCGTGGCCTTCGCTTTGCAAGAAGACATCGGCGACGGTGATATCACCGCGCAGCTGATCCCCGAGTCCGCACAGGCGCAAGCCACCATTGTGACCCGCGAGGACGCGGTCATGTGCGGCGCGCCCTGGGCCGAGGAAGTATTCCGTCAACTGGGTGGCGTGGACGTGCAATGGCACGCCGGGGAAGGCGAGCGGTTGGCCGCCGGCACCGTGTTCTGCACGCTCAGCGGCAATACCCGCCGCATCCTCACCGGCGAACGGACCGCACTGAATTTCCTGCAGACGCTGATGGCCACCGCCACCAGCGCGCGGCGCTACGCCGACGCCGTGGCCGGCACCACGGTCACCGTGCTGGACACCCGCAAGACCCTGCCAGGCCTGCGCGCGGCGCAGAAATACGCGGTCCTGTGCGGGGGCTGCGAAAACCATCGCCTGGGCTTGTACGACGCTTTTCTGATCAAGGAAAACCACATTACCGCCTGTGGGTCGATCACCGCCGCCATCGAGCAGGCCCGCCGTGTCGCCGCCAACAAGAAAATCATCATCGAGGTGGAAAATCTGGATGAACTGCGAGAAGCGGCGGCGCTGACTCCGGACCAGATCATGCTCGATAATTTCACCCCGGAGATGCTGGCCGAGGCCATGTCGCTGGCACCGCACAGCGCTCTGGAAATCTCCGGCAACCGCACTCTGGATGATGTCGCCACCCTGCCGGACAGCCGCCCGCTGTACCTCTCCTCCGGCGCTCTGACCAAGCATTGTCAGGCGGTGGACCTGTCGCTGCGCCTGCAGGGGACAGCTTGAAAAGTCGACAGTTGATAGTGGACAGTTAACAGCGAAAAGCTCAAAGCCAGGTAACGTAAAATTCCCTGCTGTTCAGCCTCCATACGGCCAAATCGCGTATCATCGGGGTAAACGGAAGCGAGCGCCGGAGCTATCGACACGGCATCACATATCATGGAATGTGCATAACGAGGCAGACTAAGGAGAGAAGCCATGCGTGCAATGATCATCCTCGGTACCGCCGGATTGTTGCTGATGACCGGCTGCACCTCGACCAAACGGATCGTGGTGGACCCGCAGGGCGTGGATCAGGCTCAGTATCAGCAGGATCTGGCCGAATGCGAGCAGGTCGCCGATCAGGTTTCCACCGGCCGGGATGCCGCGGAGGGTGCCGTCGGCGGCGCGGTGCTTGGCGGCATTCTCGGTGCCATTTTCGGTGATTCCGGCACTGCTGGCCGCATGGCCGGCGGCGGCGCGGTACTGGGCGGCGCCGGCAAGGCCGGGGACGCCCAACAGGAAAAGTCCCAGGTCATGAAAAACTGCATGCGCGGACGCGGTTACCGGGTACTGAACTGATCCCGGTCCGCTTTAGAAGCCACTACGAAGCCACTGTGGGAGCTTGCCTGCAAGCGAATTGGGCCGGTTTCCCAAAGTTTCGCTTGTAGGCAAGCTCCCACAGTGGCTTCGTAGTCCGGCTGTTCCTCTCCCTCTCCCTTCTTCCCCGTTCTACTTTAGTCTTAGCCTCTTCACGTGGTATCAAAGTGGTACGGCTCGTAAGCTAGTGCGGGTCCACGTATTCATCATGGCGATAAAAACAGGAGAAGATCCATGGCACCTCGTACTTTGATTCTTGCCGCCACGCTGGGGTTGTCCGGCGCCCTGCTCGCGGGCTGCGGCGACGAGCCCCAGGACGCGCCACAAGGTGGAAGCAGCACCGATGGCTCGGCTTCCGAACAGACCCAGACCAGCGACAGCACGCCCGTGAATCTGATCTTCGGTACCGGCGGCACGTCCGGTTCCTACTATCCCATCGGCGGCGCGCTGAAACCCATCTTCGAGGCCAGCGACCTTATCGGCGGGGTACAGGTGGTTTCCACCGGAGCCTCGGTGCAAAACATCCAGAACATTCAGGATGGCCTTAATCAGATCGCCATCGTCATGAGCGACGTGGCCTACGACGCGGTCAACGGCAACAATCAGTTCGCGGGCAACAAGGCCGACATCACCACCCTGGCGGGGCTCTACCCCAACGTGGTGCAGATCGTCGCCACCGCGGATAGTGGTATCGACAGCGTCGATGATCTGGCCGGCAAACGGGTCGGCGTGGGCAAGGTCGGTTCCGGCGTGGAACAGAGCGCCAAAATCGTGCTGGAAGCCACCGGCCTCAGTTACGATGATCTGGCCCGGGTCAGCCACACCGGCTATGCCGACAGCGTGACGGAAATGAGCAACGGCAACCTGGACGCGGCCTTCTTCACTTCCGGCGTTCCCAACTCCAGCATTACCGGACTGATGCAGACCAACGACGTGACGTTCGTGCCGGTCACCGGCGAGGTGGCCGACAAACTGCTCGAAGCCTATCCCTACTATGAGACGTACACCATTCCCGCCGGCAAACCCGAGCGCTACAACCTGGATGCCGAGGTCACCACGGTGGCGATTCGCAACATCCTGATCGTTCCCGCCTCCATGGACAGTAAGGTGGCGGAGGAATTGACCGGGCGTTTCGACGACTATCTGCACTCCGGCAAAGTGTCGGTTGGCGCCCTCAAGGACATTGACCCGGAAACCATGGACCAGCACTTGGTGGTTCCTCTGCATCCCGGCGCCAAGAGCTATTACGACAGCCGCGACGGCGGCGAATAAGCCGGCACGGTGGTAGCGAGGATCGGAATCCGGCGCCGCTGGCGGTTGGCGTTGGTTCCGATCATGGCGGCGGTTCTCGCGGCACTGCTTTGGCCGAGATTCTGGTTGGTGATTGAGGAAGGCGAAGCACTGCGTTACGCCTTCCCCGCGACCTCCGGTTCCGACTTCGCATTGCGCTGGACGCACTCGGTGGAAAAAGAAGACTGGGAAGAACGGTTCCAGATTCAGACGAATGGCAGCCTGATGCTGGTGGAAACCCGGTTCAAGACCTTCGGTGCCGGTGTCCCCGCCGCCGTGGGCCGCGAAACCCGTCTCGAACAGGGCTGGGTGGTCATGAGCGGCATCCACCGCCCGGTGGATCCGCTGCATGTCCAGGCCGCCGAGGCAGAACACTACCGACTATACTTCCAAGGGCGGACACTGGATCTGACGCATCCCGGTGTCCCGCCGATTCTGACATTCACGACTCGGGAAGCCCCCTTGTTGACGATGCTGCCCGCCCGGTTCGGAACCTGGTGGCGGCAGTGGAGATCGCCATGAACCCATCTGCTTCATCCCCTTCCCCACTTCCACCGGAACCGGAGAGGGTGGAAACGGATCCCGCCATCAAGGAAGCGCTGGAAAAATACGATCGCGAGAGTCTGGTCCGCGACGCCTTGCCCCGCTGGATCCTCGCCTTTATTACCGTTGTGTGCGTCCTGCTGGCGTCCTTCCATTTGTACACTTCCTTTTCCGGGCCGCTGGTGGATATCGCCCAGCGCAGCATCCATCTCTATGTGCTGCTGGCTCTGGCATTCATCCTCTATCCGATCACCAAAAAAGGAGCGCGGAACCGGGTCCCCTGGTTTGATGCCATTCTGGTTATCGTCGCTTTTGCCATTGGCATTTATATGCTGGTGGTGACGGACCGGGTGATCACATCGGGCGGACGTATCAATCAGGTCGATATGGTGGTGGGCGCGGTGGCCATCCTGCTGGTGCTGGATGCCACCCGCAGGGTAACCGGCTGGGGCTTACCGATTCTGGCCGCTCTTTTTCTGGTCTACGGCTTCTACGCCAAGCTGTCTTTCTATCCACGGATCAACGAGGCTATCGTCCTGGCCACAGGCCGGCAGATCATGTCGCATCTGGTGTTCATCACCGAAGGCCTGCTCGGCACCGCCATCGCCGTATCCGCCAGCTACATCATCCTGTTCATTCTGTTCGGCGCTTTCCTGGTGAAATCCGGGCTGGGGCAGCTGTTCAATGATCTCGCCCTGGCCGTGGCGGGCCACACCCGGGGCGGTCCCGCCAAGGTGGCGGTGCTGGCCAGCGGTTTTCTCGGTTCCATCAATGGCTCGGCCATCGCCAACGTGGTAACCACCGGCGCCTTCACCATTCCGTTGATGAAGCGAACCGGCTACAAACCCAATTTCGCCGGCGCGGTCGAAGCCTCCGCCAGTGTCGGCGGACAGATCCTGCCACCGATCATGGGCGCCGCCGCCTTCATCATGGCGGAAGTGCTGTCGGTGCCCTACACCCAGGTGATCATGGCCGGCATCATTCCCGCCCTGCTGTTCTATCTGGGTGTGCTGTTCCAGGTGCATCTGCGCGCCATGCGCAACGGCCTGGAAGGGATTCCCAGATCCCAACTGACGCCGATCAAGGAAGTGATGATCAAGCGCGGCCACCTGCTGGTGCCGATGGCGGTATTGATGTGGTTGCTGTTCGAAGGGCGCGCGCCGTTCTTCGCCGCTTTCTGGTCCATCGCCGCCACGGTGCTGATCTGTGGCACCCGGCGGGTGACGATCGGCGCCACGATCCTGCTGACTCTGCTGATCTTCGAGCCGCAGCTGCGCGCCCTGATTCTCGGCAATCCCATTCCTTCCATGCCAACCAGCCGCCTGACTCTGTTCGCGGTCATCGCCATTCCGGTGCTGATCAACGCGGTTCGCGCCCGGCTTGGCCTGGTGGCGGAGAAGATGGATGTGGCCGATTGCCGTGACGCCATGACCGACGGCGTGCGCAACTCCATTCCCGTGGCCCTGGCCTGCGGCGCCGTGGGCATCATCGTTGGTATCGCCACCCTCACCGGTATCGCGCTGGAAGCCGCCGACGCGGTGGTGCAATTGGGACGGGCCATTCCCTACCCGACCCTGCAACTGCTGGCGACCCTGATGCTGACCATGATCGCGTCCATCGTGCTGGGCATGGGGCTGCCGAGCATCCCCACCTACATCATCACCAGCACCATGGCGGCGCCGATCCTGCTCAACCTGCCCTTGTTCCGCGAACTGGCCGGCGACAATGATACCGCCATCTTCATCGCCCACATGTTCGTCTTCTACTTCGGCATCTTCGCCAACCTGACACCACCGGTGGCCCTGGCCGCCTACGCCGGCGCCGGCATCAGCGGCGGCTCGCCCAACGCCACCGGCTTCCAGGCGATGAAACTGGCGGTGGCCGGCTTCGTCGTGCCTTACATGTTCGTGTTCGCCCACAACATGCTGATGATCGACGCCACCGTCGGCAACATCATCTGGGTGATCATCACCGGGACGGTAGGGGTACTGCTGTTGGCGGTGGCGGTGGAAGGCTATCTGCGGCGTCCGCTGGGCGCGGTGTGGCGTCTGCTGGCCCTGGCCGGCGCGCTGTCGCTGATCTATCCCGGCCTGTGGAGTGACGTGCTGGGGGCGGTGATTACGGTGACGTTGTTTTTGTTGGCGAAGAAAGAGGGTTCCGCGGCGCCGGTCGAGACCCGAGTCTAGGGCCGGTGCTCCCCCACGAATCGCGCCATCTAAGTGGCGCGATTCTCGCTCTTATGCCAAAATCGCGCCACAGAGGTCAAAAATCGCGCCACCATGAGTTCTCCGGACGCTGTGCTTCAAAGTCTTCAAGCCCACCCCGACGGCCTGAATATCAGCGAGCTTCTCGGGCTGCACTCGGACATTCCCCGACGCACGCTTCAGCGATGGCTGGCGGTTCTGGTCACCCAACGCAAAGTGCGAACGGCGGGCGCCGCCCGGGCCCGCCGCTACATTGCCATTTTCCCATGGGGGACACCGGCCAAATCGAGCGAACGGCGGTCACTTACGGCGGCGCTATCCTGGACCGCCTGCTGATCGATCTGTCCAGGGCCTCCTGCCACCTTGAGCAACACCTACTCCCGCTTGGCCGCCAACCTTCCGCTCATCCGCGCCAACCTCTGTCCATTGGCTTTCCTCGGCGTGCCGGAGCAGGCCTACAGCCGTGCCATCTTGGGAGTGTACGAACTGACACGCATCGAACTTCTGCGTGATCTCTACCTCTGGGCCTATGAATGCTCCACCCAGGAATACCTAGCCATCAAACAGGAACTCACGGAACTCGATCCGATGCGCCTGGCCTGGCACCAAAGGATCAGGGAGACGGTTCGTCAGGTGGTGCTCCGTGCCGACAGCCCCCCTGGACGTGATCAGGAACAGCCTGACAGATCTGACTTCCGAAGAGGAGAAGAGAAAAGTGGCGGACCTGATCATCGAGGAGCTACGCCGTCTCCACGAAGGCGTTCTGGCACGATACGGCCTGCGCCCGGCTGAGTTTCAGCGCTGGAGAGATGTGTAAGGCTACCGCTAGGCGGAGAAGTTGTTGAAGCCGTTTGGGTTGCGATTGGGCGTGCTATGAGAACAGGTTTCGGGGGGTTACGGTTGACGAGGCAGGGCCTCGCTTTCTGCCTGCGATTGCAAAGGCAAAAAGCGAGGCCTGCTTAGTTTCCCACAAGAAAGTTATCGACACTCCCCAGGTGCATACTTGGCCGGTAAAGTACCATTATCAGCAACAACCAGGCTTCGGGCCGTAGCTGTGGTATTGGTAGTCGAAGAACATGCCCAGTCAATTGCTCCGGTCACCCCAGCTGTAATCTGAGCACCTTGAACATTAGGAGTAAAGATCAGAGTCTTACCGGCCGCATCATCCGGCAAACCGGCAGCTGTAGCGCCTTTTAGAGTTACAGTGATAGCACCGGTTGCATTGTCGATTTCAACATTTTCCACCACCTTGCTCTGCTTCTCTGCTTGCGGCCGCGTGGCATATTCGTCAGCCGCAGCAGTCACACCTGCCAGACCATTGGTTTGGAAAGCTTCGCTGATCAAAGCTTTCGGAGAAGTAGCGGCGATGACGGCTTCAGACACCTTGGAACGGACGGTGTAGTCTTGATAGGCAGGTAGCGCGACCGCCGCCAGAATCCCGATGATCGCCACCACGATCATCAATTCAATCAGCGTAAAACCCTTTTGCACGTTTTTCATTGTTGCGTCTCCATAGCGGGAACTGTGTTTTCCGTGCTCACCCCCAAGGCGAGCGTCGCGCCTTCCCCAATGCAGCTACCGGGCCAATTTGCCTGAGCCAGGATTCACGGGGGCTGGAGACAAAGTGTGAACGGTGCACTCTGCCGCTTTGCGTCAGCCACTGACCGGTTTTGTCACCCTGAATGGACGGGTTTGGGCACCTGCTCGAATGGCCGCTCCGCTCCAGCAGTTGCTCTCCGTCAAGGAAGTGGGACCCGGTTCTCAGCCGCCGGGCACCGGCTCTTTACAGCCTGGACAAAGGCTGCCAATCTTCTGATACATAAGAATTATTTCCTATTCACGAACTCATTCTTTCCGACCCATGAGCAGTCCTCAATCATCCCTGAGCGGCCTCGCCCGCCGCCTGGTCAACGAAGGCCATCTGTCCACCGAGCAGGTGATGGAAGCGGCCGGCGCCGCCCGCCGGGAGCAGATGCCGCTGGTCCGGCGTCTGGTGGGCTCGGGTCTGCTGACCGCGGCCACCGTGGCACGGGCTTCCGCCGAGGAGTTCGGGGATCCGGTGATAGATCTGGATGCGTTTTCCCCGGATGTCCTGGTCAAGGACCTGGTGGATACCAAGCTGATCGCCCGCCACACCGTCCTGCCCCTGTACAAAAGGGGCAGCCGTTTGTTCGTCGCCGTCTCCGACCCCACCAATCTGCCGGCGCTGGAGGAAATCCGCTTCAATACCGGCCTCAACGTGGAAACAGTGATTGTCGAGGACGACAAGCTGACCCGTTGGATCGACCGGCTGGAGTCGGAGGCGGAGGGCAAGGCGTTCGCCGATCTCGACGAGGGACTGGACAATCTGGACGTGGCCAACGGTGAACCGGCCGCGGACGCCAAGGACGAGGCCAACGGCGCCGACGATGCCCCCATCGTTCGCTTCGTCAACAAGCTGCTGCTGGACGCCATCAAGGGCGGCGCCTCGGACCTGCACTTCGAACCCTACGAAAAGACCTACCGGGTACGGTTCCGTCAGGACGGTGTGTTGCAGACCATGTCCAAGCCGCCGATCAACAGCGCCAGCAAGATCGCCGCCCGGCTCAAGGTGATGGCGCGCCTGGATATTTCCGAACGGCGGGTTCCCCAGGACGGTCGCATCAAGCTGAAGATTTCCAAGAATCGCGCCATCGATTTCCGGGTCAACACCTGCCCCACTCTGTTTGGCGAAAAGATCGTGCTGCGGATTCTGGATCCGGACAGCGCCAAGATGGGTATTGATGCGCTGGGCTATGAACCCGAGCAGAAAGACATGTACATGAAGGCCCTGAACCAGCCCCAGGGCATGATTCTGGTCACCGGCCCCACCGGTTCCGGTAAGACCGTGTCTCTTTATACCGGCGTGAACATTCTCAACACGCCGGAGCGCAACATCTCCACCGCCGAGGATCCGGTGGAAATCAACCTGGAAGGCATCAATCAGGTCAACGTGAATCCCAAGCAGGGGCTGGATTTCTCGTCCGCGCTGCGGGCGTTTCTGCGTCAGGATCCCGACGTCATTCTGGTGGGGGAGATCCGCGATCTGGAGACCGCGGAAATCGCCGTGAAAGCGGCCCAGACCGGCCACCTGGTGTTATCGACCCTGCACACCAACAGCGCTCCGGAAACCCTGACCCGTCTGCGTAACATGGGGGTGCCGTCCTTCAATATCGCCACTTCGGTGAGTCTGATCATCGCCCAGCGCCTGGCCCGCCGCCTTTGCAGCCACTGCAAGGAAGCGGTGGATGTGCCCAAACCCTCGCTGCTTGCGATGGGTTTCACGGAACAGGACATCGAGAGTGGTTTTACTGTGTTCGGCCCGAAAGGCTGCCAAAAATGCAATAACGGCTACAAGGGCCGGGTGGGGATCTATGAGGTGGTCCGGGTCACGGACGGTATTGCCCGCATCATCATGCAGGATGGCAATTCCATCGAGATCGCCGACCAGTGCCGCAAGGAAGGCTTCAACGATTTGCGCCGCTCCGGGCTGCTCAAGGTGATGCAGGGGGTCACCAGTCTGGAGGAAATGGACCGGGTCACCAGCGGCCACTAGAACGTTCATGGGGACGTGTGCACGGAATTTCCGTGGCGCGAGACACGATTAAGGGGGATACAGGACGCCTATGGCTAAGACAGCGGCGCAGCAGAAAACCGCCACTTTTCTCTACGAAGGCCTTGATCGCAAGGGCAGTAAAGTCAAAGGGGAAATCAGCGGCAAGGGCCCGGCGCTGGTGCGCGCTGAATTGCGCCGCCAGGGCATTCAGGCACGCAAGGTGATCAAGAAACGGGAGCTGTCCCTGGGCGGCAAGAAGAAGATCAAACCCGCCGACATCGCCCTGTTCACCCGCCAGATGGCCACCATGATGAAAGCCGGCGTACCGCTGGTGCAATCCTTCGATATTGTCGCCGATGGTCTGGACAATCCATCGATGAAGGACGTGGTGCTGAAGATCAAGACCGAGGTGGAAGGCGGCAACAACTTCGCCGGAGCCCTGCGACAGCACCCGACACTGTTCGACGATCTGTACTGCAGCCTGATCGAATCCGGCGAGGCTTCCGGCTCGCTGGAGACCATGCTGGATCGTGTCGCGCTCTATAAAGAAAAAAGCGAGGCCTTGAAATCCAAGATCCGCAAGGCGGTGAAATACCCCATTGCCGTCATCTGTGTCGCCGTTATCGTCACCGGCATCCTGCTGGTAAAAGTGGTGCCCACCTTTCAGGAATTATTTGAAGGATTCGGGGCCGAGTTGCCGGCCTTTACCCAGTTCGTCATCGGATTGTCCGAAGGACTGCAGGCTCATTTTCTCCCCATACTGCTTGGAGCAGGCGCGATTATTGCCGGTTTCATCCAGGGAAGGAAACGGTCCCAAACCTTCAAGGACGCCGTGGATCGCCTGTTGCTGCGCTTGCCGATCATTGGCGACATCACTCACAAAGCCACCGTGGCCCGGTTTGCCCGAACCCTGTCCACCACCTTCGCCGCCGGTGTCCCTCTGATCGACGCCCTGGACGCCTGCGCCGGCGCCACTGGCAATGTGGTTTATCGCAAGGCGGTAGTGCAGGTCAAAGAAGACGTGGCCACCGGCCAGCAGCTACAATTCGCCATGCGTTCCACCGGTGTTTTCCCGCCAATGGCCTTGCAGATGACCGCCATTGGCGAGGAATCCGGGGCCCTGGACGGTATGCTTGGTAAAGTCGCCACCTACTACGAAGATGAGGTGGATAATCTCGTGGACGGTCTGACCAGCATGCTGGAGCCGCTGATCATGTCGGTGCTGGGTGTGCTGATCGGTGGCCTGATCATCGCCATGTATCTGCCGATCTTCCAACTGGGTCAGGTGGTCTGACCGACAACAAACAGGATAACGACATTCGTGTTTAGCTTTCTCGCCGACCAGCCCGCACTGCTCATTCTCTTCTGTACCGTGTTCGGGCTGCTGGTGGGCAGCTTTCTCAATGTGGTGATTCACCGCGTTCCGCGAATGATGGAGCGCACCTGGCGGCGCGAAGCCCAGGAAGTGCTGGAACTGCCCATCGAGGAAACCAGCCCTTACAACCTGGTGGTGCCCCGTTCCCGCTGCCCGCATTGCGACCACGCCATTCGCTGGCATGAGAACATCCCGGTGGTCAGTTGGCTGCTGTTGAAGGGACGCTGCAGCGCCTGCGGCCAGGGCATCAGTGCCCGCTATCCCTTGGTCGAGTTGCTCAGCGCCCTGATCGCCGCTGTTTGCGCCTGGCAGTTTGGCTATGGGGGCTGGCTGATATTCGTGCTGTTCGCCAGCTTTACCCTGCTGGCATTGGCGGCCATCGATCTGGATACCACGCTGCTCCCTGATGCCATGACCTTCCCGCTGCTGTGGGCAGGTTTGCTGGCGGCGCTGCTGGGCATCTCGCCGGTTGCCCTGCCGGACGCCGTCGTCGGCGCCATGGCCGGTTATCTGTCGTTGTGGAGCCTGTACTGGGTATTCAAGCTGGTCACCGGCAAGGAAGGCATGGGCTACGGTGACTTCAAACTGCTCGCCGCGCTGGGCGCCTGGCTGGGCTGGCAATATCTGCCGCTGGTGATTCTGTTGTCCTCGGTGGTGGGTCTGGTGTTCGCCATTGGCATGATGGCTCGTGGTGGCCTCAAAAAGGGTCAGGGCATTCCCTTCGGTCCCTATCTGGCCATTGCCGGCTGGATCGCGCTGCTATGGGGCGACACCATCGTCGGTGCTTATCTGGGTCTGTTTCAATTCTAGGATATCGCCTTCTCTGCCTACAAAGTTGCTGTGGGAGCTTGCCTGCAAGCGAATTGTGTTTCAGGGAAAGATTCGCTTGCAAGCAAGCTCCCACAGCGGCTTCGTGGCAACCCCTTTATGGCCAAGAGGCCGACGGCAGCCCGGGGAGGCGGCGTTCTGGATTTTTCCGGCTCCGCCGTGTAGTTTGCAGACCAGTTCCGGGTGGAGACAGAGCATGTATGTGGTAGGCGTCACCGGTGGCATTGGCAGTGGTAAAACCGCCGCCACCGATTTCCTGGCCCGTCTGGGCATTACCATCGTCGATGCGGATCAGGCATCTCGGATCGTGGTGGAGCCGGGGCAACCGGCACTCCATGCCATCGTCGATCGGTTCGGCGAGCGGATATTGCAGGAAGACGGCACACTCAATCGCCGGGCTCTGCGCGATATCGTATTCAGCAACGATCAGGCTCGGCGGGAGTTGGAAGCGATTACCCATCCGGCCATCGGCGACGAGCTGCGCCGGCAGATCCAGGACAGCGATAGCGATTACACCGTGCTGGTCTCGCCTTTGCTGCTGGAAGGGCGGCAAAAGGACATGACCCATCGCGTTCTGGTGGTCGACGTGCCCGGTGAAATTCAGGTGGCCCGTACCGTGAATCGGGATCAGGTCCCCATGGAGCAAGTGGAGGCGATCATGCGTGCCCAGCTGTCACGGGAAGAACGCCTGGCCCGGGCCCATGACGTGGTGACCAACGACGGTCCCCTGGAGCGGCTTCATCAGCAACTGGAACAACTGCATCAACGTTATCTGGAGTTAGCCCGACGCCATGGCGGATAACACCACTCGCATTTACCCCTGTCCCCATTGCAAGAAACCCACCCGCTGGGACGACAATCCCTGGCGGCCGTTTTGCAGCGAACGCTGCAAGATGATCGATCTGGGTGCCTGGGCCTCGGAGCAACATGTGATTCCGGGGGATCCGAACGCGCCGGTGGACGATCTCGACGACCCGGAGCGGTAATCAATCCACCCCGGGCCAGAAGGCGCGGATACCGGCGACGCCATAGGCGCCGTGCTCCCGGGCCGTGCTCAGATCATCCGGGGACAACCCGCCCAGGGCATAAAACACCAGCGGCCGCCCTTCGGTGAGCGTGGCGAAACCGTCCCATCCCATGGGCGCCACATCGGGATGCGTGGCGGTGGCCGCCACCGGCGATACCACCGCCATGGGGATATCCAGCGCCAGAGCCTGCTCCAGGGCCGCGGCATCGTGGCATGCGGCGGAGATCACGCCGGTAAACCCGTTCAGTTCCACCGTCGACGCGGCCATCAGAGCCCGGCGGCTCAGATGCAATCCGGCGGCCCGTTCCCGCGCCGCCAGCGCCGCATCATCCCGGACCCAGAAAGGCAGGCCCCGTTCACGGCAGCACGCCGCCAGCCTCGGCAGTGCCGGATCCTGACTCCAGCCACGCAGATACACACCCTGCCGTCGCGGGTCCAGCCGCTCCAACCCCTGGACCACGGCTGGCTCCTCGAGCCCCTCGGGCACCACCACCCACTCCGGCGGCAGTCTCAGCGCCAGCGCCACTGGGCGATTGGCGGCGGGAAACGCGCGCTCGGTGATATCGGCCAGCGGCACCCACTCCACCGGCTGGCCCTCGCGGCCGTGGGGCTCGCCGCTGTAGCGCCGCACCTCACAGAAATGCAGGGTGACCTTGAGGTCCGGGTAGCGGTGGCGCACGGTCATGAACGGCTCGCATCCGGTCACATCCAGTCCAAGCTCCTCATGCAGTTCGCGGGCCAGGGCAACGTCGAGAGCCTCTCCCGGCTCCACCTTGCCTCCCGGGAACTCCCAAAGCCCGCCCTGATGCTTGTGCTCCGGGCGGCGGCTCAGACACAAGCGTCCGTCTCCGTCGCGAATAATGCCCGCCACCACGGTGATTTCCGGAAGGCTCTCATGGGAATCAGACATGGTCAGGTACGATACTCGGCGTTGATTTTCACGTAGTCATAGCTGAAATCACAGGTCCACATTTGCCCCCGGCCCGCTCCCGCCGCCAGGTCCACACGGATGGTGATTTCCGGACGCGCCATGACGGCGGCGCCGCGTTCCTCGGTGTACTCATCGTCGACGCCACCTTCATTGACGATACGAACCTCATCCAGCCAGATCGCCACCCGGCTCACGTCAAGGGTATCGATCGGCGCGCGCCCCACGGCGGCCAGAATACGGCCCCAGTTGGGGTCGGAGGCAAACAGGGCGGTTTTGACCAGCGGGGAATGAGCAATGGTTTCCGCCACCACCAGGGCATCACCGTCGCTGGCGGCGCCTTCCACTTGAATCTCAACGAACTTGGAGGCCCCCTCAGCATCGCGGATCAGGGCCTGGGCCAGCTCCACGAACACCTGCTCCAGCGCCTGGAACACCAAGCGGGCAGCCTCGCTGTCCTGCTGCTCGATCGGCGCCGCCCCGGACTGGCCGGTGGCGATCAGAATGCAGGCGTCATTGGTGGAGGTGTCACCATCCACGGTGATGCGATTAAACGAAGCATCCGCCAACTGGCGCACCCAGCGATCCAGCAACGGCTTGGCGATATCCGCGTCGGTGGCGATGTAACCCAGCATGGTGGCCATGTTCGGTTTGATCATGCCCGCTCCCTTGGCGATGCCGGTGATATTCACCGGCACACCGCCAAGCTCCAGGCGGCGGCTGGCCACTTTCGGCACCGTGTCGGTGGTCATGATGCCTTCGGCGGCACGCCCCCAGCCATGCTCATCAAGAGTCTCCAGCGCCGTCGGCAAGCCGTTTTCGAACGGTTCCATGGCGAACGGTTCACCAATCACGCCGGTGGAAAACGGCAGCACTTCCGCCGGGTGGCACAGAGCCAGTTCCGACAGCAACACGCAGGTTTCCTCACACAGAGCCAGCCCCTTGTCACCGGTACCGGCGTTGGCATAGCCGGTATTGATCATCAGGTAGCGAGGCGCTTTTTCCGTCAGGTTACGGCGTGCCACCTGTACCGGCGCGGCCTGGAAGCGGTTGCGGGTGAATACGCCAGCGGCACGGCTGCCCGGCGCCAGCTCGATCACCACCAGGTCCTTACGTTGGGCTTTTTTAATGCCCGCTTCCACCGCGGCCAGGCGCACGCCGGCCACCGGAAACCACTGCGACTGCGTCATGTTCGATCCTTCACCAAGGGTCATGGAATGATGCGGGCCACCTGTTCGCGACCCTGATTAATAGCATGGCCTTTCCGGGCCGAAAGGGGCAAGGCCCCCGAACGCACCAACCCCGCCGATGGCGGGGTTGGATGGGAAAGCGCTCTCCCCTCGCGGGGAACCGCCATGATCACGTTTCCAGACGGCCGCAGCAGTGCTTGTACTTCTTGCCGGAACCGCAAATACAGGGTTCATTGCGGCCCACTTTGCGGCCTTCGCGCACCACCGGCTGGGCCACCCGCGGCGGCCCCTGGGTCTGGATACCGTCGCCGGACGCGGTGGGCGCGGCCATCTGCTCTTGTTGCGCCTTCATCCGCTCCGCCTGTATCCGGGCTTCTTCCTGGCGCTGGGCTTCCAGCCGTTCCACTTCGTCGTCGCGCCGCACCTCGAAATTATGCAGCACGCGAATCAGCTCGTGCTGGATCTGGTTCAGCATGGCCTGGAACAGCTCGAAGGCTTCCTTCTTGTATTCCTGTTTCGGGTTCTTCTGCGCATAGCCGCGCAAGTGGATGCCCTGGCGCAGATGATCCATGCTGGCCAGATGATCTTTCCAATGACGGTCAAGGATCTGCAGCATCAGGTGTTTTTCGATCTGGCGCAGGGTTTCCTCGCCAACTTCCTGCTCCTTGCGGCGGTATTCCTCTTCCATGGTCTCGATGACCTTTTCCACCACCCCGTCGATGTGCAGCCCGGTATCTTCCTTCAACCACTGGCTTACCGGTGCCCGGCAGCTGTACTCGCTCGCCAGGGTACGCTCCAGTCCATCCACATCCCACTGATCTTCCACCGAACCGGGCGGCATGTAGGCATGAATTTCATCCGGCATCACGTCACGGCGGATGCTTTCAATGGAAGACGCCAGGCTCTCGGATTCCAGAATCTGCTCGCGCTGGCTGTACACCACGCGGCGCTGGTCATTGGCCACGTTATCGTATTCAAGCAGGTTCTTCCGGATATCGAAGTTGCGCGCTTCCACCTTGCGCTGGGCATTCTCGATGGCACGGGTCACCCAGCGGTGCTCGATGGCCTCTCCGTCCTTCAGACCCAGTGAACGCATCATGTTACGTACCCGGTCGGAGGCGAAGATGCGCATCAGGTCATCTTCCATGGACAGGAAAAAGCGGGTGTAACCCGGATCGCCCTGACGGCCGGCGCGGCCACGCAGCTGGTTGTCGATACGGCGGGATTCGTGCCGCTCGGAGCCGATGATATGCAGGCCGCCGGCCTCCAGCACCCTGGCGTGATTGTCCCGCCATTCGTCCCGGATCTTCTGCGCCTCCGCCCCATCCGGATCCTCGAGATGCTTGATCTGCTCCTCGGGATTGCCGCCGAGCACGATATCGGTACCGCGGCCGGCCATGTTGGTGGCGATGGTCACGGTGCCCGGCCGGCCGGCCTGAGCAATGATCTGGGCTTCACGTTCGTGCTGCTTGGCGTTCAGCACCTGGTGTTTGATCTTGTCCTGATTGAGGCGATGGGACAGGTATTCGGAGGCCTCGATGGTGGCGGTACCCACCAGCACCGGCGCGCCTTTCTCGACACACTGTTTCACCTCGTCGACGATCGCTTCGAATTTTTCCTTCAGTGTCAGGTAGACCAGATCGTTGGCGTCGATCCGCGCCATCGGACGGTTGGTGGGGATCACCACCACGTCCATGCCGTAGATCTGGCGAAACTCCACTGCCTCGGTGTCGGCGGTACCGGTCATGCCGGAGAGTTTGTCGTAAAGGCGGAAGTAGTTCTGGAACGTGGTCGAGGCGAGCGTCTGGTTCTCCTGCTGGATGCGCACCCCTTCCTTGGCTTCCACCGCCTGGTGGATGCCGTCGGACCAGCGCCGGCCCGGCATGGTCCGGCCGGTGTGCTCGTCGACGATGACGATCTGGTCATTCTGCACCACATACTCCCGGTCCCGGTGGAACAAGGCGTGGGCCTTGAGGGCGGCGTGCACGTGATGAAGCAGCGTCAGGTTATGGGCCGCGTACAGGCTCTCCCCTTGCTCCAGCAGATCGTTCTCCACCAGCAACGACTCAATCAGTTGGTGGCCTTCCTCGGTCAGTTCCACCTGCCGCTGCTTTTCATCGATCACATAGTGACCGGTTTCATCGCCCTCTTCCGGCTGCGGCCGGAGCCGCGGCATCAGCAGATTGACCTGGCGATACAGTTCGGAGGAATCAGAAGCGGGGCCGGAAATGATCAACGGGGTACGGGCTTCGTCGATGAGGATGGAGTCCACTTCATCGACGATGGCGAAATTGAGTTTGCGTTGCACCCGGTCTTCCAACCGGAACGCCATGTTGTCACGCAGATAGTCGAAGCCGTATTCATTGTTGGTACCGTAAATGATGTCGGAACCATAGGCTTCGCGTTTTTCCGGCGCCGGCTGCTGGGAGTAAATAATGCCGACGCTGAGGCCGAGAAACTCGTACAGGGGACGCATCCAGTTGGCGTCCCGCTCGGCCAGGTATTCGTTCACGGTCACCACGTGCACGCCCAGACCGGACAGGGCGTTGAGGTAAGCCGGCAAGGTCGCGGTGAGAGTTTTACCTTCACCAGTACGCATCTCGGCGATACGCCCCTCGTGCAACGCGATCCCGCCCAGCAGCTGCACATCGAAATGGCGCATCCCCATGATGCGGGTGGCGGCCTCGCGGACCACGGCGAACGCTTCCGGCAACAGTTCATCCAGCGTCTTGCCCTCGGCGAAGGCGGCCCTCAATTCGCCAGTCTTGGCTTTCAGCGCCTCGTCATCCAGTTTGGCCATGTCGTCACCAAGCGCGTTGATCGCCGTGACCAGGCGGCTCATACGCTTGAGTTCACGGTCATTCTTGGTGCCGAAGACTTTCTTTGCGATGGAAGACAGCATGAAACGTCCGTTTTTTCTCAATGGGTGGAGCAGAGCGCCCCGCGCTAAGGAGGGATCATTCTACTCACGAGATTGGGTAGGGGCGACCATAATTCAAGCCTTGGGCGGAGGAATCAAGACCCGGGCGACGGCCCCGGGCCATTGGGGGCGCTTGACAGCACCCCGGTTCTCACCCGCTTCCGCCGTTAGCGGCGCGCCCGGGCAATATAAGGGGAGGGATCCACCTGCTGGCCGTTCTTCAACACTTCATAGTGCACATGGGGACCGGTGGAACGGCCGCTGGTTCCGACGATAGCGACGGTATCACCGGTGCGCACGATATCTCCCACTTCCACGGTGACACTCTTGGCGTGGGCATAGCGGGAACTGATACCGTTACCGTGATTGATTTCCACCAACTGCCCGTAGCCGGTTTTCTTGCCAGCGAAGGTGACGACACCGGACGCGGTGGCAATGATCGGCGACCCGTCCCGGGCGGCGAAATCCACGCCTTTGTGCCAGGCCACCCGGCCACTGAACGGATCGGTGCGGCGGCCATAGCGGCTGGACATCCAGCCATGCGGAATCGGCCGGCCGGACAGGAAGGTTTCATCCTTGAGCTGGCGATTGGCCAACAGCTTTTCCAGGATGTCCAACTGTTGCTCGCGCCGCTGCAAAGCACTGGTCACCCGCTCCAGCTCCTGCATGAACGACGGCGGCGTAAAGCTGCTGCTGCCCTCCACCTCCGGACCGCCGATGGCCGGGGCGCTGCTGAAATCGAATTCCTGGCTGTCGATGCCGGCCACGTCCACCAGACGTTCCCCGAGAGCATCCAGACGCACCAGTCGTGCTTCGGTGTCCGCCAGTTGCAGGGTCAAGGCGCGAAACTGTTCCGCGCTGAGACGGGACAGGTCCGCCACTTCACGCTTCTGCTCGTCAAGTTCGCTCTGGAACCGCTCGGCCACGGCTTCGGTGTACGCCGGCGGCGCCAGTTTGTAATTCAGCCAATAAGCGCCGGTACCCAGGGCCACCGGCAGCGCCACCATTATGAAAAGCGCCAGATACAGCCAGGATCGGGACAACTGCACCGATCGGGCATGGCCGCCCTTGCTGTTAAGCCATATGATGTTCATGAGTGTGGAAACACCCCTTCCAAAAAGTCTTCAGGCCAACGGTCCGAGGGCCCACGGAATATCCATTCATAAATGACAATGCCGGTGGTGCCGGGCGGCACCGTCCCCCGCTGGTCTCCCCGGTTTCCTTCGTGCCACCCGGCCGGTTATGGTCTGGCCGTGGTTCGACGAGCCCGGTGTAGCTGGCGAGAGACTTATCGTTTTTTTACAATTAGCCGGGTAGTGTAAGGAAATACCATGGCCAACACAAACCGGCCCCAAAACCTCGGGGCGCTGCTCAAACGCCACCCCAGACTGGGGCGGCTGGCGTCCAATGCCCGCGCCCAGCCCGCGCCCTCTCAAAGCCGGGATCCGCGAGCGTGCCTGCCGCCCGCGCTGCGTGACCGGGTCATGCTGGTGGAAGAATCGCAGCGCTGGCTGGCGCTGGTGGAAAACAGCGCCACCGCGCAGTTGTTGCGCTTCCATCTGCCCCGGCTGCAACGGGCTCTGCCCGGCGGCGCCAGCGTCAAAATCGTGGTGACCGGGCGGCGCCAGCTTGATGGCGGCTCCGGCTCCTCCACGCACGCCATTGATGAAGGCAAATACCGTGCCATGGGGCCGGTTCTGGATGAGGAAAGTGCGGCTCATATTGCTCGCGCGGCGCGTGACATGGACGATCCGGGCCTGCGTGAGGCCCTGGCCCGATTGGCCAGCCGGGTCAAAAAGTGACGAAAAGGGTCATTTGGAGGGCGTAATTGCCCACCCCGGCCGCGGGAGGGTGGCCGGGGTGGATCGGGGAAGCGCACCGTTATTCGGCGGTGGCCAAAGGTCCAGCGTAGGAGATCGGCGCCGCGTCAGCGTCCTCGAACGTCACCACTTCGTAGGCGTCCGGCTGGCTCAGCAGTTCGCGCAGCAGGGCGTTGTTCAAAGCGTGACCGGACTTGTGGCCCACGAATTCGCCAATCAGGCTGTAGCCCAACTGATACAGGTCGCCGATGGCGTCCAGCATCTTGTGCTTCACGAATTCGTCGTCGTAACGCAGACCGTCCTCGTTAAGGATGCGGTATTCGTCCACCACGATGGCATTGTCGACACTGCCGCCCAACGCCAGGTTCTGGCTGCGCAGGAACTCGATATCACGCATGAACCCGAAGGTCCGGGCGCGCGCCACTTCCTTCACGAACGAGGTCGTGGAGAAATCGATGCTCGCCAGCTGATCGCGTTCCTCGAAGACCGGGTGGTCGAATTCGATCGAGAAAGTCACCTTGAACCCGTCAAAAGGCACGAAAGTGGCAACCTTGTCGCCTTCTTTCACCGTCACCTTCTTCTTGATCCGGATGAACTTCTTGGCCGCCTCCTGCTCACGGATACCCGCGGACTGCAGCAGGAACACGAAGGGCCCGGCACTGCCATCCATGATCGGGACTTCCGGTGCCGACAACTCCACATAGGCGTTATCGACTCCCAGCCCCGCCATGGCGGAGAGCAAATGCTCGACCGTGCCCACCTTGACGCCGTTCTGCACCAGGGTCGTGGACAAGGTGGTTTCGCCCACACTGTGGGCCCCCGCCTTGATCTCCACTACCGGGTCCAGATCCACGCGGCGAAACACGATGCCAGTGTCCACCGGCGCCGGACGTACCGTCAGGTAGACTTTCTCACCGGTATGCAACCCTACGCCGGTGGCGCGGATTACGTTTTTGAGTGTTCGTTGTCTGATCATCGATCCGTCACAAAGCTACCGGTATCCTGAAAAATAAGGATACTGCCATCCTCGAAGCGTTATAAGAGGATAAGTATACCCAAAATCCCCTTACCGCACCATTGACCGTGCCTATCGCGCCGTTAGCCGCGCCGCCGTCAGTCGGCCTGACGGCGGAGGAAGGTCGGGATATCAATGAAGTCCAGATCTTCCGCGGTATTCACCGCGCCACGGCCGGAACCGCCCATGCTTTGCTGCACGGCACGACGGCGCTCGACGGCGGGACGCTCCAGGTCGTTGTAATCGACCCGGCCTTCCGCGCCCAGAGAGTTCTGACGGCCACGCACCACTTTCAGTTCCTGCTGGGCACCCAAACCGGTGGCGACCACCGTTACGCTGATATTGTCGCCCATATCCGGATCGATGGCCGTGCCGATGATCACATTGGCTTCCTCGCTGGCCAGCTCGCTGACGATGTCACCCACCTCGGAGAACTCATCCAGAGCGATGGACTCGTTGGCGGTGATGTTGATCAGGATGCCACGGGCGCCACGCAGATCCACATCCTCCAGCAGCGGGCTGGAAATGGCGGCCTGAGCGGCTTCGGCGGCTCGGTTGTCGCCGGTGGCGATACCGGTGCCCATCATCGCGGTACCCAGCTCACTCATCACCGTGCGCACGTCGGCGAAGTCGACGTTGATCATACCGGGCCGGACGATCAGGTCGGCGATCCCTTTCACCGCGCCCTGCAGTACTTCGTTGGCCGCTTTGAACGCGTCCAGCAGGGTGGTGGAACCGCCCAGCACCGACTGCAGCTTCTCGTTGGGGATGGTGATCAGGGAGTGCACCTGGTCACGCAGAGCCTGGATGCCTTCCTGGGCGGAGCGCATGCGCTTCTTGCCCTCGAACGGGAACGGTTTGGTCACCACCGCCACCGTGAGGATACCCAGTTCCTTGGCGATCTCGGCCACCACCGGCGCCGCGCCGGTACCGGTACCACCGCCCATGCCGGCGGTGACGAATACCATGTCCGCGCCGTCGAGCAACTCGGCGATGCGGTCACGGTCCTCCAGCGCCGCCTGCCGGCCGATTTCCGGGTTGGCACCGGCACCCAGACCCTTGGTCACCTGGCTGCCCAGCTGAATCACGGTCTTGGCCGAGGAGTTGCGCAGGGCCTGTGCGTCGGTATTGGCGCAAATGAAATCCACGCCTTCCACGTTAGAGCGCACCATGTGGTCCACGGCGTTGCCGCCGCCGCCACCAACGCCCACCACTTTGATCACCGCGCCATGGGGTACGGAATCTTCCAGTTTGAATTGCATAATTGATCTCCCGCTTGTTGCTTCCCTGGTACTGCTGTTTTTTCAATTCCGGCCGCCTTGGCGGCCGGGCCTGAAACCGTTGCAAATCGACTTAGAAATTGCCCTGGAACCAGCGCTTGAAGCGCTCGACCCAGTTCACCTGTCCACCACCGGCCTGGGCGCGCGCGCTCAAGCCTTCCTTTTCCATCCGCAGCCCGTAGAGCAGCAAGCCCACGGAAGTGGAATAAATCGGGTTGCGCACCACATCGGTGAGCCCGGCCACGCCCTGCGGCGTACCCAGCCGCACCGGCATATGGAAAATTTCCTCCGCCAGTTCCACCGCGCCTTCGATCTTGGAGGAGCCGCCGGTGAGCACGATGCCGCCGGGGATCAGGTCCTCGTACCCGGACCGGCGGATTTCCGCCTGGATCAGGGTGAACAGCTCGTCGTAACGCGGCTCCACCACCTCGGCCAGATTCTGGCGGCTGAGGGTCCGTGGCGGCCGGTCGCCGACGCTCGGCACCTTGATGGTTTCGTCGGCGCCGGCCAGTTGCGTCAGCGCGCAGGCGTACTTGATCTTGATCTCGTCGGCGTGCTGTTTCGGCGTGCGCAGCGCCATGGCGATATCGTTGGTGACCTGATCACCGGCAATCGGAATATTGGCGGTGTGGCGGATCGCCCCTTCGGTGAAGATGGCGATATCGGTGGTGCCGCCGCCGATGTCGACGATACATACGCCCAATTCACGCTCGTCCTCGGTAAGCACCGAATAGGCGCTGGCCAGTTGCTCGAGGATGATGTCCTCCACTTCGAGACCGCAGCGGCGCACGCATTTTTCCACGTTCTGGGCGGCGTTCACGGCGCAGGTCACCAGGTGCACCTTGGCTTCCAGACGCACCCCGCTCATGCCCACCGGTTCGCGCACTCCTTCCTGGTTGTCCACCACGTATTCCTGCGGCAGCACATGCAGGGTCTTCTGGTCCGCCGGAATCGCCACCGCCTGGGCGGCGTCGATGACGCGGTCGATATCCGCCTGCATCACCTCCCGGTCACGGATGGCGACAATGCCGTGGGAGTTGAGGCTGCGCACGTGGGATCCGGCGATGCCGGCGTAGACCGAGTGGATCTGGCAGCCGGCCATCAGCTCCGCCTCCTCCACCGCCCGCTGGATCGAGCGCACCGTGGCCTCGATATCCACCACCACGCCTTTCTTCATGCCGCGGGAGGGCTGCGACCCAAGGCCCACCACCTCGACGGTGCCTTCGCTGGTCACCTGACCGACGATCGCCACCACCTTGGAGGTACCGATGTCCAGTCCCACGATCATGTTGTCCATTGCGTTCGCCATTAGCGCCTGCCTCGATCCGTTATACTTTGCCCGCCCGGCGGGCGGATGCCGCTTGCGCGTCCTGGTCATCCCGCCAGGTGACCGCCACGCCATCGGCGTAGCGCAGATCCACCCGGGCCACGCCGCGACTGTCGGTGCTCAGCACCCCGCGGTACAACCGCACGAAGCGGCGCAGCTTGTTCACGTACTGTTCCCGATCCACCACCAACTGCATGTTGTTATTCAGGGTCAGGCGGGCGGTGAGACGCGCGTTCACCTCCATCCGCTCGATCCCCAGGCCAATGTCGCTGAGCAGCTTGGCCATGCTGTGGTAGTAACTCATTACTTCGTCGAGCCGTTGCTCCGGTCCGTTCAAGCGCGGCAGCCCGGAAAGGTCGTACTGCTTCAACGCCTTGAACGGTTCGCCGGTATTGGAGACCAGCAAGGTCTCGTTCCATACCGCCACCGGTTCCCGCTCGGTAACGGTGAGCACCACGGTATCCGGCCACTGGCGCCGCACCGAGACGTCCGCCACCCAGCTCAGTTCCCGCGCCTGGTCATAGATCCGGTCCAATGGCGCAGTAAAGTAGTTGGCGTCACGCACCAGGGCAGCCAGCTTGGTCTGCACCTGCTGCTGACGGCGGACATCGGTGACACCGTCCACGCCCACCTTGCGCACCGGGTAGTGATCCAATACCCGCGGCAGGTAAATCACACCGCCCACCAGCACCGCCGCCACCAGGGCCACCAGCACCGCCGGCACCGCCGCCGCCAGGCGCTCACGCAGCGGCACCCGGGGCGTCTTGCGCCGGACGCTGGAAGCACCACGGGAACGTGGTTGCGCTCCCTTTTGACGGCGAGGCGCCTTAGCCACGGCGTTTACCTCCTTTGCGCGGCGGGAACCGGTCCACCGCGTCCAACAGAATCCGCGCCACCAGAATCGGGAACTCATCACCGGCGGCACGGGCGGCCATCGGCACCAGGCTGTGGTCGGTCATGCCGGGCACCGTGTTCACTTCCAGCAGTTGCCAGCGACCCTGTTCGTCACGCATCACATCGACGCGCCCCCAGCCCTGGCAACCCACCACCTTGAAGGCCCGCAGCGACAGCGCCCGCAGTTCGCTCTCGTCCTCGTCGCTGAGCCCCGCCGGACACAGGTACTCGGTGCTGTTGGACTGGTACTTGGCCTCGTAGTCATAGAACTGATTCGGTGTCTTCAACCGGATCGCCGGCAACACCTGCTCACCAACCACGGAAACGGTGTACTCGGGGCCATTGACCCAGGCCTCCACCAGCACTTCGCTGTCGTACTGGCGGGCGTCATCCAGCGCCCTGCGCAGTTGCGTCTCGTCCTCCACCTTGGCCATGCCAATGGAGGAACCCTCATGGGCCGGCTTCACCATCAGCGGGAAGCCCAATTCGGCCAGCGCCTCGCCGTCATCATCCGCGCCCACCACATGGAACGCCGGAGTCGGCAGACCAACGCCTTTCCACAGCCATTTGCTGCGCACCTTGTCCATGCCGATGGCCGAGGCCATCACCCCGGAGCCGGTGTACGGCACACCGAGATGTTCCAGCACGCCCTGGATCACGCCGTCCTCGCCACCACGGCCGTGCAAGGCGATGAAGGCCACGTCAAAGCCCTTGAGGGTCTCGACCCCCACTTCCGACGGATCCACCAACTCAGCGATCAATCCCAATTGGCGCAGCGCCTGATGGACCTCGGCACCGCTTTTCAGGGATACCGGGCGCTCGGCCGAGCTGCCGCCGGCCAGCACCGCCACCCGACCGATGCGTGCCAATCGTTGTTTCATGGCGTTATCGATCATCATGACCGTTCTCCTCTCACCCGCTCGGCCAGATCCCGCGCGATCGTTCCCACGTTACCGGCCCCCTGGGTCACCAGCAGATCACCGTCGCGCAGCAGGTTCTCCAGCAAGGCGGGCAGTTTCGCCGGGTCGTCGACGAACACCGGTTCCACCTGGCCGCGCTGACGGATACTGCGACACAGGGCACGAGCGTCGGCGCCCGGCACCGGCTCCTCGCCGGCGGCATACACTTCCAGCATCAGCAGCACATCCACCCGCGACAGCACCTCGACGAAATCCTCGTAAAGGTCCTGGGTCCGGGTATAACGGTGCGGCTGAAACAGCATCACCAGCCGCCGTTGCGGCCAGCCCTCGCGGATCGCCGCCACGGTGGCGGCCACTTCCCGGGGGTGGTGACCGTAATCGTCCACCAGGGTGGCGCCGCCGCCCTGGCAGGGGTATTCACCAAGCACATCGAAGCGCCGGCCCACCCCGCTAAAGCCGTTCAGGGCACGCACGATGGCCTCATCCGGAGCCCCTTCATCACTGGCCACGGCAATCGCCGCCAGCGCATTCAGAATGTTGTGACGCCCCGGCATGTTCAGAGTGATCTCCAGCGGTTCACCCTCGGCGCGCACCACCCGGAAACTGGTGCTCATGCCGTGGGCGCTGACCGCTTCGGCGCGCAGATCCGCGTCCTCGTCGAAGCCGTAGCGGATCACCTGCCGGTTCACCCGCGGCAGTAACCGGCGCACCACCGGATCATCGACGCACATCACCGCCACGCCGTAGAACGGCAGATTGTGGAGAAACTCGATGAAGGTATTCTCCAGGCGGGCGAAATCACCGCCGTAGGTGTGCATATGGTCGGCATCGATGTTGGTGACGATGGCACTCATCGGCTGCAGGTGCAGGAAGCTGGCATCGGACTCGTCCGCCTCGGCCACCAGATAACGGCTCTGACCCAGGCGGGCGTTGGTGCCGGCACTGTTGAGACGGCCGCCGATGACAAAAGTCGGGTCCAGTCCGGCCTCACCGAGAATCGCCGCCACCATGGAAGTAGTGGTGGTCTTGCCGTGGGTACCGGCCACCGCGATGCCGTGACGGAAGCGCATCAGCTCCGCCAGCATCTGCGCTCTCGGCACCACCGGGATACGCAACTCGTGGGCACGCGCCACTTCCACGTTATCCGCGCTCACCGCGGTGGAGGTCACCACCACGTCGGCGCCTTCAATGTTCTCGGCGCGGTGGCCAATGTCCACGCGCACGCCCAGCCGGCGCAGACGTACCACCACCGGCGACTCCTTGATGTCACTGCCGCTGACCTGGTAGCCCTGGTTGGCCAGCACCTCGGCGATACCGCACATCCCGGCGCCACCGATGCCGACAAAATGGATGCCGCGAATGCGCCGCATCTCCGGCACCACATGGCTGTTGGCGGCCTGGTTACTGGCGGCGACGTTATCGGCCATCGGCCACCTCCTCACAAAGTCGGGCCACTCGCTCGGCGCTGTCGGCGATGGCCAGTTGACGGGCACGGCAGGCGAGTTCCGCCAGCGCGTCCCGCTCGGTCATGCCGGCCAGGCTGCGCGCCAGGGCGCTGGCGTTCATATCCCGCTGCGGCAGCATCAGGGCGGCGCCACGATCCACCAGCCAGTTGGCGTTCAGAGTCTGGTGGTCGTCCACCGCCGTCGGCAGCGGCACGAACAACGCCGCCACGCCGGCGGCGGCCACTTCCGCCACGGTCAGGGCGCCGGCACGGCAGACCACCAGATCGGCCCAGTCATAGGCCTGCGCCATGTCATCGATGAATTCGGTCACCGTGGCGTTGAGCCCCAACGCCTTGTATACCGGCCGGGCCTCCTCGGCGCGGCCACGACCACATTGGTGGCGCACTTCCAGGTGTGGCCCCAGCGCGGCCAGCAGCAGTTCCGGCAAATCCTGATTCAAGGCCAGAGCGCCCTGGCTGCCGCCCAGCACCAGCACCCGCAGGGGGCCGCGCCGGCTGGCGTAGCGCTGGGCCGGATCGTTCAGGCCGGTGATCTCCTCGCGTACCGGATTACCCACCCAGATAGCGCCGGGCATGGCCCCTTCGAAGCCTTCCAGCACCTGATCACTGAAGCGGGCCAGCAACCGGTTGGTCATTCCCGGTACCGCATTCTGTTCGTGAATCACCAGAGGCACGCCGCACAGCCGCGCGGCGATACCGCCGGGGGCGCTGACGAAGCCACCGAAGCCCACCACCAGCACCGGCCGCTCGCGGCGAATCACCGACCGGGCCTGCCATACCGCGCGGATCAACTGCAGTGGGCCGATCAATTTGCGTTTGAGGCCGCCACCGCGCAGCCGTCCCACGCCCAGGGTCGCCACCGGGAAGCCGTAACGCGGCACCAGCCGCGTTTCCATGCCGTCCTCGGCACCCAGCCAGAGGATGCGGTAACCGGCGGCCTGCAATTGCTCGGCCACGGCCAGCGCGGGGAAAACGTGGCCACCGGTGCCGCCGGCCATGATCAGGATGGTCCCGCTCATCGCTTCGCCCTCCCCCGCGCTTGCAGTTCCTGCTGCTCCGCGCTGGCGCGCAATACCAGCGCCACCATCACCGCGGAAATCACCAGCGAAGAACCGCCATAGCTGACAAAAGGCAAAGTCAGCCCCTTGGTGGGCAGGACACCCATATTGACTCCCAGATTGATGAACGCCTGGGCGCAGAACACAAAGGCGATGCCGTAAACCACATAGGCGTGGTAGAGAAAACCCCGTTGCTCCAGGTTGTGGCCGATACGGAACACGCGCCAGCCGAGCAGGCCGAAGCCGAAAATCAGCAGCAAGGTACCGAACAGCCCCCACTCCTCCGCCAACACCGCGAAAACGAAATCGGTGTGCGCTTCCGGCAGGTAAAACAGTTTCTGCACGCTGTTACCCAGACCCACGCCAAACCAATGGCCGCGACCAAAGGCGATCAGGCTCTGCGTCAGCTGATAGCCGGACCCGTATTGATCCGCCCAGGGATCGAGAAAACTCATCAGCCGCGCCACCCGGTAGGGCTCCGCCACGGCCACCAGGGCCGCCAGGCCCACCGCCACCAGCCCGATCAGCAGGAATCGCAGGGTCGGCACACCGGCCAGGAACAACATGCCCATGGTGGTGATACCGAGCACCACCACGGCGCCGAAATCCGGTTCCAGCAACAGCATGAAAGTCAGCAGCCCGAGCACCCCCAGCGGCACGAAAAAAGCCTTCCACTGGGTTTCCAGTTCCGCCTTGCGCTGGGCCACGTAACCGGCCAGGTAAAGCACGAAACACAGCTTGACGATCTCGGAGGCCTGAATCGTCATACCCGGCAGCGCGATCCAGCGCGTGGAGCCGTTCACTTCACGGCCCAAACCAGGGACGAACACCAGAACCAGCGCCACCACCGCCACCGGCAGCATGGCGAAGCGCAGCCGCTCCAGCAGTGCCAGCGGCACACAGCAGTACACAGCGGCGCCGATGCCCAGGCTGATCAACAAATAAGTGCCATGGCGGATGCCGTAATAGAACGGGTTATCCAGCCGGGTTTCGGCGATCTGCAGCGACGCGGACGTCACCATCACCAGCCCCACCAGCGTCAGACCGATCGCCGACCACATCAAAACCTGATCGAGCTGCCCGGCCCGCGGGCGCATCAACACACTAGCCATGGCTCACCTCCCGGGCATGCCGGGCGAAATCATCGCCGCGTTCGGTGTAGCCGCTGTACATGTCGAAGGAGGCGCAGGCCGGCGACAGCAGCACGGCGTCACCGGGCTGGGCCAGTTGCCGCGCCCGTGTCACCGCCTCGGCCATGGTCTCGATCCGTTCACGAGGCACGCCGATCAGACCGTCCGCCACCTTGTCCGCGTCTTCACCGAGCAGCAGCGCCGCGCGCAGGTATTGCCGGGCAGGCTCCGCCAGCGGAGAGAAATCCTGCCCCTTGCCCTGCCCGCCGGCGATCAGAATCACCTTGCCGTTGATGGCTTCGCCAATGCCGGTCAACGCCGCCAGCGTGGCGCCCACATTGGTGGCCTTGGAATCGTTGAACCAACGCACGTCGCCGGCTTCCGCCACCATCTGGCAGCGATGGGGCAAGCCCTGGAACGCACACACCGTGGCCAGCGCGGTCTCCCGTTCCAGCCCCAGGGCATCGGCCATGGCCAGCACCGCCAGTACGTTCATGGCGTTGTGATGGCCGGTGAGCGTCAGCTGGTCCAGCGTCAACAGGGTCTCGCCCTTGTAAAGCAGAGCGTTCCGGTCGCTGTCGAGCCGATAGTCCGCTTGCGGGTGGCTGCCGAAGGTCACCTCCCGCGGCACCGGCACCTGAGGGCGGGTGGCCACGTCATCGCGATTCCATACCGCCACCTGACAGCCGTCGTAGATGCGCTGCTTGGCCGCCAGGTAGTCACTGAAGCGGTTGTAGCGATCCAGATGGTCCTGGGACACATTGAGGATCGTGGCCACCTGGGCATTCAGGCTGTAGGTGGTCTCCAACTGGAAGCTGGACAGCTCCAGGACGTACAGACCGGCGTCGCTGGCGAGCAGATCCAGCGCCGGGATTCCCAGGTTGCCGCCAACCCCCGGCTGACGGCCGCAAGCTTCGGCCACTTCACCGAGCAGGGTGGTGACGGTGCTCTTGGCATTGGAACCGGTGATCGCCACCAGCGGGCGGCTGGCGGCACGGGCGAACAGTTCGATGTCGCCGATCACTTCCTTGCCTTCCGCGATCTGCGCGGCGATGGCCGGGGTGGAAATCGCCACGCCGGGGCTGACGATCAAACGGCGGGCACGTTCCATCCAGCCTTTCTTGAAGCCGCCGGTATGCACCTTCAGTTTGGGGAATTCCGCGTGCAGATCATCCAGGCCCGCCGGAGCCTGACGGGTGTCGAGAGCGCGCACGGCCATACCCTGCCCCTGCAAATAGCGGAGCACGGAGCGGCCGGAAACACCCAGGCCAATGACCAGATCAAACGCGTCCTTCGTCATCCTTACCTCAGTTTCAGGGTCGCCAGACCCACCAGTACGAGCATTACGGTAATAATCCAGAACCGGACGATGATCTTCGGTTCCGGCCACCCCTTCAGTTCAAAGTGGTGGTGAATGGGCGCCATGCGGAAGATGCGCCGGCCGGTGAGCTTGAACGACGCCACCTGCAACATCACCGAAACGGTCTCCATCACGAACACACCGCCCATGATGAACAGCACGATTTCCTGGCGGACGATCACCGCCATCACGCCGAGCACCGCGCCCAGCGCCAACGCGCCCACATCGCCCATGAACACCTGGGCCGGATAGGCGTTGAACCAGAGAAAACCAAGCCCCGCTCCGCACAGACCGGCGACGATCACCACCAGTTCGCCGGCACCGGCGATATAGGGGATCTGCAGGTAGGTGGCGAACTCGGCGTGGCCACTGGCGTAGGCAAAAATACCCAGCGCCGCCGCCACCAGCACGGTGGGCATGATCGCCAGCCCGTCCAGGCCATCGGTCAGGTTGACCGCGTTGGAGGTGCCGTTGATGACGAAATAGGTCAGTACCACATAGAACCAGCTCAGGTTGATGGCCACGTTCTTGAAGAACGGCACGATCAATTGCGTTTCCGCCGGGCTTTGCGCGGTGAAGAACAGCACCAGTGCCGCACCCAGCGCCCCCACCGACTGCCAGAAGTATTTCCAGCGCGCCGGCAGGCCGCGCGGGTTCTTTTCGATCACCTTGCGCCAGTCGTCCACCCAGCCGACGGCGCCGAACACCACCAGCACACCCAGTGTTACCCAGACGTAGCGATTGGACAGGTCCGCCCACAGCAGCGTCGCCACGGCGATGGAAACCAGGATCAGGCCGCCGCCCATGGTCGGCGTGCCGGCCTTGCTCAGATGGCTCTTCGGGCCATCGTCCCGGATCGCCTGGCCGACCTGTTTTTCCTGCAGTTTGCGAATCATCACCGGCCCGATCCAGAACGCCAGGAACAGCGCGGTGAGCACCGCCATGATGGCGCGCATGGTGATGTACTGGAAAACCAGAAATCCGCTGTACAGGCTCGATAGATTCTCCGCCAGCCAAAGCAGCATTTAGTGTCCCCCCTTGAGTTCTTCAAGCCGGTGCACCACAAGCTCCATGCGGGCAGTGCGTGAGCCTTTCACCAATACCGTGCCGCCAGCGTCGAGAACCGTGCCGGCGCGCGCGGCGGCGTCATCGTGATCCGTGGCCAAAACAGCGCCTTCGCCGAAACCCGCCGCGGCGGCTTCCGCTCCCGGCATGGCAATCAAAAGATCCAGATCCCGGGCCGCCTCTTCGCCCAGGGCACGCATGATGTCACCGGCGCCGGGCCCCAATTCCCCCAAAGCCCCCAGCACCAGAGTTCGCGGCGCCGGCCTGTCGGCCAGCCAGCGCACCGCCACCCGCACCGATCCAGGGTTGGCGTTGTAGGTGTCGTCCACCAACAGGCCACGCCCCAGCGTCTTCAGATTCATCCGCCCCGGCACCGGGCTCAGCGATTGCCAGCGGTCGACCACATCGGCCAGTTCCACACCCAGAGCATTGACCGCGCCCAAGGCCAGCAGCGCATTCTGTACCTGATGGGCGCCGGCCAGCGGCACCCGCACCGGCAGCCCCTGAGGCATCAGCCGGAAACGCACTTCACGGTCCTCCAGAACCACCTCTTCGGCCCGCAGCGCGCCATCCGCGCCGCCGACCCGGACCACGTTCAAGCCGTGCCTGGCGGCTTCCCCGGCGAAAAAGTCGGCGAAGCCATCGTCATTGTTGATCACCGCGGTGGCCCCCGGCTCACAGCCGGTGAAGATTTCCGCCTTGGCGCGGGCAATGCCTTCCATGGTGCCGAAGCCCTCCAGATGAGCGCCGGTCACATTGGTGATCAACACCACCCGCGGCCGCACCAGGGAGCTGGTCCAGGCGATTTCACCCGGCGCATTGGCACCCAGTTCGATCACTGCCTGACGCACCTGATCATCGAACCGTAGCAGCGTCAGCGGCACGCCGATGTCGTTGTTGAGATTGCCTCGGGTGGCCAGGGTCCCTTCGCCCAGCAACGCGGCGATCATTTCCTTCACCGTGGTCTTGCCGGCGTTGCCGGTCACCGCCACCCGGGGCACCGGGAACCCGGCGGCGTAACCCGCCGCCAGCAGGCCCAGCCCGCGGCGCGAATCCGCCACCGTCACCTGGGACTCGAAAACGTCCTGATCCGTCTCCACCAGAGCGGCCACGGCGCCGGCTTCACGGGCCTGTTGCAAAAAGGCATGGCCGTCGAAGCGTTCGCCACGCAGGGCCACGAACAAGGCACCGGCGGACAATTGGCGGGTATCGGTGGACACCGCGCTGATATCCTGATCGGCGCCGCGCAGTACGCCACCGGTCCACTCGCTGATCCGCGACAGACGCATCATGCCTGGCCTCCCCGGCGCGCCAGCGCCGCCCGGGCCAGGGCCCGGTCGTCCATGGGATAACGGTGGCCAGCCACTTCCTGATAACGTTCGTGGCCTTTGCCAGCGATCAGCACCACGTCACCGGCCTCGGCCTCGGCGATGGCCCTGGCCACGGCTTCGGGCCGGTCGCTCAGACATAACGCGTCCTGCGGCCGGTTCATGCCGCCGCGGATCTGCCCGATGATGCCTTCCGGCGCCTCATTGCGCGGGTTATCGCTGGTGAGCACCACTCGGTCGGCCAGCCTTTCCGCTACCGCGCCCATCAGCGGGCGCTTGCCGGTGTCACGGTCACCGCCGCAACCCACCACGCACCACAAGCGGCCAGGGAAGTGGCCGCGCACGCCGCTCAGGGCTTTCTCCAGACCATCCGGTGTATGGGCATAATCCACCACCACCACCGGCTGCCCCGGCTGGCACAGGGACTCCATCCGTCCCGGCACCGGCGTCAGCGCGCCCAGCCCCTGGCCGAGCGCCTCGTTGCTCCAACCCAAGCCGTGCAGAACCCCGGCCACCGCCATCACATTGCTCAGATTGAAGTCGCCGTACAGCGGCAAGCGCAGGGATAACGGCTCGCCGCCCACGCTCAATACCATTTCCATGCCTTCCGGCAGGGCCCGATGCTCCAGACAGCGCACGGTGGCGCCATCCGCGGATCCAAAGGTCACGCAACGCACACCATCGTCAAGGCTGGCCACCAGCGTGGAGGCCGCGTCGTCATCGGTGTTGATCACCGCCATGGCCAGCCCCGGACGAGTGAACAGAGAGCGCTTGGCATTCAGGTAGGCGTCCATGCTGCCGTGGTAATCCAGGTGATCGCGGCTGAGATTACTGAACACCGCGCAGGACACCCGGGTATCCCCCAGACGCCCCTGATCCAAAGCGTGTGAGGACACTTCCATGGCGACATAATCGGCGCCCTTTTCCCGTAAGCCATGCAGCGCCGACTGCAGGGTGATCGGATCCGGCGTGGTGTGGCCGGTATCCGCCTCGTCCCCTTTCAGCCCCACGCCCAGGGTACCGACCAGGCCACAGCGGTGGCCGACGGCATCCAGAGCGTCGCGCAGAAACCAGGTAATGCTGGTTTTGCCATTGGTGCCGGTCACTCCGACAATCTGCAATTGGTCGGCGGGGCAACCATAAAAACGGGCCGCCAGGGTGCCGATCCCACGGCCCAGCCCGGGAATCCCGATGCGCGGCACCGCGCCGCTCTGATCAACGGTGAAGGCATCGCCTTCCTGCAGGATGGCGGCGGCACCGGCCTCGACGGCGGCACCGATATAACTGCGCCCATCAGCACGGAATCCAGGCACCGCCAGGAACACATCACCGGGACGGACCGCCCGGCTGTCCAGCCGCAACGCCATAACCGGCAAGCCGGCCAGGTCGGCCGGCAATGCCAGATCGGTCAGCAATTGGCCCAGGGTGATCATGTGCGACCCTCCCCGTCCGGCTCGCCGGCGATGACCCCTTCCGGTTTGTCCGGCGGCACGTGCATGGCGCGCAGGGCGCCGCCAACAATGGTGGAGAACACCGGCGCCGCCACCAGACCGCCGTAGTAGGCGCTTTGGTCCGGATCATCGATCACCACCACGGCGGCGATGCGCGGATCGGTGGCCGGCGCCAGACCGGCGAAAATGCCCTGATAGCGGTGTTCGGCATAGCCGGTGGCGGTCAGTTTGTGCACCGTGCCGGTCTTGCCCGCCACCTGATAACCGGGGATACGGGCACGGCGGGCGGTACCCAACTGGCCGACCACGGTTTCCAGCATGTCGACAATGGCGCGGGCGGTATCCGTGCCAATCACCCGCTCGCCCTGGGGCGCTTCATCCACCTTGACCATGGACAGCGGCACCCGGCGCCCCTGATTACCGAGAATGGCGTAGGCCTGTGCCAGTTGCAGAGCGGTCACGCTGACGCCATAGCCGTAGGACAGCGCCGCCCGCTCCACATCACGCCACTTGGCACGGATCGGCAGCACCCCGCCGCTCTCGCCGGGAAAACGCACGCCAGTGGGCTGGCCGAAACCGAACCGCTCGAGCATGGCCGGCAACACCTGTTGATCCATGGACAGCGCCAGCTTGCTGGTGCCCACGTTGGAGCTCTTGGTCAGCACCGTGGTCACATCAATGACGCCGTAATCGCGATGATCGCGAATGGTTTTCGGCCCCACGCGCAGATAGCCCGGGTGGGTATTAATGGCGGTGGCGGGGGTGACCATGCCTTGCTCCAGGGCCGCGGCCACGGTGAACGGTTTCACCGTGGAACCGGGCTCGAACAGGTCGGTGACGGCGCGGTTGCGCAGGCTGGCGGTATTGATGCCACTGCGGTTGTTGGGGTTGTAGCCCGGCTGGTTGACCATGGCCAGAACCTCGCCGGTCTTCACGTCCAGCACCACCACCGAACCGCCGGTGGCGCCGAAGCGATGCACCGCGGACATCAGTTCCTTGTAGGCCAGGTACTGCAACCGCAGATCCAGGCTCAGCGTGACATCCTCACCCGGACGCGCCGGTTCGATCAGTTCAATGTCCTGAATCACCCGGCCCAGCAGGTCCCGGACCACTTTCTTGCGGCCCGGCGCGCCGGTGAGCTGTTTGTCGAAGGCCAGTTCCACGCCTTCCTGACCCTGTTCATCAATGTTGGTGAACCCGACCACATGGCTGGTCACTTCACCGGCCGGGTAATAACGGCGGTACTCGGTCAGCGAGTAGATACCCGGCACGCCCAGGGACAATACGGATTCCGCCTGCTCCGGCGCCAACCCCCGGGCCAGATAAATGAACTCCCGGCTGGCGTGCGCCTTCACGCGCCGGGCGAAACGCGCCCGGTCAATAATCGGGTTGCCGGTCAGCTTGGACCATTGCTGCTGATTCTCCATCGCCTCCTGGGGATTCGCCCACAGCGTCACCACCGGAGTACTGACCGCCAGCGGCCGGCCATTGCGGTCGCGAATCACACCCCGGTTGGCGGCCAGAGGCTCCACCCGCAAATTACGGATATCCCCCTGGTGGGCCAGGAAATCGTGCTCGACCACCTGCAGATCCACCGCGCGCACCACCAGCACACCGGCGCACACCAGCCAAAACGCCAGCACCAGGTGCCAGCGTCTGCCGGTCCAGCGTTTGCTGGCGACCGGTTTGCGTGTCGCTTTGCGTTTGTTGGCGCTCATGGCCGTGTCAACACTCGCTCATCGGTGGTCGGGACTTTCATGCCCAGCTTTTCTCTGGCCAGGCTCTCCACCCGGGCGTAGCTGCCCCAGGTGCTGTGTTCCAAAAGCAATTGGCCCCACTGGGTTTCCAGTTGCGCCTGGCGCCGTTGCAGCCGCTGACTTTCATCGGTCAGGCGGCGCGCCTCGTGCACCGTATAACTGACGGCCAGTGCCGACCCCACTACCAGGATCAGCAACGGCCAATGCAGCCAGCGGGCCATCAGGCCACCCGCTCCGCCACGCGCAGCACCGCGCTGCGGGCGCGTGGGTTATGCCGCACTTCTTCCTCCGCGGCCCGCCGGGCCTTACCCAGCGGCCGTAGCCGCTGGGGTGTTTCCTCACCCAGCGGCAATCCACCCCGCCCCCGGGGCGCCATGCCGGACTGGTCGCGAATGAACAGCTTCACCAGCCGATCTTCCAAAGAATGGAAGCTGATAACGGCGAGACGCCCGCCGATGGCGAGCGTCTCGAGCGTTTGTGCCAGAGTCGCTTCCAGCGCCTCCAGCTCCCTGTTGATGTGGATGCGCAGGGCCTGGAAGCTGCGCGTCGCCGGATGTTTGCCCGGATCGCCCTTGCCCAGCACCGACTCAATCAGATCGGCCAGTTGGCGAGTGGTCCGCAACGGCGCTTCCTGACGGCGCGCGACTATGGCACGGGCAATGCGCCGTGACTTGCGCTCCTCGCCGAAGCGATACAACACGTCGGCGATGTCTTTTTCCTCGGCGCGGGCCAGCCAGTCGGCCACGCTTTCACCACTGCCCGGATCCATGCGCATGTCCAGCGGACCATCGCGCAGAAAACTGAACCCGCGGCTGGCGTCGTCCAACTGCGGCGAGGACACACCCAGATCCAGCAACAGACCGTCAATCGGCCGCCCGGCCTCACTCACCAGTTCCGGCAGACAGTCAAAACGGCCGGCATGAATACGGAAGCGGGAATCTTCCGCTTCCAGTTGCTCACCAGTGGCCACCGCTTGCGGGTCACGGTCCACGCCTGTCAGACGCCCGGCGGGCGACAGCAGCGACAGCAGCGCACGGCTGTGGCCGCCGCGGCCAAAAGTGCCGTCCACATAGAAGCCGTCGTCCCGCGTGAACCACATTTCCAGTACCTCCTCCAGCATCACCGGCTGGTGTGCGTACTGCTTCCCGTTGTTCATGCCATGACCTCGCGGCGTCAGAACGACAGAGCCTGCACGCTCTCGGGCATGGCTTCCTGGTCCAGGTTCTGCTGTTCGAGTTCGTTCCAGGTGTCTTCGGCCCAGATTTCAAAGCGGTGCAACAGACCCACCAACATGGCGCGCTTTTCCAGCCCGACCACGTCCCGCAGTTCCGGCGGCACCAGCAAACGGCCATTGCCGTCCATATCCATTTCCACCGCCTGACCCAGGAACCGGCGCTTCAGCGCACGAACCTGAGCGTGGGCGTCACTCTGCGCCGCCACCTGGCGGGCAATCTCGCGCCACTCGGGAAACGGGTACATCACCAGACAGGCGTCATAGGGGTGCTGAGTAAGCACGACGCGGCCACCGCAAGCGCTGTTCAGCGACTCACGGTAGCGCGTCGGCACGGTCAGCCGACCTTTTGCATCCAGATTGAGCGCGGTACGCCCATTGAACACTGGCCTTCCCCTTTTATGTCGGCCCTTCTATGTCGAAGCATTGGGAGTGGTTATCCATCCCACTTCGCCACACCGGATGAAGCCTTTTTCCCACTTCATCCCACTTTTCACCACATTGCGACACTCTATGGCCAGCGCTTTTCACAAGTCAAGTTTCACGACATTGGTGAATGTAAAAGAAATTCCTTGAAAATCAGTTTGTTAGCTGTGTCACATTGAAAGGGGAATAAAGGAGGGGAAATTGGTTCTGAAACTAATCAGACAGCTGCGCTCTGGAGCTGAGAAAGCACTTTAAGTGTTAGATCTTTTAGAAATATAAAATGTTAATTAATTCCTATTTTGTTCTATTTGGGTGAGCGCCAACTCTCCCTGGAAGCCGGTAATGCTCCACTCCCATCAAGTCAGGGCCACATTCCAGCCGTTCCAGCCAATCCAGAAAGCGTCCAATGGTGACGCGAGACGCAAAATAACCGCCGTGCTGCGGCACGATCATTGCCGGATTCAACTCGCGCACCATGCGCACCCAATAGCGGCAAGCACGATTGCCGGCCATGTAGCGCCGGTGAAACCCGGCCATGGCGGGAATGTGATCCTCGAAGCGGCTCACCTCACCCTCCTCCCCGCCCAGGGAGGCGCCGATATCGCCGGAAAACAGGATGCGGCTGAGCGGATCGTAAAAACTGAAATTACCCACTGAATGCAGAAAGTGGGCGGGCAAGGCCCACAATTCCGAACCCGCGAACGGCAATACCGCCCCTTTGTCCGGCAGCGCCAGAATCCGCTCCTGCCATTGCTCCCCCACCCGCGAAGTGACAAAGGTGGAGGCCAGGTGGGGCAGAAACCGCGACCATAGCCGGGACACCGCCACCTTGCAGTGGGAATGCAACATCCAGCGCGGCAGCGAGGCGATGATATCCGGGTCCTGGTGGGACGCCAGGATGTAGGTGAGATCACGCAAGTTGAGATGGCGACTCAACTCGATGGTCAGAGGGGTATAGGTTAGATCGCCGCCGGGATCGATCAGCGCGCCCTGCTCGCCATGGCGAATGGCGAACTGATTGGCCTGCACGCCTTCGCCCTGGACCAGATCATGAAATCTGGCCACCACGTGGTCCCCTTGCTGGAACAGAATATCCGCCCGTGTCATCGCGCCCCCTCCTTGATGTAAGTCAAGTATTTTGCATAGGCGCGACGGAAGGCACTTGATCTGTATCAAGACCCGTCCAGGACGGATCCCAACATTGAGGAAATAAGGTGGGCCGGTCGATAAGCCGGGTTCTGTCGTGGGCAGCCATTCATCTGGGATCCCCGTCACCGAGGACCTCTAGCGACCTACCCGGATCCAGCGCGGGCCACGCCATTGGATCCCTATTTGGTCTTGCTCCGGGTGGGGTTTACCCTGCCACCGCTGTTACCAGCGGCGCGGTGCGCTCTTACCGCACCTTTTCACCCTTACCCGCCCCCGAAGGAACAGGCGGTATCTTTTCTGCGGCACTGGCCGTAGCCACACCGTCACCAGTGTGGCCCCCAGGCGTTACCTGGCACCCTGCCCTGTGGAGCCCGGACTTTCCTCCAGCGGTTTCCCGCCAGCGGCTGCCTGACCGACCCGGGCGCAGCATAATGGATTCAGTTAATAGTGAACAGGGAATAGTTAATAGTTGCGCGAGCAGCGACAGAGTGTCCTTAAAGGTACCAGGCCGCGCCCAGCCCCAGGAGGCACTCTTCCCGCTTTTCAAAGAAGGCTCGGGCACCAAACCAAGAATTGCGGATAAGCAAGGGCGTTTTGCAAACCGCAACGCCTCTTGTTTTTCGCTGTTACCTATTCACTATTCACTGTTAACTGCTTCCAGGTAGTTGTACAGCGCCTGCCGCTTGAGCCCGGTATGCGCGGCCAGCACGCGGGCGGCGCGGGACAGGGGCAGTTCCTCCAGCAGAGCGCGGGCCAGGGCCCGGTCGCGTTCGCTGAGCAGGTCGCTTTGCTGCGCCGGCCCCAGCACCAGCACCAGTTCCCCGCGTTGCTGGTCCTTGTCGGCGCGCACCCATTCCAGCACCTCGGCGACCGGTCCCCGGCGTACCGTTTCGAAGCGCTTGGTCAGTTCCCGGCACAGGGTCAGTTCCCGCTCCGGCGCCACTTTCGGCGCCAAAGCCTCAAGCAGGGACAGCACCCGGTGGGGCGCCTCGTAGACGATGGTGGTCACGTCCGCGGCGGCCAGGCGCTCCAGAACCCGTTCACGGGCGGCGCCCTTGGCCGGAGGAAAGCCTTCAAACAAAAAGCGGTCACTGGGCTGGCCGGCCACCGCCAGCGCCGCCAGCAGCGCCGATGCCCCGGGAATCGGCACCACCGCCACCCCGGCATCCTGGCAGGCCCGCACCAGACGGTAGCCCGGATCACTGACCAGCGGCGTGCCGGCATCGCTGATTAGCGCGCCACTCTCGCCATCGACCAGCCGTGCCACCAGATCCGGCGCCCGTTGCTGTTCATTGTGGTCATGGCAACTGATCAGGCGCGGGGAAATCCCCAGTTGTTGCATCAGACCCTGGCTGTGCCGGGTGTCCTCCGCGGCCACCCAATCCACCTCCTGCAGCACCTGAATGGCGCGCCGGGAAATATCGTCCAGATTACCGATCGGTGTGCTGACGACGTACAGGCAGCCCGCTTCGGCGTCGTGGGAGGGTCGGGTCATTTTACGTGCTCTGTCTCACTGATAAGGCAAGAGAAGGGGCGCGCAGCGCCGCCGGGGGTTATTCGCGAGTCGGAAAGTGCCTACAATACCGGCTCCATTCCCGCAGTAGCAAAGGGTTATCCCACCGTCATGGAATTGAGACAGGTTAGATGGGCCGCATTGCTGGTGATCCTCGCCATCACCGGCTGCGTCCAGACACCGGGGGCGTACCAGCGCGCCGGCACCCCCGCCATGGACACGGCTCCCGCCCGTGAAGCCCCTTCCAGCACCGAATCAGCAAGACAACGCCTTGGTGACATGGCGGATCCGGCGCGGACCGACACCGCCCTCTCCTGGGCCAGCTATTACCTGGTCAACGACCGGGCCCGGGAAGCCAGTGAGGTGCTGGATCTGGTGCGCGGCGGCGCCCAGAGCATGGATCAGCGTTTCCGCTGGTTGCAGTTGAGCGCCCAGGCCCTGCTCGGGCAGCACAAACCGCAACAGGCGCTGGATCTGCTCAACGATTACCAGGGGGATATCCGCTCCCTGCCCGCGGATCAGCAGGCACGCCTGGCTTTGCTGCGCGCGGACGCCCTTGCTCTCAACGACAACCTGATGGAAAGCCTTAAGGAGCGGGTCGAAATCCAGCCGCGACTGGGGCGATCCGACCGCGCTTACAACCAAGAGATGACCTGGCAGGCGCTGCTGCGTGTACCACGCAACCAATTGCAGCAGGAAGCCGAGGGCGCCAGCGGCGATCTGCTCGGCTGGCTGGAACTGGCGGACATTTACCGCGATGCCCAGGCCGGTCTCGATGATCAGGTGGCGCGCATGAACGACTGGCAGCGGCGCTGGCCGCAGCACCCGGCTCAGGCACAGCTGCCAGAAACCCTCAATGCCATGCGCCGCGCCGCGCAGGAGCGGCCGGCCCGGGTCGCGGTTCTGCTGCCGGAAAGCGGCCCTCTCTCCTATGCCGGCAACGCGCTCCATGATGGCCTGATGGCGGGTTATTACCTGGCCCGGGACAATGGCGACTACACCCCGGAGCTCCGCTTCTACGATACCGCCGACGCCGATGCGGCGCAGGTCTATCAGCAGGCGGTGATGGACGGAGCGCAATTCGTGATCGGCCCGCTGGCCAAGGACCAGGTCGCCGCCATCGATGCGCTCGGCACTCCGCCAGTACCCACTCTGGCGCTGAACTACCTGGACGATGGCGGTAACGGCCTGTATCAGTTCGGCCTGGCGCCGGAAGACGAGGCCCGTCAGGTAGCCCGTGACGGCTACGCCGCCGGCGCGGTGAGAGCCGGCGTGCTCTACCCCAATTCAGAGTGGGGCTACCGTGTCGCCGAGGCGTTCAGCAATGCCTGGCAATCACAAGGCGGTTCCATCGTGGTCAGCCGCACCTATGCCGATGACGATATCGGCGGCTCGGTGAAAGCCTTCCTCGATGAGGCCCGCGGCAATCTCGGTTCCAGTGGCGGCAAGGAATTCCGCCCCCGCGGCCCGGAAGACATGGCGTTTGTGTTCCTGGTCGCCAACGCGGACCAGGGGCGCCAGGTCAAACCGGCTCTGAACTACCACTACGCCCGCTACCTGCCGGTGCACAGCACCTCCTACATTTACGGCGGAGTCCCTGATCCACGCCGTGACCAGGATCTCGACCGGGTCCAGTTCGTGGACATGCCCTGGGTGCTGAACCCGGACCAGCGCCTTAAAGACATGGCCACGGCGAACTGGCCCGATGGCCACGGCCGCTACACCCGCCTGTTCGCCATGGGTGTGGACGCCTTCCGGCTGCAGGCCCGGCTGCCAGTATTGAACAACGCACCCGGCAGCACTCTGTCCGGTGCCACCGGCGTGCTGCACCTGGACGGCAAGCGCGTGGTGCGCGAGCTGCAATGGGCCACCTTCGAAGGGGGTCTGCCCAGCCCGCTGCTGACGCCCTGATCCGGTGCTCGGCGCCAGGCGTGGTCAACGGGCTGAATGGCAGGCCTTGCGCTGGTTGCGGGAGCAGGGTCTGCGCCCGGTAGCGCGCAACTACCGTTGCCGCCAGGGTGAGGTGGACCTGATCATGACCCACCACGACACCCTGGTCTTCATTGAGGTACGCTGGCGCAGCCGTCGCGACTACGGCGGCGCGCTGGCCTCGGTGACCCGCGCCAAACAACGGCGGCTGCACGTCGCTGCCCGTCATTTTCTGGCTCATAATGCCCGCTGGGGCTCTCATCCCTGCCGTTTCGACGTGCTCGGACTGGAACCGGATGGTGACGGAGAGGTCCGTTACCAATGGGTGCAAAACGCTTTTTACGGAGACCAATGATGAGTGTGGATCGCATCAGGCAACTGTTCGCCGAAAGTCTGGAGACCAAGGCGAAGGCCGGGGAAGTGCTCCCCGAGGTGATCGCCATGGCCGGCCAGGTAATGGTGGAATGCCTGCTCAACGGCGGCAAGATTCTCAGTTGCGGCAATGGCGGTTCCGCTGGCGATGCCCAGCATTTCTCCTCCGAATTGCTCAACCGCTTCGAAATGGAGCGCCCGGCGCTGCCGGCGGTGGCGCTGACCACCGACTCCTCCACCCTGACCTCCATCGCCAACGATTACAGCTACAACGAGATCTTCTCCAAGCAGGTGCGCGCGCTTGGTAACGGTGGCGACGTGCTGCTGGCGATTTCCACCAGCGGCAATTCCGCCAACGTGATCCAGGCGATCCAGGCGGCCCACGACCGCGACATGAAGGTGGTGGCGATGACCGGCCGGGAAGGCGGCGAGATGGTGAACCTGTACGGCCCCCAGGACATCGAGATCCGGGTGCCGGCGCACTCCACCGCCCGCATTCAGGAGGTGCACCTGCTGGTGATTCACGCCCTGTGTGATTTCATCGATCAACAGCTGTTCGGAGGAGCCTGATGCGCGTCACCGGTTTGATCGTGTTGTTGGCCGCCCTGCTCACCACGGGCTGCACCACCATGACCAAGAACATGTCGCAGGAGCCGGTGGACCAGGACCATGGTTCCCGCACCTTCGGAGCGTTCATCGAGGACGGCAACATCGAACGCAAGGTGAAGATCAATCTGGCCCGCGCCAGCGCCGACCTGGACGAATCCCACATTGTCGTGGTCAGCTTCAACGGCAATGTGCTGCTGGCCGGCCAGGTGGCCAGCGAATCACTGAAAACCCAGGCGGAAAACATTGCCCGTGAAGTACGCCATGTGCGCAACGTCCACAATGAACTGCGTGTGGCTGGCAACAACTCCGCCATGGCCCGCACCAACGACGCCTGGCTCACCGCCAAGGTGAAAAGCCGCTTGTTGCTCAGCGGCGACACGCCCGGCATGCGCACCAAGGTGGTCACCGAGAACGGCGTGGTTTATCTGATGGGGCTGCTCACCCGTGAGGAAGCCGACATGGCCGTGCAAAAAGTTCAGAAAGTCGGCGGCGTGCAGAAGATCGTCAAGATCATCGAATACATCGACTGATCCACCCGGGGCGGGATCAGGCCGCCCCTTCCCCCCACCAACTCCGTCAAGATTATTGACCCACGCTTCGTCGGTTCCGACGATGCTTACCCGCTGCCGCCCTCGCTAACGTAATACACCGACCCATCCGGCTCTCCGCCTGCCGCCCGACAACGACAACAACCAGGTGCCTCCATGACCGTCCCGCTGATGACGCTGAAATCCCTGTACACCGGTGCTCTGGCCCGTTTCGCGGACCGCTGCGCGCTAACCATGGGGGG
>SWBZ01006396.1_pt1 | contig 104471 bp, 103 predicted proteins | sample 4693031 | NCBI WGS metagenome assembly SWBZ01 (sample SAMN10267274, study PRJNA491770) | bioreactor metagenome | isolation source: DHS bioreactor inoculated with | place: Japan: off Shimokita Peninsula
GGGGGGCAGGCGGCAGGCGAACAGGGTGCTGCCGCCGCTGCCCGGGGATTGCAGGCCGGCGATGACATCCATCAACAGGTGTTCATCCGCGCTGATGTCGGCGCACTGGGGGCATCGAATGTCGATGGTGTCGGTCGCTGCGGCGGTCAGGATGGTCATCAGGCCATCAAGGGCGGCATGGGCGTCGGGCACGCCGGCCAGCTTGAATCCGGTGCGAAGGATCGCTTGGTCGGGCGTGCCGTCGCGCAAGCCGCGCATCCACAGCCGCATGGCCCAGAGCATCAGCTGCTCGCCGAACGGCAGCTCGATGAAGGTGGATGGGTCGGCGAAGGCGCGCATGGGCTTAGTCGGCGCCTGCGGCGGCGTCGAAACTTTCCAACCCGTGACGCAGTCCGGCGACGAAGGACGCCACGCCCGAACTGCGCAGCGGCACGAAGGGCTTCATGGTCTGGCGGCACAGGCGTTTGACCTGCAACGCCGCATCATGGCTGACGCAGTCCGTGGGAAACACCACGGCGTCGGCCTTGACCACGGCGCCGGCCAGTTCGTTGATGGATTTTTCCAGGCCGCCGTCATGGTGCAGGAAATGGCCGTTCCAGGCCTCGACCAGGGATTTCAGGCGATGCACGGTCTGCTGCCGTCCGCCGACATAAAGCAGGCTGCGCCCGCCGAGATCGAAGGGGCAGGAGGTGTCGCAGTCATTGCTGCCGGCGGGGCCGGTGCCGCGTTCGCGGACCAAAGCCGTTTCCAGGGAGCGATTTTCGTCCAACAGGCTATCGACGAGACGCGACAGTTCCTCGATGCGGCTGCGTTGTCCGCGCAAGGTGGCGTCGGCCTGGGCGGCGCGGATTTCCATGTGGCGCAATTCGCCCTGCAACGCCGGGACCGAGGCGCAGGCGCCGTCGCCGTCCGGCGCCGCCGGGGCGGTGATGCGGATGGCGCGTTCGGGATCGTGGTGAAGCTGATCGCGGAGCGCGTTGATCACCTTTTCTTTTTCGTCCAGGCGCAGGCGGTGGTGGTTCTGCTGCTTGGCGAGCTTGTCGCGCAGGCCGGCGTTTTCTTCCTCCAGGTCCGTCAGGCGGCGGATGTCGCCCCGGTTGGAGGCGCCGACCAGATGCGACAGCATGTGGACGTCGGCGAACATGCGTTCCGACAATTCCGTGGTCGCGGCGGGATGGCTGAGGATTGCCCAGTAAGGGCCGGGGATGTCACCGGCGGCCATGGCCTCGACCCAGGCGTCTTCCAGGCCCTTCGCGTCCTTGATCCCCTTCACGCGGCGGATTGCCGCCGCATGCTTGCGATCCAGAAGCTTGGTCAGCATCTTCGCCGCGCGGCCGGGCTGGTCGGCTTCCTTCACGAAGAAGCCGTGGAGCTGATAGTCGACCGGGAACCCCTGGCGGATCTTCAAGGGCAGCTTGCGGGCCAGGGCGCGCAGGTCGGCCAGGGTCAGGCAGGTGCCCAGGATCGAGCAATGCCATCCGGCGGTCATCTCCCACAGGCGTTTGCGCCGCGCCGTGGCGAAAAGGTGGATCTCGTCGTTGCCGCAAAGCTCGCACATCGGTGCGTTTGTCTCCGGTAGGCCGGGCAGAGGAGGTGCGAAGGCCGGGTGTCGGTCCGCGCCGCTCCCCGCCGCAGGGGCGATCGACGACACCATATGCGAGTGATTATCAATTGCACAAGTGGAAATTTTATCCCGATGGGAAGAAGGGCGGGGGAGGGGCGCGTTGATCGGGACAAGGGGCCGGAAACTTCTTGATATCTTTAAAACAGATATTAAAATTAAAAAGATATCTTAAATTGTGAGTTTCCATCATGGATCTATCGGATCTCCGCATTTTCGAGGCGGTCGCCCGCACCGGCGCCATGAATCGCGCGGCGGCGGAACTGCACACCGTGCAGTCCAACGTGACCGCGCGCGTGCGCCTGTTGGAGGACGACCTGGGCGTCGCCCTGTTCGAACGTCATTCCAGGGGCGTACGCCTGACGCCCGCCGGGGAACGTCTGTTGCCCTTCGCCAAGGCGGCGGCGCGCTTGGTGGCCGACGCCCGGCGTGCGGTCGCCGACGACGGCGTGCCGCGGGGCGATCTGGTCATCGGATCGTTGGAAACCACGGCGGCCCTGCATCTGTCGCCGGTTCTGACCGGGTTCGCGGCGGCCCATCCCGGCGTCGATCTGGCGATCCGCACGGGCACCACGGCGGAACTGATCGACGACGTCTTGGAAGGCCGGGTCGAAGGCGCCTTCGTCTGCGGGCCGGTCGATCATCCGGACGTCGCCTTTGAAACCGCGTTTCACGAGGACTTGGTCGCGGTCACCGCACCGGGGGTCGCCGATCTGCACGACCTGACCGCCGGGGGCGACGTCAAAATCGTCGTTCTGCGCGCCGGATGCTCCTACCGCCGCAAGCTGGAGGAAGTGCTGGCCGCGCGCGGGGTGACCGGCCTGCGCATCCTGGAATTCGGCACCATCGAAACCATCCTGGGTTGCGCCGCCGCCGGGCTGGGCGTGACCCTATTGCCGCGCGGCATCGCCCAGGCCGCGGCCGACCGGGGACGCGTGCGCCTGCATGCGCTGCCGGCCCGCGAGGGCCGGGTGACGACGTTGTTCATCCGCCGCAAGGACGGTTACCGCTCTGCGGCCATGGCGGCCTTCATGGATCACCTGTATCCCGTCCGCGCCGCCGCCGAATAGATATCTGCCAGCCAGATAGCGCTTATCGCGGGAAACTGTTTTCCGCCGGGCGGGATGCGGGGGTAATCTTGGTCAATCCGCATCCAGCGCCGGAGGACCGCCATGCCCGTCCAGACCAACCTGATGACCCGCCTGGGTATGACCTTGCCCGTGATCCAGGCCCCCATGGCCGGGGGCAGCGACACGCCGGACCTGGTGGTCGCCGTGTCCGAAGCGGGCGGCCTGGGTTCCATGGGGGCGACCTATCTGTCGCCGGAGGCCTTCCGGGGGGCGGTCGAAAAAGTCAGGGGCCAGACCAACCGTTCCTTCGGCGTCAACCTGTTCGCGCCGCAGCCGGTGCCGCCGCGTCCCGAGGGCGCGGACGCCACGGTCGCCGCCGTCGCAAAGGCTGGGGCCAACGTAGGCGCGCCGGAGCCCTCCTTGCCGGACACCATGGCGGATCCGTTCGAGAAAACCTTTCCCGTGGCATTGGACAGCGGCGCCAAGGTGTTCAGCTTCACCTTCGGCCTGATCCCCGCCGAGGCGGTCGCGGCGCTCAAGACGCGGGGCACCTTCGTCATGGGCACGGCGACGACCCCGGCGGAGGCGGTCGCCCTGGAACGGTTGGGCGTCGATGCCGTGGTCGCCCAAGGCGGCGAAGCCGGCGGCCACCGGGGCACCTTCGTCGGATCGTTCGAGGCGGCGATGATCGGCACCATGGCCCTGGTGCCGCAGGTCGTCGATGCCGTCTCCGTGCCCGTGGTGGCGTCGGGCGGAATCATGGACGGGCGGGGCATCGCCGCCGCCCTGGCGCTCGGCGCCCAGGCGGTGCAGATGGGCACGGCCTTCCTGACCTGCGACGAGGCCGGAACGCCCGACTGTTACAAGGCGGCTTTGCTGGCCGCACAGCCGGAGCAGACGCGGATCACTCAGGCCTTTTCCGGGCGTTTCGCGCGCGGCATCCAGAACCGCTTCATGGCCATGATGGAAGGCGATGAAGCGGAGGCCGCGCCGCTGCCCTTTCCTTGGCAGAACGCCCTGACCCGGCCCATGCGCACGGCGGCGGCCCAGGCCGGGGATGCCGGGCTGCTGTCGCTGTGGGCGGGGCAGGGGGTCGGTCTTGCCCGCCGTCAGACGGCGGCGGAACTGATGACGCGGCTGGCGGCCGAAACCGAGGCGGCGATCGCCAATCTGGCCCGCTGACCGGCGGAAATGCCATAATATTGCCACGGGATCGCCCGATCGGACGCACATCCGCAGGGTCTCCTTGTCTCCAGTCGATTTACGTCCAACGTCAACGACAGGAGCCATTCATGACTCGCACCCTTCCCGCCATCGTTCTTGCGTCCGCCCTTGTTCTGGGCGGCTGCACCGGCATGTCCGACACGCAGCAAAGCACGGTCAGCGGCGGCGCCATCGGCGCCGGCGTGGGGGCCGTGGGCACGGTCCTGACCGGCGGATGCGTGTCCTGCGGCGCCGCGATCGGCGGCGCGGTCGGCGCCGGCGCGGGCTACCTGATGGGCAAGAGCAAGGAAGACGACAAGAAGAAGTGATCGGTCTGCCGCCGAGGCTCAGGCGCCCCGGCGCAGCAGATCGTCGAACAGGTCCGCCAGGGCGGCCCGGCCTTCGAAACCGATCCCCGGCAGCTCCGGCGGCGTCGCGTGCCCGCCGGTCACCACTCCATCGTCGGTCAGTCCGCCGAACGGCTGGAAGTTGTGGGGGTTGACCTCGGCCCCGCCCAGGCCCAGGGCGGCCACGGCATGCAGGGTGAACAGATGCCCGCCATGGGGCCAGAACGACCGCCGGTTCCAGCCCATGCCCTCGGCCAGTTCAATCATGCGGATATATTCCGGCAAGCCGTAGCAATGGGCGATATCGAACAGCAGGATATCCCGGTCCGCCCGCAGGCCGCCATAGCGCAGCAGGTTATGCGCGTCGGCCGTGCCGAACGTCGCCTCGCCTGCCGCGATGGGCGGGCCGTAGGCTGATGCCACCTCGGCCAACAGGGGGTAATCCAGCGGGTCGCAGATGTCCTCGAACCACCACAGGCCATAAGGTGCATAGGCCTTGGCGGCGGTCATCGCCGTGTCCGCGCCGTAGCTGTAGACGGCGTCCACGGCCAGGTTGCCGGCCCCACCCAGGGCTTCGGCAGCGGTCTCGATGCGGCCCGTATCCTCGGTCAGGCCCGCCGCGCCGAGCTTGATCTTGGCGCGGGTGTAGCCGGCGTCGCGGAACATTGCCATTTCGTCCCGCAGCCGCGCCCGGTCGTCCGTGGGGTAGTAATATCCGCCCCCGGCGTAAACGGGCACGGGGGCCGCCGCCAGAGCCTCGTCGCGGCCCAGGCGGCGGGCGAGATAGCGCCAGAGCGGCAAGCCCGCGGCCTTGGCCGCCACGTCCCAGATGGCCATGTCCAGCGCCCCCACGGCGACGCTGCGCTCGCCATGGCTGCCGGGCTTTTCGCCGGCCATCATGGCGGTCCAGGCGCGGTCCGGGTCGGGACCGCCCGTCTCCGCATCGCCGAGGTCGGCCGCCGCCAGAAGGCGCGGCGCGAAGCGGTCGCGGATCAACCCGCCCTGGGCGAACCGCCCGATGGACGCGAAGCCGTAGCCGACGACCGGCGCGCCGTCGCGGACAAGGTCCGTGACGATCGCGACGGCGCTGGTGTCCAGGCCACCCGGCGGAATCGCCGGGTCGGCATAACGGGAAATGGGCAGGGTGCGTTCCAGGACGGCGGTGATCTTCATGGGCGGGCCTCGGTCGGCGCGGGGGCGGTTGTCGCCGCCACCATACACCGGCCGGACCGTTCCGGAAGAGCCCAGGCCGCCAGTTACGCGGCCCGGTAGCGCGCCAGCCAATGGGCGTAGGGTGCCGGCAGGGTGGCCCAGGCCGGATTGTCGACGCCCAGTTCCTGCGCCGCCATGTAGGGCCAATGCGGGTTGGCCAGCAGCGGCCGCCCCAGCATCACGAGGTCGACCTGACCGTCCCGGATCATCCGGTCCGCCTGGGCGGGCTGGCTGATGTACCAGCTGGTCGAGGCGGGCAGGCCGGTTTCCCGGCGCACCCGTTCGGCGACCGGTGCCAGGAGACCGGGGCCCCAGGGAATCTGTGCGTCCGGCGTCGAAAAGCCCATGCTGACATCGATGAAATCCAGGCCTTCGTCCTTGAAGCGGTTCACCAGGGCGATGGACTCGGCCAGGGTTTCCTCGTCGCGACCGTCGAATTCGATAACGCCGAACCGCGCCGTCAACGGCAGGTTTTCCGGCCAGACCTTGCGCACGGCGGCCAGGGTCTCGACCAGGAAACGTCCCCGGTTTTCGGCGCTGCCGCCGTATTCGTCGTCGCGCCGGTTGGAATGGGCGGAAAAGAAGCTTTGCGCCAGATAGCCGTGGGCGAAATGCAGGACCAGCCATTTGAAGCCGGCGTCGCGGGCGCGTTCGGCGGCGGCGACGAAATCGTCCCGCACGCGATCGATGTCGGCCTTGGTCATGGCGCGGGGCACCTTGGCAAGGCCCCCGCCATAGGCGATGGCCGACGGCGCGATGGTTTCCCAGCCGCGCGGATCGTCGGCGGCGATATGGTCGTCGCCTTCCCACGGGCGGTTGGCGCTGGCCTTGCGTCCGGCATGGCCGATCTGGATGCCGGGCACGGAACCCGCCGCCTCGATCTCGCGGGCGATGGCGGCCAGGGCCTCGGCCTGGGCATCGTTCCACAGGCCGGTGCAGCCGGGGGTGATGCGGCCTTCCGGCGAGACGGCGGTGGCCTCGACCACGACCAAACCGGCGCCGCCCCGGGCGAGGGCCGGCACATGGACGCGGTGCCAGTCGTTGGGCATGCCGTCGTCGGCGGAATATTGGCACATGGGCGATGCCGCGATGCGGTTGCGCAGGGTGACGTCTTTCAGGGTAAAGGGATCGAACAGGGTCGACATGGTAAACTCCGTAAATGAGCGGGGGTGGCTGTATCGCCGTTAGTTCTATAGTTCGATATATTTCGAACAATAGCAATATCAAAATTTATGTGATACACAATCGGCCATGCGACCGTTCAAACATCCGGACATCGATGCCGTCTCGTTGGAGCATCTGCTGCATGCTCTCAGCGACCCGGTACGCATGGACATCGTCCGCCGCTTGGCGGATGAGGGCGAGGCGAGCTGCAACGCGCTTGACGGCGGCCGCCCGAAATCAAGCATGTCCCATCACTTCCGGGTGCTGCGCGAGGCAGGCCTGGTGTGGACGCGCAACGACGGCACCGTGCATATGAACTCCCTGCGCCGCAAGGAACTGGACAAGCGTTTTCCCGGCCTGATGAAGGCGGTGCTCACGGCGAAGTGAGCCGGGCCCGGCCGATCGTCCGATTGGCGTGGGCCGCGGTGGGCGTTAGACTTCGGGATGATGAGCAAGCATTTCCTCTACGTCGCCGACCCCATGTGTTCCTGGTGCTGGGGCTTTTCTCCGGTCATCGGCAAGGTCGCGGAAACCTTCGGCGCCGACGCCCCCGTGCGGGTCATGGTCGGTGGCCTGCGCCCCGGCACGGTCCACCCCATGCGCGGCAAGGACAAGGATTACATCCGCGATCATTGGCATCATGTGCAGGACGCCACGGGCCAGCCCTTCGACTTCGCCTTCTTCGATCAGGACAATTTCGTCTACGACACGGAACCGGCCTGCCGCGCCGTCGTCACGGCGCGCAAGCTGGACGAAGCCAAGGCGCTGCCGTTCCTGGCCCATCTGCACCATGCCTTCTATGTCGACAACCGCGACACGGCGAAGGAGGGCGAGTTGGCCGACATCGCGGGTGAGTTCGGGTTCGAGCGCGACGAATTCCTCGCCCTACTGACCTCGCCCGACACGCGCGAGGAAACCCAGGGCGATTTCTGGTTCGCGCAAAGCTCCGGCATCACCGGGTTTCCGACATTGTTGGCGGTTGAGGATCAAAAGGCGACGTTGGTCACGGCGGGCTATCTGCCTTGGGAAAACCTGGCCGAACCGCTGGCCGGTTGGGTCGCTGCCTAGGCCGCTTCATTCCGTCCCCGTGCAGTCCGGGTTGCTTTTCCGCGCCCCCTTGTCGATGCTGCCGTTCCGGTATGCGCAACGGTCATGCCGTGAAGATCATCAATAAACGGAATGCGGGACATGGAAGCTCTTCAAGGATTGAAAGTGATTGAACTGGGCCAGTTCGTGGCCGGGCCCTTCGCGGCCAAGACGTTGGCCGATTTCGGCGCCGACGTGATCAAGGTCGAGGCGGCCGGGGCCGGCGACGGCCTGCGCAAATGGCGCATCGTGCAGGACGGCACCTCGCTGTGGTGGGAGATCCAGTCGCGCAACAAGCGTTCGGTCTGTCTTGACCTGAAATCCCCGGAAGACCGTGACGTGGTTCTAGCACTGGCCAAGGAAGCCGACGTGGTGATCGAGAACTTCAAGCCGGGCACCCTGGAGAAATGGGGCCTGGGCTGGGACCAGCTTCACGCCATCAATCCCAAGCTGGTCATGCTGCGGATTTCCGGCTTCGGCCAGACAGGGCCCTACAAGGACAAGCCCGGCTTCGGCGTGCTGGGCGAGTCCATGGGCGGGCTGCGCTACATCACCGGCGAACCGGGCCGCGTGCCGGTGCGGGTCGGCATTTCCATCGGCGACACCCTGGCCTCCATGCACGGGGTGATGGGCCTGATGTTCGCTCTGCATCATGTCAACGTGAACGGCGGCGAGGGGCAGGTGGTCGACGTCGCCCTCTACGAATCCGTGTTCAACGTGATGGAAAGCACCCTGACGGAATACACCTCCGCCGGAGTCGTGCGCGAGCGCACGGGCAGCGCCCTGCCGGGCATCGTGCCGACCAACGCCTATCTCTGCAAGGATGACCAATACGTTCTGATCGCCGGCAACGGCGACAGCATCTTCCAGCGCCTGATGACCGAGATGGGCCGCCAGGACCTGGCGGACGACCCGGAACTGAAGCATAACGACGGCCGCTCGCGGCATGTGGAGCGGATCGATGCGGCGATCCAGGAATGGGCCGCGACCATGACCTGCGACGAGGTTATCGCGCGGCTTGACGCCGTCTCCGTCCCCGTCGGCAAGACCTATACCATCGCCGACATCGTCGAGGATCCCCAGTACCAGGCGCGCGAGATGATCCTGGATACGGTGACCTCCCAGGGCAAACCCATGAAGACGCCGGGCATTGTGCCGAAGCTGAGCGCCACGCCGGGCCGGGTGAAGCATCCCGCGCCGACCCTGGGCCAGCATACGGACGACCTGAAGCAGCCGGGCTGGCCCCGCCGCACGGATTGAGCGCGCCCGGCATACGCACAGCAGACGAGGAACAGATGGGAAAGCTCCGAGGAAAAGTGGCGATCATCACCGGATCGACCGGCGGCATCGGCCTGGGCGTCGCACGGCGTTTCGCGGCCGAGGGGGCGACGGTCGTCGTCACAGGCCGGTCGGAAGAAAAAGGCCGGATGGTTGTCGATGCCCTGCGGAAGGACGGTGGATCGGCTGACTTCGTTGCCGCCGATGTGCAGTCGAAGGCCGATATGGACGCCCTGGCGGCCCACACGGTGCGGGCGCACGGCCAAATCGACGTGCTGGTCGCCAGTGCCTCCGGTGTACCGTCGCAGGACACCAACGACCCGAACGTTCGCGGCATCTTCAACGAGATCGACGTCGCCGCCGTGACCGAGGTGGTGTCCCGCGCGACGGCGGCGAAGCTGCTGCCGCTGCACGCGGTCCTGCCCCATATGATCGCGCGCGAAAGCGGCAGTTGCATGTTCGTCACGTCGGAAGGTGGGCGGGTGCCGACGGCGGGTCAGACCACCGTGGCGCTTTATGCCGGCGGGTTGGTGATGGCGACCAAGGTGATCGGCAAGGAGATGGCCCGCCACAAGGTGCGGGTCAACTGCATCGCCGTGACCCTGATCGGGGACTCGCCGTCCTGGGACGGCTTCGAGGGCAAGATCGAAATGACCGACCTGCACCGGGCGCAATACGCCCGCATTCAGCAGCGGGCGCCGTTAGGAATCGCCAATCCCGAGGACATCGGCGGCGTCGCCACCTTCCTGGCGTCGGAGGATTCGGCGTTTCTCACCGGATCGACCATCAGCCCGACCGGCGGTTTGACGTTTCACTGACCGGGGGCGGGTCAGACCGTTCCGTCGACGACGATTTCCAGCAGGTTCGGGCCCGGGTTGGCGATGGCCTCGGTCAGGGCCGGGCGCACGCGGGCCGGGTCGGTGATGCGTTCCGCCGTCAGGCCCATGCCCTGCGCCACGGCGACGAAGTCGATGGGCGGGTCGACGAAGTCCATGGCGATGTAGTTTTCCGATCCGTGGAAGGATTTCAGGCGCTGCTTGATGATGCGGTAGCCGCCGTTGTTGGCGATCACGTAGGTCAGCGGCAGCTTCATGGCGGCCGCCGTCCACAGGGCCTGGATCGAATACATGGCGCTGCCGTCGCCGATCACGGCGACCACGGGGCGGTCGGGCTGGGCGATCTGCACGCCGACGGCGGCGGGCAGGCCCCAGCCGATGCCGCCGGACGCCAGGCCGTGATAGGCGAAGCGGTCGCGGAACGGAAACAGTTGATCCAGCAGCCGGGCCGAGGTCAGGCCCTCGTTCACGATGATGGCGTTGTCGGGCAGGACGTCGGTGATCATCTTGGCCATGTGGCGGGGGTCGATGGGCGTGGGCCCGTCGCCGTCCGACAGTTCCGTGATCAGGCGCGCGCGCCGGGCCGACCAGTTGGTCGCGGCAAGGGCGTCGATGGACGCCTTGGCGCGGGCCGCATGGGCGTCGCCGCCGACCTTGGCCAGCATGGCGGCCAGCGCGGGCAGGGTGGTCTTGAGGTCGCCCAGGGCCGCGATCTCGACCGGATAGTTCTTGGCGATGTCCCATTCGTCGAGGCCGATCTGTACGATCTTCATGCCGTCGGGCAGCGGGTCGATGGGGCTGTAGACCGACATGGTCAGGGGATCGGCGCCGAGGGCGATCATCAGGTCATAGGGCTCTAGCGCCGCGCGGGCCTGCTTCTGGACGCGCTCCAGCGCGCCCATGAAGCAGGGATGTTCATTGAGGAACTGGGCGCCGTAGGGAGCAGAGGACTGAAACACCGGGGCGCCCAGGGCCGTCGCGAACGCGCCGCCTTCTGCCAGCGCGTCGCTCTTGACCATTTCGTCGCCGACCACGACCACCGGGTTTTCCGCCGCCAGGATGCGCTTGGCGAGGGCTTCCAGCACGTCGTCGGACGGGCGCACGCGGGTGTCGATGCGGGTCGCCGCGCCCAGATCCAGGCCCGCCTCGTCGTTCAGGATGTCGCCCGGCAGGGACAGGAACACGGGCCCCATCGGCGGGGTCATGGCGACCTTGGCGGCGCGGTGGATGATGCGGGGAAGGTCTTCCAGGCGCGTCACCTCGACCGCCCATTTCACCAGCGGCCGCGCCATGGAGACCAGGTCGCCGTACAGCACGGGCTCGGTCAGGCCGTGGCCCTGTTCCTGCTGCCCGGCGGTCAGAATCATCGGCGTGTTGGTGAATTTCGCGTTGTAGAGAGAGCCCATGGCGTTGCCCAGGCCCGGCGCGACATGGACGTTGCAGGCGACCAGCTTGCCGGACGCGCGGGAATAGCCGTCGGCCATGGCGACGACGAGCGCCTCCTGCAAGCCCAGGACATAGGTCAGGTCCGGATGCTCGGCCAACGCATGCATGATCGGCAGTTCCGTGGTGCCCGGATTGCCGAACATGTGGCTGACGCCTTCCTGCTTCAACAGTTCGAGAAAGGCCGAGCGACCCCAGATCTTGTTGGCGCTGGTGGTGTTGGTCATGGTGGTCTCTGCCTCGGCTGGGGGGTGAAACTGTATACAATCCGGTCTGCGCACAAAGTAACGCGCCGGGCCCGGCGGTCAATCGGGATTTGCGCAAACGATGGACAAATGCGGCGGCGAACCCCAAATTGCCCTCATGTCGAATGACCGAAAACGCATCCTTATCGCCATCACCGGCGCCTCGGGCGCCGTCTATGGCCGGCGCCTGCTGGAAATGCTGGTGGAAACGCCGGATGTCGAAAGCCATCTGGTGATCTCCAAGGCCGGGCGACTGACCATTTCCGCCGAGCTTGACCGCGACGCGGCCGAGGTCGAGGCCCTGGCCGATGTCGTGCATCTGGCGGGCAACGTGGGGGCTCCCGTGTCCTCGGGCTCGTTCCGCCTCGACGCCATGATCGTCGCCCCCTGTTCCGTGAAGACGGCGTCCAACATCGCCTACGGCAATACGGGCGACCTGATCACCCGCGCCGCCGACGTGATGCTGAAGGAACGGCGGACATTGGTGCTGGCCGTGCGCGAAACGCCGCTGCATGCAGGCCACCTGGAAACCCTGACCAAGCTGGCGACCCTGGGCGCGGTCATCTTCCCGCCCGTGCCGGCGTTCTATCAGAAACCGCAGGCGATCAGCGATCTGGTCGATCAGACCTGCATGCGCCTGTTGGATCAGGCGGGGGTGCACCTGGACACGGCCCCCCGCTGGGGCGAGGCCGGGGGCATCGCGGCGATCGGCGGCGACAAGCCGTGACGACATTTTCAGAAGGACGGACGACCTTGCGGATACTCTTGGCGTTTTTCGCGTTCACGGCCTGCCTGCATTTCGGCACGCTGCGGGCGGCGGCCTATGACCTGGGCGACTTCGACTGGTGCTTCAACACCATGCCCAAGGTCTACGACCGGGCGTTCGAGGCCTGCGTCGACGCCAACTGCACGCGCATCAGCAACAAGAAGGTGTCCCAGAAGCGGGGTTGTTACCAGACCTGCAAGGGCGAGGCCGTGGAGGCCTGCCTGATCCAGCGGGCCCAGGGGCCGGCCCCCAAGACGGTGACGCGCGCCCAGCCGGCGCAGGCACCCGTCAAACTGATGGGGCAGGATCCAGTACCCGCGACGCCCGCCGCCCGCTCGACAGCCGCTGCGCCCAAAAGCGCCCCGGTGCCGGCGGCCCCGGAAAAAACCGAACGGGAAGGGTTCCTGTCCCGCTTGTTTGGCGGCTTCGGCGGCGCGCCGGACCAGCCGGCCACCCCGCAGGCCGCCGCCGCTCCCGGCGCGGCGTCCGCGCCAGCGCCGGAAGCCCCGGCCAAGCGCGAGGGCTTCTTCACGCGGATCGCCAACGGCCTCAGCGAGGGCATCACGGACGGCTTCGATGGGGACTACAACTGGTGCCGCGACCATTCGGGCGGCCATTTCCAGGAGCTTCTCCAGGACTGCACGCGGGGCTGTCTCGCGGGGCCGTCCGCCAGTTCCAGCAAGCGCCAGGGCTGCATCCAGTCCTGCCGGTCGAGCTCCGTCCGCGCCTGCATCGCCAAGCGGGACGGGAAGTAGGCCGTCCCCTTTAGAACCGATAGACGTCCTTCGCCACGGCATAGGTGTTGGCGTAGGCGTGTACCGACAATTCTATGGGGTTGGCATAGCCGCCGCCGAGGCCTAGAGCAACGGGGATTCCCCGGCTTCGGCATTCCGTGAGCACCAGGCGGTCGCGTTTGGCCAATCCGTTCAGGGTCAGGGCGAGGCGGCCCAATCGGTCCTCGGCCAAGGGATCGACCCCGGCCTGATAGAGCACCAGGTCCGGGCGGAAGTCGAACACGGCGGGCAGGTGCTCAGCCAGGGCCTTCAGGTAGGCCGCGTCCTCCGTGCCGTCGGGCAGGTCCACGTCCAGGTCCGAGGCGACCCGGTGGTGGGGGAAGTTCTTTGCCCCCTGCATGGAGAACACGAAGACGTCCGGGTGGCCGGCCAGGATGGCGGCGTTGCCGTCGCCCTGATGGACGTCCAGGTCGATGATGGCGACGCGCCGGGCCCAGCCCTCGGCCAGGACCTTCAGCGCCGCGATCGCGAAATCGTTGAAAATGCAGTATCCCGCGCCGAAATCCCGATGGGCGTGATGGGTGCCGCCGGCAAGCTGGCCTGACAGGCCGAATTCCAGCGCCGCTTCCGCCGCCGCCACGGCACCGCCCATGGTTGCCGTCACCCGGTCGACCAGATTGGGGCTCCACGGCAGGCCGATGCGGCGCTGGGCCTGGGCGTCCAGGCGGCCGTCGCGCACCGCCGTTATGTAATCGGCGTCATGGGCGCGGGCGATGTCGTCCGCCTCGGCCATGGGCGAGGGGAGGATGCTGTCCGTCGCCAGGATGCCCTCGCGCACCAGGTGTTCGCGCAGCAGGATGTACTTCCGCCCCGGAAAGCTGTGGCCGTCGGGAAGGGGAATGACAAAACGGTCGGAGGTGAAAAAGCGCATGGCGGTGGAGTCTAGCCGCCGGCGTCATGGCGAGAAACCGCTTTGACGCGGTGACGGAGACATTCTACCAGTTACAATTCCAACTCGGCCGGACCTCCGGCAACCCGACGCAAAGACCAAGGACCACGTGATGTCGGCGACCCGGCTTATCTTTGCCGTCTTCATGGCGCAGCTTCTGGCGCAGATCGGCGCCTATACGGTGCCGGCGCTGCTGCCCATCTTCATCGCCGAATGGAACCTGACCAATACGGAGGCCGGATGGCTGACCGGCATGTGGGCTGCGTCCTATGTCTGCGCCGTGCCGATCCTGGTCAGCCTGACCGACCGCATTGATCCCAAGCGCCTCTATCTGGTCTGCGTCACCCTGACGACCCTGACCCATCTGGGTTACGCTTTTCTGGCCGACGGGTTCTGGTCGGCGCTGTTTCTGCGCGCCCTCGCCGGCATGGCCTGGGCCGGCTGCTACATGCCTGGGCTCAAGGTGTTGTCCGACCGGCTGGAGGGCAAGGCCCAGACCCGCGGCGTGTCCTGGCATGCCGCGGGTGTCGGGTTCAGCGGGGCCCTGTCGTTTCTGTTCGCGGGCACCATCGTCAGCTTCGCCCCCTGGCCCTGGGTGTTCGGCGGGGCCGGCATCTGCACCATGGGCGCGTTTCTGATCATGGCTTTCGCCGTGCCCGGCCAGCCCGCGAAACCGGCCGCCGTCCCGGGCGCGCCGGTGCTTGACCGCCCGGCCTTGTTCGATTTCCGCCCGGTGCTGCGCAACCGTTCGGCGCTCGCCTATGCCATCGGCTACGGCGCCCATTGCTGGGAACTGTTCACCCTGCGTTCCTGGGGGGTGACCTTCCTGACCTTCACGGCGGCGGCCTGGGGCGGCGGCGAGGGGTTGCTCGCGCCGACCTCCATCGCCTTCGCCATGGGCGTGCTCGGCACCTGGTCGAGCGTCGGCGGCAACGAGATGTGCATTCGCCTCGGCCGCCAACGGGTGGTCCTGGCCGTGATGGCGGTGGCGATGATCTTCGCGCTGGGCATCGGCTGGGCGGCGGCGGTGGGCTACGGCCTCGCGGTCGCGCTCTGCCTTATGTACAACGTCGCGGTCTATGCGGACTCCTCGGCGCTCACGGCCGGCACTTCCGGCAGCGCCGAGCCGGGCCGCCGGGGGGCGACGCTCGCCGTGCATTCGACGATCGGCTACATCGGCGGCTTTCTTGGGCCGTTGGTGTTCGGCATCGTGCTCGACCTCGCGGGCGGGGCCGGTGTCACGGGCTGGGTTCTGGCGTTCGGACATCTGGCGATCATCATGCCCTTGGGCATCGCCGCCTTCCTGTACCTGCGGCCCTACGACCTGCCCGGCGACCGGCCGGTGAACGGACTGAGGACGGACAAGGACACGGCGAACCCGGCTTGATGTCCGGCCGAAGGGCGCTATCCTCGAAACTCCTTCAATGTTGATCGTGTGCGGGTCCATGAATCTGGTTCTCATCGGCGGTGCCATCGGGGGTATCGGCCTTTTCCTGCTCGGCATGCGCCTGATGACCGACGGCCTGAAACTCGCCGCGGGCGGCATGTTGCGCGACGTGCTGACGCGCTGGACGCGGACCCGGGCGCGCGCCCTCTGGTCGGGCGTGCTGATTACCGGCATCGTGCAATCCTCAAGCGCCGTCACCGTGGCTTCCATCGGCTTCGTCAACGCGGGCGTGCTGACCCTGGGGCAGGCCATGTGGGTGATCTTCGGGTCCAACGTCGGCACCACCATGACCGGCTGGGTCGTCGCCCTGGTTGGGTTCGACATCAAGATCGAGGCCTTCGCCCTGCCGTTGCTCGGCATCGGCATGCTGCTGTCCCTGACCGGGGGCTCGACCCGGCGCGGCGCCTTTGGCGACGCGCTGGCCGGGTTCGGCGTGTTCTTCCTGGGCATTTCGACCCTGAAGGCGACCTTTGCCGGCCTGGGACAGGCCGTCGACCTGGGCGCCTTCGTGAGCGGCGGCATCCTCAACGACGTCATGTTCGTGGCGATCGGGATCGTCATGACGACCCTCGTCCAGTCGTCCAGCGCTGTGATCGCCATCGCTCTGACGGCGGCGGCCGGCGGGATCCTGACGGTGGAGGCGGGGGCGTCGCTGGTCATCGGCGCCAATGTCGGCACGACCACCACGGCGGCCCTGGCGGTGCTGGGGGCCACATCCAACGCCAAGCGCGTGGCCGTCAGCCATGTCGTGTTTAACGTCCTGACAGGGGCCGTGGCGCTGTTGTTGCTGCCGGTGCTGTTGTTGATCGTCGAGGCGACGGAAAAGACCCTGACGGCCGGTGCGGGCTCGACGGCGGCCTTGGCCCTGTTCCATACCGTTTTCAATGTGCTGGGTGTCGTGCTGATGTGGCCTTTGGCGTCGCGTCTGGAAGCCTGGCTGGCGGCTCGCTTCGTCACGGCCGAGGAAGACGAGGCCCGGCCCCGTCACCTGGACAACACGGGGCTTGAGCTTCCGATGTTGGCGCTGGACGCCATCGTGCTGGAACTGAGGCGCGTCGCGGCGGTTGCGTTCGTGATCGCGCGGGCGGCATTGCTTGACCCCACGGCGTCGGCGGACCGCCTGTGGCGGCGGCGCGGGATCATCGACGGCCTGAACGACGCCATCGTCACCTATGTGCAGAAGCTGAGCGCCGCCAAGAACGCCCAGGCCGTGGCCGAAGCGCTGCCGCATCCGATCCGCGCCCTGATGCATCTGTCCGGCATCGCCGACATGGGCTTGGCGGTGGCCGGCCGCCGGGCCGAGATCGCCGGCCTGCCCGAGGACGTGAAAAGCCAGATCATCGGTTATGCCACCCTCGTCGCGGCGCAGATCGATGCCGCCGAACGCCTTTTTGTCGATGGATCGGGCTCGTCTCCGTCCGAAGATGGGACACTTCCGGTCTATAATCGCCTGAAGAGCACGTTTCTCACCGCCGCATCACGCGGCGATCTGAGCGCCGGTCAAGCGGAGATCGCCTTGGACACCCTGCACGACTTCAAGGAAATGGCCCATCTGATCGACCGGGCCTGCAAGCGCATCGCCGCCATTCGGCGGGCCGCCGCGGGCGGCATTGAAAGTGAAGCCGCGCCGCCCGCCGAGCCACCCGAACCGCCCGCGCCACCCGTTTTGTCGGCGGGGCAGGGCGCATGACCGCCGCATCCCATTGGATTGACCGTGCGCCGGGGCTGGACGATCTGGATCCGGAAACGCGCCGACAGCTCGAGGCGGTCCGCCCGATCACCATCCCCAAGGGACAGGTACTGTTCCGGCCCGGTGACGAGGTGACCTGTTTCGGGGTGCTGATCGGCGGCCGGGTCGATGTCTATCTGACCGGCGCGACGGGGCGTGAAATTCTGCTGTACAGCATCACGCCCGGTGAATCCTGCGTGCAGAGCACCCTGGGCCTGCTGGGCGAGAACGACTATTCCGCCGAAGCGGTCGCCGAGACGGATGTCGAGGCGGTGATGATCCCCAAATCCCTGTTCCTTGGTCTGCTGGGAAGGTCGGAAGCCTTTCGCACCTTCGTCTTTCAATCCTTCGCCAAACGCCTGCAATCGGTCATGCAGGTCCTGGAACGGGTTGCGTTCATCCGGATCGAGGAACGCCTGGCCGCGGCTTTGCTGGAGCGTGCCGATCACGACGGCGTGGTCCGCACGACCCATCAGGAACTGGCGACGGCAATCGGCTCCGTGCGCGAGGTGGTGTCGCGGCGTCTCGAGGCGCTGGCCAGAAAGGGGTTCGTGTCGCTGGACCGGGGCACGATCCGGGTTGCCGACCGCGCGGGGTTGGCGGCGCTGATTTCCTGACCACGACCGCATGCTCCAGCCTTTGTGACCATGTCACCGACGAATTCCCTGCGTTCTGATTGACTAGGGTCAATGCGGCGCTCCGGGTGGGGCGTAGGCTTGATTTCATGCCATTCGAACGAGAAGGAGTTCCGTTCATGTTCAAGAAAAATGTCGGCGGTATCGACCGTCTGTTGCGGGTCGTCGTGGGTGTTGCCCTTTTGGCCTTGTTCTTCCTGTTCCCGGAAGAACCCTGGCGCATGTGGACGCTGATCGGCGTCGTGCCCTTGGCGACGGGGTTGTTCTCGACCTGTCCGGCCTATTCCCTGTTCGGGATATCGACCTGTCCCGTGACGAAGGCCCAATAAGGCCAAGGCCTTTTCCCGATAATTGGAGGACGGCGGGATGATTCTATCCTGGAAAACCGGCGGCATTCTGTTGGGTGCCGTGTTCTTCGCCGCGGTCTTGCTGGTCAAGCCGGTCGGCGTATCGACCCAGTTCGTGATCTTCGACGGCATCTTGTGGGATGCCGTCGACGACAGCGCGGTGGTGACGTCCAAGGATGCCAAAAGCGGTTACGCCAGCCCCAACGCCTATTTGAACAAGTCGGGCGGCAAGTACGCCAAGAACGTGGCCAATCCCTGGAACTACAGCTTTGTGTTCGTGCTCGCCCTGATGGGTGGGGCGGCGGTGTCGGCCTTGCTGCGGGGCGGTGTGTCCCGCGAGGAACGCGCCGCACCGGCCGTGTGGCGCGCTAACTTCGGCGACGTGGCGTGGAAACGGCAGATCGCGGCCTTCGCCGCCGGGTTCATCGTGCTTTACGGCGCGCGGCTGGCCGGCGGGTGCACCTCCGGTCATATGATGAGCGGCATGATGCAGACCGCCATGTCGGCCTACATCTTCACGGCCGGTGTGTTCCTGGCCGCCGTGCCGGCGGCGATCCTGATCTACCGCAAGGAGGGTTGAGCCATGACCACCCTGATTCTCGCCATCGTCATCGGCGGCGCCTTCGGCTTCGTGCTGGACCGTATCGGCGCGACCAACCCGAATGTCATCATCGGCATGCTGCGGCTGTCCAACCTGCACCTGGCGAAGACCATCTTTCTCGCCATCGGCACGGCCTCGGTCCTGCTTTACGCAGGGCTGATGCTGGGGATCGTCGATCCCGGACATCTCGACGTCAAGGATGCCTATTGGGGCGTGTTCATCGGCGGTCTGCTGCTGGGGCTCGGCTTCGCCCTGTCCGGGTACTGCCCGGGCACCGGTCTTGCCGCCGCCGCCACGGGGCGCTGGGACGGCGTCGTGTTCGTGCTTGGCGGGCTGGTCGGCGCGGCCGCCTACATGGCGACCTACGCCTGGGTCAAATCGACCGGCGCGCTGGACCATGTGCTGGGCGGCAAGGCGACCTTGGGGCCGCTTTCCGGCACCAGTTACCCGGCCATGCTGGACGGTATATCCGGCGAATGGGTCGGTCTTGCCCTTGGCGTCGCCTTCATCGCCGTCGCGGCCCTGCTGCCTGGGCGCCTGCGCGCCGGCCCGCCACGGGCGGACTGACGCGGGGGCTCCCGAAGGCGGCAGATCTGGATTAGGCGAATTCGACCAGGGTCAGTTCGAACGTCAGCGCCTTGCCCGCCAGGGGGTGGTTGGCGTCCAGCGTCACGTCCTCGTCGTTGAATTCGAGGACGACCAGGTGCATCGGGTTGCCCGTCTCGTTTGTCGCTTCCAGGACGGCGCCGACTTCCAGGGGGATTTCCGCCGGAATGGTCCCGCGCGCCACGGTTTGGACCAGGTCCGGGTTGCGGTCGCCGAAGGCGTCGTCGGGTTCCAGGGTGACTTTTTTCGTGTCGCCTTCGGCCATGCCGGCCAGGGCGGCCTCGACCCCCGGGAGGATCTGGCCGCCGCCCAGGGTGACTTCCATGGGCGCACGGTCTTTCGAGGTGTCGAAGGTCGTGCCGTCATCCAGGGTTCCCGTGTAATGGACACGCAGGGTATCCCCGGTCGCTGCCTGCTTCATCTGTTCGCTTCCTTTCGTTGTCATCGGCTTCAACAGAACGTCACCAAGCAACGAGACTTCGAGACGACGGTGGACAAGCCACGCGTACCCGGAGCGGACCGATTGAAGAATCCCCCAAGGGTACAAGCGGAGGCCCGGGAGGGAAACCCTTAACCCGGAAAAAGGCTCAACAATTGAATGGGATACCGGCGGGGTTGAGGGGAAAGGTCAGGATTCGACGGGCCGGCCGCCCTTGACCACGGGGCCGGTCCGGGCCGGTGGGGCCAGCGGAAAGCGCCGCCCGAACGTTTCGAAATAAAGCGCATGATTGGGGCCTTCGCCGACCGCCCGCAGGCGGCGGCGGAACTCGGCCTCGTCGATATCGCCGGGTAGGCGGCAGAGGGCGTCGAAATCCTTCTTCGACCAGGCCGGCCCCGACCATTGGGCATCGAGATGGGGCAAAGGGCCGTCGATCGTCAGAAGGTCTGGGGCCATGCGCGTGAGCAATCCGGTGACCAGGTCGCGGGCCAGGGTTTCCAGCGCCAGGCGGTCCATGGCGGGGGTGATGACGGCGTCGTCGACGGCGACGATGGGGCCGGCGTCGATCTTCATGGTCAGTTCATGCAGGGTCGCCCCGAAGCGGTCCAGCCCGTCATACAGCGCGAACACGGAAGGATAGATGCCGCGCACCCAGGGCGGACCGGGATGGACGTTGTAGGCCGGGCCGGTCAGGCGGCCCAGAACCGTCTCGGGCACGATCACGTCCGTGCAGAAGGCGACCAGGCGCAGATCATCGGCGGGGGCCGCCGTCGCCTGCTCCAATTCGTCGCGGGTGCTGACGCCCTGAACCCGCGCATCCGGGGCTGCGTCCCAGAAAATCCGGGTCAGGCCCGGCAGTTCGTCGGCGTCGGTCAGCAGCAGGATATGTTTCATTGCCGCAGGCCCGTCCGATATCAGCCGGTGTTCCGCGCGAACAGGCGGTCGGCGACGTAAGGATTGCTTTCCCGCTCGTGCCCGAAGGTCGACAGCGGCCCGTGGCCGGGCACGAAGGTGACGTCGTCGCCAAGCGGGAACAGATTCTCGCGGATGGACTTGATCAGGGTGTCGAAATCGCCGCGCGGAAAGTCGGAACGCCCGATGGAACCCTGGAACAGAACGTCGCCGACAAAGGCGACGCGCTCGCCCGCATGAAAGAACACGACATGGCCCGGCGTGTGCCCCGGGCAATGCAGCACGTCGAAGGTCTGCTCGCCGACGGTGCAGGTGTCGCCCTGGTGCAGCCAGCGGTCGGGCGTGAAGGCCCGCAAATCGCCGAACCCGTATTCCCGGCCCTGGGTCGGCAATTGGTCGATCCAGAACTTGTCTTCCGGGTGCGGGCCTTCGATGGGCAGACCGAATTCATCGGCCAGATCGGCGACGGCGCCCGCATGGTCGAGATGGCCGTGGGTGACCAAAATCTTCTCCAGTGTCACGCCTGCTTCGTCCACAGCGGCCTTCAGGCGATCGATCTCGCCGCCCGGATCGACAAAGGCCGCCTTCAGGGTGGTTTCGCACCACACCAGGGAACAGTTCTGCTGCAACGGGGTGACGGGAATGACGGCGGCTCTCATGTTAACCCATTCAAATAATTAAATTAATTTAACCAAGTGAGGCCGGTCACAGCACCAAGGCCGAAAGCCGGATAAAATTCAGACCGGTGAATCATGCATATGTCGGCGAAGACCCTACAACAACCACGGGCGGCCTGCATATTGAAAGGGTGAGAAACATGAGCGGCATGACGGCCTATTTGGGCATTATCCTGGGCGCCGCCGGTATCGTGTTCGGGGTCATCGCGTTGATGGTTTCCGCGGAAATGTCGCGCAGGGTGACGACGTTGATCGACGCCCGGTTCGAACAGTCCGAGCTGGAACTTCTCAAGAGTCTCGACAAGCAGGACCACGAACTGAAACGCCAGCGCCGCGTCCTGGGGGACGCCCTGAGCGAGATGGAGGAGCGGTTCAAGGCCACGTCTGCGGGTGCGGACGAGCTGCGCCAACGTCTGAACGCCTTCAGCAATGCCCTCGACGATGTGCGCAACGTGCGCCGGGTCATCCCGACGGACGAGGAGCGCGGATTTACGGCGAAAGTGAAGCCTAAAGAAAGTTTTGTTTCAGCATCGCCTTTCGCGGACTAATATGTGTGGACGCTAATCCGGTGCCTTGTCCCGGCATGGGGTTGCGTGAATGCATCCCCGGCTCCTGAAAGGCCGGGTTTGGGGCCAGAATGGCCGTAACGATCTATCCCGCCGTTACTAAATCAGGCGTGGAAGATGAATGTTCGGGGTGATGGAATGGGTGAAGCCTCGTCTTTCGCCGATTTGGCGACGATAGCTGCCGGGATCGCGGTCATTATCGGCGTCGTCGCCTTGCTTACCTCGGCCGAGGTGGCCAAGCGCCTTCAGGCCCTGGTCAATCAGAAACTCGCGGATAACGAAGTCAAACTGGCCGTGGCCTTGCAGCAGCAGGACCAGCGGATGACGACCCTGCGCCAGATCATGTCGCAGAACGCCGAAGACCAGGAAACGGCGATCCGCACCATGCGCCAGGATATCAAGGAACTTAAGGAATGCGTCGGCCTGATGCGTGAAATCCTGGATCGCATGGACACCCGCAATACCCACGATCCCAACGCCCCGCGTCACCGCCGGGCGTCGAACGGGTAGTTCGCGGCGCGGTCAGCCCCGGGACGTCACGTCGCCGGTCAGGTCATATTCGTCGGCGCCCGTGATCCGGACCCGGACCATGTCGCCCGGGCGCAGGTTTTTCCCGCCAGATACACGCACGGCGCCGTCGATTTCCGGCGCATCCGCATAACAGCGCCCGACGGCCGGGCCACCCGCGTCGCCGGCCTCGTCGATCAGCACGTCCAGGTCGCGGCCGACCAGCCGCGCAAGTCGCCTGGCGCTGATGTCCTGCTGGACCTCCATCAGGCGTTCCCAGCGGTCCTGTTTTTCGTCCTCGTCCAGATGATCGCCGAGCGCCTGCGCCCGGGCCCCCGCGACGTTCTCGTATTTGAAGCAGCCGACGCGGTCGAGTTCGGCCTCCTGCAGCCAGTCGAGCAGGAAGTCGAAATCGTCCTCGGTCTCGCCGGGGAAGCCGACGATGAAGGTCGAGCGCAGAACCAGATCCGGGCAGTCGCGGCGCCAACCCTTGATCCGCTCCAGCGTGCGTTCCTGATGGGCGGGACGTCGCATGGCCTTAAGCACGTTCGGGCTGGCATGCTGAAACGGGATGTCCAGATAGGGCAGGATCTTGCCCTCGGCCATCATGGGGATGACCTCGTCGACGTGCGGATAGGGATAGACGTAGTGAAGCCGGGTCCAAAGACCCACTTCCGACAGGCCCTTGCAGAGATCGAGAAAGCGGGTGCGGTATTCCTTTCCGCGCCATTCCTCGCGGGGAAACTTGGCGTCGATGCCGTAGGCGCTGGTGTCCTGGGAGATCACCAGGATTTCCTTGACCCCGGCCTCGGCCAAACCTTCGGCTTCCTTCAGCACGTCCCCGATGGGACGGCTGGCGAGCGGGCCGCGCAGGCTGGGGATGATGCAGAAGGTGCACTTGTTGTTGCAGCCCTCGGAAATCTTCAGATAGGCGTAATGGCGCGGCGTCAGCTTGATGCCCTGGGGCGGCAGCAGGTCCACGTAAGGGTCATGGGTCGGCGGCAGCGCCTGGTGGACGGCGGTCATCACCGATTCATACTGATGCGGGCCGGTCACGGCGAGCACGCCCGGATGGATTTCGCGGATCAGGTTCTCGTGCACGCCGAGGCAGCCGGTGACCACGACCTTGCCGTTTTCCGCCATGGCCTCGCCGATGGCTTCCAGGGATTCGTCGCGGGCCGTTTCCAGGAAGGCGCAGGTATTGACGATGACCAGATCGGCGCCGTCGTAGCTGTCGACCAGGTCGTAGCCTTCGGCGCGCAGGCGCGTCATGATGCGTTCGGAATCGACCAGCGCCTTGGGACAACCGAGGCTGACCAGGCCGACCTTGGGGGCGGCCATTACGGGCGCTTTCCGGCGCGGTTTGGCGGCGGATTTGCCCACGGCTTTCGAGGGGGAGGTGCTCATGGCGCCTCTATTATCCCAAAACGCGTGTCCTGTCTGGAAATTTTAAAGGGGGATCAGGTCGCCGCCCGCCGCCGGCCCGCGACCGCCAGCGACAGGGCGAAGGCCCCGCAGCCCCCGGCCAGGACCGCGCCGCAGATCACCAGCAGCTTGGCGTATTTGTGGCCGAGCCCGAACAGGGGCTCGATCAGCGCCACGTGGCCGCCGGCTTCCAGCATGTAAAGCGCCCCCCCGGCGATCGCCAGCGCGAAGGCGAAACCGTAGGCCCAGGCCTGGATGCGCAGGCCGCCCATGACGTTGAACAGCACCACGGGGGCCAGGAACATGGACGCCGTGCCCGACACGGCGACGGCGGCGAACAGGTCCTTGTTGCCGAGGAACAGGAATCCCAGCCCGCCCAGCAGAAACCCGGCCATGGCCAGCCGCCCGTTGCGCAGGGACGGCGCCATCACCCGCATGTCGGCGGCGACCAGCTTGGACGCGCTGGCGAAGGTTGAATCGAGGGTCGAAACCGCCGAGACCACCAGCGCCAGGTTGAACACCAGCATGGCCGGTTCGCCCAACAGCCGGGTCAGGGCGGCGACCATGGCCTCGCCCTCGCCCTTGTTGAGGCCCGCGTAGACCCCGATGACGCCGAAGATCAGGATACCGAGGATCGAAATCCAGGCCGCATGCAGGAAGCTTCTGCGCGTCGTCGCCCGGTCGGCCAGGAAACCGCGGTCCATCATCACCGGATCGTGGAGGGGATAGCTCCAGATCTGCAGCAGGGCGACCGCCAGCAGGACCCAGCCGGGCCCGCCCGCGTCGGGGCTGGAGCCGATCACCGCCGCCATGTCGAATTCGGGCCGGGTCACGGTCAGGGCCAGCAAAACCGCCAGCCCGAGGTAGAGCAGGGCCGTCTGCATCACGTCCGTGCGCAGCGCCGCGCGCAGGCCGCCCATCATGGAATAGCCCAGGGTCAGCACGGCGATGCCGACGATGGCGAGCGTGTAGCCGGTGGTCCCCGCCGCGCCGAAGATGATGCCGATGACCAAAAGGTTGGCGAACACCTCGCTCAACAGCCGCACGCCGACCACCAGGTTGTAGGTCCAGCGGCCCATGGTTCCGTAATGATCGGCGAGGAAGTCCTGCACGCTGCCCGCCCCGTGGCGGAAGCGGATGCGGTCGACGATCACGCCGCCGGTCAGAAAGCTCAGGTAATAGGCCGCATAGGCCAGGGCGCCCGCGATGCCATAGTAGAACCCCAGGATCGCCGCGTTCATCAGCGAGCGCGCGAAAATCCAGGTCGTGACCTGGGACAGGGTCAGGGTCAAGAGGCCCGGCGCGCCGCCGTCGTCATTGGCGCCGCGGAAGAAGCCCTCGGCGGTGCGCACCTTGGGCGACAGCAGGAAACTGGCGACGGCGACCGCGGCGATGGCGGCAATCAGATAGGACGTCATGGGGGAAGGGCTCCGGCGGGTCTAACAAGCCCCCACCTTTAGCCGAGGGACAAGCGCCGGAAAACGCACGTTTTCTTGATCGGCTTGTGAATGTGCGGCGGCCCGGGGCCTGCCGCTGGGGGCGAATAGGGCCCGTGTTTGAAAAAAAACCTGCGTGATCGGGAATTCCCTTTGCCGATCCTGCGTCTTACAATATTGACATCGGTCAAGGACGGTTGCCCCGCATCCGCCTAAAAATGCGCGAATTCGGGGACATTCCGGGCGGGATTGCAATCGCCCGCCGGGAAGGCGGTGCGCAGGAGAACACGCGATGAACTATGAAAAGGTATTCCAGGACGCCGTCGACAAGGTGAAGGGTGAGGGCCGCTACCGCGTGTTCGCCCATCTGGAGCGGCATTCCGGGAACTTCCCCCACGCGACCCGCCATCATCCCGACGGTTCGACCTCGGACGTCGTCGTCTGGTGTTCCAACGACTATCTCGGCCAGGCCCAGAACAAGGACGTGCTGGCCGCTCTTGCCGAAGCAGGGGCGCGCATGGGCGTCGGCTCCGGCGGCACCCGCAACATCGCGGGCACGACCTACCTGCACGCCGAGCTGGAAAAGGAACTGGCCGACCTGCACGGCAAGGAGGCGGCTCTGCTGTTCACCTCCGGCTACGTGTCCAACGACGCCGCCATTTCGACCATCGCGCAGCTGATGCCCGACTGCATCATCCTGTCGGACGAACTGAACCACGCGTCGATGATCGCCGGCATCCGCCATTCGGGCTGCGCCAAGAAGATCTACCGCCACAACGACATGGCGCATCTGGAAGAAATTCTGCAAACCCTGCCCAAGGCCGCGCCCAAGCTGATCGCCTTCGAAAGCGTCTATTCCATGGACGGCGACATCGCCCCCATGAAGGAAATTTGCGACCTCGCCGACAAATACGGCGCCATGACCTATCTGGACGAGGTCCATGCCGTGGGCCTGTATGGCGAAAACGGCGGCGGCATTTCCGAACGCGAGGGCGTCGCCGACCGCATCACGGTCATCGAAGGTACCCTGGCCAAGGCCTTCGGTCTGATGGGCGGCTATATCGCCGGTTCCGAAGCCATGGTCGACGCCGTGCGCTGCGCCGCCCCCGGCTTCATCTTCACCACCACCCTGCCGCCGCCCTTGGTGGCCGGGGCCATCACCTCGATCCGCCATGTGCGGGCGACCAACGACCTGCGCGTGCGCCATCAGGAACGGGCCCAGCGCCTGAAGGACCTGTTGGTCGAGGCCGGCCTGCCGGTCATGCCGTCGGTTACCCATATCGTGCCGCTGATGGTCGGCGACGCCCTGCGCTGCAAGCAGGCGACGGACATGTTGCTGGACGACTACGGCGTCTATATCCAGCCCATCAACTATCCGACCGTGCCGGTGGGGACGGAGCGCCTGCGCATCACGCCGACGCCGTTCCACGACGACAAGGTGATGGACGAACTGGTCGCGGCGCTGAAGGACGTGTGGATGCGCCTGCAACTTCAGAACGCCGCGTAAGAGCGGGCCGGATCATGCGCCTGCAACTCGCCACCTGGCCCGAGGTCGAAACCTATCTCGGCGCCTCCAAGGGTGTGATCATCCCCGTCGGCTCGACGGAACAGCACGGCCCCACGGGCTTCATCGGCACGGACGCGCTGTGCCCGGAAATCCTCGCCTACGGCCTGTCGGAACGGCGCGCCGCCGAAGGCCGCGAGGTGATGGTGGCGCCCACGCTGTCGATCGGTATGGCGCAGCACCACCTGGGCTTCGCGGGCTCGGTCACGCTGCGACCCTCGACCATGATCGCCATGGTTCAGGACATCGTGAACTCGCTGGCCAAGCACGGGTTCGAACGGTTCTTTTTCCTGAACGGCCACGGCGGCAACATCGCGACCCTGAACGCCGCGTTCTCGGAAATCTATGCGGAACATTCCCTGGGCCGGGCCGGTGACAACCGCCCGCCCGTGCGCTGCACCCTGGTCAACTGGTTCGACTGCGACAGCGTCATGAAGATCTCGGCCGAGACCTTCGGCGACGACGACGGCGCGCACGCCACCTGTGGCGAGGTCTCGCTGACTTATTTCGGGTTCCAGAAGGACGCCGCCCGCGTGCAGGGTGCTTCGATGACCCCCGGCCGCGCCGGCGACGGCCCGATCTTCGACTGCGACGATTACCGCCGCCGCTTCCCCGACGGGCGCATCGGCTCGGACCCCAGGAAGGCGACCATCGAGGCGGGGGAAGTCCTGTACAACGCGGCGATCGAGGAAATCGGCGAACGCTACGACGCCTTCGTCGCCGCGGGCTGAGGCCTCCCGGTCCGCGCCATGAAGGACCGCACGCGTATCCTCCACCTGACGGACTTGCACTTGCGCCACGCCCTGGCGGGCACGGCGAAGCGGCCGGAACGCCTGTCCCGCGAGATGCCCGCCGTGCTCGGCCGCCTCGCCGGGCGGATCGACGCCCTGGGCGCCGATGTCGTGGTGGTCTCGGGCGACCTGCTGGATATCCCGGACGAATACATCGACGGCACGAACACGGACCCGGACGGGCGGGCGGAAACGGCGGCGGCCTCTGTCGCCGATTACCGCCTGTTCCGCGACCTGCTGGAAAACCTCGGGCGGCCCTTCGTCGCCGTTCCGGGCAACCACGACGTGCCGGAATTGTTCGACACGGCCTTCGCCGACCAGACCCCGCTGCGCGACGTGGCGGGCCTGCGCTTCGTCTGCTTCCGCGATGACCTGAACGGCGACCGGGCACCTGTGCGGGGGGCCGAGGGCCGGGAACTGTTCGAGCGCGCCATCGCCGACGGCCCGCCGCAGATCCACGTGCAGCATTACATGATCGACCCGCCGACCTTCGCCAGATGGCGATATCACTATACGGACGCCGATTGGTACCGGGACCGCATCAATGCCTCGGGCTGCGTGCGCGCGGTGCTGTCCGGCCATTTCCACCCGGGCAGCCATGTCGTGTCGGACACGGGCGTGCATTATTCCGTGCCGCCGGCCTTCTGCTCGGCGCCGCACCCCTTCCGCCTGGTCGACGTCGGCCCGTCGGGAGTGCTTGGCATCGAGGACCGCAGCGTGGACAATGGCTGATCCGCACCGGCGAAGGAGAGGAGCCGCGCCATGAAAAAAGCCTTCATCATCTTCATGACCGGCGGGTTTCTGGGACTCTTCGCCGGGGTCGCCGTGGGCATCTTCGCCTATCCCTATATCTTCCTCGCCGACATCGTGGCCCAGGAAGCGGCCCCCGCCGACGCCGCCGCCAGGCCCGCGGCCACGGGAACCTTCATCCACGCCAACCCGTCAGACCCCATCCACTACGGCCGGGGTGGGGTCACGGTCTACGACCGCGCCGTGCGGCTGGAACCGGATTTCGAGGTCGGCCCCGGGCCCAAGTACCACGTCTATCTGGTCCCCCTCGACACGGTGACGCCGGACACCGAGGTCGACAAGACCATGTTCGTGGACCTGGGGCGGCTGCGCGCCTTCAAGGGCAGCCAGAACTTCAACATCCCCGACGGCCTGGACCTGAAGTCCTACGGCCATGTCGTGATCTGGTGCGAGAAGTTCGGGGTCCTGATTTCGCCGGCGAAGTTGAAATTCTAGAACGGCAACGAGGCGAAAAGGCAGGCACTAGTGAGCCGATGTGCATCGCGTCAGAATGAAATAAGGCCGTCGTCGAGACGCAGTTGCAGTCCTTCTTTCCTTAGATTTTCAAAAATACATTCGGTCGTTGGCTTGACCAATAGTCCCCGGTGATATTGCGTCTGCGATCTCGATCAACGTAGGCCGCATTCTGTCTGGATTAGCAGACCCAACGGCATGTTCGATGCTTGAAAAGCTATACCTATTTTCTCGCAGATTGTTTGCGTGTCCACGAAGTTCCCGTGCCGTCCGGTCAAGAAGTTCTTGTGCCAGTGATTCTGGTTGACCGAGCCGGAACCTAATGTTTTCCAGCAAAAAAGCGCGGCGATCTTGGTGATTATCACCCAACGTCGCGAGCGCAGCCAAGCCAAGTAGTGATCGTTCTAAGTTGGCCCATCCTGTCTGAAATCGGCCTGCAACGAAGGCCCATCGTGTGAGAATATGGTTGGCTCTGTCGAGAACCGGTTCAGCATCTCTGTTCCAGGCCACCGTTGCAATGTCGAATATCGTTTCGTTCCACTGAAAGTTATTGAGGAAACCGGCAGTTTCCTTATTTTCTGGCGACACATTTAGGATATCGAGAATATCCGTCGCGTTCTGCCAAAGCGATTCCCGCTTGCGCTCAGAGCATGCCGGAGCCCATGCGACTGCCATCAGTGCTGTGACGACATGTTCAACCCATTGCAGAATATGTTGGGTTAAGAAAGAACGCTTCTCAATCGCCCATTCGAGAACTTCTCCATGGCTTTTAGAAATGCTTCCGCTCCATTCACTTATGTTTCGAACGACGTTCTTCGCATCTTCATTCTGCGCATCAGCATTCAATACTGAGTTCGCCAAAACCCGTAACTTTGAACAGAACCCGTCGAACACCGTCACTGAGAAATATGGCCCCAACGCCATGGCGTGATTGCTCATCAAGGGCATGTCAGGGGTGGTTAGATAAATTTTGCTGATCTGCGCAATGTTCTCGTTGATTGTTTCAGCGGCCATTTTCGCGTCGATTTCTGGTGTCCTTAGAAGCTCAAAAGAGAGTTCCGCAAATACGGACATGCTGGCCTGAGTAACGGGTCGGTATTCTTCAACCATGGCTCCGGCAACAGCAGCCTTGAAAATGTTGTCGTAGATTGATGGGGCGTGTTGCCAATCACCCGTCATCAATGAAGTTTTCGCTGTCACTCCCATTACGTTTACGCCGTCCATCAGAACGTCGGGCATTTTATGGGGAATAACGGATATAACCGATTGACCCAGATAGTGAGCCGCGAGATGCGTATGTGTTTTTGATGCCCCTAAAACTCCATAATCGATGGTCCGATAGACTTCGGCGAGTGACGCAAATGTTCTGAGAATTTGCCGGATTTGGATTTCATCGCCATTTGAAAGTCCGGTCGCCATCATCTGTCGCAAAAATTCGAGCGAGTCGTTTATGAATCTGTCGGTCGTGAGGGGGTTGTCCAAAAGGAGGTTCTGCGTAAAGAACGTCCTCCCTTTAGCCAGGACATAGGCAGTATTGATCTTTACAAGTGCGTGGAGAGCGGCTCCTGCGACCTGATGGTCGCCGTTTTGTGCCGCTCGTTTAGATATCGCGACTACGTAGGTTATTGCTCCTTTAGGGCCTTCCAACCAATTTGGATTCGACTGAAAAAATTGAACGCGAGCATAATCGTGCCTATCAGCGTATGGACCTTTGGTGTCGTTTTGCTCGACCTGGATAAACGGTCGCACTCTCTCAAAGTGGCGAACGTATGCGTCTAATTCCTGTCTGGCCTTGGCGAATACAAACTGAAGCTGTTGAAGCGGGTTTACTATCTTCATTGCTCGCATGTATGCGTACAGAAAGACAATTGGGATGAGGAAGGTGCTCCAGGCGGCGGCGATCACAGTCGTCCCTACCCAATTTAAGTCGCTAACCAACGACAATGCCGTCACTTCCACCGCGAGTAAAAAGGTGCATATGAAGGCGAAAAATAGGCGCATATCTAAACCAAGGGCGCGGAACAACCCATGGGGTAATCGTTCGATGTTCACCTGGATCGCAAACATCAGCAAAGAAAATACGATTGCAGCCGCAGCCAATAGCGCGCCGCCAAGTGTCACGTAAATTGAACTCAGTCGGTCTAGGCTGGCTTGAGTGTCAAAATAGGGTGCGAGAAATTCTTGAACCTTGGGCTCAAATAAAAAGCTAATCGCGATCAATAGTGAGATAATCGCGATACAAGAAACGGTTCCCCTCCATGCCCAAAAACTTGCGATACGGAATTGAAGGCGCCCGAACTGTGTCCAGAGCCACGCGCACCCATATTGGAAGCGCCGCTTTGTCCTAGTTCTCTGTAGTCGAAGATACGCCTTGGACCGACCGATTGTGCGAATGGACCATGAGTTCTTTTTATGTGTCGGAGAATTATCGGACACCATATTTGATCTTATCTGCTTATTTTTTCAGCCGCGCAAGGCTAGACGTGACGCAGATTTTGGACAAACCACCCCTTCCAATCCTGAAACCAGAATTGTATACAATCCGCCATGAATTTCGAACTCACCGAAGAACAGCGTCTGTTCCAGGACGCGGTCGGCGCCTTTGCCCGGGATCACCTGGCCGAGGGCGCCCTTGAACGCGCGCATGCGGGGGAATACCCGCGTGACGTGGCAAAGCTCATGGCCGAAAACGGCCTGTTGGGCATCACCATCGCGGAAGAGGACGGCGGCCAGGGCGGCAGCCTGATGGATGCGGTCATCGCGATCCAGGAAGTGGCGATGCACTGTCCGCGCTCCGCCGACGTGATCCAGGCGGGCAGCTTCGGCGCGATCCGCGTGCTGGCGGCCTACGGCACGCCGGACCAGAAGGAACGCTATCTGAAGCCGCTGCTGGCGGGGGAAACCTTGATCGCCGTCGGCATGACGGAGCCCGACGCCGGGTCCGCCGTGACCGACCTGCGCACCACGGCGACGCCGGACGGCGAGGGGCTTCGCATCAACGGCCAGAAATGCTTCACCAGCCATTCGCCGGAGGCCGACGTGTTCCTGGTCTACGTGCGCTTCGGGCCGGGCGTGGGCGGCATCGGATCGGTCCTCATCCCGCGCGACGCGCCGGGCCTGGAATTCGGCAAGCCGACGCCGTTCCTGGGCGGCGACGACTGGGCGCCTTTGTTCTTCACCGACCTCTACGTGCCGCCGGAAAACATCCTGCTGCGCGAAGGCGGGTTCAAGAAACAGATCGCGGGCTTCAACGTGGAGCGCATCGGCAACACGGCGCGCTCGCTCGCCCTTGGGCGGCTCGCCTTCGAGACGGCGCGGGAGCATGCCCTGACGCGCAAGCAGTTCGACCGGCCCTTGGCCGAGTTCCAGGGCCTGCAATGGAAGTTCGCGGAAATGCAGATCAAGCTCGACGCCGGGCAATTGCTGCTCTACCGCGCGGCGGTGAACGCCGACAACGGCTTCCCCTCGGCCCAGGAAACGGCCATCGCCAAGGCCTTCTGCAACGAGGCCGGGCATTGGGTGTCGTCCGAGGCCTTGCAGGTCATGGGCGGCATGGGATACAGCCAGGACAGTATCGTCGAATACTGCTTCCGCCGCACGCGGGGCTGGATGATCGCTGGCGGCTCCATCGAAATCCTCAAGAACCGCATCGCCGAAGGGGTGTTCGACACCCGCTTCTCGCAGCGCCCGCCCCGGGCCAAATAACATGGCCGACCACGCGACCCTGGCGAAGGCCCTGTTCACGCCCCGGGCCGTGGCCCTGATCGGCGCCTCGGCGGACCCCACGAAAAACTCGGGCCGGCCGCAGCGGTTTTTGAAGGCGCACGGTTTCACCGGCGACGTCTATCCCATCAATCCGGGCCGGGACGAGGTTCAGGGCGTGCCCGCGTTCAAGTCCGTGGCCGACGTCCCGGGCCCGGTCGACCATGCCTTCGTCATGGTCCCGGCCAAGCATGTCGAGGACGCCATCCGCGATTGCGGGGCCAAGGGCGTGCCCGTCGCGACGATCTATTCCGACGGCTTCGCCGAAACCGGCGACGACGGCCGCAGGATGCAGGAACGCCTGGTCGCCACGGCGCGCAAGGCCGGCGTGCGCCTGATCGGCCCCAATTCCATGGGCGTCATCCATCCGGCGTCCGCGCTGACCCTGTCGGTCAACGCCGTCTTGGAAATGGAAGGCATCAAGCCGGGCGGCCTGTCCCTCATTTCCCAAAGCGGCACCATCCTGGGCACGCTGTTGTCGCGCGGTGCCGCCCGCGGCATCGGCTTCGCCCGCATGATCGGCGTCGGCAACGAAAGCGATCTGGGCGTGGGCGAACTGGTCGACCTGCTGGTCGACGATCCCGAGACCAAGGCCATCCTGCTGTTCATCGAGGCCGTGCGCGACGGCGCGAAACTGGCCGAGGCCTCGCGCCGGGCGTTCGAGGCGGGCAAGCCGGTGATCGCCTACAAGCTCGGCCGTTCCGACGCGGGCCGCGAACTGGCGCTCAGCCATTCCGGCGCCATCGCCGGCCCGGCCAAGGCGGCGGACGCCTATTTCAAGGCCCACGCCATCGCCCGGGTCGAAATGCTCGAAGGCCTGTTGGAGGCGCCGCCCCTGTTCCTGGGCCACCCGCCCGCCAAGGGCAAACGCGTCGCCGTCGTGACCACCACGGGCGGCGGGGCGGCCTCGGTCGCCGACCGCCTGGGCCTGCTGGGCGCGACCCTGGTGCCGGCCCCCGACAGCGTGCGCGAAGCCTTGCGCGGCCACGGCCTGGAAATCGGACGCGGGCCGCTGGTCGACCTGACCATGGCGGGCACGCGGGAAGGGGTTTACGGCGCGGCGCTAGAACAGCTTCTGGCGGCGGACGAGATCGACGCCGTGGTCGCGGTCGTCGGCTCCTCGGGCCAGTTCAAGCCGGAACTGGCCGTGGCCCCCATCGTCGAACATGCGGCGGGGGCGGCCAAACCCGTCGCCGCCTTCATCGCCCCTCAGGCCGACAAGTCCCTGGCCCTGTTGCAGGACGCCGGGATCGCCAACTTCCGCACGCCGGAAGCCTGTGCCGACGCGGTCATGGCGTTCCTCAACCGCGCGGCCCCGCGCCCGTTGCCCGAGGTCGATGCCTACGCCAAGGAAAAGGCCGACGCCCTGGCGGCGCGCGCCCCGGCGGCGCTGTTGAACGAGCGCGAGGCGTCGTTGGTGTTCGAGGCCCTGGGCCTGCCCATCGCACCGGCCCAGGTCATCAAGTCGCCGGGCGAACCCATCGCCGTGCCGTTCCCGGTCGCGGTCAAGGTGCTGGCCCGTGACATTCAGCACAAGACGGAACGCGGGCTGGTACGCCTCGGCATCGACACGCCCGAGGGCGTGTGGGACGCGGCGGAACAGCTTTTGAAAGCCGCCCCCGAGGCCGAGGGCATTCTGGTGCAGTCCATGGCCCAGGGCGTGATGGGCGAGGTCATCGCCGGTTACCGCCTGGACCAGGAAGCGGGGCCCATCGTGCTGGTCGGTCCCGGCGGCGTCATGGCCGAGGTCTATGACGACGCGGCCGTGCGCACGGCCCCGGTCGACGAGGCCGAGGCCATGGCCATGATCCGGGAGGTCAAGGGCCTGGCGCCGATCCGGGGATTTCGCGGCAAGCCGGCGGGCGATTTGAAGGCCCTGGCCAAGGCCGTGGCGGCGCTGTCGAACCTGGCCGTTCTGGACACGCCCGTGCTGGAGGCCGAGATCAATCCCCTGATGATCCGAGGCGAAGGTGAGGGCGTCGTTGCGGTCGACGCGCTGCTAAAAACAAAGGCGACTTAGGTTTGGGTGGCACATGTTAATTCGTGGCGCCAATGGGAATTCCACCAACGATTCCCAATACAACCGAGGCGATCCCGATGACTCCAGCTCCTGCCGTCCGCCATATATTCGGGGCTTTAATACCTTCCCCAGGGGCGGGAGGAAGGAAATAATCTCCCGCAATTGTCAAAATACCGAGCCCGGCGCAGGCCGCTGACCCTGAGGATGCCCATCCTTGCCACTCGTTTATCGCTATGCAGGAATAGGCAATGAACAACGCGGTTGGAACGGTCAAAATTATCAACCATCCGCCAGCTTTGAATTCATGTGCTAACCGGGATCCGTCTCTACCCCGAAATTTCATTTGTACCATCCTTGACGTTTGATTAGCCCATTCAGTTGTAGGTGGCGGGGCGCCGCTTCTCAAGTTTGCGGCAATGTTGAAGGAGAGAAGACATCAGGTTGCTGACGCAGGCGAGATGACTGTAACGTTTAGTAAACTCGTTCACGTTTTCAACACATTCCGGTTCGAACCACGTGCCAGCTTCTATGCATTCCTTAATCTGCTCGAAGCATTCTGTAGTAATGCCGATCAAGTCCGTAAGCTCATCGGTCTCAATTTTTGGTTCTAGTTCATCGAGCCCCCCGATCATGTCTTCTAGTGTGCTAAGAATTTCTTTTTTGTCTTTATCTTTCTTGTCAGAACTCAAAAGGCTTTTCACGAGGCATATGCAACAAGACACATACATAACCGTCTCAATTGGACAATTTCCCGACAGCCATATGGCTTTATTCTCGTCGGAAATTTCACGCACCTTGGCGTAGTTTTCGTTTTCGATTGTTATAACGAGATTGTAGTAATCCCTAAGGGGTTTGAAGGTAAGAGACAGTCTATCATCTATTTCTTTGCTCTTTTGGTGGGCTATATCAATAGTTTTTCTGAGTTTTTTGAGGCGCTTTTTATTGATTTTGACGGTAGATAGAACATGATATATGTCATACAGTATTTTTAATTGATGATATAAAATTGTATCTAAATATTCATATTTTTTATTTATTTTTTTAATCAATTTAGCGGCTGATGAGTAATTTTTTTCTTTACAAAGTATGTCTGTTCTTTCTATAACGTTACTTATTTCCTCAAGCACGTTATTTTTTGCTTTTATTATTTCTATTTTTCTTTTATTTTGTCCTGTAATATTTAGAATATCTTCAGATATTTTGACAATTTGATCCTCCTCAAGCTGTTTATAGAAATAGACTGTGAACCGTTGACAGGCGTCTTCAAGATTTTTGTACAAATGAGAGAGGTTTGAGCGCACCGTTCTATCGGCTTTGACTGACAACAACGGCTCCAGGCCGATTCCTGAGATTAGGCTCGCTAGAATATCGATGTCGTCATGCCCGATGTACCTTTGGGCCTTGAGTTGTAATTCGTCATCGATAGGCGGTAGGGGCAATGTGCAGGAAAAATTTCTGCTGATCGAACTTACTTCTTCCCAAGCCGTAGCTGCGAAAACTTCATTGTTTGGTACATGCACAACTGCGTCTTCATGAAACAGTCCGCCGCAGTGGAAATCGATCAGAAAAGGTATGCCTCCGAGCACGTTTTGAACCGAGGTGGAGCGATACAATAACCTAATGAAACCGGGAGCTGGCGAGTGTATCGCGCCGAATTTCCCCAGCGACTCGACATTCGCCATGACGTCCTCTGGCGATGCTTTGATTACTAAGTCAATGTCGCCAAGATTCCTGAAATATCCGGTTTTTTGTCTTATAACTGAACCATCGAGCGCAGCCATCGGAAACTTCCACTTCGATATTCTGTCGAAGCAGGGCGAGAGGAACGTCTCGAAGACGTCGTCCTCGAATTCGAAAAGGCGTTCCTCCGAGAGGAAAATGTGATCGCTCATTTGTCTTATTCCGCGGCTATCCAATGAATAACAAAGCATATAAGTCTTTTTAGGCGTCAGAATAATCTTATTAAAAAATTGAACTGCCGAGTTGTTCTTGGGCGACGTTGCTCTGTGCAGGGGTTTCCAGCTTTTTGGAGAACGGCGCTAATGTCTATGCAAAGAGCGAAGCGGCCGTAAAAGCGCTGCTGAGGCTCAAATCCCGCTAACCCTGCCTTTAGCTAAGCTTGCTTTGAACGGTTATCGGATGGGCGTATTCTTTGCGGCAACCCGCGCCGAAGACCGGACCGAACGGGAAAACCCACGGAAAAAGACCATGTGCAGGGAGGCACCCCATGACCGTCCAAAACCAAACGATTGAACGCCGTCATTCCAGCGCGCGCATGAGCCAGATCGCGGCCACCGCCGACACGGTCTATCTGGCGGGGCAGGTCGCCACGGGGGCGGCCCGGGGGGCCAGCGTCGCCGAGCAGACCCGCGAAATCCTGGGCAACATCGATGCCTATCTGGCCGAAATGGGCACCAATAAATCGCGGATATTGCAGGCGCAGATCTGGCTCAGCGACATGGCCTGTTTCGCCGAAATGAACGAGGTATGGGACGCCTGGGTCGATCCCAAGGCGACGCCCGTGCGGGCCTGCGTGCAGGCGGCCCTGGCCTCGCCCGACTGGAAGGTCGAGATCATGGTGACGGCGGCGCGCTGACGAATACGGACCAAGCAGGAAAGACACACCCACATGACCACAACAAAACGCGCGGTTGTCGTGATCTGCGACGGCCTGCGGGCCGACATGATCACCCCCGACTGGACCCCCAACCTGTGGCGGCTGAAGGAACGGTTCCGCAGCTTCGCCAATCACCGCAGCGTCTTTCCCTCGACCACGCGGACCAACGCGGCGTCCCTCGCCACCGGCTGCTATCCGGCCCGTCACGGCCTGGAAGGCAACGCCATGGCCCTGGAAGAGGACGGCCGGTTCGAGGTCTTGAGCGTCGGCCCCCCCGGGTTCCGCGACCGTCTGGAAAAGGCGCGGGGGCGGACCCTGACCATGCCGACCCTGGCCGAACGGGTGACCGGCGCCGGCGGCCGGGCGGTGGTCTATTCCAACGTGTCGCCGGGGGCGGCCATGTTCCACGACCCGGACGGCCACGGTTACATTTATCATCGTTCGTTCTCGCAAGGCCCCGGCCGCGCGGTGCTGGATCCGTTGGGGATCGAGCATACGGCGGCCGGCGACACGGTCCTGACCGACCGTTTCCTCGACGAGGTACTGGTCCCCGGCGGGCCGGAATACGCCCTGATCTGGCAGTGCGAACCGGACCATACCCAGCACGCGGTGAAACTGGGATCGCCCGAACATCTGGCGGTCATCGCCGCCGCCGACGCCAATGCCGGACGCATCGCCGACCGCATCGAGGAGATGGATCCGACGGGGGAAAACATCCTGCTTCTGGTGGGCTCCGACCACGGTCACGAGACGACGACCGAGATCGTCGACCTGGACGAGGTGCTGGTCGCGGCGGGCCTGAAGGACGGACCGGACAGCCGCGAGGTCGCCATCGCCCCTCAGGGTACCTCCGTGACGATCTATCTGGCGCCCGAGGCCATGGACCGGGAAGGGGCCATCGTCAATTTCCTGATGGGCCATCCGGCGGTCGGCGGCGTCGTCCACGGCGCGGATCTGGCGAAGCTGGGCATGCCCGTGGGCGAGGGCGTGCCGCGCATCGCCGTGACCGGCAATACGACCGACGCGGCGAACGAATTCGGGGTCAAGGGCGGCTCCGTCGCCTTCCAGGGCACGCTGAAGATTTCCAACAACCAGGGCTGCGGCCAGCACGGCGGCCTGGGTGCCTATGAACAAAGCCCCTTCGCCATGGCGCGGGGGCCGCTCTATGCAGGCGGCACGGAAAGCGGCGATCCGACCAGCACGGTCGATCTGGCGCCGACGATCCTGCGCCATCTGGGTTTGGACCACGCCGACATGGACGGCGCGCCGCTGCCCTGATCACCCAGCAAAAGGAACGCCCAGATGACCAAGATCAACATCCAGTTCTCGCGCTTTTCGGCGTTCTACACGCCGCTGATCGCGACCATGGCCGGGGGCTTCCTGACGGACGAGGGGTTGGAATACGACTGGTCCAAGGCGGCGAACAACGACGCGGCGTTGCAGAATTTGGCCGACGGCACGGTCGACGTCGCCCAGTCGGCGGTCGGTGTCAGTCTGATCCAACTGGCCCGGGGCGACCGGCCGGCGGCCCGCCATTTCGCCCAGATCAATGAACTGGACGGCTTCTTCATCGCCGGCCGCCACGCCGATCCCGAATTCCAATGGGCGCGGCTTGAGGGCGCGGACGTTCTGGTCGATCACGGGCTGCAACCCATGGCCATGTTCAAATATGCCTGCATGAAGGCGGGCATCGATTTCGACAAGCTGAACGTCATCGACGCGGGCGGCGGGGCCGACATGGAAAAGGCCTTCCGCGCCGGCACAGGCGCCTACGTTCACTTGCAGGGACCGGCGCCGCAGAACATGGAATACGACGGCGCGGGCTATGTGGTGGCCGAGGTCGGCCGGCCCATCGGGCCTTGCGCGTTCTCATCCCTTGCGGCCATGCCGGAATGGCTGGCGACGGACGCGGCCAAGGCCTTCACACGCGCCTACACAAAGACGCGGGCCTGGATCAACCAGGTTTCGGCCGACGAGATCGCCGGCAAGGTCGCGGAATTCTTCCCCGAAACCCATGCCTCGGTCCTGGCCGAATGCATCGCCGCCTATCAGGGGCTCGGCAACTGGGCGCCCGGGGTCGAGATCACGGAGCCTTCCCTTGCCGTGGCCCAGGACGTTTTCGTCCAGGCAGGACACATCAAGGAGCCTTATCCTTACGACCTGCTTTGCACCCGTCCCCCCGCCGTCTGACCCTGGGAATTCCCGCCCGCCCATGCCCGACACCACAGACCTGACCGGCGCGCCGCCGCCGCCGCCGCCCGATACGAGCGGCAAGAACCCCTGGAAGACGCGCCTGCCCATTCTGGTCGGCGCGCATGCGGTGGGCACGTCCAACAGCGTCGCGATCCTGTCCATGGCGCCGGTGATCTCGGCCGCCTTCGGGTTGTCGGCGACTCAGTTCGGGATTTTCGTATCCTGCTATTACGGGGGACAGGCGGTCTGGTCCGTGCCGGCGGGCGGCGTCACCGACCGCCTGGGCGTGGGCTGGGCCCTCGTCATCGGCCACGCGATCATGGCGCTGGCGGCGGTCCTCATCAGCCAGGCGGCAACCTTCGACGTCTGCATGATCGCCGCCGCCTTCATGGGGGTCGGTTATTCCATGCTGAATCCCTCGACCGCGAAGGGCGTGTTCGAATGGTTCCCTGCCCATCGCCGGGGCGCGGCCATGGGCATCAAGCAGGTCGGCGTGCCGATCGGCGGGCTGGTCGGCGCCGCCTGCGGGTTTCTCGCCGCGACGACGGACTGGCAGGTTTTGATGCTGGGCGTGGCCGGGATCATCGCCGCGAACGGCCTGGCCTGCCTGACCCTGGTGCCGGTGTCGACCCGGGGCGCCGGGGCCGGCAAGAACATCGCCGCCGTGGTCAAGGACGGGCGGGTCAACGCCTTCGCCATCGGCGGCGGCGTCATCAACATGGGGCAGACCAATTTCTTCGGCTTTCTGACCCTGTTCCTGGCGGAAGCCGCGCGTATGGGACAGCAGACGGTGTCCACGGCCATGGCCGTGGCCCAGGCGTCGAGCGCCGTCGGCCGCATGGGTTGGGGCGCCGTTTCCGACAAGGCCTTCGGCGGACGGCGCATCGTCACCATGATGGTGATCTGCACGGCGGCCATCGGGTTCCTGGCGATGATGCCCCTGGTGACGGAATCCTGGGGCATGGTAACGGGTTTCGGGCTGGCGCTGTGCCTGGGCCTGACCATCGCATCCTTCGCCCCCGTGGCGCAGGCGATCCAGGTGGAAATGGTCGACCCGCATCTGGCCGGTTCCGCCGTCGGCTACAACATGCTGTGGACGCACGGCTGCGCGACCCTGGCCCCGGCGGTGTTCGGCTATGCCGTCGACCACTTCGGGGGGTTCACCAGCGGCTGGCTGGTCACGGCGGGCTGCGTCGCCGCCGGAACGGTGGTGATCTATGTGCTGGTGAAGACCGGGCCGCGGCGGCGAAGATACCGCTGAACGGCACCCGGCCTCCTGGCGGCTCAGACCGGCAGCACGTCGGCCAGACGGCCGGCCAGATCCTTCTCACCAGCCTTTGTCAGGTCTTCGGCGATCTCGGCCGTGACCATCTTCCGTACCCGGTCCGGCAGGGACTTCCGCAGCTCCCCCAAGGCGCGGGGCGGCGCGATCAGCACCAGACGCTCGAACGCCTTGCGGGTTGCCGCCTTGGCGATTTCGGCGGAAATACCGGCGATGAACTTCTCGCCCGCCGCGCGATGAGGGTCGCTTGCGGGCGTCATGGACCGCATCGCGCCACCCGGCGCGGCCTTGCGGCCGGGCCGGTCGGTCATCAGGTCGTGGCTGCGGTCCAGATGGGTTTCGAAGGTCATGCCCTCGACGCGACGGATGCCGTGTCCGGGTCCGTCATGGTTGAAGACATGTGCATGTTGATGGTCGGCAACGACGACCCAGGTAACGGTCTTTCTCATGAATTGGCAGGCCTCCGCCCATGTCGGCTCTTTGCGGACGATGTCGTCCGCGCCGCATGGCGAAAGTCTGCCCGGTTGCGTCGCGTTCCGCCTTGATCGGGGTCAATCGGCCATTACGCGCGCAAAAGAGAAGCCCGCCTGACGGCGGGCTTCCCGGACTTGATGTTAAGGGTGGGATAGAACCGGGACGCGCTAGGCAGCCCGGACATCGTTCAGGAACCGCTCCACGACGATGCGAAGGTTTGTCGCATTCTCGCTGAGGTTACGGGACACATCGAGCACCTTCTCAGATGCCAGCCCCGTATCGTTAGCGGCTTGGTTGACCGCGACGATGGTTGACGTCATTTCCTTCGTGCCCACGGCGGCTTGTTCAACATTGCGGGCGATTTCCTGCGTCGCGGCTTGCTGTTCCTCGATCGCGGCGGCGATCCCAGTGGCGATGTCGTGAATTTCCGAGATCACGGTGGCGATGCCTTCCGTGGCGGCGACAGCCTGTTCCGTCGAGTTCTGAATACCGCTGATCTGTTGGGCGATTTCGCCGGTTGCCCGTGCGGTCTGGCTTGCCAGATTCTTAACCTCGCTGGCGACCACGGCGAACCCCTTGCCGGATTCGCCGGCACGCGCCGCTTCGATCGTTGCGTTGAGGGCCAGAAGGTTGGTTTTCTCCGCAATGTCGGTGATCAGGGCCAAGACATCGCCGATCCGCTTCGCCGAGGCGGCAAGATCGGAGACCGTCTGCCGGGTTGTGCGGGTCTGATCGACTGCGTCCCGCGTGATCTGGCTGGACCGCGTGACCTGTCTGCTGATCTCCTGGATCGAACTGGTCAGTTCTTCGGTCGCGCTGGCCACGGTGGTGACGTTGTCCGACGTCTGTTCCGAAGCCGAAGCCACGGTGCCGGCCTGATGGGCGGTGTTCTCCGCGGTCGTCGACATCGCCTGGGCGGTCTGCTCCATGTCGGAGGTCGAAGTGGTGACGACAGCCAGCACTTTCGAAATGGATGCATCGAAGTCGTGCGTCAACTGGTCGACCCGCTGGGTGCGTTCCGCGCGCGCCTGCTGGTCGCGGCGTTGTTCCTCGGCCAACTGTTCGGCCTTGACCATGGTGTCCTTGAACACCTGCACGGCGGCGGCCATGCGGCCGATTTCGTCGCCACGGTCGGTCGCCGGCACCGGTTTGGTCATGTCCCCGGCGGCCAGCACGCCCATGAATTCCGTCATGGCGGCGATCGGGCGGGTGATGGAGCGGGAAACCATCAGGAGAAGACCCGCCATCAGAGAGACCACCACGGCGCCCGCGGCCCCCATGGTAATGACTTGCTGATGGAACACGGCCTCGACGTCGTCGACGTAGACGCCCGAGCCGATGACCCATCCCCAGGGCTTGAAGCCGGAAACGAAGGATATCTTTTCGACGGGTTCATCGAAACCGGGTTTCGGCCAATGGTAGTTGACCGTGCCGCGGTCCTTGGACTTCACGACCTCGACCATTTCGCGGAACAGGGCGACGCCGTTCGGGTCCTTGAAATCGATCAGGTTCTTACCGTTCAGCTTTGGTTTGATGGGATGCATCAGCATCACGCCGGCCATGTCGTTGATCCAGAAATATTCGTCGGCGCCGTAGCGCAGCTTCTTGATCTCGGTTATGGCGCCGGCCCGGGCCTGTTCGTCGGTCAGATCACCGTTTCGGCTGCGTTCTTCGAAGCTTTTTGCGACGCCTTCTGCCAATTGGACGGCATGCTGGATGTCCCGGGTACGGGATTCGTAAAGCTTGTCGCGGAATTCGATCAGGTTCAGGGCAAACAGAACCACTGTGCCGACGATGACCAGGGGAATGATCAAGGCAAGCTTTGCGCCGATGGTGAGGTGGGTTAGACGAACCATGTTATTGTCTCCGAATTATTTTTTTTGGGCGTCGATCATGGCGAATGCGGTCGATGCGATCCCAAAGGGGTGATCTGCGGTGTGCTCGATGCGGGTGCCTGTGCGGCAGGATTTTTACGGTTATGCTGCAATGCACACACTCAGCGGCGAATACGCAATTAGCGTGCCAACCGAGGCGGCAAGGCCCTTCCGGGAGAACGGACGGATACGAAAAAAAAGCCCGCCTTGTCGGCGGGCTTTTGATCGGCGGGGGGTCTGTCGTCCGGCGTTAGATATGCACGGTCGTCATCTCGATGTGGCGGTCGGCGATCAGGTCGGCGCCGGCGTCGCGGAATTTCAGGTAATGGGGTTCCTGGCGGTGGGAATCCAGCGCCGCCTCGTTGGTGTAGACTTCATAGAAGAAGAAGGTGTCCGGGTCGTCCTTGGCGGTCATGACGCGGAATTCGTGGCAGTTGGGTTCGTCCCGCATGGCGGCGACGGCGTTCTCCATGATGATCGGCATGAAGTCCTTGCCCTTGCCGGGTTTGCATTTGATGGTGACGATGATGGCGAATTTCGAGGCCATGTCGGGGGCTCCTCCCTTGGGATGTCGGTTGAGAATTTCGTTGGGCGCCGCCCATTAGTGGGTGACAGATTGTGTACAATTTCCCAATATGCGCGCCATAACACAAGCAACAAGAACATCATTCCACCCGGAGGACTCCCAAACATGAGCGACAAGCCGCTTTATACGGCGGACCTGTGCGACGACCACCCGGACGTCCGCGTCTGTCAGTTGACGTTCATCGATTTCGCCAAGCGCAGCCATTTTCACGGCCAAATCACGACCTTTTCCACCTTCGAGGACAACAAGGGCATCCGCGAAATTCTGGCCGAGGGCGGCAAGGGCCGGGTGCTGGTGGTCGACGGCCGGGCGTCCCGCCGCCGCGCGCTGACCGGCGGCAACATCGCCGCCGAGGCGGAGCAGTACGGCTGGGAAGGTCTCGTCTACAACGGCTGTATCCGCGACCAGCACGAGTTCGTCGACCTGGACCTGGGGGTCAAGGCCATCGCCGCGACGCCCATGCGTCCGCGCGTCGACGGCATCGGCCTGCGCGACGTGGACCTGAATTTCGGCGGCATCGTGATCCGCCCCGGAGAATATCTGTACGCCGACAAGGACGGCGTCATCGTGTCGGAGAAGAAACTGCATGACTGACCAATCGAAAGAACTGCCGGACGCCGTCATCGAAAAATTCCAGGTGATGCATGAATTCGCCAAGGCAGCGAAAAAGAACCTGAACAAGAACATCTTCGACTACGTGTTCGGCGGGGCCGAGACCGAAACCACGGTCAAGCGCAACCGCATGGCCATCGAAACCTACGCCCTGCGCCCACGCGTGATGCGCGACGTGTCGAAAATGGATGCGGGCAAGGACGTGTTCGGCATGCGGCTCAAGCTGCCGGTGTGCCTGGCGCCCATCGGATCGTTGCAGCAGATCGCGGCCGGCGGCGGCGCCACGGCGGCCAAGGCCGCGGGACGGTTCGGCTGCGCGCATATGCTGTCGAGCGTATGCGAGCCCGGCATGGACGAGGTCGCCAAGGCGGCGCCGGATGCCTGCCGTGTGTTTCAGCTGTATGTGCGCGGCGACCACGACTGGGTCGACGACAAGGTCCGCCAGGCCCAGGACCTGGGCTACAAGGCCTTCGCCGTGACCATCGACCTGGACGCCTATTCGCGGCGTGAGCGCGACCTGTCCAAACGCTTCGTCACCGCCGGTCGTCAAGCCGCCGTGGGCGAAACCCATCAGGCCAAGTTCGACTGGTCCGACGTCGACCGCATCAAGAAGATCTGCAAGATCCCGTTCATCCTGAAGGGCATCGCCACGGCCGAGGATTCCAGGCTGGCGGTCGAACACGGTGTCGACGTGGTCTATGTGTCCAACCACGGCGGGCGGCAACTCGATCACGGGCGCGGCTCGCTCGACGTGCTGCCGGAATGTGTGGACGCCGTGGCCGGCAAGGCCAAGGTCTGGGTCGACGGCGGCTTCACGCGCGGCACGGACGTGGTCAAGGCAATGGCCTTGGGGGCGGACATGGTCGGCCTCGGCCGCTTGCAGGCCCTGGCGCTGGCCGCCGGCGGCGAGGACGCCCTGGTGCGCATGCTGGACATCCTGGAACGCGAGGTGCAGATCGCCCTCATGCTGTCCGGGGTCACCGGCTGGGACGAACTGGGGCCTGAGTACGTGCACAAGGAATACCCGGCCTATCCGCCGCACCAGTTCTCGGCCTTCCCGCTGCTGGACGAGGGGTACTGACGGTCCCTGCGGAAATGACCTGAAACGACAAAAGGCCGGCCCCGAAGGGCCGGCCTTTCTGCTTTTGCCGTGAAGTCGGGAAGGGCGTCAGCCGATCTTCTTCTCGCCGCCGTCGCGGATGTACTTGTAGACGACGGTGAAGTCGGAGCCCGGCATGTCCTTCTCGCAGCCGTCGAAAATTTTCGAGACCAGCGTGGCGATGGCGTTGGGCGTGCCGGCCTTGTCCGAGTTTTCCCGGAACAGACGGACGTCCTTGGCCAGCAGCTTGGTGAAGAAGCCGGCGTTGAAGTTCTCCGTCATGATCTGATTGGGGAACTTGTCGAGGCTGGCCGTGTTCATGCCCGTGGACACGTTGACCACGTCGAGAATCGCCTTCATCTCGACCCCCTGGGACAGGCCGAACAGGACCGCTTCGGTGGTCGCCGTCGTCGCCGTGGCCGACAGAAAGTTGTTGAGCATCTTCACGACCTGGCCCTGGCCGGGCTTCTCGCCGACATGGAAGGGGTTCTTGGCGAAGGCCTTGAACACATCCATATGGGCGTCGAACACGTCCTTCGGGCCCGAGCCCATGATCGCGATGGTGCCGGCGATCGCACCCTTGCGGCCGCCCGACACGGGCGCGTCGATATAGGTGATCTCGGCGTCGGTGAAGATCTTGTCGATGTCCTGGGCGGCGGCCAAACCGATGGTCGACAGGTCGATCACGACCGAGGTCTTGCGGTCGTTGACCTGGACGATTTCCTTGGCGACCGACGTGCAGATGGGGCCGTCGGGCAGGGACATGAATACCGTGTCCGCGTTGGCCAGAACGCCGGCCAGGCTGTCGTGAGCGACGGCCTTTTCATGGGCCCGGTCCTTGGTGCCGGCGGCGTCGTAGACGTGGACCGGCAGGCCGGCCTTGGCGATGTTGTCGGCCATGGGGCCGCCCATTTGGCCCAGGCCGATGAAACCGTAGGTGCGTTGTTCAGCCATGCGTCAATCCTCCAGGTCGGTTTTGACGTCGATCTTGGAGATGTCGATGCCCTGTTCGTTGAACACCTCGCGGGCCAGGCGGAAGGCCTCGATGCCGGCGGGAATGCCGCAATAGACGGCGACCTGGGTGCAGATTTCACGAAGATCGGCAACGCTCAGGCCGTTGGTGATGGCGCCCCGGAAATGCAGCTTGAATTCATGCGGGCGGTTCAGGGCGGCCAGCATGCCGAGGTTGAGAATCGAGCGGTCGCGCTTGGACAGGATTCCTCGGCCCCAGCTGCCGCCCCAGCAGTATTCGGTCACGAATTCCTGGAAGCCGCGATTGAAATCATCGGCGCCGCCCATGGATTTATCCACATAGGCATCGCCCAGCACCTCGCGCCGGTATTTCATGCCCATGTCATGCATTTTCGTTGAATTGGCCATTTTGGATGGTCTCCCTCGGGTGTTGAAAGTGTCACTTTGTATACATTCCTGATGAGGGGGCATATACCAGAACGGTTGCGGGGCAAGGCAAATTTTTTGGTTCGGTCAAAAAACAGCCTTGGGAAATCTTCGTGTGAAAAGCCAAAATTGAGTTGTGAACCCGTTGACAACGGCATGGGGGGCTTCTAGGTTTCCCCCCTAACCCAGGGAGAAAAATAAGAAACTCCCGCATCAAAAACAGTGGGAAGGAAACATTCTGTGGGGGCACTCCTCGAGATTGATAATCTCCAGACGCATTTCTTTACGTCTGGGGGAACCGTTAAAGCTGTTGACGGCGTGTCATACGACGTCAACGCCGGTGAAACCGTCGCCGTTGTGGGTGAGTCCGGTTCGGGCAAGTCCGTTACCGCGCTCAGCATTCTGCGTTTGATCCCGAAGCCGCCCGGCGAAATCGTCGGCGGTGAAATCCGTTTCCAAGGTAAGAACCTGGCGTTCTGCACCGAGGACGAGATTCGGGAAATCCGCGGCCGCGACATTTCCATGATCTTCCAAGAGCCGATGACGTCGCTGAACCCGGTTCTGTCGATCGGCTTGCAGTTGACCGAGCCCATGATGGCGCATTTGAAGATGTCCGAGGCGGAAGCCAAGGAACGCGCGGTCAAGCTTCTGGAACTGGTCGGCATCAACGAACCGCGCCGTCGTATCGAGCAGTATCCGCACCATCTGTCGGGCGGCATGCGTCAACGCGTCATGATCGCCATGTCGCTGGCGTGTGAGCCGAAGTTGATCATCGCCGATGAGCCGACGACGGCTCTCGACGTGACCATTCAGGCGCAGATTCTGGAACTGATGAAGAACCTGACCCGCGAAATGAACGTGGCGATGATCATCATCACCCATAACCTGGGTGTGGTTGCGCGCTATGCGGACCGGGTCAACGTCATGTATGCGGGGCGCATCGTCGAAACGGGCAATGCGTCGGACATCTATCATCGCCCGCGTCATCCCTACACCCTTGCGCTGCTCAAGTCCGTGCCGCGCATGGACCGTCCGCGCCAGGCCAAGCTTGATCCCGTCGATGGGCAGCCGCCGGATCTCACCCGCCTGGACGGCGGTTGTTCGTTCCGGCCGCGCTGCAAGTTCGCCATCGACAAGTGCAAGGAATCGTACCCGCCGCTTGAGGAAATGGGTGACAAGCACTTCAGCGCATGTTTCCGGTCTAAAGAAAGTTTGGCGGAGATCGAACTATGAATGAAGCCCAGACACAGGCCGGCGCGGATTACGGCTCTCAGTTCCGCGGTCAGGTTTCCGATGAGGTCCTGATTACGGTGAAGAACCTGAAGATGCACTTCCCGATCACGGAAGGCATCATCGTTCCGCGCAAGGTGGCCGACGTGAAGGCAGTCGACGGCGTCGACTTCTACATCCGCAAGGGCGAGACCCTGGGTCTCGTCGGTGAATCCGGCTGCGGCAAGACGACCACGGGGCGTTGCATTCTGCGTCTCGAGGATCCGACGGCCGGCGAAATCATCTACGACGGCAAGGATATCTGTCAGCTCAACAACAAAGACCTGATCGACGTCCGCAAGAAGATCCAGGTGATTTTCCAGGATCCGTACAGTTCGTTGAACCCGCGCATGAAGATCGGCGAGATCATCGGCGAGCCGCTGAAAGTTCACGGCATCATTCCCGATGAGGCCAAGCGCCGCGAGCGCATCGGCTATCTTCTGGGACGTTGCGGCCTGCATCCGGATTTCGCCGACCGTTATCCCCACGAAATGTCGGGCGGTCAGCGTCAGCGCGTGGGCATCGCCCGTGCGCTTGCGATGGAGCCGGAATTCATCATCTGCGACGAAGCCGTTTCGGCGCTCGACGTGTCGATTCAGGCGCAGGTGATCAACCTTTTGGAAGAGCTGCGCGACGAGTTCAAGCTGACCTATCTGTTCATCAGCCATGACCTCTCCGTTGTTCGTCACATCTGCCACCGGGTCGCTGTCATGTACCTGGGCCATATGGTGGAACTGGCCGACTGCGACGAACTGTTCGACCATCCCCTGCATCCCTATTCGCAGGCGCTACTGGCTGCGGTGCCGATCCCCGATCCGGACCTGGAAAAGACCCGCGCGCACACGATCATCAAGGGAGAAATCCCCAGCCCGATTAACCCTCCGTCGGGCTGCGTTTTTCACCCCCGCTGTCCTTTAGCTGTGGACTCGTGTAGCCAAAATATTCCAGACTTCAGAGAAGTGCGACCTGGCCATTGGGTGGCCTGCACGGAGGTGTGATCTCCCCCTTTTCAGGGAGGACACAAAAGAGTGGGGAGTGATCGAACATTCCTCGAACCATAAATGGGTAAGGAGACTTCACATGAGTAAATACGCACGTTTCGCGTTGGCGCTCGCGGTGGGCACTGGGCTCGCCATGGGTGCGACCGGACCGGCAAAGGCAGAGACGCCTAAGAAGGGGGGGACCCTCTCTTACATCGTCGCTGCCGAAGCACCGTCCTACGATCTGCACAAGGAATCGACCTTCGCGGCGGTTCACCCGATCCGGCCGTTCTACAGCCTGCTGATTCGGGTCAACCCGGAAAACCCGCAGTCGCCGACGGACTTCCAGTGCGACATTTGTGTCGGCGAAGTGCCGAAGCCGACCGATGGCGGCAAAACCTATACCTTCAAGATCAAGAAGGGCGTCAAGTTCCACGACGGTCAGGTCATGACCGCCCACGACGTGGTTGCCACCTACAATAAGATCGCCTTCCCGCCGGAAGGTGTCGCGTCGGTGCGCAAGGCCTTCTTCAAGATGCTCGACAGCGTTACCGCGCCGGACGATGAAACCGTCGTCTTCAAGCTGAAATTCGCGACCGGCTCGTTCTTGCCGGTTCTGGCCAACCCCATGAGCCCGATCTATTCCGCCAAGGACCTCAAGGAACACGGCTACGACTGGCATGAAAAGAACGTGAACGGCACCGGCGCCTTCAAGTTCAAGGAAGCCGTCGCGGGTTCGCACGTCGATGGCGTGCGGTTCGACGATTTCCACATGAAGGGCAAGCCCTACCTGGATGGGTTCCGGGCGCTGATCTCGCGCAAAATGGCCATCCGCGTTCAGGCCATCCGTGGCGACCGTGCGGCCATCGAATTCCGTGGTTTCCCGCCGAAACAGCGCGACGATCTGGTCGCGGCGCTGGGCAAGGACATCACGGTCCAGGAAAGCGACTGGAACTGCGTGCTTCTTTACACGCCGAACCATGGTCGTCCGATCATGCAGGACCCGCGCGTCCGTCAGGCTCTGACCCTCGCCGTTGATCGGTGGGGCGGCTCCCAGCACCTGAGCCGTATCGCCATCGTCAAGACCGTCGGCGGCATCGGCTTCCCGGGGCACCCCCTGTCGGCCACCAAGGCTGAACTGGTTCCCCTGAACGGCTACGGCACGGACCTGAAGGCCGCTCGTGAAAAGGCCAAGAAGCTGCTTGCCGAAGCCGGCAAGTCGGACCTCAAGTTCGAGCTGATGAACCGCGGCACCGACCAGCCGTACAAGATCGTCGGCACCTGGCTGATCGGCCAGTGGCGTCAGATCGGTCTGGAAGTGACCCAGCGGGTCGAGCCGACCAAGACCTTCTACAATGAACTCCGCAACACGAAGAACTTCGACGTGTCGCTGGACTTCAACTGTCAGTCGGTCGTTAACCCGCTTGTCGACGTTTCCAAGTTCATCGGGTCTGCCGGCAACAACTACGCCAACATGAAGGGCCAGGACCAGCAGCTCGAAGAAGTCTACGAGCAGATGCTGCAGGCGCCGGAAGAAGCCAAACAGCGTGAGCTGATGCGCGTCATGGAAAAGCGGGCTCTGTCCGACCAGGCGCACATGGGTGTCACCCTGTGGTGGTACAAGATCAACCCGCACCGTTCCTATGTGAAGGGCTGGAAGATCGCGCCGTCGCACTACCTGAACCAGAGCCTCGATCAGGTCTGGCTCGACAAGTAGAGTTGCGCCTGACGCAGCCTTAACAAAAACCGGGGATCGCCCGCCGCCGGATCGGCGGCGGGCGATCAACCCCGATAGAGGAAGACATGGGTAAGTATATCCTTAAGCGTCTGATCGCGATGATTCCGACCCTGCTCGGGGCCGCGGTTCTGGTTTTCTTTTTGCTGCGCTTGGCGCCCGGCGACATCTGTGAGGTGCGCCTGCTTGGCACCGGCGCCACGGTGGCCCAGGAGCAGATCGACATCTGCCGCGAAGGCCTGGGGCTGGACAAACCGCAGATCGTTCAGTTCTTCGATTTCGTCTGGGGCTATTTCATCTTTGATCTTGGCACCTCCATGTGGACGGGCCAGCCGGTTACCCATGAAATCGCCATCCGCTTCGAATTGTCCCTGCAGTTGGCTGTCATGGCGACCATCGTCGCCACGATTATCGCCATTCCGCTGGGCATCATCTCGGCCGTGAAGCAGAACACGCTCATCGATTACTTCGTGCGCGGATTTGCCATCGCCGGTATCGCCATTCCCTCATTCTGGCTCGGCCTGATGATTATTCTCGGGCTTCTTGTGTTCAGCCAGGCCTGGTTCGGCGAACCTTGGATGCCTCCAATCATGTTCAAGTCGATCTGGGAAGACCCTGCACACAATCTGTCCCAGTTGATGTGGCCCGCCGTTGCGACCGGCTACCGTTATTCCGCCGTCGCCGCCCGCATGACGCGTTCAGCCATGCTTGAGGTTCTGCGCGAGGACTACGTCCGCACCGCACGGGCCAAAGGGATGGTGGAAAAGATCGTCATCAACCGCCACGCGCTGAAAAACGCGTTGTTGCCGGTGGTTACCATTCTGGCGCTCGAGTTCGCGTTCCTGATGGGCGGGTTGGTCGTGACCGAACAGGTGTTCAACCTGAACGGTCTGGGCAACCTGATGGTCGACGGCGTCGAACACCATGACTTCACGATGACCCAGAACCTGGTGATGCTCGTCGTCATCGTGTTCGTCATCACCAACCTTATTACCGACTTGGCCTATGCGTGGCTCGACCCGCGCATTCGCTACTCGTGACGGGATATAACGATGGTTACCGTTTCTGAAATACAAACCGAAGCCCAGTTCGAGGAAGTCGCGCCGAAAAAGCCGTGGTCGCAGGTGATGCTTGAACTGTGCCGCAAGCAACCCCTCGGCGTGTTCGGTCTGGCGATTGTCTTCGTGATGATCGCTGCTGCGATCCTGGCCGAAGTCGTCGCACCGAATGATCCCCTCCAGGAACATTTCGACGCCATGCTGGCGGCGCCGAGCGCCGAATACCTGCTCGGCACGGATGAATTCGGCCGCGACATCCTGACCCGGCTCATCTACGGGTCGCGTACGGCTCTTCTGGTCGGCTTTGTTTGCGCCATCGTGGGTGCGACGGGCGGGCTTGTCCTTGGGGTCGCTAGTGCCTATTTCGGCGGCCTGTTCGATCTGATCCTTCAGCGTATCCTGGACGTGTTCATGGCGTTCCCGCTGATCATTCTGGCCCTGGCGGTCGTCGCCACCCTCGGGCCGGGGATCGAGAACGTGATGATCGCGATCATCTTGCCATTCGTGCCGCAATGCGCGCGCGTGGTGCGGTCCAATGCCTTGGCCATCCGCGAAATTCCCTATGTGGATGCGGCCCGTGCGCTGGGTTTCAGTGATGCTCGTATCATCCTGCGGCACATGGTGCCGAACGTCATGGCGCCCTACCTGATCATGCTGACCACGTTCCTCGGTCAGGCGATCTTGCTGGAAGCCTCCCTGTCGTTCCTGGGGCTGGGCGTGCAGGATCCGACCCCGGCTTGGGGCCTGATGCTCAGCAACGCGTCCGAGTTCTTCGAGGGTGCGCCCTGGGTTGCCGTCTATCCCGGTATCGCGATTTCCCTCAGCGTGTTCGGATTCAACCTGTTCGGGGATTCCGTACGCGATGTTCTGGACCCGAAAATGCGTTCGCGCTAAGGGGTAGGAACGTACCTACGTTAACGGAAAGGGCGGCTTCGGCCGCCCTTTCCATTGGGGCCGCCGCATAAGGACCACAGACCATGACCAAACGTATCGCCATCCTCGGTTTCCTTCTTGAAAGCAACGCCTTTGCTCCGGTGACCACGCGAGCCGATTACGAACGGCGTTGCCTGATTGCCGGCGCGGATATCCTGGCCGAGTTGGCGGCCCCCAATCCGCGCCTGCCCTTGGAGGTCAATGCCTTCTGCCAGCAGATGGAGAAACTGCATCCCGACGCCTGGGAAATGGTGCCGATCCTGGTCGGCGACGCTGAGCCGGGCGGCCCGGTGGAGAGGGGGTTCTTTGACTGGTTCGTTGCCGAGGTCGAGACACGTCTGAAGGCGGCAGGTCCCCTCGACGGGGTTTATATCGTCAGCCACGGCGCCATGCGGGCGGAACATGAAACCGACCCGGACGGGCTGCTGTATGGCCGCGTGCGGAACATCGTCGGGCCGGAAGTGCCGGTGATTGCGACCCTCGACCTGCACACCAACGTGTCCCAGGCCATGGCCGACCATGCGGACGTGCTGATCGCCTATCTGACCAACCCGCACGTCGACCAGCGTGAGCGCGCGGCGGAGGCCGCCCGGACCATGGATGAAATGTTCCAGGGCATGCGCCCGCAGACCGCCTTCGTGAAGGTGCCGATCGCCGCCCCCTCGGTGGTGTTGTTGACGGCGACCGGCCCTTATGCCGACATCATCAACGCCGGGCAGGAAGCCCAGGCTAAATCGAACGGCGCGATCCTCAACGTTTCTGTCGCCGCCGGGTTCATCTATTCGGACAGCCCCAAATGCGGCATGTCGGTGATCGTCACGGCGCGGAACGATATCGCGCCCGCGCGCAAACTCGCGGGCGAACTCGCGCGCCGGCTTTGGGCCGATCATGAACGTTATCAAAAACCCCTGACACCGCTGGCGGATGCCGTGGCCATGGCGGTGGCGAACGGCCGGGACGCCAGCCGGCCGGCGCAGATCATCGCCGATGTCGCCGACAATCCGGGCGGCGGCGGCACGGGCAGCACGATCTACCTGCTGAAGGGCCTGGTCGAGGCCGGAGCCGAAGGCGTGGTCATGGGGGTTGTCATCGACGGGGGGGTGGCGGCCGACGCCCACGCGGCGGGCGAGGGGGCGGAGATCACGGCCCGCTTCAACCGGGCACCCCGGACGGATTTCGAACAGGCCTTTGAAGTTAAAGCCAAAGTCCTGAAACTGACCGACGGCGCCTTCGTCGGGCGCCGCGGTATCCTGCGCGGCCGGTCCCTTTCCGTAGGTCCGGCGGCCTTGCTGGAGATCGGCGGCATCCGTGTCGCCGTGGCCACGCACCGCAAGCAATGCGCCGACCCTGCCATGCTGGAAATGTTCGGTGTCGACATCGCCCAAGTGCGCACGGTCATCGTCAAATCACGTGGCCATTTCCGCGCCGGGTTCGACGAATTCTTTCCGCCGGAAAACGTCTACGAGGTCGATTGCCCGGGCCTGACGTCGCCCGTGTTCACCAATTTCACCTGGGGGCAACTGTGCCGTCCGGTGTTTCCGCTCGACCAGGACACCACCTGGACGCCACCGGCGTGGTGACAGAATCGCCCCGGAAGCGTATCATCCCCGGGCAATCCGCAAGGAGGGTGCCATGTCCCGTTTCGCTGCTTTGTTGTTGAGCCTGCTGCTGGTGACAGCGCCGCTGTCCGCCCTGGCCGGCGACGACGACGCTTCGGCGTCGGGCACGGCGACGGACATTCAGGGCTACATTTCCGCCATCACCGGGGATTTCGACCAGAACCCCCACAGTTGTTACGAAGCTGACGACGTAAAACAAGATCAGCCGGACTTGGCCGACAGGCCGCAATCCTGACCGGCGGCCTCTCCTCCATCCTTTTCCATCCACCACCACGGAACATCTCACTCATGGCCGTTCACCGTACCTACTTGTTTGCTCCCGGCAACCACGCACGCCGGGCCGAAAAGGCGTTCACCCTCGATTGCGACGCCGTCATTCTGGATCTGGAAGACGCCGTCGCCGTCGCCGAGAAACCGGCGACCCGTGCCCTGGTCGTCGAGACGCTGAAACAGAACCCCGGAAAGCGTGGATACGTGCGGGTCAACGCCTGGGATACGGAATTCTGCTTTAACGACATCCTGGCCGTGACCGGGCCTTGGTTGACGGGATTGATCCTGCCCAAGGTCGAGGACGCTGCCCAGGTTATCGCCGTCGATTGGATTTTGGCGAACATCGAACGGGACAAGGGCATGGAGGTCGGCGCCATCGACCTGCTGCCGATTATCGAGACCGGAAAGGGCGTCGCCAACGTGCGCGCCATCGCGGCGGCGGCGACCCGCGTGCGCCGGCTCAGCTTCGGCGCGGGCGATTACACCAAGGATATGTCCATGCGCTGGACCCTGGCGGAAACGGAAATCGACCACGCCCGGGCCGAAATCGCCCTGGCCTCCCGTGCCGAGGGGTTGGAGTCGCCCGTCGATTCCGTATGGATCCATATCAAGGATACGGACGGCTTGGTCCGTTCGGCGGAAAAAGTCCGCGACATGGGCTACCAGGGCAAGCTCTGCATCCATCCGGACCAGATCGGCCCCGTGAACGGCGTATTCACGCCGACCCCGGATCAGGTCTCTTTCGCCGAGAAGGTCGTCGCCGCCTTCGAGGAAGCCGAGGCACGGGGGCTCGCTTCCATCCAGATGGACGGCTACTTCATCGATTATCCCATCGTCGATCAGGCCCGGCGCACGCTGGACCAGTGGCGGGACATCCAGAACCGCTGAACGTCCCGCCGCTGTCCTTGGGCGTCAGCTGCCGTAGAACAAGCCGCCGTTGACGTGAATGGTCTGTCCGGTGATGTAGGCCGCGTCGGGCTGGCACAGGAAGCGCACGGTCGCCGCCATTTCCTTCACATCGCCCTGACGGCCCATGGGGATGTTCATGGCATTGCGCGGATTACCGACCCCGGCCGAGGCCGGGCGCACGGTTTCCGTCGCCCCCGGCGACACGCAGTTAGCCGTGATGCCCTGGGTCGCGAATTCCGCGGCGATGCCGTGGGTGAAGCCGACAATGGCTGACTTGCCGGTCAGGTTGTGGATGCGGTTGGGCATGCCGATGTACCAGCTGACGCCGCCCAGGGTGATGACCCGGCCCCATCCGGCTTTCACCATGTGCGGGATCGCCGCCTGACAAAGGTGAAAGGCGCTGTCGATGGTGGTGTCGACGACGCGGCGGAAATCCGCGTGATCCATTTCCAGAAACGCCTTCTGGCCGCGGGTCGAGGCGTTGACGACCATGATGTCGACCCCGCCGAAGGCGTCGACGCCGGCCTGCACCAGGGCGTCGGCGCCGGCCTTGGTCGCCACGTCGGCCAGCTTGGCGACGGCCTTGCCGCCCATGGCCTCGATTTCCTTGACCACCGCGTCGGCGGCGGCCTGATCCTGGACGCCGTTGACGACGATGTTGGCGCCGTCGGCGGCAAGCGCCAGGGCCGTGGCCTTGCCGATGTTGCGTGACGATCCGGTGATGACGGCGGTCTTGCCCGCCAGTGTTCCCTTGGACATTCTTGAAGTCTCTCCCTAAAGGTCGGGTTGCGTTGCGGGAAGGCGCAGGCGCCCTCCATTGCTGGCCATCTTAATGGCGGGCATCAGGGTTTGTCTCGCAACGAAGAACGGTTCGGGCGGGATATGGCCGGGGTTCAGTCGACGAATTCGCAGCCCTTGTCTTTAAGCGCCTTGTCGACCCAGCTGCGGTCGATGGTGCCGTCGGCGATGGTGGCCATCTGCTTGTCCTCGGCGGCCTTCTTCTGCCGCGAGGCGGCCAACACCACCTCGGCCTCTTCCTTGGGCACGCAGAGCACGCCGTCGCAGTCGCCCAGGATCAGGTCGCCCGGATTGATCCGCATGCCGTAAAGGCTGATGGGAAAGCCGATTTCGCCGGGGCCGTCCTTGTAGGGGCCGCGGTGGGACACGCCGGCCGCGAAGACCGGCAGGTTGTGGTCCAGAAAGGCGTCCCGGTCGCGCACGGCGCCGTTGAGAACCAGGCCCGCGACGCCGCGCTTGATCGCCTGCATCAGCATCATTTCGCCGAACAGGGAATTGGTCAGGTCACCGCCGCCGTCGACCACGATGACGTCGCCGGGGGCTGCGGTGTCGATCGCCTTGTGCAGCATCAGGTTGTCGCCCGGCCGGGTCAGCACCGTGAAGGCGGGGCCGGCCAGCACGCCGTCCTTGTGCATGGGGCGCAACGCATTGCCGCCCGCGAACATGCGCGACATGCAGTCGCCGACGTTGGCGACGGGCAGGGGTTTGAAGGCATCGACCAGGTCGGGCGAAATGCGCTCCCAGGTCTTCTTGATGCGGAATCCGACGGTCATGGATATCTCTCCGTATGGTTTCTTGTTCGGCGGGCGGGTCAGGCGGCCGGCAGCTTGAGCCGCGAGAACACCTTGAGCGCGTTCTTATAGAACACTTTTTCCTTTTCCTCCGCCGTGAGGTTGGCGGTCGCGTCGATGTAGCGGCGCGTGTCGTCGAACCATTCGCCGGTGTCCGGGTCCTTGCAGCGCACGGCGCCGTGCAGTTCGGATGCGAACAGGATGTTGTCCACGGGCACGACCTCGGCCATCAGGTTGATGCCCGGCTGGTGATAGACGCAGGTGTCGAAGTACAGGTTCTCGCCCATCATGTCCTTGGGCTCGGGCCGGTTCATGCCCATGGCGATGCCCCGGTACCGGCCCCAGTGATAGGGCACGGCGCCCCCGCCGTGGGGGATGATCAACTTCAGGCCCGGGAACCGTTCGAACAGGTCCGATTGCAGAAGCTGCATGAAGGCCGCCGTGTCGGCGTTGATGTAGTGGGCCCCGGTGAAGTGGAAGTTGGGATTGCACGACTGGCTGACGTGGATCATCGCCGGAACCTGAAGTTCCTCCAGCTTGGCGTACAGCTCGAACCACCAGGGATCGGTCAGGGGCGGATCCGTCCAATGGCCGCCCGACGGGTCCGGGTTCAGGTTGACGCCGATGAAGCCCATGTCATTGACGAGGCGTTCCAGTTCCGGGATCGAATTGGACGGCGAACATCCCGGCGATTGCGGCAACTGGCCCACGGGGGCGAAGTTGTTGGGGAACATGTCGCAGATGCGCTTGATCTGATCGTTGCAGATGCGCGACCACTGCATGCTCATTTGCTCGTTGCCGATGTGGTGGCCCATGCCGCCGGCGCGGGGGGAGAAGATCGTCAGGTCCGTGCCGCGTTCCTGTTGCAGGCGCAGCTGCGTGTTGGCCACGCTATCGCGCAGCTCGTCGTCGGAAATGACGGGCTCCTTGGCGCTCATCTTCGACAGGTCGCCCTTGGCGTCGATCTGTTCCTTGCGCCAGGCTTCGTGCTGGGCGGGGGCGGTGGTGTAGTGGCCGTGGCAATCGATAATCATGTGACGTTTCCAGTGGTCTTAGCGGTTTTCGGTTCTGGTCGTGTCGCCCAAGGACCGGGCGGCAATTTTTTTCAACTGATGACGATAGAGCACCGACAACAGCATGCCCAAGGTCAAAAGCCAGGTCACCATGCTGATGGGGCTGTCGAACAGATAGCTCACCTCGCCCCGGCCCATGATCATGGCGCGGCGGAAATTTTCTTCCAGCATGGGGCTAAGGACGAAGCCGATCAGCAGGGGCGCCGGCATGAAGCCGTGGCGGCGCAATCCGTAGGCGGCGACGCCGACCACCAGCATGACCAGCACGTCGAAGGTGCTGTTCTTCAGGCTGTAGGAGCCGACGCAGATCAGGATGATGATGGCGGGGTAGAGCAGCCGATAGGGCACGTTTAGGAACGACACCCAAAGGCCGATCAGCGGAATATTGATGACCAGCAACAACAGGTTGCCGATCCAGAAACTGGCGACCAAGCCCCAGAATAATTGCGGTTCCGTGCTCATCAGCATGGGACCCGGCACGATGCCGTGGATCATCAGCGCACCGATCATGATGGCCATGGTCGGGGTGCCCGGAATGCCCAACGACAGGGTGGGCACGAAGGCCGTCTGCACGGCCGCGTTGTTGGCGCTTTCCGGGGCGGCGATGCCCTCGATGGCGCCATGGCCGAATTCTTCGGGGCGGTGCGACAATTTTTTTTCATTGGCATAGGCCAGGATCGTCGCGACCGAGGGGCCGGTGCCGGGCAGGGGGCCGAAGAAGCAGCCGGAGGCCGCGCCCCGCAGCATGGGCCAGAACGACCGCTTCCACTGCGCCGCACTCGGCAGCATGGATTTGAAGCTGATCTTGTGCCGGGCGTGGCGTTCCGTGCCGCCGCGGATCGACATGATGATTTCCGACAGCCCGAACAGGCCCATGGCCACGGGCACCAAACTCAACCCGTCGATCAGGTTGTGGGAATCGAAGCTGTAACGTTCCGCCCCGTCGTAGATGTCGAGCCCCACCGTGCCCAGCAGGGCGCCCAGGGCGACCATCACGAAGTTCTTCTTCGGATCGCTGCCGCCGATGGTGGCGACGGCGACGAAGCAGAACACGATGATCGCGAAATATTCGACCGCGCCGAACGCCATGCCGACCTTGACGATGGCGGGGGTCAGGGCACTCAACACCAATATCCCGATGCTGCCGCCGACGAAGGACGCGATGGTCGTCATGAACAGGGCGACACCGGCCTCGCCCTTCTGGGCCATGGGGTAGCCGTCCAGACAAGTGATGGCGTTGGACGGCGTGCCGGGCAGGTTGAGGAGGATCGACGCGGTTGAGCCGCCGTATTCGGCCCCGTAATAGACACCGGCCAACATGACGATTCCCGTCGTCGGGTCCATGGCAAAGGTCACGGGCAGCAGCAGGGATATGGCGGCCAGCGCCCCGATACCGGGGATGACGCCGATGGCGGTGCCGAGGAACACACCGGCCAGGCAGGCCAGAACATTCTGGGTCATCAGCGCCGTCGACAGGCCGAGCAGAAAATCTTCCATGGGTCAGGGCAGCCTGAAGGGTGGGATGGGCAGGTTGAGGGCGTAGGAGAAGATCAGCCAGACGCCGACGGCGAACACGCAGGCGTAGGCGATGAAGAACGGATAACGTCGTTCCGACTGGCCGGCGTAGGCAATGACCATGGACAGCACCACCGTGGGCAGCAGGCCCGCGACCTCGACCAGCAGGATGAACACGGCGACGGCGGCGGTGACGCTGAGGAACGCGCGCCGGTTCATCAGCATCGGTTCCTCGCGCGGGGAGAAGACGAAAGAATATAGCGAAATCAAGATAATGGCCGCCGATAGGATCAGCGGATAGACGGCGGAGCCGACGTTGGCGAAGGTGCCGAACTTGAAATCGAGCGCAAAATAGAAGGCCGCCGCGCCAAGGGCGGCAATGAACAACCAGGAAAAGTCTCGCGCCATGTCTTTGCTCCGGCGGATACCGCGATCCGACGTGATTGCACCACGAATGAACCCGCATCAACAAGACGGCCACGCCCAGGGAAAAGCGCGGCCGCCTCGTTGACGGGATCAGGCTACTTTTTCTTCTTGAAGATCGGATTGTCGAGAACGCCGGCCCACCACTTGAGCTGATCCTGCATGTAGGCGCCGAACTGTTCCGGGGAGTCGGAAATCTCGATCTCCGAGCCGATACCCTTGAGGCGCTCCAGCACCTTGGCCGACGTCTTCGCCGATTGCATGGCGGCGAACAGCTTGTCGACGGCTTCCTTGGGCGTGCCGGCGGGCGCCAGCAGGCCGAACCAGGATCCCATCTCCATGCCCGTCATGCCGGCTTCGGCCGTGGTCGGAACGTCCGGCAGCAGGGTCGAGCGCTTGGCCGCGCCCAACGCCAGCGGGCGCAGGGCGCCCGACTGCACGTGTGGCAGGATCTTGGGGATATTATTCATGTAGACCTGGATGCGGCCCGCGACAGCGTCGTTGAGGGCCGGTCCGGCGCCTTTGTAGGGCACATGGATCAGTTTCGATCCGGTCTTCTGGTTGTACAATTCGCCCGCGACATGGGCCAGGGTGCCGATCCCGCCCGACGCGAAGTTGTATTGCTCCTTGCCCGAGGAGGTAAGTGCGATCAGTTCCTTCAGCGTCTTGGCCGGAACCGAAGGATGGACGACCATCAGAAGCGACGACACGACGCCGGCGCTGATCGGCTGGAAGTCCTTGATCGGGTCGTACTTGACCTTGCGCAGGTTCGGGTTGATGGAGTGCGAACCCGCCGTGGCGAACAGCAGGGTATAGCCGTCCGGCTGGGCGCCCGCGACCAGGGCCGCACCGATGGTGCCACCACCGCCGCCGCGGTTTTCGACGACGACCGGACCACCGAGGGCTTCTTGCAGGTGGTCCGCGAAGATGCGGGCGATGACGTCCGTGTTGCCGCCCGCCTTGTAGGGGACGACGATCTTTACGGCCTGTTCGGGGAACTCGGCCTGGGCCGCCGGAATGGCGACAAAGGCGATGGCGGATGCGATGAAGGCGGTTCTGGCGTATTTAAGGAAATTCGTAAGCATTGTTATCCTCCCAATTTTGACAAGAACGAAGCACGGCAGGCCGCCTGTCCCCTATTTCAAATTCGCTATATGCCGGTCGAATTTGTTTATATTGGGCGGCTTCCCGGGCGTTCGGGCAGGCGTCGCGGGCTTCAGGGGTGAATGCGTGCAGAACAGGTCCGAAAAGAATTTTTCCCTCAGCCACTTGGCCACGTTCGCGGCGGTGCTGGCCCATGGCCGTATCGCCGCGGCGGGCGAGCAATTACGCCGCAGCCCGTCCGCCGTGTCGCGGTCGCTCGGCATCCTGGAAGAAAAATTCGGCCGCCCCCTGCTGACCCGCGCCCAGGACGGCATGTCACCGACCGCCGTGGGCGACCTTGTGGCCGAACGCTGCGGCATCATCCAGTCGGAACTGAACGATCTGCGCGACATGCTGGCGACAGGCCATGACGTCGGCGTGCATGAAAACGCATCCCTGTTCCACATGCATGTCGACATGTCGCGCCTTCGGGCTCTGGTCGCGGTGCATGATTTCGGCTCCGTCAAGCGGGCCTGCCACGTCCTCGGCGTGTCGCAACCGGCGATCTCGACCTCGATCCGGCATCTGGAGGTCGACCTGGGCGTGGCCCTGTTCTCGCGCACGCCCTCGGGCATGATCGCGACGCCGGCGGGGGTATCCAGCGCGCTGTGTTTCAAGCGCGTGCTGTCGGAATTGCGCAAGATGGAAGACGACGTCGAATCCTTCGAAGGCACCTCGTCGGGTCTGGTCTGCGTCGGCGGCCTGGCTTACTCGCGGAACGCGCTGCTGCCGGAAGCCATCACGCGGGTGCTGGCCCAGCATCCACAAGTCCTGGTGCGCACGGTCGAAGGGCCCATCGATTCCCTGATATCCGGGATGCACGCGGGCGAAATCGACGTGCTGATTTGTGCCGAACCCAATAAGGCCTTGCTGGAAAGCGTGACGGTCGAGCCCATCGTGCGCGACCCCATGGGTCTGTTCGTGTCGGCGGGCCATCCCTTGGCCGGGCGCAAGTCGCTATCGGTGGAAGACCTGCTGCGCTATCCGTTCATCCTGCCACCGTTGGGCAGCGTCACCCGGGCTCTGTTGGACAAGGTGTTCACGAAAACGGTCGGGCGGCCACCAGAGGGTGCTGTGGAAACCAGTTCCAACGCCGTAATCCGCTACCTCCTGCTAAATTCGGAGCAGATTTCCTTCCGCTCCAGGATCGAATTCAGCGCGGAGGAGTTGGCGGGGCGGATCGTGCCGCTCGACCTGGGGTTTCCCCTGCCGGAGCGTACGATCTGTCTGCTGCAACGCTGCGGCGTGCGCCAAACCGCCGCCGCGAACGATTTCATGCGTATCGTCCGTGAAGTCGCCGCCGCAGGCCGGGGGCGGTGAACCTTATTTCCCGGTAAAGCCCGGCTTGCGCTTTTCCGTGAAGGCGGTGACACCTTCGTAGAAGTCGGTGGTCCGCGTGTTGCGGATGAAGGCGGCTTTTTCCGCGTCCAACTGGTCGTGCAGGCTGCTGTGGAACGAGGCGTTGAGCAGCGCCTTGGCCTCCGCGTTGGCGTGACCGGCGGCGCGGGCCAGCCGGGCGGCGAGCTTGTCCGTCTCGCCTTCCAGATCGGCCGCCGGAACGATCCGGTTGACCATGCCCCAGTCGAGCGCGTCCTGGGCCGTGAACCGGTCGCCCAGCAGCGCGATCTCCATGGCCTTCTTCAGGCCCACGGTGCGCGGCAGGGCATAGGTCGAGCCGCCGTCGGGGCTGGTCCCGATGTGGCAGTAGGCCAGGGTGAAGAACGCGTCGTCGGCGACAAGCGCCAGGTCGCAGGCCAGCATCAGGCTGACCCCCGCACCCGCGGCCGCCCCCCGGACCGAGGCGATGATCGGCTGCCGCATGGCGCGCATGTTTTCGATGGTCGCATGGACGCGCGACAGGCGGGCGTCGAACTGTTCGGCCGTCTTGTCGCGGTCGGGCTCCTCGTCCAGCATGGTCTTGAAGGCCTTCACGTCGCCCCCGGCCATGAAGTGGTCGCCTTGGCCCCGCATGATCACGACGCGCACGTCCTTGCTTTCGCGCAACTGGTCGGTGATCTCTTTCAGGGCCTTCATCACGTCGATGGTGATGGCGTTCAGGGCCTGTGGCCGGTTGAAGGTGACGCGGCAGACGCCGTCCCGGACGTCGACAAGGACGGTTTCATTCGGCGAGGTGATCATGGGGGTCTCCCGGAGTTTCTGATTGTCTAAAGCTCGTGTCGGTATACGACAAAGCCGGATTTGGTTGCGACCTTGTCATACAGCTTCATGGCGGTCGTATTGGTTTCGTGGGTCTGCCAGTAGACGCGGGGCGACCCGGCGGCGCGGGCGCGCTCATACACGGCTTCGATCAAGGCCCGGCCGACGCCCTTGCCGCGCAGATCACTGTCCGTGAACAGGTCCTGCAAGTAGCAGGCCGGCCCGCGCATGACCGTGTTGCGATGGTAGAGGTAGTGGACCAGACCGACCAGCCTGCCGTCGTGCTCGGCGACCAGACAGTGCATGGGCTCGTAGGCGTCGAAGAAGCGGTCCCACGTCAGGCGGGTGATCTCGTCGGGCACGGCGGTCGGACCCTTGCGTTCATAAAACGCGTTGTAGCCGTCCCAAAGACGGGACCAGGCGTCGAAATCTTCCCGCGTCGGTGCGCGGACGGTGACGTCTTGGGGCATGATTGGAATCCAAAGCGGCTTGCGGTTGCGGGGCGTCTGTGGCGAGATTAACCGAACCGTTGCCCGCCACAAACCCAGGAAAACGAGGAAACCGCCATGGCCGCCCCCGACGTGAAGGTGATCTTTTTCGATGTCTTCGGTACGGTCGTCGATTGGCGCACCAGCCTGCTGCGCCTGCTGGCCGATTACGGCAAGCGCGAGGGGATCGACGCGGACTGGCCGGGCTTCCTCGCCGCCTGGAAGGCTGGATACCGTCCGGCCATGGATGCGGTGATCTCGGGGGAACGGCCCTATTTCAATCTCGATGAGATGTATCTGGAGCGCATGAACCAGGTGATCGGCGATTTCGGCCTGGACGGGCTCACGGAGGCGCAGAAACGGGACATTCTGCATCTGTGGCTGAAGATCGATCCCTGGCCCGACGCGGTCGAGGGCCTGACCCGTCTGGCCAAAAAATACACCCTGGTGACCTTGTCCAACGGGTCCTTCGCCTGGCTGACGGCCATCGCCAAGCACGGCGGCCTGCCGTTCGACGCGATTCTGACGGCGGAAAATGCCCAGGTCTATAAGCCGCACCCGCGCGCTTATCTGACGGCCATCGAACTGATGGGCATGAAGGCGACGCCGGAGAACTGCATGCTGACGGCCTGTCACAACTATGACCTTGAGGCCGCGCGCGGCCACGGCATGAAAACGGCCTTCCTGCCCAGGAAGGAATACGGCCCCGACCAGGAGGCTGATCAGACGGCGGAAAGTGACTGGGAGATCGTCGCCAAGGATCTGATCGGCGTCGCCGAGGCGATGGGCTGTTAGACGTCTTCGGCGTGGCGAACTGCGACGTGGGGGGCTTTTCGCAGGGGAATCCTGGGGCGAAACAAGGATAAAAAAGGCCGCGCGACACCGCTGGAGCGTGCAGTTTCTGGGCGATCCCCATGAGACAGGAACGAAAACCAGTCCCAAAAAATTGGGAATCGCCCCTTCTCGTGACTATCTCTTAACCCAAGCGAACGTCGTCGGGAGACATCCCCGAATGATGCGGGGTAGTTAAATTTGCCTCGCCGGGCCATTGGCGTCCAAGCAGAACGCTGGCCCGAGACCGCCTAAAATCGCCCGAAATCGGGGTTTGATCCCTGGTTAGCGGCTCTTTCGGCCAGCGTCTTTCATAGAGTTAAGGAGATTTTCCATGTTGAGATGGGCTGTCATATTTTTGGTTGTCGCCCTGGTCGCCGCCTTGTTCGGTTTCGGCGGGATCGCCGCCGCCGCGGTCGATATCGCGCGACTGCTTTTCTTCGTCTTCATCGTGCTGTTCGTGCTGGCGTTGATCGCGCACGTGATCTCGGGGCGCGGCAGGCCGCCGGTTCCCTGACGCGGATAAGGCAATGACGGGAAGGCATCGTTAAACCGCCTGCAACGCTGTCGCGTTGCGGGCGGTCAGGGATGAAAAAAACTTAAAGGACGGCGGGCCGCCGGCGCGTCCGGTTACTTGCCGTATTCGGGCACAACCGTCCGCGCGACCGAGGCGTCCAGCGCCTCGTAATCGTAATAGGCGAGGGTGTCGTACTGTTCGGCGCGGCTCATCACCTTGTCCATGAAGCCTTCGGTGCCGTCGTGATCGCGCATATGGCCGTACAGGTCCTGGAATAGCTTGGCGGCGGCGCGGATCGAGGTCGCCGGCCAGATCACGATGTCGAAGCCCATGTCCTGGAACTGCTGACCCGTGAAGAACGGCGTGCGGCCGTATTCGGTCATGTTGGCCATTTTCTTGCCCGGAACCTTCTTGGCGAATTCCACATGATCCTCGGCCGACGGCAGGCCGTCGGGGAAAGTCACGTCGGCACCGGCCTCGCGGTACAGGTTGGCGCGCTTGATGGCGGCGTCCAGGCCTTCGACCCCGGCGGCGTCGGTGCGCGCGATGATGACCAGATGCGACGACGCGGCCTTGGCGGCGGCGATCTTGGCGGCGGCTTCCTCGGGTTCGACCAGGCGCTTGTCGTTCAGGTGACCGCATTTCTTGGGCAGCAGTTGGTCCTCGATATGCACGGCGCCGGCGCCGGACAGTTCCAGTTCCTTGACCACGCGCATGGCGTTCAGCACACCGCCGTAGCCCGTGTCGCCGTCGACGATCAGCGGCAGGTCCGTGGTGCGTGACACGCTGCGCACGACGTTGCACATTTCGTCCAGGGTCATGATGCCCAGGTCGGGAAGGCCGAGGGACGCCGTGACGGCGCCGCCCGAGATATAAAGTGTTTCAAACCCCGCCTGCTTGGCGATCATGCCGGCGAAGGCGTTATGCGCGCCGGGCACGCGCAGAATTTCGTCGCGATCCAAAAGTTCGCGCAGCCGTTCGCCCGCGGGCCGTTTGTCGCGTCCGTTGCCTTCAAGCCAAGTCATGGGGATGTCCTCCGAGATATGTGGTCCGTGAGCGCAAACTGTATACAATTTCGCACTGTCATTGGAGCCCAATTAACGGTTATTTTGCCGCTGACGCAACGGTGCATGTCGGTTCGATCATCGAATTTCCATGATCCCGGCCAGCACCGATCCCGCCGCGAACTTGACCGGCCCGCCCTTAGATACGAAATAAGAACGACCATGACCGAAACGCCCCTGATCCCTGTGACCGAAAAATCCGCCTGGACCGCCGCCGAACTTGCGGCCGATGCGGGTTGGACCCGCCGCCTGAACGCCGAGGAACTCGCCGCCTTGGAGCAAGTGACGGCCGACCTTGCGGCCAAGGGCCGGGGGGCGCTTCAGTTCGGGCGCGAGGATATCGATGCTCCGGTGCTGACCGCGCTGGCCGATTGGGCGGTCGAGGAATTGGAACACGGGCGCGGTTGCGTGCTGCTCAAGGGGTTGGACGTCGCGCGCTACGACCGACCCCGGATCGAGGCCATGTACTGGGCACTCACGGTTCTGATGGGCGTGCCCATGCACCACAACCCGGACGGCGACGTGATCGGTGAGGTCACGGACAAGGGGTTGGATTACAACGACCCCCTGATCCGCGGCTACAAGACGCGGCAGAAGCTGTACTTCCATTGCGACGGCCTGGACCTGGTCAGCCTGCTTTGCCTACAGCCCTCGATGTCCGGGGGGGAAAGCCAGATCGCGTCAAGCATGGCGGTCTACAATGAAATCCTGGCGACCCGTCCGGAATACCTGCCGGTGCTGTACGAAGGCTTTCATTTCAATCTGCGCGGCGAAGGCGAAGCCGGTGAAACCCATCCCGTGACCCGCAACAAGGTCCCGGTCTACAGCTGGTGCGACGGACGGCTGAGTTGCCGTTACTTGCGCAAGGCGATCATCGAAGGCCAGAACTTCATCGGCGAACCGATTTCCGACCTTGCCCGCGATGCACTCGACTACATTCAAGATCTCTGTGTCAGCGATCGGTTCCGCTACGACATGACGTTCGAGACGGGCGACATTCAGATCCTCAACAATTACGTGACCCTGCATTCCCGCGCCGCGTTCGAGGATTGGCCCGACGGCACGCGCAAACGAAACCTGCTGCGCATCTGGTTCAACATGCGTGACGGGCGCAAGCTCGATCCCCGGTTCGCCGAGCGTTACAACATGGGCCCCCGCATGCCCATGCGTCTGAGAGACGAGCGCGCCGCCTGACCGTTTCCTGAATCGTGAAAACCGAGGGGGAGGGCGGATCAGCCCTTCTTGGCTGCGGCCTTGCGTTTGGCCGTCGGTATCGGCGACGCCTTGGTCGCCCGGTTCCGCCCGGCATGTTTGGAATGATAGAGCGCGGCGTCGGCGCGGCCCAGTGTGCCTTCGATGGTCTGATCGGCATCTTCCGCCTCCGCGACCCCGATGGAAACGGTGACGTCGATGGGGCCGTCGATGGTGTCGAACGGCGCGTCGGCGATGACCGCGCGCAGGCGTTCGGCCACGGTCATGGCGGCTTCGGCATCGGCGCCGGGCAGCAGGATGGCGAATTCCTCGCCGCCCAGGCGGCCGAGGGTGTCGAACGGACGGCGGCCCTGCTGCCAGCGCCGGACGGCTTCCTTCAGCACGTCGTCGCCGGCCTGATGGCCGTGCGTGTCATTGACTTTCTTGAAGTGATCAAGGTCCAGGAGCGCGACCGAAAACGGCACCCGGTGGCGGCGAAGGCGATGGACTTCAAGCTCCGCCCGCTCCATGAAATGGCGGCGGTTGCTGGCGCCGGTCAGGTCGTCGGTGGTCGCAAGGGACAGCAGTTCCTGTTCGCGCAGAACGTCGGCCGTCACGTCGCGCTGGATCGCGGCGGTATGGGTGACCTCTCCGTCGCTGCCGAACAGCGGCATGATGTTGACGTCGACCCAATAAGTCGTGCCGTCCTTGGCGTATTGCAGCAGGCGGGTGCGCATGTGGCGGCCGTGCTTGATGGCGTCGGCAATCTTCGCCCGGGTTTCCGGGGCCGTGTCGGGACCATCCATGAATCCCGGCGCCTTGCCCATGGCTTCCTTTTCCGAATAGCCGGACAGGCGGCAGAAGGCTGCGTTCACGTAAACGATCTTCGGCTTTGCCGATCTGCTATTGGCGGCCTTGGCGACGATGACCGCATCGTTTGCCTTGGCGACGATGTCGGAAAAGGAAAATCCAGTGTCGTTCCGCATGGGTGTTTCTCGGACTTGACCCTAAAGGTCTGATTTTTGGTCATTTAGCGCCGCTGCCGGGCGCAATATGTGCATCAAACGTAACATAATTGCCAGAGCTTATGTGAACCTGACGTAGGACCATGTGATTTTAAAGACTTGCCGCCCGGCCCCCGCTCGGGCCATATCCTGGCCCTAACGAATCCGGCATGGCCGGACACCAAGAAACGAAGGGAAACGGAACATGATCCGCATCGCCATCCTGGATGACTACCAGAACGTGGCCCTGGAGCTTGCCGATTGGGACAGCCTGGGCCCGGACGTGGAGGTCACGTCCTTCAATGAATTCCTACAGACCGACGAAGACCGCGTGGCCAAGGTCCTGGCCGGTTTCGACGTCGTGGTCGGCATGCGCGAGCGCACCCGCTTTCCGGCGTCGCAGCTGGAAAAGCTGCCGGACCTGAAAATGATGGTGACCACGGGCATGCGCAACCTGGCCTGGGACATGAAAAAGGCGCGGGCCATGGGCATCACCGTGTGCGGCACGGCGATCCTGCCCTATCCGGCGTTCGAACAGACCTGGGCCCTGATCTTCGCCGTGACCAAGGAAATCCCCAAGGAAGACCGCTGCATGAAGGCCGGCGGCTGGCAGGAGAGCTTTCCCGTCGGCCTGCGCGGCAAGACGCTGGGCGTCATCGGCCTGGGCAAGCTGGGCGCGCAGTCGGCCGCGCTCGGCAACGCACTCGGCATGAAGGTCGTCGCCTGGTCGGAAAACCTGACGGACGAACGCGCCGCCGAATGCAATGCGACGCGCGTTTCCAAGGAAGACCTGTTCAAGCAATCCGACGTGGTGACCATCCATGTCCTGTTGTCGGAACGGACCACGGGTCTGGTCGGCGCGGCGGAACTGGCGCTGATGAAGCCCTCGGCCTACATCGTCAATACTTCGCGCGGGCCGATCATCGACGAGGCGGCGCTGATCGCCGCCCTCAAGGCCAATGCGATCAAGGGGGCCGGAATCGACGTTTATGATGTCGAGCCGCTGCCCGCCGACCACGAACTGCGCAAGCTCGACAACACCGTGCTGACCGGCCACACAGGCTATGTGATCCGGGAAAATTACGAAGTGATGTATCCGGAAGCCGTCGAATGCATCAAAACCTGGATGGCCGGTTCGCCGGTCCGGGTTCTCAACGCCGAAGACTAAAAGACTAAAGAAGAAGACCACGCCATGAACGACGACATCATCCGCCTGGAACGCAAGGGCGCCATCGCGACCCTGATCATCAACAATCCGGACAAGCGAAACGCGATGAACCTGGCCGCCTGGCGGCGGTTGGGCGAGGTCACGGCGGAACTGGAAGCGGACGACGACCTGCGCTGCGTGCTGGTCACCGGCATGGGCGATCATTTCGCCGCCGGGGCGGATATCTCCGAATTCCCGGAAACGCGCATGAGCGCCGATCAGGCCGAAACCTACGGCAAGATCGTCGCCGATGCGCTGCATGCATTCTCAAACCTGAAGCACCCGACCATCGCGGTGATCCGAGGGGCCTGTACCGGCGGCGGGTTCGAGATAGCCTGTTGCTGCGACATGCGTCTGGCCGCCGAGGGGGCGCGCTTCGGCATTCCCATCAACCGTCTGGGCCATGCCTTCGCCTATCCGGAAATGGCGGCGGCGCTGGCCGTCGTGCCGGCGGCGGTTATCATGGAACTGCTGCTGGAAGGCCGGATTCTGGAGACGGACGAGGCCTATGCCAAGGGCCTGCTGACGCGGGTCGTGCCGGCGGACCAACTGGACGACGAGGCGGAAACCGTTGCCTGGCGCGTTGCCCAGGGGGCACCCTTGGCCGCGCGCGGATCGAAAAAGATCCTGCGCCACCTGCTGCGGCCCGCGCAGATCAGCCCGGAAGAGCTGAAGTCAAGCTATGCGCTGTGCGATTCCGAGGACTACAAGGAAGGCGTCCGGGCTTTCCTGGCCAAGGAGAAACCGGCTTTCAAGGCTCGCTGACCCGCGTTCCGCGGAAAGCCGCACCGCTTCTGAATTGCTTCCATGCGGGGGAGGCGCCCAAGGCCGGAATTAGGCCTTGCATCGCCAAAGCCGTCGGGCATTATCGGGGCCACCAAGGTTTTAAGAACGAGAGGCCGGGGACCGGCGCGAGGAGGGATCAACCCGCCCCGTCAGGTCCGTCACACCGGCCCGGTTAGGCGCGTAAAAAATTGCATCGAAGCAAACCCTAACCCAACGATGGGGAGTGTCATGTCCAAGTTCTTGCGCCGGCAGGCCGCGCCGGTATTCGCGCTCGTGGCCGTTCTTCTGACAATTTTCACGCCTGACGCGGCTTTTGCCGCCGATCAGCTCAATTCCGGCGACACGGCCTGGATCATCACGGCGACCGCCCTGGTTCTGTTCATGACCCTGCCGGGGCTGGCGTTGTTCTATGGCGGGCTGGTGCGGTCGCGCAACGTGCTGAGCGTGCTCATGCACTGCGTCGCCATCGCCTGTTTGATGAGCGTGCTGTGGCTGATCATCGGCTACAGCCTGTCGTTCACGGACGGCGCCGGGGCCAATCAGTTGGTCGGTGGGTTGTCCCGCATGTTCCTGGCCGGCGTCGGCACGGAGGCCTTGTCCGGCACCATCCCCGAGAACGTGTTCTTCGCGTTCCAGATGACCTTCGCGATCATCACCCCGGCGCTCATGGTCGGCGCCTATGTGGAACGAATCAAGTTCTCCGCCGTGTTGATCCTGTCCGCCCTGTGGCTGATCGTCGTCTATGCGCCGGTGACCCATTGGGTGTGGGGCGGCGGCTGGCTCGCCCAGATGGGCGTCATGGATTTCGCGGGCGGTCTGGTGGTGCATGCCACGGCGGGGATCTCGTCGCTGGTCATCGTCAAGGCGCTGGGTGCCAGGCACGGATTCCCGAACGAGGTGTCGCCGCCGCACAACCCGGGCATGGTCGCCATGGGTGCGTGCATGCTGTGGGTCGGCTGGTTCGGCTTCAACGGCGGCTCGGCCCTCGCGGCCAACGGGGCGGCCGGGATGGCGTTGACCGTCACCCATATCGCCGCCGCCACGGCGTCACTGGTGTGGATGCTGATCGAATGGAAAAAGTACGGTAAGCCGTCCCTGGTCGGCCTCGTCACCGGGACCATCGCCGGGCTCGCCACCATCACCCCGGCCTCGGGCTTCGTCGGTCCCATCGGGGCGCTGATCATCGGCGTCGCGGCGGGGCTGGTCTGCTTCAAGATGGTGCAGATCGTGAAGACGGCCTGGAAACTGGACGACTCGCTCGACGTGTTCGCCGTCCACGGCGTCGGCGGCTCGCTCGGCACCATCCTGGTCGCGTTCCTCTGCGCGCCCATGTTCGGCGGCCTCGGCCTGCCCGAAGGCAAGACCATGGTCGACGCGCTCGGCGTGCAGGCGTTGGGCTTGGCCGCCACCGTGGCATGGTCGGCGGTTGCGACCTTCATTCTGGTCAAGATCACGGCCGGGCTGACCGGCGGAATCCGCGTGCGTGAGGACGATGAACTGGAAGGCCTGGACATCACCAACCACGGTGAGACCGCGTACAGGCTCGACTGACGTGCTATAAAGGGCGGAGCAGCGGTGCTCCGCCCGCAAGCCGGGAACAACGGCAAACGCTAAGACATTAGGAGAGGCAACATGAAGTTCGTCATGGCGGTGATCAAACCGCACAAGCTGGACGCCGTCCGCGAGGCGCTGGGCGCCGCCGGCGTCGAAGGGATGACCGTATCGGAAGTGAAGGGATACGGCCGCCAGCGCGGGCAGACGGAAATCTACCGTGGCGCGGAATATCAGGTCCACTTCCTGCCCAAGGTAAAGATCGAAATCGCCGTCGCCGACGACAAGGCGGCCGAGGTGGTCGAGGCCATCAAGGGGGCCGCCAACACCGGCAAGATCGGCGACGGCAAGGTCTTCGTCTACGACCTGGAAAGCGCCGTGCGCATCCGCACCGGCGAACAGGACAACGACGCGCTCTAGAATCTGAAACCGGCGCGCCCGGGCGCGTCCAGGCCGGGGAGGGCCCTATGCCCCGTTTCGCCGCCAACATCGGTTGGATGGCCCAGGAAGTGCCCATGCTGGAGCGTTTCCAACTGGTCCGCGACCTGGGCTTCACCGCCGTCGAATGCCCGCTGCTCTACGGCCACGACGCGAATGCGTTATCGGATGCCTGCAAGACCGCGGGGATCGAGTTCCTGATGTTCAATTCGCCTCCCGGCAAACACGACGGCGAATACGGCATTGCCGGGCTGACGGGGCGCAAGGGCGAATTCCAGGACACCATCGGCAAGGCCGTCGGCTACGCCAAGGCGCTGGGCACGACCTATCTGCATATCTTGGCGGGATGGCAATCGGGCGATTGGGACCGGCGCGCCGGCTTCGATGTGTTCATCGACAACCTGAAATGGGCCTGCCCGGTGCTGGCGGACGCCGGGCTGACGGCGCTGATCGAGCCGATCAACACGGTCGCGCGCCCGGGGTACCTGGTGCAGACGACCAAGGAAGCCCAGCACGTCGTCGACAGCGTCAAGGCGGCCGGATCGGCCAACATCGGCATCCAGTACGATTTCCACAACGCCCAGATCATGGAAGGCGACCTGGCGCGCACCTTCGAGGCGCACCTGCCGTCCATCCTGCATGTGCAGATCGCGGGAAACCCGGGCCGCACCCCGCCGGACGAAGGCGAAATCAATTATCCCTTCGTGTTCGATCTGTGCGACCGCCTGGGCTTCACGGGCTGGCTCGGCTGCGAATACGCGCCCCACGACAAGACCAAGCCGGGCGCGACCAAGGCGTCGCTCAAATGGGCCAGGGCGTTCGGCCTGGGTTAATGTGACCTGCCGACTTGGGGACGGCAAGTCGCCTCGTCTATCAGCACCGCTTCCGTATCAAGATGATGGGCTCTAGCGCCTGTCTGATAAGCGTTTCAATCAAAATTATATTTGTTTATCATAATATAAACAGGGAGTGTTTTGAGTGCCGCCGTTGAGACGCATGCCTGGAGAACAGGGTGGGCGTTCGGGGCGGGATTGGGGGATGAGTGAACGATTTCGAGGCGCCGCCCGGTGATGTGATTGCCACCGAGTTCTCTATCTTCATTTGCTTTCGCGAAGCGGATGAAAAGCTGGCTAAGGAGTTCAAGAAGCAGATCGAGCGGGCAAGCGGCCGCCGGATCAGCGTTCATATCTTCACCGACAAGGCCAATCCGGAATACATGCGGTGGATTCACGACGAGGTCCGGTCGTCTGATCTGCTGATCCTTCTACATACGGATCCGGCCCAGAACCTGACCGCCATTGGCTACGAAATCGGGTTGTTCAGGGGGTCACGTGATTATGGCGCCAGCAAGGTAATCTGGTTCCGCAGTGAAGGCGTGACCGAAAGTCCTTTCATGCTCTCCGGTATCGAACCGAAAGTAATGAACAAGAACACCGTTTCTGAATTCCTGCGCAAGCTGCTCTATCAGTCCCAATATCATCATGTGAACTATATGCCGGGTGAGGACGATCCAGCCGGTCTGTGCAACCTCATCACCGACGATATCGTGCAGTTCATACCAACGATTATTGAGCCGGAATTCTACCAATTGCGGCTTATCATCTCACCGATCGAAATCAGCAATGTCCAGAGCTATGAAGACCAGATGCAGGTAGTCCGTCCCGTGGGCGGCGGGAAGGAGGAATTGGTCCTGAATTTTGAGCCGGCCCAGGTCCATGTGTCGGAAACCTTGCTGCCCATGTTGGGTATTCAGGGGAGATACAGGCTCACATGGCGTCATTTCATCGAGCAACTTGAAACGCGCGAAAACCTGAAGACCCTGCCTCTTGATATCATGAACATCGCCCAGGATGACAAGTTGGTTGGAACGTACACCCGGGTTCTAACGCCCCTGAAACTCAACAATAAGAACTTCTGGCCTGTGATTTCGCGGATCGATAGGCGCAACGGCATCCCGGTGGGGTTCTATCTCATCTTCATCGAAGACCCGACGGCGATTTCCCGGACGGATATATTCCAATTCAACAACGCGCAGTTCGATAAGCTTTTGAACATCGTGATGATGTTGAATTATTCGCGTCGGTTCCGCTGGTCAATCGTTGAGCCGGCAATGAACCGGATTTGGAGTGCGCTGTCCCGGGTCGATCTTACCGATGCGTATGGGAAGGCAAAAAGCCTACAAAACGAACTTGATCACATGGAACTTTGCGCAAAGTTGGACAAGCTGGATGTCGCGCTCAACGCGCTGGCCAGTTTTGAGTTCGAAAGTGAGCAGGAGCGAGAAGAGATGCTCGGCATGTGGCCTGAGTACTTTAATTCGCGGCAATCTCTCAACGAGGCAATCGACGCACAGAACTACGAACGGGTTCTCGAAATTCTGGATCGCTTCATCGCAAATTCTCGAAAATTCCTGACGGTCGCAAGTCGCGAGTACGCCAAGACAGTCAATGCGACGCAGACGATGGACGAAAACGCTCCCGACTGGCGCAAGGAACTCGCGGTCATGGTTGCGCGCGCCAGCGAAAAGCAGAATGCCCAGGCGGATGACACGTAGACAATAAGGCTGGCAAGTTGGAAAACAACGAACTCGACGATATTGAACGGAGGCTGTGGAACGACGCGGGCGCACCGCAGCCGACCGACAAATCGCAAATCGTAGAAATCTACAAGGTCTGTCACGAAGGGGCCTGGCGGATCAGCGACCGCCGCAGCGGCGCAAACACGTTTTTCTTGGCATTCCATACCGCTGTCTTGGGCGCATTGGGGGCGCTTTACAAAGAAATCGGCGACCAGTTTGTTCTGATCGCGTTCTTTTCTCTCGCAGTATCCATGTGCGCCGTTTGGTATGTCTTGCTCGGCTATTATCGGTCGCTGAACTCGGCGAAATATAAGGTGATTGGCGCCATCGAACGGCGTTTGGTTGCTTCGCCTTTCTGGCGTGCCGAGTGGGATGCTCTGGACTACGGAAAGAATCCGAAAATCTACAGGTCCCTTGCCTGGGTGGAATCCGGAGTGCCAATCGCCTTTGCCGTTGTTTACGTCGCGCTTGCCATTAAAGCGGTCTGCTGACGGTCCGGCCTTAAGGCTTCGCTTTTCCTCCGGCGATCAAGTTGACGAGTTCCCGTGCCCCCGGCGCCAGGGTCTGGCCGCGCAGGGTGATGATGCCGATGCGCCGGGTCAGCTGCGGGTGCTTGATGCGGGCGGCCCAGTAGGCGCCGTCCTTGGCGAGCGGCACGGCGGTTTCCGGCAAAATCGCGACGCCCAGGCCCTGTTCCGCCATGGAAATCAGGGTCTGGTGGTGCAGCATCTCGAAATGCGGCGTCAAGGTCATGCCGACGGACTGAAACGCGCTTTCGACCTGGATGCGGGTGCGCGACGGCAAGGGCAGGGCCAGGATCGTTTCATCCGCGAGGGCGGTCAGGGGAATGTCCTTTTTCCCCGCCAAAGGATGGTCCGCCGTGACGACGGCACAGTAGCCGTCGGCCAGGAATTGGCGGAATTCGAATTCCCGGGGCACCTTTTCCACGGGCCCGATGGCGAAGTCGGCGTCGCCCCGGCGCAGGATGTCCAGCATGTCCGTGGCGTAGGCTTCGCGCACATGGACCGTGATGTTGGGATTGCGGCCTTGGAACCTGGCGAGGATGGCGGGCAGGCGTGTCGCGGCGAAACTGGGAGCCGAGGTCAGCAGCACGCGGCCCCGGCCCATGGCGGCCTCGTCATGGAAGATGCGGACGATGTCTTCCAGCCCTTCGAGGACGCGGCCCGCACGGCGATACAGGTTTTCTCCGGCCTCCGTCATGCGCACCGTCCGCGTCGTGCGGTGGAACAGGGGCACGCCCAGATGGGATTCCAGCAGCTTGATATGGGCGGTCACGGCCGATTGGCTCAGGTTGAGGCGTTCCGACGCCCGGCGAAAGCCGTTCTGCTCCGCCACGGCGACGAAAATCTCCAATTGTTTCAGGGTCATGGGCAGCATGACGATTGATCTCTTATCCAGATTAATAATGCATATATTGCTATTAGCCCTATCACAAATCTTGTGGTGTAGTCGCCCTTCGAAATGGAATCCGCGCCGGCAACTGGCGCGGTGAAAACGCATGGAGGAAACCGGACGATGACGGGCATTACCCGCCAATTGGCTGAATTCGCAGCCGGCCTGACCTATGACAAGCTGCCGGCCGGGATCGCGGCCCGCACCAAGCTTCTGATCCTCGACGTCGCCGGCATCATGGTCCGCGCGCGCCACGATGCGGAAAGCACGGCCAGTTTGGTCAGCGCGGTCGAACGCCTGGGCCAGGTCGCGGGCAATTGTTCGGTGCTCGGCGACGGGCGCGGCTACACCCCCATGGCGGCGGCGCTGGTCAACGGCTCGCTCGCCCATTCCCTCGATTTCGACGACACCCATGCGGAAGCCTCGCTGCATTCCTCCGCACCCATCGTGCCGGCGGTGCTGGCGGCGGCGGAAATGACCGATGCGTCCGGCAAGGACGTCATCACCGCCTGCGTCGTCGGCTATGAAATTCAGATCCGCTTGGCCAAGGCCCTGGTGCCGACAGCCCATTACGACCGCGGCTATCACCCCACGGCGACCACCGGCGTCATGGCGGCGGCGGCGGCGGCGGGCAAGATTTTGGGCCTCGACGCCGACGGCATCGAAAGTGCGCTCGGCATCGCCCTCTCTCAGGCGGCGGGCTCCATGCAGTTCCTCGCCGACGGCGCCTGGACCAAGCGCTCCCACGTCGGGCAGGCGGCGCAGAACGGCCTGACCTGCGCGACCATGGCGGCGGAGGGCTTCAAGGGCCCGAAGGAAGCCATCGAGGGCAAATGGGGCTTCCTGCATTCCCTGTCGCCCAAGGCCGACCTGGACAAGGCGGCGGCGGGTTTGGGCGAGTATTGGGAAACCATGGCGCTGGGCGTGAAACCCTATCCCAGCTGCCGTTATACCCATGCGGCGATGGACGCCATCCGCCAGCTGGCCGGGGAATACGGGATCACGGCGGACGACGTGGACAGCGCCACCATCGGCGTGCCGGAAACGGGCTGGAAGATCGTCGGCAATTCGGACGCGGAAAAGCAGAACCCGAAATCCATCGTCGACGGCCAGTTCTCCATGCCGTTCTGCGCCGCCGTTGTGCTGCGCACGGGCAACATGGTGTGGGACGACTACAAGACTCATCTGTCCGACGCCGACACCCTGGCCCTGGCGAAACGTATCAGTACCGTGGTCGATCCGGATGCCGAGGCGGCCTTCCCCGACAACATGGCGGGCAAGGCGACGATCCGCATGAAGTCCGGCGAGGTCCATGAGCGCTTCGTCGAAATCCCCAAGGGCGAGCCCGCCAACTTCATGAACCAGGCGGAATTCCGCGCCAAGTTCGACGGCCTTTGCGCGCCCTATCTATCGGAAGCCGGGATGGAAAAATTCGCGGGTGCGTTGCTGTCGCTCGAAGAGGCGAACAGCCTGCGCTCGGTCCTCGCCCTTAGCCACGGAGAAAACTAGTCAATGGTTGCCGAAGCAAAACAGGTCGGACCCAACCGATACCGCGAGGCCTATGGCCGCTATCTCGAGGATTTCAAGATCGGCGATGTGTACGAGCACCGTCCCGGGCGCTCCATCACCGAAAGCGACAACACCTGGTTCACCCTGTTGACCATGAACCAGCACCCGCTGCACTTCGACAAGGAATACGCGGCGAAAAGCGAGTTCGGAAAGCCGCTGGTCAATTCCTGCCTGACCCTGTCGATCGTCGCCGGGATGAGCGTGTCCGACGTCAGCCAGAAAGCCATCGGCAATCTGGGCTGGACCGACATCAAGATGCCGGCCCCGGTATTCGTCGGCGACACGCTTTATGCGGAAAGCGAGGTCCTGGCGATCCGCGAAAGCAAGTCGCGCCCGACCCAGGGGATCGTCACCATCCGCACCACGGCGACCAAGCAGGACGGCAAGGTCGTCATGAGCTTCGAGCGCACCATGCTGATCCCCAAACGTGGCCATGCGGTCGACGACAAAGCGAACTACTAGTAGGAAATGAGGAATATGGCCCCCGACGCGGCGACCCCCCAGGATTTGAGCGAGGAAGAACGCCTTATCCTCGACTCCGTCGACAAGTTCATCGAACAGGACGTGCGGCCTTACGCCCACAAGCTGGAGGCGGCGGACGAATACCCCCGCGAGATCGCCGACAAGCTGGCCGAACTTGGCCTGATGGGGGCGACCATCGGCGAGGAATACGGCGGCCTGGGCCTGTCGGCTTCGACCTATTCCAAGATCGTCGAGAAGGTGGCGTCGTGCTGGATGTCCGTGTCGGGCATCTTCAATTCGCACCTGATCGCCGCGGCGGCGGTCGAACGTTTCGGCACCGAGGACCAGAAGCGTTACTGGCTGCCCAAGATGGCGTCGGGCGAAATGCGGGGCGGCATCGCGCTGACCGAGCCCGACTGCGGCACGGACCTTCAGGCCGTGCGCACGACGGCGAAGAAGGACGGCAATGAATACGTCCTCAACGGCAATAAGATGTGGATCACCAACTGCGTCGAAGGGAACTTCCTGGCCGTTCTCGCCAAGACCGACCCCGAGACCGAGCCCAGGCACAAGGGCATGAGCCTGATCCTGGTCGAGAAGGACGCGGGCTATAAAACCTCCAAGCTGCACAAACTCGGCTACAAGGGCATCGACACGGGCGAGGTCGTGTTCGACAACACCCGCGTGCCACTGACCAACCTGATCGGCCCGGACGAGGGCCGGGGCTTGCAGCAGATTTTGGGCGGGCTGGAATTGGGCCGCATCAACGTCGCCGCGCGCGGCGTCGGCGTTGCCCGGGCGGCGTTGAACGACGCCGTCGCCTATGCCCTGGACCGCAAGACCTTCGGCAAGCCCATCGCCGAACACCAGTCGATCCAGATCAAATTGGCCGACATGGCGACCCGGGTCGAGGCCGCGCGCCTGCTGGTCGACAGCGCCGCCCGCGCCTACGACAAGGGACAGCGCTGCGACATGGAGGCCGGCATGGCCAAGCTGTTCGCGACCGAGGCGGCCCTGGAAAACGCCATCGAGGCCATGCGTATCCACGGCGCCTACGGCTATTCCAAGGAATACAACGTGGAACGTTATTTCCGCGACGCGCCCTTGCTGTGCATCGGTGAAGGCACCAACGAGCTGCAGCGCATCATCATCGCCCGGCAGCTGACGGAACGGGCCCAGGGATGAGCGGCCTGCCGCTCGATGGGGTGCGCATCCTCGCCGTCGAACAATACGGCGCCGGTCCCTTCGGCACCCAGTTCCTGGCCGACCAGGGGGCCGAGGTCATCAAGATCGAAGCCCCGGGAGAGGGCGATTACGCCCGTGCCCTGGGACCGCATTATTTCGAGAACGGCGAAAGCCAGTTCTGGCATTCCTTCAACCGCAACAAGAAAAGCCTGACTCTCGACCTGAAGCAGCCCGAGGGCATGGCCGTGTTCCTGGATCTGGTGAAGACCGCCGACGCCGTGGCCAGCAATTCGCGCGGCGACGTGGCCGAACGGCTGGGCATCACCTACGCGCACCTGAAAGACGCCAATCCCAGGATCGTCTGCGCGCACCTGTCGGCCTATGGCCGCACGGGATCGCGCGCCGCCTGGCCTGGGTTCGATTTCCTGATGCAGGCCGAGGCGGGGCATTTCTCCGTCACCGGCGAGCCGGGCAGCCCGCCGACCCGCATGGGCCTGTCCGTGGTCGATCTGGCGACGGGCCTGGCGCTCGCCTTTGCCGTCTCGTCCGGGATTGTCAGCGCGCGCGCCACGGGCAAGGGCCAGGACCTGGATACGTCGCTGTTCCACATGGCGCATATGCTGAACGTCTATACCGCCACCTGGTATCTGAATTCGGGCCATGTCCAGGGCCGCACGGCGCGCTCGGGCCATGCGTCGCTGGTGCCTTGTCAGTTGTACCGGACGCAGGACGGCTGGATTTACATCATGTGCAACAAGGAGAAATTCTGGCCGGCCCTGTGCAAGGCCATCGGCGAGCCCGATTGGGCCAAGGACGAACGTTTCCGCAGTTTCAAGGAACGCCTCGCCAACCGGGAACTGGTGCAGGAACTTCTGGATGAGCGGCTCAGCGAGCGCACGACCGAGGAATGGCTCGAGGCGTTTTCCGGCGCCGTGCCGTCGTCGCCGGTCTATGACCTGGCGCAGGCGCTGGACAACCCCTTCGTCGCCGAACAGGGCATCATCCAGGAACTGGAACTTGAGGGGCACGGCCCGATCCGCATGATCGATACGCCCGTGCGCTCGGCAACCCCGACGCCGGCCCGACCGGCCTCACCACTGGGGGAGGACACGGAAAAAATCCTCTCCGATCTGGGATACGATAAGAATCGGCTCGCCCAACTGCGCAAAGCGGGGGTAATCTAGAGGCAGAAGGGGGGCATTTCTTTTAATAATAATGCCATTGGGAGGATGCCACCTTGGGCCAAACGATAAGTGAAAAGATCCTCGCCCGCGCCTCGGGCAAGGAAACGGTGAAGCCTGGCGATATTGTGACCTGCAATGTCGACCTGGCCATGGTCCATGATTCGTCGGGGCCGCGCACGTCCGGGAAAAAGCTGGATGAGCTGGGCGTGCCCGTCTGGGACATGGACAAGCTGGTCGTCATTTCCGACCACTACGTCAATCTGGATACGCCTGAAAGTAAGAACGTCCAGGACATCTGCGACGCCTGGTGTGAAAGCCACAAGGTCAAGCACTTCATCCGCAACCAGGGCATCTGCCACATCGTTCTGCCGCAGGAAGGCTATGTCCGCCCGGGCATGTTCTGCGTCGGTGCCGACAGCCATTCGACCACGGCCGGCGCCTTCGGCGCCTTCATGGTCGGCGTCGGGGCGACGGAAATCACCGGCGTCATGGCCACGGGCGACATCTGGGTCCGTGTGCCGGAAAACGTGCGCATGGAGGTGACCGGCAAGCTGGCCCCCGGCGTCGCCGCCAAGGACGTGATCCTGAAAATCTGCGGCGACCACGGCATCATGGGTTTCGGTTATCAGGTGGTGGAATTCTGCGGCGACGGGGTCGCCAGCATGTCCGCCCAGGACCGCATGACCCTGACCAACATGGCGGCCGAGATCGGTGCCAAGACGGGCATCATCGCCCCCGACGCCAAGACCATGGAACTGCTCACCGCCTGGGGTGTCAGCGGCGTGAACGCGGATGACTGGCAGTCCGACGCCGACGCCGTCTATGCCAAGCGCATCACCGTCGACGGCAACGCCCTGGCGCCGCAGGTCGCGGCACCGTCCAGCCCGGAAAACGCCGACGACGTCGGCAACTACAAGAACGTGAAGCTGGATCAGGCCTATCTGGGCGCCTGCACGGGCGCCAAGCTGGAAGACCTGCGCATGGCCGCTCAGGTTCTGAAGGGCAAGAAGGTCGCGGCGGGCACGCGGTTCCTGGTCGCGCCTTCGACCATCAAGATGCGTGAACTGGCCGCCGCCGAAGGCGTCATGAAAATCCTCGAAGATGCGGGTGCGATCATCCTGCCGTCGGGCTGCGGCGGTTGCATCGGGCTGGGCGACGCGCGGCTGGCCGAGGATGCCGTGGGCATTTCCTCGACCAACCGCAACTTCGTCGGCCGGGCCGGTCCCAAGTCGTCGAAGCTCTACCTGGCGTCGCCCTATACGGTGGCGGCCTCGGCCGTCGCCGGGCAGATCGCCGATCCCCGCGACATGCTCTGACCGAAGGGACCGACAAAATGATACAGCAAGGTAAGGCCTGGAAATTCGGGGCCAATATCGACACGGATCTGCTGGCGCCGATTTCGGCCCTGACCAGCGCGAAGCCGGAAGAGGGATATGTGCAGTGCCTGCAGGACCTCGATCCGACCTTCGCGTCCAACTGCAAGGAAGGCGACATCTTCGTCGCCGACGAAAATCTGGGCATCGGATCAAGCCGCGAATGGGCGCCGCAATACATGCGGTCCTGCGGCATTCGCGTCATCCTGGCAAAATCCTTCGCCCGCATTTTCTATCGCAACTGTTTCAACCTGGCGGTGCCCGCCCTGGTCTGTGCCGAAACGCACAAGATCGCGACGGACGATCAGTTGGAGGTCGACATGGAAAAGGGCGAGGTCCGTAACCTGACCAAGGGCGAAACCTACAAATGCGACACGGTGCCCGCGCACCTGATGCAGATCGTCGCCGACGGCGGCCTGATGCCGCACCTGAAAAAGAAATTCAAGAAAGCGAGTTAAGTGAACATGACGGAAGCTACTCCCCTGGAAGCCGAAGACGTTCGCGACCGGATTTTGTCCGGCGAGGAAGTCGCCATTTTGGACCTGCGCGAATGGGGCGTGTTCGGCGACGGCCACATGCTGTTCGCCGTCAACTGTCCGCTCAGCCATCTGGAAACCCGCATCGACGATTTCGTGCCCAGGAAGGACACACCCGTCGTGCTGTGCTCCGAAGGCAAGGCCGACGCCCATCTGGTCAAGTTGGGGGCGGAACGCCTGATCGCCTGGGGCTACACGGATGTGAGCATCCTGGCCGGCGGGCTCGACGCCTGGGATCAGGCCGGGTTCGAGGTGTTTTCCGGCGTCAACGTGCCGTCCAAGGCGTTCGGCGAATTCGTCGAACATACCTATGACACGCCGCGCATCCCGCCCGAGGAAGTGAAGGCCATGATGGATCGGGGCGAGAACATGGTGGTTCTCGATTCCCGTCCCATGTCCGAATATCACAAGATGAACATCCCCATGGGCGTCGACTGTCCGGGGGCGGAGTTGGCCTATCGGGTTCACGATTTGGCGCCCGATCCCAATACCACCGTGGTGGTCAACTGCGCTGGGCGCACGCGCTCGATCATCGGTGCGCAATCGCTGATCAACGCAGGCATTCCCAACAAGGTCGTGGCCCTGGAAAACGGCACCATGGGCTGGCACCTGGCGGGTTTTCAGCTGGAATACGGCAATGACCGGAAGTTTCCCGAGCAGCTTTCCGAGGAAGCCCAGGCCAAGGCCAAGGCCGTGCGCGAGCGGGTCGCCAAGCGGTTCGGCGTGCCGACCTGCGACCATGACCAACTTGCCGCCTGGCGGGCCGAGGGCGGGCGCACGACCTATGTGCTTGATGTGCGCAATCCGGAGGAATTCACGGCCGGGCATCTGGAAGGCAGCCGCCACGCGCCGGGCGGGCAACTGGTGCAGGCCTGGGACCGCTACGTCGCCGTCCTGGGGGCCCGCATCGTGCTGGTCGATGACGACGGCGTGCGCGCGACCATGACGGCCAGCTGGCTGGTCCAGATGGGCTGGCCCGAGGTTTACGTGCTGGAAAACGCCCTGGACGGGCAGCCCTTGGTGCGCGGCGCGCATAAGCCGAAGATCTACGGCCTCGACGTTGCCGCCGCCGAAACGGTCACGGTGGAAGGGCTGGAACGCATGATCGCCGACAAGGTCTGCGTCGTCATCGATCTGGCCGACAGCCTGACCTATCGCGACGGCCATATCCCGGGGGCGTGGTTCGCCGTACGCGCACGGATGAAGGACAGCATCAAGAAGATCCCCGATGCCCGCTATACCGTCCTGACCTCGCCCGACGGCGTGCTGGCGCAACTGACCGCATCCGAACTGCGCGCCATGGGACGGCACGTCGCCGTGCTGGTCGACGGCACGGAGGCCTGGAAGGCGGCACGTAAGGAGATGCAGACCGGCTTCACCAACATGGCCGACGAAACCAACGACGTATGGTACCGCCCCTATGACATGGACGATGCCCAGGAGGGCGCCATGAAGCAGTACCTGAGCTGGGAAATCAATCTGGTCAACCAGCTGGAACGCGACGGCACGACCCGGTTCCGCAAATTTCCCCAGGCGTGAAACGCCGGGCATAAAAACACGAAGGAAACACCACGCATGAAATTCATCGTTCTGGAAAACGACGGCATCGGGCCGGAGATCATGGCCGCGACCCTGCCGGTGTTGCAGAAACTCGACGACCGTTTCGGCCTAAACATCGAACTGGTGCCCATGGTCTCGGGCATGCGCGCGCTCAAGGCCGAGGGCAAGACCATCCCCCAGGCCGTCTATGACGCCTGCGACGCCGCCGACGGCGTGATCCTGGGGCCGGTGTCGTCCTTCGAATACCCGTCCGAGGCCGAGGGCGGCGTCAATCCGTCCAAGTCCTTCCGCAAGGTGTTCGACCTGTTCGCCAACATCCGCCCGGCGCGCACCCGGCCGGGCGTGCCGTCCGTCATCAAGCAGATGGATCTGGTCATCGTGCGCGAGAACACCGAAGGCCTCTACGCCGACCGCAACATGTTCATGGGGTCCGGCGAATTCATGCCGACCGAGGACGTGGCGCTGTCCGTGCGCAAGATCACCCGTCAGGGCTGTGAGCGCATCGCGCGCCAAGCCTTCGAAATGGCCATGGAACGGCGCAAGAAGGTGACCGCCGTGCACAAGGCCAACGTGCTGCGCATGACCGACGGCCTGTTCCTCAAGACCGTCATGGACGTGGCCAAGGACTATCCTAGCGTCGAGGTGGAGGAGCTGATCATCGACGCCGCCACGGCCCATCTGGTCAAGCGGCCGCAGGATTTCGACGTCATCGTCACCACGAATGCATTTGGGGATATCCTGTCGGACCTGTGCTCCGAACTGTCGGGCAGCCTGGGCCTCGCCGGGTCCATCAACGCGGGCAAGGGCCATGTCTTCGCCCAGGCGCAGCACGGATCGGCCCCCGACATCGCGGGCAAGGGCATCGCCAATCCGACGGCGCTGATGCTGTCCACGGCCATGCTGCTGGAAGAACTGGGGCGGCGGACCTCGCGCAACGATCTGGCGCAGGCCTCGGCCTCCATGTTCAAGGCCGTGGAACTGGCGCTCGGCGATCCCGCCAGCCATACGCCCGACCTGGGCGGCAAGAACTCCACCGAAGGCTTCGGCAAGGCCGTTCTCGCCGCCCTCGACAAGGAATAGGGGGCGGCCATGGCGGGGACGGAACGCATCGCGGTCTACGGGGCGGGTGCTGTCGGCGCCTACGTGGGAGGCTACATGACCCGGGACGGGCGGGACGTCACGCTCATCGATCCCTGGGCCGAGCATGTCGCTCTTATGCGCGACCCGGGGCTGAAGCTGTCGGGCCTGACGGAGCCTGAAAATTTCACGGTCGTCTGCAATGCCGTGCTCGACCGCGACCTGCCGCCGCCGGGAAAGATCGGCCCGTTCGACGTGATCTTCATCTGCGTGAAGTCCTTCGACACGGAAGCCGCGGCCCGGCGCATGATGCCGTACCTCGCGGACGAGGGTTTCATGGTGTCCCTGCAGAACGGCATCAACGAAGGCACCATCGCCGGGGTTGTCGGCGCGGCGCGGACCGTGGGCTGCATCGCGTCCTCGATCTCCGTCTCCATGTGGGAGCCGGGGGGCGTGCGCCGCAACGTGAAGCTGGGCGGCAAGGAACACGTCGTGTTTCGTGCCGGTGAACTGGACGGCAGCGTCACGCCCAGGGTCGAGCGGATCGCCGAAATCCTGTCCAGCGTCGACAGTTCCAAGGTGACGACGACACTGATGGGCGAACGCTGGTCCAAGCTGATCGTCAACTGCATGCGCAATCCGATTTCCGCCGCATCGGGCATGGCGTCGAACGCCTGCGATACGGACGATCATATCCGACGGCTCGGCATCCGCATCGGCGCGGAAGCGGTCGAGGTGGCGATGGCCGAGGGCCATCCACTCGAAAAGCTCCTCGGCATGACGCCGGAACAGGTGCTGGCCGCCGGCAAAGGTGATGCGGACGCCATGGCGGCCTGCGACAAATCGCTGCTTGACGGGCGGGCCAAGCGGTCGGACCAACAACGTCCCTCCATGGCCCAGGACATGGTCAAGGGGCGGCCGACGGAGATTGATTTCCTCAACGGCTTCGTCGCGCTGAAGGCCAAGGCCCACGGCATCGCCGTGCCCGCCAACGAAGGCATCGTCGCGGCCATCAAACGCATCGAGGCGGGTGAGATCGAGCCCAGCCCCGACGCCCTGGCCGGGATTTGATGTCATGACGGCGCGTTACGCTGCCCAGGACCTGACCGCCGCCGCGCGGGCGCTGTTCGAAAAGGCGGGGGCGTCGGCCCCCGTGGCCCAGGCCATGGCCGATATCCTGGTCGAGGCCGACCTGCTGGGCTACTCCACCCACGGCCTGCAATTCGTGCCCGCCTACCTGGCGGCCATGGAGGCCGGCAAGACCACGACAGGGGGCGAGCCGGAAATCGTCATCGACAACGGATCCGCCCTGGTGCTCGACGGCAAGGGCCTGCCGGGGCAGTGGGTGATGATCCGCGCTCTCGATCTGGCGGTCGCCCGCGCCAAGGACAGCCCCATGGTCGGCATGGCGATCCGCAACACGGCGAACATTTCCTGCCTCGCGACCTATGCCCGGCGGGCGGCGCTCAAGGGTTATTTCGCCATCGTCGCGGCCTCGGCCCCGACCACCCGGGCGGTCGCTCCCTTCGGTGGGGCGTCGCCGGTGATCGGCACCAATCCCTTCGCCGTCGGCATGCCGGGCCGGGATCATCCGATCCTGATCGACACCAGCGCCGCCGCCGTGACCAACCGTGCGATCGAGCGCGCCCAGCGCCTGGGCGAAAAGCTGCCGTTCCCGGCCCTGGTCGGCGCCGACGGCAACGTTAGCGACGATCCAGCGGTCCTCAAGACCGATCCGCCGGGGGCGATCCGGCCCGCCGGCGGCGACGAGGCCGGGCACAAGGGGTTTGCCCTGGGGCTGCTGGTCGAGGCCCTGACCTCGGGCCTGGCCGGGCTTGGCCGGGCATCGGACAAGCCGCCCGCAGGCAACGCGGTCTATCTGCAACTGATCGACCCCAGGGGGTTCGCGGGGGCCGATGCTTTCACGCAAGAAACCGGCGTGCTCGCCGATCTGTGCCGTGCCGCCGTGCCGTGTGATCCGGCCAGGCCGGTACGGGTGCCCGGTGACCGGGCCGCCGCGACGTTCGCGGAACAGAGCGCCAAGGGCGTCGCCCTGCATCCCGAGATCATGGACCGCATGCGGCCCTTGCTGGAGACATACGGAATTCCCGTGCCGGCCCCGGTCGCCTAGGGCGCGGGGGAAGGCCGCCACCGGATGAACAGCGCCGCGACGGCCCCCGCGAAGGCGCTGAGGAGCAGCCAGACCGCCTGGAAGTCGGGGATCAGAAGTGACGCCAGATAGCTGACGATGATGGCGCCGGCCGAACAGGTGATGACGTTGCGCAACAGGGCGCGGGTTCCGTTCTTGGTGTATATCGCGGCAAGCCAGGCCACCACGTTGCCGATGCTGATCACGATCATCAGGCTGATGGGGTCCATGCGGGGCTAGGGGCCGGTGGACCCGCGCCGCTTCTGCAACTCGGCGAAGACCTCGCGGTAATCCTCCGGCGCGTCATCGCCGTAGTCTTCCTTGAACCCGAACTCGGACAGCCATTTCAGGCGCTTGGCCCCGGCGTCGCACATGAAGGGCTCGTAGCCGATGGCGCGCAGGGTGTCGGCGACCTCTTCCAGTTCATGGCCCCGGCGAGCCCCGTGGATCGCCGTGCGGCCGATCAGGAAATGCGCCAGGTCGTCGAAATTCTTGCCGGCGTAGCTGCGGTTCATCGATGCAAAGACCTCGTCGGCCACGCCGTAGGTTTCGGCGCCCAGCACGCATTCCTGCAACAGGGCTTCCATGCCCTTGACCAGGACGGATCGGAACATCTTGGTCGCGGCCGCGCGGCCGTATTCCGTGCCGAATTCACGCATGTTGACGCCGTAGGGCGCGAAGGCTTCGATCACGTCCTGTGCGGCGGCACCGACCAGCAGCATGGGCACCTTCTCGTTCTTGCCCGGCACGCCGTCCATGACCGCGACCTCGACGAAGCGCGCTCCCGTCGGATTGACGACCTCGGCGATGGCCTGCTTGACCATGGGCGAGGTCGAATTGAGGTCCATGTAGATCTGCCCTGGCTTCAGTGTCCGGGCGGCTTCCTGGGCGACTTCCAAGGCTTCCGTCGCCGTCACGGTCGACAGGATGATGTCCGACGCGGCGACAAGGTCGGCGATGCTGGCGGCCATGGTCACGCCATCGACCGCCGGACGTTCGCGGATGTCGCGGGCAGTGATGGGCGCCGGCAGGCCGGCGGCCAGCAGACCCTTGGCGATCAGGGGGCCGGCCTCGCCGAAGCCGATGAAGCCCAGGCGCGGCGTGTTGGCCCGTGCCATGCTATTGCGCGGCCTGGGCGGGGGCGGCGACCAGGTCGCGGGCGTTGCCCATGTCGTCGATCGACCAGATGGCCGCGAGCAGGCTTTCGGCGCCGTCCGGCCCCAGCACGGCGCCGGCCAGGTCGCGGTATTTGTCCTCAAGCTCCATATCGCTCAGCGGTGCGTCCGGGTCGCCCTTGCGGGTCGGCGCGTAATGGCTGACGACGCGGCCGTCGGTGGTTTCGATCGCAACCTTGGCGGAGCGCAGGGCCGGGAAATTGCCCTGGCATTCCGGGTCCGTGGTCAAGGTGATGCGGGTCATCAGGTCGCGCACGGCCTTATCCTGCAACCGGTCCGGCGTGAAGGCGGCCATGCGCACGCTGCCCCACAAAAGCGCGGCGGCGCAGCAGTAGACCAGGGAGAATTTCGCCTCGAACGCCGTCTGCGGGTTGGTGTTGCCGCAGATTTCCTCGGCCTTCTGGTAGCTGCCGACGCGGATTTCCTTCACGTCGGCGGGTTTCAGGCCGTGCTCGCGGGCCAGCAGCAGCACACTGTCGACCGCCGCATGAACATGGCCGCAGGCGGAATGGTTCTTCGTCGTGGTCTGCTTGATCAGATAGTCCCGGCCCAGCGTTTCCGCCGCGTGGGCCCAGTCGGGTTGTTCGTCGGCCAGGCCGTTCAGGCACATGGCGTTGCCGAAACCGCGCGGGCCTTCCAGGATGTCGGGGGCACCCGTGACGCCCTGTTCGGCGGCAAGCGCCACCGTGACGCCCCGTTCCGCCGCATGGGATCCGTGCAGGGGCTTGGCCATGGCGTCGGCGCGGAAGGCCTGTTGCAGACCCGCCGCCAGGGTCCCGGCATTGGCCAGGGCATGCAGGGTCTGTTCCGCCGAAAGGCCCAGGATGTTGGCGGCGGCGGCGGCGGCCCCGAAGGTGCCGATGGTGCCGGTGGTGTGCCAGAACTCGTAATGGGCCGGGTTGGCGGCGGCGCCCAGGCGGTTGGACACCTCGTAGCCCGCGACGATGCCGGTCAGCAGCCGGGCGCCGCTGACGCCCCGTGCCTGGGCGATGGCGAGCGCCGCCGAGATCACCGGCACGCCCGGGTGGTAGAGGGCGTTGCGGTAGATGTCGTCGAATTCAACGGTGTGGGACGCGGCACCATTGATGAAGGCCGCCGTGCGGGCGTCCGTCGTGTCGCCGGAGGGATAGAGCCTGGCCCCGCCGCGCCCGATGCAATCCTTGAACGCCGCCGTCAGCAGGGTCGCCGGTTCAATCACCGTGCCGGGCAGGGCGGCCGCGAACCAGTCGAGCAGGCAGCGCTTGGCGGCGTGCAGGGCGTCCGCCGGCAGATCGTCCGGAGACAGCTCGGCGGCGTATTTCGCGAACGGCCAGAGGGCCGAGGTTTCAAGGGTGGACATGGCGGTTCTCCTCCCAGAGTTCGTGGGTCGTGTTCAGGCGCCGTCGGCGTAGAAGGTCAGGGCCCCCAGCACGGCGGCATGGACCGGTGTCGGGATGCCGTGCTTGCGGCCGAGGCGCACCACTTCGCCGCTCAGCCAGGGCAGCTCAAGCCGCCGCCCGGCTTCCAGGTCGTGGAACATGGACGCCTTCATGACCGCGGGCAGGCCGTCGAGGAAGCCGATGGTCTTGGCCTCCGTGCCCTCGGGCAGGGGCACGCCTTCGGCGCGGCCGACGGCGGCGGTCTCGTGGATCGCCGCTTCGAACAGGGCGCGGGACTCCGGGTTTTCCCGGATCGGCCCCGCCGGCTGACGGCACAGGGATGTCAGGCCGCTCAGGCAGGACAGGAAGATAAACTTCTCCCAGATCGCGCGATTGATGTCGGGCGATACGGCATGGTCGAAGCCGCCGTCCTCGAACGCGGCCTTGAGCGCCTCGATGCGCGGGGTGACCGTGCCGTCGCGTTCGCCGATGGTCAGGCGTGCCATGGTGCCGGTGTGCTTGATCAGCCCCGGCTCACCGATGACCGCGGCGATATGGGCGACGCCGCCGGCGACATGCGCCGCACCCAGGCGTTCGCTCAGAACGCCGATGCTGCGCACCCCGTTCTGGAACGGCACGACCAGGGTGTCGGGACCCAGAAGCGGCTTGCACTGGTCGGCGCTGGCCTCCGTATCCCACAATTTGACGGCGAACATGACCGTGTCGACCGGGCCGATCTCGGCCGGATCGTCTGTGACGGAAACGTCCTTCAGGTGGATATCGCCCTTGTCGCTGGTGACCCGCAGGCCGCCCTCGCGGATGGCTTTCAGATGGGCGCCGCGCGCCAGGAAGTGGACGTCGTGACCGGCGGCCGCCAAGCGGGCGCCGAAGTATCCGCCGACACCGCCGGCGGCCATGATGGCTATGCGCATAATCTTGTCTGAACCTAACTTACTTGCCGGTGAACTGGGGCTTGCGCTTTTCCATGAAGGCGGTGCGGCCTTCCTTGTAGTCGGCGGAATCGAAGCAGTCCTTGACCACCTTGGCGCAGAGGTCGAGATCGCGCAGGCCGTCGTCCTTCAGGCTTTCGGCGACGACCACCTTCACCGCCTTGATGGTCAGCGGCGCGTTCTCGACGATGCGCCGGGTGTAGTCGGCGACGTAGGCGTCCAGTTCCGCCTTGGGCACGATCCGGTTGACGAAGCCGATTTCCTTCATCTCGGCGGCCGTGAACTTGCGGGCGGTGTAGAAGATTTCCTTGGCGTAGGACGGGCCGATCAGGTCGACGAAGGGCTTCAGGCCGTCCACGCGGTAGCCCAGGCCCAGCTTGGCCGCCGGCACGGCGAAGATGGCGCCTTCCTCGGCGATGCGGATGTCGCAGCAGGTGGCCAGGCCGACGCCGCCGCCGACGCAGGGGCCTTCGATCTTGGCGATGGTCGGCTTGGGGAATTCGCGCAGGCGCTCCGACGCCTTTTCCGTGGCGGCGTTGTAGATTTTCACGCCTTCCTCGGACGACCGGTTCTTGGCGAACTGGGAAATATCGGCCCCGGCGCAGAAGGCGCCGCCGCCCTCGCCGGACACCACGACCACGCGCACGTTGTCGTCGGCCAGGAAGTCATCCAGCACGGCCGGCAGGTCGCGCCACATTTCGAAGGTCATGGCGTTCTTCTTGGCCTGATTGTCGAACCGGATGTAGCCGACTCCGTCCTTTTTCTCGACGACCAACTGATCCGTGACGCCGTCCATCGTAAATCCGTCCATGGGTGGTTCCTCTGAGTCCTCTTTGTTTTCATTGGCGGGCCAGGCAGCCGATCTTTGCGGGCCATGGTCCAGCTTGTTAAAGCGCGAGGCGACAGGGTAAATTGAGCCGCCTTTGTATACAATCACTAACCGCCGCCGGCCTCCGGATTCAATGCGGTTTCATCAGGGAGGACGGGCAATGGGTGCTGCGATCGAAAGACTGACCGGAATCCCCCTGCGCCAGCAATGGCCGGCCTGGATGATCGGCCTGGGCCACGGCGGAACCCATTGGATTATCGCGGTTTATTACCTGATGGTGCCCTGGCTGCGCCAGGACCTGGGCATCAGCTATACCGAAGCCGGGCTGATCCTGACCTCGTTCCACCTGTTCAGCTTCATCGCCAATTTCGGCTCAGGCGCGGCGGTCGACCTGGTCGGCCGGCGCGTGTTCTTGCAGGTTATCGCACTCGTCATCGGCGCCATGGCGCTGGCCGCCATGAAATGGGCCGGCGGGTTCTGGTCCGTGTTCGTGTTGCTGGCCTTCATCGGGGCGACCAACAACCTGTGGCATCCGCCGGCGATCTCGTATTTGTCCTCGGCCTATCCGGACAAGAAGGGCTATGCCTTGTCCCTGCATGCGTTGGGGGCCAGCGTCGGCGACGCCATTGCCCCCTTGGCGGCCGGGTTTCTTCTGGTCTGGCTCGGCTGGCGCGACGCCTCGACCGTCGCCTCGATCCCGGTGTTCGTCATCGCCCTTTTGCTGCTGCTGACCCTCAACGCTCGCGACAAGGCGACCAACGACGCGCCGGGCAAGGAAAAGATGACCGGCAAGGATTATCTGGCCGGCGTGCGTTTGTTGTTGAAAAACCGCTGGGTGGTCGCGCTCTGCGTCATGTCCGGGTTCCGTACGGTGACGCTCATGGGGCTGTTGATGTTCCTGCCGCTCTACCTCGCGGACGAAATGCATCTGGCGCCGACGGCGGTGGGGGCGACCCTCATGGCGATGCAGATCGGCGGCCTGATCGCGACGCCCTTGGCCGGTATCTGGTCCGACCGCTCGGGCCGGCGGCCCGTGGTCATGGCGGGCTTCACGGGCACGACCATCGTGTTGGCGATCATCACCCTGTTGGACAACCAGATGATGCTGATCGTCGGCGTGTCGATCCTGGGCTTCTCGCTGTATGCCGCGCGCCCGGTGATGCACAGCTGGATGATGGACATCACGCCGCCGCATCTGTCGGGCAGTTCCATGAGCTTGTTGTTCGGCACCCAGTCGGCGTTCAACTTCGCGCTGCCGCCGCTGTGCGGCCTGATCGCCGATACCTGGGGCCTGACCGCCGTGTTCTACCTGCTGGCGGGGACGATCCTGATCGCCAACCTGATGGTTCTGGCGATCCCCAATTCAGAGCCCAACGCGATCAAGGACTGAGCGGCCACCGGGCCTAGTCGGCGATGGCGGCGGGGGCGTCGAGAACCAGCGCGGTCAACTCGTCATAGGTCGAATAGACGGCCCGGAAGCCGTGCCCGCGCCGCCGGGGCATCTGTTCGTTGCCCGGGACGCGTTATAATCCTGCGTCGCGGATCAGCGCCTCGGCCGCCGCCTTGGCCTTGCGCGCCGCATCCTTGCGGCCGGCCACGTGGGCCATGACGATGGCCCCTTCGGACAAGAGGACAAGTCCGTCGGCCAGGGCCTCCGGATCGGCGGCTCCGGCCTTGGACGCCAGATTGCGGAAATAATCCACGAGCAGGTTCTTGTGTTCGCGGGCCGCGCGGTGAATGGGGTCATCCGGATCGGCGTATTCGGCGGCAGCATTGATGAACATGCAGCCGGTGAAATCGTCCGAGGCGAACCATTCGTCCAAGGCATCGAAGGTGGCGAGCATCCGGCCTTTGGCGTCGGGGGCGGCGCGTTCGGTCAGGCGCATGAACCAGTTGCGGAACCGTTCGTCGCGCCGGTGCAGGACCGCCAGGATCAACTCGTCCTTCGACTTGAAATGGTTGTAGAGGGTCATGCGCGCGACCCCCGCTTCGGCGATCACCCGGTCGATGCCCACGGCGTGATAGCCGTCGCGGGCGAACAGGCGCAGCGCCGTATCGATCAGGTGGTCGCGTTTCGCCGATGCCATGCCTATCTCGATCAAGTAGAACGAATTGTCTAATTATATGTACTGAGGTTGTGATTTTCTTGCAAGATTTCGTTGGAAAACGGCCACAGGGCATTTCCAGAATTTATAATAATCACATTATATCAATGGATTGAATGGAGTTTGGGGAAGAGATCAAGAAGGGCGATTTGGATCATTGACAATATAGACTGATCTATCTATTAATGTGGCCAACAGATAACCACCCAAGGCATGCAGGAGGTTTTCATGCCCATCACCCAGAATTCCCTGTTCTTGTTCATCGTTGCCGTGGCGGCGGGATTTGTGCTCGCCCTTGGCGTCGTCGCGGCGGCGGCTGCGGCCGACAGGCCCTTCGTCCTTCAAGGCGTCGGGCAGGAAAGCGCCCGCGGTTCGTTGCCTGAGGTCGCGCACAAGAGGGCAGATGTCGGCGGACTTGAAATCTTCTACCGGGAGGCCGGGCCCAAGTCCGCGCCGACCGTGCTGCTGCTGCACGGGTTCCCGTCGTCGTCGTCCATGTTCCGCAATCTCATTCCGGCCCTTGCCGACCGCTACCATGTGGTGGCGCCGGACTATCCCGGGTTCGGTCAGTCGGCCATGCCCGCCGCCGATGCCTTCGACTATTCCTTCGACAATCTCGCCCGCGTGGTCGAGGCGTTCACGGAAAAACTCGGCCTCACGGCCTATAGTCTCTACGTGATGGATTACGGCGCGCCCGTCGGATACCGCCTGGCGGTCAAGCACCCGAAGCGCGTCCAAGGCCTGATCATCCAGAACGGCAACGCCTATGAAGAGGGGCTGGAGGCATTCTGGGATCCGCTGCGCGCCTATTGGCGGGACCGTAACGAAACCACCGCAGGCCCTGTCGCCGCGTTCCTGAAATTGGAGGCGACCAAGTGGCAATACACCCAGGGGACCCGCAACCCGCAAGCCATCAGTCCCGATGCCTGGACCGTCGATCAGTACTACCTCGACCGGCCGGGCAATAAGGATATTCAGATGCAGTTGTTCTATGACTATGGCTCCAACCCGCCCAAGTATCCGGAATGGCAGGCCTATTTCCGCCGCCATCAGCCGCCGGCCCTGATCGTGTGGGGCAAGAACGATCCGATCTTTCCGGCGTCCGGCGCCCATCCCTACAAGCGCGACCTGAAGAACGTGGATTTCCATTTGTTGGACACGGGTCACTTCGCCCTGGAAGAAGACGGCGATAAGATCGCCCGCCTGATCCGGCGGTTCCTCGACACCAACGTCAACTGAGAACCCGGGCCGGCGGGGCATGTGTTTCCGCCGGTCCTGCGCCCTTTTCGGAGGCCAAGATGAACAAGCCCACCAGCGACGTCGCCTTCACCGATACGGTGAAGGCCATCCAGGAACGCAAGGGATCGCGCAAGGGATACGCGCGGATGGAGGACAAGGGCGGCTGGAGCGACCGGGTCACGGATGACTTGGCGGCCTTCATCGCGGCCCGCGATTCCTTTTATCTGGCGACCGCCAATGCGGACGGTCAGCCCTATATCCAGCACCGCGGCGGCAAGCCGGGATTCCTCAAGGTGCTGGACGGCAAAACTCTCGCCTTCGCCGACTTTGCCGGCAACCGGCAGTACGTCACCCAGGGCAATCTGGAGGACAACCCCAAGGCATTTATCTTCCTGATGGATTACGCCAACCGCCGACGGGTCAAGATCTGGGGCACCGCGCGCGTGGTCGAGGACGATGCAGCGCTGATCCAGAACCTGACCGATGCCGATTATACGGACGGCACGCCGGAACGGGCGGTGGTGTTCGAAATCGCGGCGTGGGACGTCAACTGTCCGCAGCACATCATGCCGCGCTTCACCGAAGCGGACATCGCCCGCGCGGTGCAGCCGCTGCACGACCGCATCCGGGAACTCGAATCCCAGTTGGCCGCCGCCGGCCTGCCCACGAACGCCTCGTCCTGACACAACACCTGAAAAAAGGAAGTCCGATCATGTCCGATACCCGCCCGCCCGTGCCGCCATTCACTCGCGAGACGGCCGCCCAAAAGGCCCGCATGGCCGAGGATGCCTGGAACACGCGCGATCCCATCAGGGTTTCCCTGGCCTATACGCCGGACAGCCGCTGGCGTAACCGCTCCGATTTCTTCGAGGGGCGCGAGGCGATTGTCGAATTTCTGACCCGCAAGTGGGAAAGGGAGCTGGACTATAAACTCATCAAGGAACTTTGGGCCTTCGACGGCAACCGCATTGCCGTGCGCTTTCAGTACGAGTACCACGATGCCGCCGGCAACTGGTTCCGCGCCTACGGCAATGAGAACTGGGAATTCGACGAAAACGGTCTGATGTCCTGGCGCCAGGCCTCGATCAACGATGTCGCCATCAAGGAAGCCGAGCGCAAATTCACCTGGGAGGGCGACGGCCCCCGTCCGGTGGACTTTCCCGGATTAACCGAGCTTGGCCTTTAGCCCCTTTTGCTTCATGCGCCACAACAGGATGTCCATGCGGTCCTGGCCGTAGAAGGTTTCGTTGTCGAACACCATGCAGGGCACGCCCCAATGGTCGGCGGCGTCGAAGGCGGCCTGGTTGCCGGCGATGACGGCCTCAAGCCCGTCACGGTCCTCCGTTTCCTCGCGCAGGATTTCGGCGGCGTCCAGGCCGGCCTTGGTCAGCGCGGCGGTATAATGGCCGTCGCTGTTCCAATTGTCGGTCAGGCCGTCCCACACGATCCGCATCATGGCATCGGTGAAGGCGAAGCACTTGCCGCGTTTCTGTGCGGCGGCGCCGACGCGGGTCAGCTTGCCGATGTGCGGCTGTTCGGGGGCGATGATGTAGTTCTCGTTGTCCATGACGATGGGGTCGGGCACGGGCTTGCGCACGGGCATGCCCAGATATTCGCCGACGCGGTGGTAATCCGGGGTGTGATAGGTGCGGTACTTGCGGTTCACCTTGGCGAAGAAATCCGGATTACGCACGGCCATGGGATAGACCGGGCGGATTTCCACGGTCAGATCGTAAGTTTCCTGCCAATCGCGGAAACGGTCCAGGGTCAGGTAGCAATAGGGGCTGCGGTAGGACCAGAAGACGTCGACGGAATGTGTCATGATGCGTCTCCCAGCCCCATTTGGCGGACCATGGCGCGGCACAGGTCGCTGTCCGGTCCCGCGTAATGGTTCATGATCGTGAAGTGGTTGGCGCCGGGCACTTCGAGCAGCTCGACCTCCGCCGTCTTGCCCGCCCAGGCGGCGGCCAGGGCCTGCGACTGGCGCAGAAATTCCGCCGTCTCCGCGCCGCCGACGGCGATCAGGGTCGATCCGCCGCCAAGAGGCGGCAGGTGTTCCGGTGAATACCGGCGCACGTCGTCTTCGCCGAGGTGCAACGTGTCGTCGATGTAGCAATGGCGCATGGGCGTCAGGTCGAAGATGCCCGACAACGCCGCGGCACCCTTGATGGCGTTCGCCGGCAGGCCCCATTCGGTCCAGTCGGTGGCCTGTAGCATGGCCGCGATGTGCCCGCCCGCCGAATGGCCCGACACGAACAGCCGGTCACGGTCGCCGTTGAAGCTGTCCGCGTTGTTCCAGGCCCAGGCCACGGCGGCCCGGCATTGGCGCAGCAGTTCCGTCATGTCGACGGATGGGATCAGCGCGTATTCGGCCGAGATGACGACGGCGCCGGCCTCGACCTGGCCCTGCACGACGAAGCGGGAGTCTTCCTTGTCGCGACTCATCCAGAACCCGCCGTGGAAGAACAGGCGGATGGGGTGGGGGCCGTCGCCGTGGGCGGTCCTGTCCGGCAGGAAGATGTCGAGTTTCTCGCGCGCATGGTCGCCATAGGCGACGTCGAGCTTGCAGTCGAAATCCTGGGTCACCTTGACACAGGCCGGGGCCCAGCCCGCATAGATTTCCGCATGGTTGGGCACGCGTTCACGGTTGTTGTACTGGAAATCCAGATCGGCCCGGGTCATCCCCAGGTAAAGGGTCTTCTCAGTCATGGTATCGGAAAGGCCTTGTTCTTATTCGAAGGGAAGCATCACGTTTTTCTTGTAGGCCGGACGCACATTGAGGCGGTCCCACCAGGCTTTCAAGTTCGGCAAGTCCGGGCCTTCGGGCACCAATGTGTGCCAGCGGTAGGCGGAACAGCCACAGGGGATGTCGCCCATGTTCAGGGTGTCGCCGGTGAGAAACGGCCGGTCGGCCAGATGTTTGTCGAGCACGGACCACAACTGCCCGGCCTTTTCCTTGGCCTCGGCCAGGGCTTTTTCGTTTTTGGTTTCCGCGGTCGCCCGGATCATCTGGAAATAGATCACGGTCATCGGCGGGTGCATCACGGTCAGGTACCAGTCCATCCATTGATGGGCCTGGCCGCGCACCTTCATGTCGGCCGGCAGCCAGGGATCGCCGCCGTAGGCCTCCAGGATGTAGCGCATGATGGCCTGGCTTTCCCAGATCACGTAGTCGCCGTCCTCAAGCACGGGGATCAGGCCCATGGGGTTTTTGGCAAGGTAGGCCGGGTCCTGGTTGCCACCGTATTTTCCGCCGACATCGACGCGTTCGGCCTCCAAGCCAAGCTCGTCTATCAGCCACATGACTTTTTGTACGTTGACGGATGTGGCGCGTCCCAGCACTCTGAGCATTCTGGATCCTCCCTTGGTCTAAATCCGAAAGCACGGTAACACATGAGCGAAAATACTGTCGCGGGCGAAAGCATGCCGCCGGGCAAACGACTCGTGTGGGGGCTTGCATCGACCTGGGCGGTGCAGGTCGTGGGCACGGCGGCGGTGTTCGGCGTGCCCGTGTTGGCCCCGGTGATCGCGCCGGAAATGGGTGTCGATCCTACGTTGGTCGGGGTCTATGTCGCCATTGCCTATCTGACGGGGCAGGTCACGGGACTGATGTCCGGGGGCTTCATGGACCGTTACGGCGCGCTGCGCATGTCACAGGTCAGCTGCCTGTTCGCGGCCCTGGGAATCCTCATGCTGTATCCCGCGCAGGTCTGGCTGGCGCCCGTGGCGGCGCTTCTGATGGGGACGTGCTACGGCCCCCTGAACCCGACCAGCTCGAAAATCCTGCGTGGCCTGGGCGCGGACAACAGGCAGCCCCTGATCTTTTCAGTCAAGCAGACGGGGGTGCCCGTGGCGGGGGTCATCGTCGGCATGTCCCTGCCGGCGTTGACAGTTCTGTTCGGCTGGCGCTGGGCCTTTGCCGTGTTCGCCGTGGCCGCGATTTTGGTGGCGCTTGCGATCCAACCCGTGCGCGAGACCTTCGACCACGACCGGCGGCGCGACGGCGGCCGACCGAATATCAAGATCTGGGGGCCGCTGAAACTGGTGCTCGGCGATCCGGCCCTGCGCGCCCTGTCCCTGGTCGGCTTCGCCCTTGCGGGGTCGCAGATCAGCCTGGGATCGTTCTACGTCCTGTTTCTGATCCATAGCCTGAACTGGTCCCTGATCGACGCCGGGTTTTTCTACGCCCTGGTGCAGGCCGGCGGCATCGGCGGGCGCCTGGCCTGGGGCTACGTGGCCAAGCAGGTGTTCTCGCCGACGGCCGTTCTGGTCGGTGTCAGCATTCTGGTCTGCGGCCTGTTCGCCGTGACCGCATTCATTTCACCCGCCTGGCCGACCTGGACCATCGGCGCCCTGTCCTTGGCGTTGGGACTTTGCAGTTACGGTTGGAACGGGGTCTGGCTATCGGAGGTTGCGGACATCGCGCCCCGCGCCAACGTGGGGGACGCGACCGGCGGCGCCCAGTTCATCATGTTCGGTGGGGTGACGGTGATGCCGCCGATCTTCGGAGTCCTGATCGACGGAACCGGCAGTTATGTGGCGCCTTTCGTGGTGTCGGGCGCGTTTGTCGCCGCCGTGGCGCTCTACATGGTGTTGGCGCTGCGCGCTAAACCGGCAACCAATTAATTGTTTATTGTATAGCAATGGGTTACCGGTGGCGACCTATGGCATCGGTGCCATTATTGGTCCTATAATCGGAACGCGAACAGTCAGTCACCGATAAGGATTCCGTTCCAATGGCCAGTTCCAAGACACAACGCCTGCTTCTGGTCGAGGACGACCCGCCGCTGGCGCGGGTCTATCAGGAATACCTGAAATCGGAACCCTACGAGGTCATCCATGCCGAGACCGGCAAGGGGGCATTGAAGGCGTTGGCCGATGGTACGTTCGACGCGCTGGTCCTGGATGTCCAACTGCCCGACATGAACGGCCTGGAAATCCTTAAGAAACTTGCCCAGGAAAATGCCCGCATGGCGGTGGTGGTCATTACCGCCCATGGCTCGATCAACATGGCCGTGGATGCCATGCGCGAGGGGGCGGCGGATTTTCTCATGAAGCCGTTCAACGCCGAGCGTCTGATCTTCACCCTGCGCAATGCGCTGGAGCGTCAGGAACTGAAGGGTATCGTCCAAACCCTGAAGCAGGACTTCAACCGGGAAACCTATTGCGGGTTTGTCGGCAAGTCATTGCCGATGCAGGCGGTCTACCGCATCGTCGATGCGGCGGCGCCGTCGAAGGCCACCGTGTTCATCACCGGGGAATCAGGCACCGGCAAGGAAGTTTGCGCCGAGGCCGTGCACGGCCAAAGCCCACGCGCGAACAAACCGTTCATCGCCTTGAACTGCGGCGCCATTCCCCAGGAACTGATGGAAAGCGAGATTTTCGGTCATGTGAAGGGGGCCTTCACCGGGGCCCATGCCAACCGGGATGGGGCGGCGACCCTGGCCGACGGTGGCACGCTGTTCCTTGACGAAGTGTGCGAGATGGACCTGTCGCTACAGGTCAAGCTGCTGCGCTTCATCCAGACCGGCGGGTTCCAGAAGGTCGGTAATTCGACCGTGGAAAAGGTCGATGTCCGCTTCGTCTGCGCCACCAACAAGGACCCCTGGGAAGAGGTCGAAAAGGGCAATTTCCGCGAAGATCTGTATTTTCGCCTCCATGTCATTCCCATCCACCTGCCGCCGCTGCGTGACCGGGGCGACGATATTCTGGATATCGCGGGCAAATTCCTGACCGAGTTCGCGGCGGAGGAAGGCAAGGGGTTCCAGGTCTTTGATGACGAGACCGCGGCGGTTCTCACCAGGTTTTCCTGGCCCGGCAACGTGCGTCAACTTCAGAACGTGATTCGCAACGTCGTCGTGCTGCACGACGGCGAGACTGTTGGGGTCGACATGTTGCCGCCGCCACTGGGAAGAGGGACAGGGCAAACCAGGCCTGCCGCACAGGCCAAACCCGCGCCGGCACCGTCGAAACCGACCGACGCCCAACCGGCAAGCAAGGGGGCTGAGCAAGGGGATATCGCTATCCGGCCCTTGTGGCAGGTTGAACAGGAATTGATAAATGCGGCGATCAGCCAATGCGACGGCAACGTGTCGCGGGCGGCGGCGCTGTTGGAGTTGAGCCCATCGACGGTATACCGGCGCCTGCGCGAGGCGGAGGAAAAAGCCGAAGGCGGAGGATTTGACGCCGCGGAATAGATAGACCCATGGGCGGGAGGCTGTCGGGGCTGTTAGCGGGACACATCCTTCACATAGGCCGCAAGGTCCGACTTTGCCGTATCCAGGGCGCGGGACAATTGTGGCACCAGCCGCTCGGCCGCGGTGGGGTCGCCGTTCTTGCCGGCAACTTCCAATTCAGCACAGAGCCTGCGAACCTCGCCTGCGCCGAACGTCGCGGAGCTGCTTTTCAAGGCATGGGCTTCGGCGGCGATGCCGGCAAGATCGCCCGCCGCCATATGGACGGCGATCTGGGAAATTCGATTGTCGGCGGACTTGACGAAAACCTGGATCAATTCCGGGACCAGGTCGCGGCTTGTATCGGCTTCAAGCGCCGCAAGGACCTGGCGGTCGATCGGCGTTGAGGTGTTCGTCATGATTCGTAGCCCCGGCTCTCGATACGGCGTGACAGGGTTCCCAGGATGACACGGAACAGATTGTCTCGGCGGACGGGCTTTTCCATACAGACATCAAATCCGGCATTGCGCATTTCGACAAGCCGTTTCGGCGATACGTCACTGGTGATCGCGACCAACGGCAGGTCGGAATTGGCGTTGGGCAGGGCGCGGATCGCCCGTGCGGTTTGCAACCCGTCCATTTCCGGCATGTTGATGTCGAGCAGGAACAGATCCACATGTTTGTGGGCGACGATGTCGAGCGCCATGCGGCCGTTTTCCACGGCCGTCACTGTAATACCCGATTTTTCAAGGAGACTGCCCAGAACCATGCGGTTGGCCGCGTCGTCGTCGGCCAGAACGACATGCCATTCCAGAATGCCGCCCCAGTCGCCGGCCAGGCGGCCGTCGATCCAGCGGCGTAAATTGTCGAAATCGGCGTCATTCTGCACGCGGCCGCTGAGCGGCAAGGCGTCCATATCCTTGTAAAGGGCCGTAAAATATTGGCTTTCTGGCATGAAAATTCACTTTATTCCCGCACGTTCAGTGACGGGAAGAAAGTACGCAACATCCATGCCAGATCGTATGGAGCGCGGTCCCCCCGGGCCGCATGCGCGGCCCGGGGGGAATCCGGGATCAGCGCCCGGCGGCGTAACCCTGCATGAAGCGCGGATTGGCGGCGGCCTTCAACAGGCCGTCTTCCTTGCAGGCGGCGGTCATGCGGCCGATGCACCAGTCGTCATCGACCTCCAGGTTGTGGCCGCGGCGCACCAGTTCCTTCTGGGTCTCGGCCGGGAAGCGGCCTTCGATGACAAGGTGGCCCGGCACCCAATGGCGCGGATAGAACGACGACGGGAAATGCTTGGTGTGGAACGCGGGTGCGTCGATGGCTTCCTGCATGTTCAGGCCGTAGTGCACCTTGCGCACGAAATAGCCGAGGGCCCATTGATCCTGTGAATCGCCGCCCGGCGTGCCGAACGGCATCCAGGCCTTGCCGTCGCGCAGCGCGAAGCCGGGGCTGAGCGTCGTCCGCGGCCGCATCTTGGGCTGCAGGCGGTCCTGCTTCGTGTCGTCGAGCCAGTACATCTGGCCCCGGTTGGTCAGGCAGAAGCCCAGGCCCGGAATGGCCGGGTTGCTTTGCAGCCAGCCGCCGGACGGCGTCGCCGAAATCATGTTGCCGTCCTTGTCGATGATGTCGAAGTGGCAGGTGTCGCCGGCGGTGTGGCCGTCGTGGGCGACCTCCATGTCGTCGAAGCGGGCCACGGTCGGCTCGCCGATGCCCAGCGCGCTGGGCTGCGCCATCTCGTCCGCCGTGGGCATGCGCAGGATCGGGTCCGCGCCGAAGCCGGGCACGTTGCCGGGCAGCAGTTCCAGCGACGCCTTGTCGGTGATCAGTTTGCGCCGTTCGTCGTTGTAGGCGTCGGACAGCAGCACATCCATGGGAATGTCGATGAAGTCGGGATCGCCGTAGAACCGTTCGCGGTCGGCGAAGGCGAGCTTGGCGCATTCCGTGACCACGTGGACGAAATCCGGTCCGGTGAAGGGCATGGACGACAGGTCGAAGCCCTTGAGCAGCGCCAGCTGCTGCAACAGCGCCGGTCCCTGGCCCCAGGGGCCGGTCTTGCACACCGTGTAGTTCAGGTAATCGTAGGTCAGCGGATCTTCGATCGTCGCCTTCCAGCCGGCCAGATCATCGCCCGTCAACAGCCCCGCATGGCGTTCGCCCGTGGTGTCCATGACCGGCGTGCGCATGTAGGTGTCGATGGCCTCGGCGACGAAGCCCTTGTACCAGACGTCATGGGCGGCGTTGATTTCCGCCTCGCGGCCGCCGCCGGCGGACTCGGCCTCCTTCAGCACCCGGCGGTACATGTCGGCCATGACCTCGTTCTTGAACAGGGTGCCGGCCTGCGGCACCTGGCCGTTCTTCAGCCAGATGTCGCGCGAGGTGTGCCATTCGTCCTCGAACATCGGCTTGATGGTCGCGATGGTGTTGCAGATGTTGGGCACCAGGGCATAGCCGTTCGATGCGAAGTTGATCGCGGGCTCCAGCACCTCGCGCAGGCGCATGGTGCCGAAATCGCGGAGCAGGGTGGTCCAGGCGCTGAATGCCCCCGGCACCACGGCGGACAGGTGGCCCGTGCCCGGCATGATCTTGTGGCCCATGGCACGGTATTTCTCGATCGTCGCGGCGGCGGCGGAAACGCCCTGGCCGCAGATCACCTTCACCTTCTCGTCATTGGCCGTGTAGGTGATGATCGGAACATCACCGCCCGGGCCGTTCAGGTGCGGTTCCACCACCTGTAGGGCGAACCCGGTCGCCACACCGGCGTCGAAGGCGTTGCCGCCCTTTTCCAGGATCGCCATGCCGACGGCGGTCGCCAGCCAATGGGTGGAGGTGACGACGCCGAAGGTACCGAGGATTTCGGGCCGGGTCGTGAAGGGCTGTGTCGCGGGCATGGTGGTTGGACCTTTGCGGATAGAGATGGTTTATACGGGCGGGCGGGCCAATCGTGGCCCGACGCGGGTTCCATTTCCTATCCCCATTCGGGGGGG